>RRZT010750413.1_pt1 | contig 11802 bp, 12 predicted proteins | sample 2165551 | NCBI WGS metagenome assembly RRZT01 (sample SAMN10456910, study PRJNA506462) | wastewater metagenome | biome: wastewater; feature: sludge; material: wastewater sludge; isolation source: wastewater sludge with Escherichia coli K12::gfp cells carrying plasmid... | place: USA: Moscow, Idaho... | reverse complement strand
TTAGCACAATGTTTCTATACCGCTGTGCTTACGCGGTTTTTGTTAGTGTGTACATACGGGTTCGAACCGCTGTCAGCCCCTCTGGCTGTACACATAAAGAAATGGTGACAAGTATTCTACGTCGTGCACAACGTAAATGTTTCTTGCCACCATTTATGGTTTTGATTGCGGCACGGCTAGCTTTTGGTTTGAACTAGTCAGTTCACCCTGCTTGACGATGTGTCCGCAATCTTATTGAAGTTTTACGTCATTCTGGACGTTCGATGTTTAAGGTCCTCACGGACCGTCTCGAATTTTGTTCATTTCCGGAAATTTCTTGGGGGTGATGCTGGACAAAAATAAGTCCAGCGATATTGTGCGATAGGCTGCATGCTTTTTAAGCTTGTACAGGCGGTCGCAATCTACACTAAAAATGGATAAGGGTGCTACGTGTCTGCAAAAGCAGCGAAAAAAATACCAACGGTGGCGGGGACGTTGGTATTTTTTATAGTGCTTAAAGATAGTCTTCATCATAAAGGTACAACGCCGTATGGCGTGCACCATGATACGCGCCTTGCCCGCGCGTTTGAAAAACAACCCTTGCGTCAAAATTAGTCGCCAATAAGGTTTTCTGTTCTTTATTGTAGGGTATGCCATCTTCTGGCAATACCCGTCGACACGTCAGTTCTTTTCCCACCCAGACGGCATGAATGCCGCTGAGTTTAAACTCCTGCGTGGAGTCTCCGAACACGGAGAGCAGGATCGTTGCTATACATGTGAGGGTGTTACCCTCGTAGCCGTTAGTTACCGGTTTTTGCCGCATGGCAAAAATGACCGGTGTTCCGTCGCTTCTCGTAGTTTCCAAAAGTTTTGTTGGGACAATCTGTGTCCCGTATCCGCTCGCGGACATTGCGTGCGGAAAGTCAAGGTGCGGCGCGTAGCCGCTTATTACGTACTCTGTGGGCAACCCATTCTGGGTTAAAAATTCCCGGTAGTGCGTTATTTTTATAACTGTATTATTTTTCATGTTAAAATATTTTGGTCAATGAAGAAAATTAGACTTGTGAAGGGTGCTACTTGTGTTGAGTTGGGAGCTCAGCACAAATAAGAAAGAAAGGGGCAAGATATGACTATTATTTGTATAATAGCAGTCTTGCCCCCAACCTATTCTATACGGGTTGTAACAGTGCTTTTGCAGCTTTTTTTGCGGCTTTTGCCGCCGCTTTTGCAGCAGCAGCTTCATCATTGGCAGTGTTGGCAGTGTTGGCAGTGTCGTCGTTGTTGGCAGTTTTGTTAGCAATTGGTGCACCACTATTGGGTGCAATTGTAGCCCAACCGCCATTGTTGCAATACAAACTTTCGATTTCTTTACCTTCTAACGAAGATAAAATCATTGAAAGTTTGTAACATTCAATGCCATACACCGCGATGGGTGCAGGGGTTACGTTCTCTTCTGGCTCGGTGCAACCAAGCCGAACGAATGTGCCTTGAAATAAAATCGACAGGAAAGGCGTGCCCTTCCCATTGACCTTGTACTCAATCCCCGACAAGGTGCCCCTTACAGGGGTACATGGGGAATTTTTTGACAAACGTTCCCGAAGTACTTCGGGAACGTGCGTCATTGGAATTTTTACAACCATTCTCATAAAAGAGCACCCGTTTTACCGCTGCCGTTCCTTCACTTAGCCTTTGCTAATGTGAGGGCGGGCACCCGGCGGATGCTAATCTCTGGGGGGAGTGGTGGATTGGAGGTTCACACTCACTTATATGTATACTTTTTTACATAAAAAAAAATAATTATTTTTCGTTCAAAAAAACTTTGAAAAAAGTGCACTAGAGTACTAATATCTTAATACAATATAATACTAATATTAATACTAATATTAATACTAATACTAATAAACACCGCACTCTAAAAAAAAAAAAATTAAAAAGTATTACTTTTTGTTATTTTTTAAGTAACTTTGTAACCTATTAACAAAAAACATACTGTACATGGAAATTTTAATTAAACCAGAACACATTAACTTTAAAATGCCTGTAAGAATGCATGAACATGATGCAGGATTTGACTGTTTTGTTGCTGACGTGTCTTCTAAGAAAATTGATGGTATAGAACAAATAACTTATAATTTAGGATTCTCTTCTGAAATTCCAGAAAATTATTTTGTTCTTTTAGTGGCAAGATCTTCTATTTGTAATTTGCCATTAATTCAAGCTAATTCAGTTGGTGTAATAGATTCTAATTACAGAGGTGTTTGGCAATTTGTAACAAAGAGGTTAGGATTGAATAAACATACAAAAGAATATGGTATTGGGGAAAGATGTTGTCAATTTTTAATTTTGCCTAAATTAAATGTTAATTTAATTGTGCAAAATGTTTTGTCAGAAACTGATCGTGTTGGAGGATTTGGGAGTACAGGGAAATGAAACTAATAAGAAAATATGCCAATGATTTAGCTTTTACAAGAAAGCATGTGATAGAGTTAAATTTACTTTTGATGGAATGTTTTTTTCCACAAAGATTTACAGACAGTGAGAGAAAAGTATTAGTTGAATATTTGTTATTAGAAACAGATGATCTTTTTTCAAAAGAAAGCAAAGAGATCATTATGAAAAATTGTAAATTAAGAAATTTAAAAGTAATAAATGTTTATAATCAGAGAATAAGAAATAAAGGAGGATTTATTGTAAAAGAAGGTGTGTGGATTTTAAACCCCATGCTTGTTTTGCCTAAAAATATTTCAGCTTATGAACTACAAATAAAATGCAACCTCACGAAAAAATAATACAACAACTTGAAATAGAGTTTGGCAAAGAGCTGCGTAATGCTGGTTATAATATTACAGTAAAACAGATTATTAATTTTTTTTATAAAAAAGTTAAAGTAATTATACTGTCAGAACATCCTCAAAATATTTCAATCACAAATTTTTTTAAGTTTGTAATTAGGTTTCAATTAATGTTTAATATTTATTATAGATCAAAAGGCAAAAGACAAGTAGACGTTATAGAAAATATATTTGAAAATAATTACAGAGTAAAAAGAAGATACCCTGAAAGATTTACTTATGATGATTATGCAAGATATTGTGAATTAACTAACCAAAAACCAAAAAAATTATTAAAATATGCAATTGACTTTCAAAACAGTAGAGCCGAAAATAACACCGTTGAAGGACAGGGTGTTGATCCAGCTTCTTTACAACCAGACAATTAAAACAAATTTAGTATCTTCTGATAATATGCCGTTAGATAAACAGTATGGAAAACAAATATTTAATATAGCAAAAGTACTTGCTGTATCTGCTGAATACAATGACATTTTACCTTTGGGATCTCTTGTTCATTTACAAGATGAATGGTTGGAAAGTGAAGCAGACTTTTCAAAAGGAATGAATCCAACAACAGGTGAGCCAAAGTATTTTCGTCCTTTGGGTAAATTAATGCCCTACTACTATGTGCTTGATAAACTAAGTGATACTATGCAAGATGAACTTTTATTTTTAATTCCTGGCAGTATAGTTGCCGCTATTTCCCACACCTATGAAGATATTAAAACTGCTGAGTAAACTGACGTGGCAAAACATAAAGTCATTTGTTGAAGGCTACACCAGACAATATGCAATTTTATTTTTTACAAAAAATTTACAGCATATTTTTGAACAAGTAGAAGAAAGAATAGAACAAGTAACTTTGAAGAGCCCTGAATGCATTGCTAATGGACAATGTAAAATTTGTGGTTGTGCTACTCCTGCTTTATTTTATGCCAATAAAGGATGCGCAAATAACCCTCCTTGCTATGACCCTTTTTTAAATCAAGATGATTGGCAAACCTTAAAAAATTTTAAATCAATTGAACCCAATGCTTAAACCTAATTTCATAGAAGAGGCTGTTATTGTAGAAGATAGCCCAAATCCAGTAAAAATTAATCCCATAAAGACTCTACACAGCCTTGTTTCTACTAAAAAACCCATGCCAACAAAAGGCGAAAAAACAAATTCAGAAATTGTTGAGGAAGTTGGGGAAGTAAAATCAACTACTACTGCTATAAGCTCTTCTTGGGACAGGACAGGAATTACTTATACAAATGTAGCTCCTGGCTCAAAACAAAGCTTTACATTCACTTACAGTGGGAGCAATATTATAAAAAATGTTGCAACTTCTTGTTCGTGTACCGCCGCTGTTCATCAAGGAAATGTAATTAATGGATCTATTACGGCTGATAAGGATCTAAGCAGAACAGCTGGCGCACAGGCTACGATGTCTAAGACTGTTACAGTACACTTTACAGATGGAACAAAAGACACATTAACAGTTTCTTTAGTTGTTAATAAATTATTTAAAATTAAGTAAGTGGAAATTAATGTTTTTGAAGATTATTGGAAAGTATTTCCTAATCATAAAATATATAAGGAATTAGCTAAACAAAGTTCCATTACAATGTGGATATTGTTTTTGTTGTACAATTATTCAAAAATGAATCCATTAGCTTCTATGTTAAATACAGATTTAAAGAAAATGGAGATTGAAAATTCCTTTGTAAAAAAGAAAGTAAATTGGATTGACATAGAAAATTTAAAAGAAGTTTATAAAGAGAAAGTTTTAACCACAAGGGCACGAAAAGAGCTGGGATTTTATTATGAGCAGTTAGAATTAAGAAGACTGTTTATTGAAAGCTTAACTTATGATGCTTCTACCTATGAAATAAAAGAAAAATTATTGAAGGGTACTAAATCATTGTGGGACGAATTTGCTAAAATTGAGGAGATGGTTAATAAAGAAGATTCTATGCAAAGTCAAGTGCAAGGAGGACGAGTAGAAAGTATATCAGAACAAAAATTAATTTAAAACTAAGAGGGCTAAATGCCCTCTTTTTGTAGTAATAAATACTATGTTATTTCCCAAGATTTTTAACAAAAAGGCTTTTATTGTAGATTCACATCCTGTCTATCATCCCGCTAGTTCTGACTATATAACTTATTGGAAAGAACAAAAAAAGAGATGTGTTGAAGGATTTTGGGCAGAAGATTATGACGCAACAAAATCAAATGTTGTAAAGTATAGGTATATGCCTGGACCATTATATTTTTATGGTAATATGGCAACTATTAAGACTGTTGATGACAGGTATAAAATTACAGCTTTTAACAGACCCTCAATTGACGATGTTGAGTGGATTATATTTACAGTTTTTTTAGTTTGTAGAGGATTTTCTGGCTTTGAAAACGACACTATCTATTCTTGTAATGAAAAGTACAACACAAAAGAAAATATTGATGTGCTTGAAAAAAGAATTTATGTTGATCCTTGGGAATATTTAAAAAAAACTCATGACAAACCATTAGGAAGAGCTTTGTATGAAAATCCTGCTTTAAATTTGTTACTTTTAAGTAGCAGGGGCATTGGTAAAACATTTAGTGTAGGCTCTTTAATTAGTTCAGAGATCTTATTAGATGGCGCTAAGGTATACAACAACGAAACTATACAAAATCCAGCCAATATTACTGTCTTTGTAGGTGCATATAAAGGAGATAAATCAATAAATTTACTTAATGTTGTAGATGATATTATTGATAATTTGCCTGGTGCTTATGGTAAAGGTGATAATAAAGTATTATCTCCTTTTCATAAAGAATTGACAGGGGTAAATAAACCAGGATCTATCAGAGAACACTCTTATAGGGTAAAAGAAGGGGGAGATTGGATCAATAAAGGCAGTAAAAGTAAAATAGTACATGAAGTTGTAACAGTAGCTAACCCACAAGCACCTGCGGCGTATAGGGCAACTATGGCAATTATTGAAGAAATAGGACTTTTAGAGGCAGATATTGAAGAAGTGCTGGGAGCTACATCACCTGTATTGCTTGTAGGAGGTAAAAAGTTTGGTTCTTTTATTGGAATTGGTACAGGAGGTAATGTAGGAAAGGTTGCGCAGTTAGAGAATATATTTAGAAATTCAAGTGATTATAAATTCTTTTCTATGCACGACATATTTGAAAATATGGGGGAGATTGGACTATTTATTCCTGCCCAATATATGTTTAGAGAGTTTAAAGACGTAAATGGAAATACTATTTGGGAGAAAGCAGATGCTGCCATTGAAAAGAATAGGAAGGGATTGAAATATCAAGCTTTGGAGCAAGAAAAGATGAACTATCCTGTAATTCCTTCTGAAATTTTTATGCATAATTTTGGTAGTGTATTCCCTGTGGATGAAATCAATAAACAGTTAAAATGGGTAATTGCGCATCAAAAGAAAATTGATGCGATGAGTACGGTTGGGCAGCTTTATTATACAGAAACAGGTGTAAAAATTATAAGTAAGGATACAGACATCCCTATTAGGAAATTTCCTTTGGAAAAGGGAAGTGATTTAAAAGGTGCAGTGGTTATTTATGAACATCCTCCTGAGTACATCCCTGATAATTTATACAAAATTGTTTATGACCCTGTCAGAGATGATAATATTGACAAAATGGACAGAGGTATTTCATTAGCTGCTATTTATGTTTATAAAGCAATTCAAAAATTTGATGGTTGTAGAGATCAATTAGTAGCACATTATGTTGGTAGGTTACCAAACACAGATGATATACATGAAATTGCTATTAAGTTGGCAATAATGTTTAGGGCTAAAATAATGGTTGAGATGGACTTACCTGGATTTTATAAGTATTGTATTAACACAAAAAAATATTCTTTTCTTGCTGCAAGTCCTTGGATTACTATTGGTAAATTAAATAGTAATGCAAAAAGAAGGTACTCTGTGGGCATAATGATGAGAGGAAACAGCTTGTTAAAAATACAAGCAGAACAATATATTAGCAGATGGTTATTACAAGAAAGAGATGTTGAAGTAGATGAAGAAGGAAATATTACAAGAATTAGAAGAAATATTGATTATATTTATGACAAGTCTCTATTAGAAGAATTAAAAAATTATAATAGAACTGGTAATTTTGATAGAGTTTCAGCGTTACTTTTGTTAATGATTTGGTTAGAAGAAACAAAAGAAGTTGAAGTTCAAAACACTGAGGAAATTATTATGGATCGTTTTGACTTATTTATGCAAAAACACTTTAAATGAACGCAATAAAAGAACTATCACAAAATTATAATAGGCACAGTAATAGGGTACATTTAAAGGACAGAATATCCTATGCGCAAAAAATTGCAAATGATTTTGAATGGGTAAAAAATAAAATAGATTATTATGATGGACTTACCACCGATAGGTATGAACGTCGTAGTAAATTAAAAATTAATTATGAATTGTATAATGGACAATATAATGAAGAAGATTATGCCCATTTGTTTAAACCTTTTGGATTTGAGACTGATATAAGAAACTCTTCTTTTAAACATATGGACATAATGTCCGAACCTTTAAGAGAAATTGTAGGAGAGGAAGAAAGAAGACCTTTTGATCCTATTGTTATTGCAGTTAATTCAGATGCAGTAGTGCGGAAGAGAGAAGAAAAAAGCAGATTAATACAACAATTTATAATGCAGAGTGCTGACGCATTAATTGAACAGCAGTTAGCTGAAGAAGAAAGTAAGTCAGGTACTATGCCCCCAGAGAAAAGAGAAGAGGCAAAAAAAGCATTGACTCCGCCAGAAATAGAAGAATACATGAAAAAGAAATTTAAATTACCAGAAGAAACACAAGCACAAAGACTGTTAAATTTTCTTATAAAAAAAGAAAATTTAAGGTATAAATTTAATAAGGGGTGGAAAGATGTTACAATAGCTGATAGAGAAGTTTATTATGTTACAACAGAAAATGGACATCCAGTAGTAAAATTAACAAATGCTGTTTATTTTGATTCTGACAACTCAGATACTGTAGATTTTGTACAAGATGGCGAATGGGCTACTTATGAAACAAATTTACTTATTTCAGAAGTTTATAAACAATTTGGAGAATTTTTTACAGAGAAAGAAAGAAAGGAATTAGATGATTATGTAGATACAAATTTAATGAATTTAGATAAATCAGGCGCTCCTATTGATGGCGTATTAATTGAAACTTCTGGTGAACTTACACATACTAACTTTTTTCATAAAAAAATTAGGGTGTTACATACGGTTTTTAAAAGCTTGAAAAAAATTAAATTTATTACTACACAAACAGATAAAGGAATTGAAGAACTTATAGTAGATGAAACTTATAAGTTCAATCCGCAAATGGATTTAGAAGAAAGAATTGCTTGGATTCCAGAGGTTTGGGAGGGTTCTAAAATAGGGACAGACATATATATAAAAATGCGTCCTTTACCTAATCAATATACAAATATGTCTGATCCATACAATGTAAAACTTCCTTATTATGGTGCTATTTATAATAAAAAAAATGCAAAGTCTGTATCTCTTTTAGACAGAGCAAAGACTTGGAATTATATGTTTGATTGTGCTTTTTATAGATTAGAAGAGGCACTTGGTTCAGATTACGGTAATGTAATGATTGCTTTGCAAAAAAGTGTTCCAAAAAATTGGAGTCCTGAAAAGTGGTTGTCTTTTTTAAAAGCTACAAGAATTGCTTTAATTGATCCTTCACAGGAGGGTGCTGCACTTGGAAGTGATCCACAATATTGGAAATCTATAAATTTATCAAGTGGTGCAGACATTGCAAGATATATTGACATATTAGTTTTTTGTCAAGATCAATGTTACAAAGCAATTGGAACTAATCCCAACAGGATAGGAAGTGCAGCCGCAACAGAAACAGTGACAAATAATCAACAAAAAATTATACAAAGTGCAAATATTACTGAACCTTTGTTTGCAGTACATAATATGATTAAGGAACAGGTTTGTACAGCTTTAATACAAGAAGCTAAATTTGCTTACAGAAAAAATAAAGAAGCTGTTGCATATGTATTAGATGATATGTCATTAACTCTTTTAGACTTAGATACAGAATCTTTGTCTTTATGTGAATTAGGTTGCTTTGTTTCTAATAATGTTGAAGATTACAATATGATTCAAGAGTTAAGAAGAAATGCACAAGCCCTAATTCAAAACAGTGAAGGCGATTTAAGGTTGGTAGCTACTATTTTAAAAAGTAAAAATCCTGCTGCTTTGGAAAATGTCATTGAACAACAATATCAAACTATGCAAGAAAATCAAGCTAAACAAGCAGAACAAACACAAGCATTGCAAACACAAATGATAGAAGCAACAGAAAAACAAGGACATTTACAGAGAGAGCATGAAGTAAAATTAGCCGTTATTAAATCTATGGGCTATAACAATGATTCTGATGTAAATAAAGATATGGTTCCTGATGTATTGCAAATGCATAAGTTTACACAAGATTTTGAAATAAAACAAAGAGAATTAGATATAAGAGAGAAAGAGCTTGTTGAAAATAATAAGAGTGAGGCTGCTGATAGAGAAGTTGAAAGAGAAAAAATTAAGGCACAAAAAAGTCAAAAAGCTAAAAAATAAAAAACAAAAAAAATCTAAACACACTAAAAAATATTGTAATGGAAGAAAATTGGAAATTAATTGAAGATGATCTTTTAGATGATGATTCAGTAATAGAGGAGAAAATAGAGAAAGAAACCTCCGCATCTTCAGATGAGCCTACTAAAAAATCATTATTTTCAGACAATGAAGATGAAGACCATGAAGATGAAGACAATGAGGATGAAAAAGAACTTAATCCTTTTAAAATTATGGCAGAAGAATTAGGATTTCAATTTGAAGGTGAAGATCCAGAAGAATTTAAAGCCGCATTTAAAGAACAAAGTAAAAAAGAATTTTTAGAAGAGTACAATATGGACGACCCACAGGTTGCTAATATTATTGGCTTTTTGAGTGAAGGAGGTAATATTAAAGATTATATTGAACTAATTAATCAAATACCTTCTATAAATAAAATGTCTCCTGAACAAATTTACACAGCTTACTTAAAAGATACTACTGATTTTTCTGATTTAAAGATTAAAAAACTTGTAAAACAAGCTATTGATGCAGATGAGATTGAAGATGAAGCAAATACTGCACGTGAATATTTTACAGATGTAGAAAATGAAAGTGTTAAAGAATTGCAAGCAAGACAAGTTGAATTAAAAACTATGAAAGAAACGGCTGCAAAAGATGAATTAGTACAAAAAAGATCAATAATAGCTTCTAAACAAGTATTAGGAAATCCTATTGAAAATGGAAAAGATTTTGAAAAATATTTTTTAGATAAAACTGTTGTTTATAAACACAGTGATGGAAAATCATACAAATTAACTCCGTATGAAAAACATTTAATAACCATACAATCAGATCCTAAACAACGTTTAGAATACGAAACAATGATTGCTTATATGAATTTTAAAGGATTTAAAACACCAGAAGATACTAAAACAAAAACAATTAATGATTTAAAGTCCAAATTACGTGCAAGTTATAGTAAGGGTAATAGATCATTATTAATTGATGAACAATAATGCAAAACAAAATTTCTAAATTTCAATTATACCGTCAAGATGGCGGCAATTTAACTTGGGGAAACTATACAAAAGAAAACCATTTATACTATAATGGTTATGTAAAGCCAGTTGAATTAGCTGTTGATTCGGTTAATTTTGTGGCTACAAGTAAGTCACTCACAAGAGGTACTACACCTCTATTAGACCTTACCAAAGGTAAGGGCAAGACAATCAATATTAGTGGAAATGAATGGACATGGAAGCTTTATGGTATGAATTGTCGTCCTGCTGTTGTATTAGAAGATGTTGAATTAGGCAATGTAACATTGGGTATACAATTAACTAAATTTAAAATTAAGTTGGATTGTGACCATTATGTTATTGGCGATGTATTAGCGCCACGTGGCCCTAAACAATTTCAAGTACGTATTCAAGAGGAGCCAATCAAAGACGGCGATGGTTGGATTTATACAGTACAGTTAGTTACTGATGATCCTACTTTTTATATGCCTAAAAAATTCGTTAAAGAAGGAGAACAGTGGAAAAAACTATTCTCTACTTATGGTGAAGGACGTATTGGCGCAGGTTCAACTGTAAATTCTGACATGCCTTACTTCGTTATGCAATCTTGGGTTTCTCACATTGCAAAAAGATATAAAGTAACCGGTGATGCTGCAAGTACACGTTTAGTTGTTCAGCCTTTGGTTATGGGCGATGATGGCAAATACTCAAAAAGCAAAGGCAATTACTGGACTTATGCACAAGATGCTGAATTTGAGCATCAATGGAAACAAGATATTGAAAACTTATCTATGTATTCACGTTCTACTCGTCGTGTAATCGATGAACAAACAGGTAATATGGTTCGTCAAGGTCCAGGATTACAAGAACTTTTAGAAGAAGGTAATATACAATATTATAATAAGTTCAGTGTTAAGTTAGTTGAAGATTTTTTAAGTGATATTTTCTTCAACCGTGTAAAATTCAAAGATCGTAATATTGTAATGCTTACAGGTCAAGTTGGTATGCAACTTTGGAATGATGCTATTGCTAATATAGCTAATGGCAAATTCTCTGATATGGCTTCTTATTACATTGATGATAATGGTAAAAAAGCAGATAGAAGCCAAGGCGGTACAATGGGCTTTGGTAACTACTATAAAACTTACAATATGATGTGGGGTCAATTGTCTGTTGTACATTTTCCTCTTTATGATGATTTGGAAAAACAAACAGAAATTAATCCTAATACTGGTCGTCCTACTGAAAGCCAAAGATTTACAATGTTAAATCTTGGATTAGGTGAAGGCATTACTAATGATAATTTAATGTTTGTAGAACGTGAGAAAGGCGAAAGTTATGGCTATGTAGCTGGTACTTTTAGCCCTTATG
>RRZT011406160.1_pt1 | contig 11803 bp, 9 predicted proteins | sample 2165551 | NCBI WGS metagenome assembly RRZT01 (sample SAMN10456910, study PRJNA506462) | wastewater metagenome | biome: wastewater; feature: sludge; material: wastewater sludge; isolation source: wastewater sludge with Escherichia coli K12::gfp cells carrying plasmid... | place: USA: Moscow, Idaho ... | reverse complement strand
ATTGGCTAATTGCAGGCTGTTGCTGCCCTTGGTATCGCTAATGGTGATGCTTTGCCCTGCTGGCAACATGCTGCCGGAGAGTAGATAGGTGTCGTTACCTTCATCGGCACCCACCACGGCGGAGGAGGCGTATTGCAGCACCACAAAGTCACTTTGTTTGGTGAGGGATGTAGGGGTAACAGGAGTGACTGGCGTAACCGGAGTGACAGGCGTGACGGGGGTAACTGGCGTAACTGGGGTGACAGGCGTGACAGGCGTGACGGTAGGCGTGCTCGCTGTAGATGGGCTAACCGTCATGTAATAGGTGCTGGCACTCCATGCCCCCGTGGATTCATTCGCCACATCAACATAATACGTTCCAGCCGTGGGTGTATCAACGTGATAAGGCTTTGTATTTGCAAACCTAGCTGGCAGCGTAGAAATAAGGGTGTGGTTTGCATCATAGGTGCGCAGAACAAAAGCACCCGTATCGCTATAAGGTAGAACAAGAGCAATATCAATCCCTCCTGTTTGTGAGGTGACTTGATAATGGTTTACGTCGGCCGACGTGGTTAACTCACCGGCAATTTGTGTTTGTAGACCAAGTGGAACTGTAGTCGTAGAAGGTGTTTCTGCACTTGAACCAGAGCTAGTATTCGAGGCTGTCAGGTAATAGCAATTTGATACCCATTGCCCAGAGTATTCATTGGCAACCTTGAGATAGTACGTCCCTGTTTTGCCTACGTTAAAATGATATGTGTTTATTTTATAAGGAACATGTGCGGTTTCAAGTAAGGTATTGTTTGAATCGTAGGCTTCAATCATAAATGCACCTGCCGCGCTATACGGCGGGACAAACTGCACATCTAATGTGCCTGCCTGTGTGACATCGACCTGGTAATAGTTGGAGTCACTTGCGCTATTTAGCTCGCCCACAATTTGGGTTTTTAGGCCAAGGGGGATGTAATTCGTTGAAGGGGTTGGTGCACTGGAGTTGCTAGATGTGGATGACACCGTTAGGTAGTAATTATCTCGAGCACTCCATGGACCACCAGCATTGCTTACGTCGAGGTAGTACGCGCTAGGGGCTGAGACGCCGATATGGCGAAAATTTGTATTAGCAGAGGAGGAGTACAACGGAATGGTTTCTAGCAAGGTGTTGTTCGCGTCGTATGCCAATATTTGGTAAGAATTGAGTGTATAGGCACCAACGAATTTAATTTCTAATGTCCCCGCCTGTGGGGTATTGACGACGTAGCGGTCTACTTCGCTTTGAGTAGACAGCTGACCGGTAACTTGGGATTTAAGCGTAAGAGGAGTGGCGGGCATTGAAATACCTTAGGTAGTTTTACGTAAAAAGCGGAGGGCGACATAGACCACTGTCCTGCATGGCCACAGTCAGCAAGCACAAACAATAGGCATCGCCATGCCCAGCTCGCACTACATAAAACAGGCAAAAAAATGACGATGCATAGTGGCGCAAGCTACCCCCCCCCGAAAAAAAATCAACATTCGGCATGGGGTTTATTTGCTTTTTTTCGCAGTGCACCCCCTTGCTTTTTGGCTTGTGATTTGCCTTCTGCCCCCCCCAAACAAAACCGCCCACCCCCTCTACAGGGGTGGGCGGTTTGCCAAGCGTGCGACGCTAATGGTTTAGAACACGAACGCCGGTGCCACCGTCCCGCCAACCAAAGGTGGGCAGTTGGTTTCGACTTGTTTAAAGGTGTGGTATTCGGTTTCAGAGACACGGGTCACAATGGTCAGGCTCATGGCGGGTTCGCTGCCCACAATGGCGACTAAACGCCCGCCAATCGCCAATTGCGTCTTTAGGGCTTCGGGCACAGCCGTCACCGAGCCGGTCAGTACAATCGCGTTGTAAGGCGCGTTGGCAGTCAGACCCAGCAGGCCATCGCCGGTGCTCAGGGTGGCGTTGCCAATGCCGGCCTTTTGCAGATTGCGGCGGGCTTGGGTGGTCATGTCAGGGTTGATGTCCACGCTATAGACTTGCTGGCTGCTCTTGGCCAACAGCGCGGTGATATAGCCGGTGGCCGTGCCGACTTCTAGCACGCGGTCTGTGGGCTGCAAACGCAGCTCTTGCACCAAGCGGGCTTCTAGGCGCGGCGGGAGCAAAAACGCCCCATTGCCCAAGGGCAGAGGGGTATCCACAAAAGCCAGATTCCGCAGGGCTTCGGGGACAAAGTCCTCGCGCTTCACCACTGATAACAGGTCAAGCACGCGCAAATCCAGCACGTCCCAAGGGCGAATTTGTTGCTCAACCATGTTGAACCGGGCTTGTTCGAAATCCATTGATTGCTCCGAATACGTTTTCAGAAATAAAGAGAAAGGAAGCTCAGGTCGCGCCCCGCCACACGGCGGCGCAGTTGCCTGAATAACTTGAAATTATCCCATATTTGCTTTAGCTTCACAGCATTGTCCGCTAGGGGTTTTTTGTGTGGGATACCCCCACCAAAAATGAGAGTACACCCTTAGAACCTGTTTATAACCTGCGATACTCGGGTGATCCTGCGTTCGCTAGGCCGTAAACAGGTTCTTGTAACCTGTTCGGTTAATACCGGCGTAGGGAAGCGGGAGCCGTGTCCTCTTCGCGTTTCCCTGATCTTTCCTGCCCGTCCCACCTAGGAAAGTCATGACCCCCGCCTCCCCCGCTGATTTCAATCAAACCATTCTGGTTGACCAAGCCGCTATCGCCCCGCTGCCTAATTCCCGCAAAATCTTTGTCACCGGCAGCCGCCCTGATATTCGCGTGCCGATGCGTGAAATTAGCCAAGCCGACACCAGCACCTCGTTTGGCGGCGAAAAAAATCCCCCCGTCACCGTTTACGACACCTCCGGCCCCTACACCGACCCCAGCGTCAGCATCGATATCCAGTCGGGGCTGAGTCCGCTACGCGCCGCGTGGATTGAAGAGCGCAACGATACCGAGCAGCTCACCGCGCTTTCGAGCGAATTTGGCCGCCAACGCGCCGCTGATGCCAAGCTGGATAGCCTGCGCTTTAACCTGACCCGTGCCCCCCGCCGTGCCAAAGCGGGTGCCAACGTCAGCCAAATGCACTACGCCCGCCAAGGCATCGTGACCCCCGAAATGGAATTCGTGGCCATCCGCGAAAACCTGCTGCGCCAAGACTATATCGACCAGCTCCATGCCAGCGGCCCGCAAGGTGAAAAAATGGCGCGGATGATGCTGCGCCAGCACCAAGGTGAACGCTTCGGCGCGAGTATTCCCGCCACCATCACCCCCGAATTTGTCCGTGACGAAATCGCCCGTGGTCGCGCCATTATCCCCAACAACATCAACCACCCCGAGTGCGAGCCGATGATTATCGGGCGCAATTTTTTGGTGAAGATTAACGGCAACATCGGCAACAGTGCCGTGACCTCTAGCATCGCCGAAGAAGTCGATAAGATGACGTGGGGCATTCGTTGGGGGGCGGACACCATTATGGATTTGTCCACCGGCAAAAATATCCACGAAACCCGCGAATGGATTCTGCGCAATAGCCCCGTACCGATTGGCACCGTGCCGATTTATCAAGCCCTCGAAAAGGTCAACGGTAAAGCCGAAGACCTGACATGGGAGATTTTTAAAGACACGCTGATTGAGCAAGCCGAGCAAGGCGTGGATTACTTCACCATCCACGCGGGGGTGTTGCTGCGCTATGTGCCGATGACCGCCGAACGCATGACCGGCATTGTGTCGCGGGGCGGCTCGATTATGGCCAAGTGGTGTTTAGCGCACCACAAAGAGAATTTCCTCTACACCCACTTCGAAGACATCTGCGACATCATGAAAGCCTATGACGTGGCGTTCAGCTTGGGCGATGGCCTGCGTCCGGGGTCGATTTACGATGCCAACGACGAAGCCCAACTCGGCGAGCTGAAAACCCTCGGCGAGCTGACCCAAGTGGCGTGGAAGCACGATGTTCAGGTCATGATTGAAGGCCCAGGCCATGTGCCGATGCAGCTGATTAAAGAGAACATGGACAAAGAGCTAGACTGGTGCGACGAAGCCCCGTTCTACACCCTCGGCCCCTTGACCACCGACATTGCCCCGGGCTACGACCACATCACCTCGGCGATTGGTGCGGCGCAAATTGGCTGGTATGGTTGCGCCATGCTGTGCTACGTCACCCCCAAAGAGCATTTGGGCTTGCCCAATAAAGACGATGTCAAAGAAGGCATCATCACCTACAAGCTGGCCGCCCACGCCGCCGACTTGGCCAAGGGGCATCCTGGGGCGCAAATTCGCGACAACGCCTTGTCCAAAGCGCGGTTCGAGTTCCGGTGGGAAGACCAATTTAACCTTGGGCTCGACCCCGACAAAGCCCGCAGCTTCCACGACGAAACGCTGCCGAAAGACAGTGCCAAGGTGGCGCATTTCTGCTCGATGTGCGGCCCGCATTTCTGCTCGATGAAAATCACCCAAGACGTGCGCGACTACGCCGCCCAACAAGGGGTGAGCGAAACCGAAGCCCTGCAACAAGGTATGGCGGTGAAGTCGATTGAGTTTGTCAGCAGCGGCAGCAAGCTGTACGACAAAATCTAACGCTGGCGTGTGGCTTGCCCCGCAGTGGGGGCTGGCTGTGCTCCCCACCGCTGGTGGCCGACGGGGTTTGGTTGTATTCCCCTCCCGTGGCGGAGTGGGGTGGTTAGCTTTGGCGGCCTCGCCAGCCAGCACCCCCCCACCAGTAGAGGGGCATAACAGCCAAGACCGCAGCCCTCGCGCTTTACCCTGCCTCACCCCAAAAAAGCCCCCCATCGCGGCGTATTCTGTGCCGCAATGGGGGGCTTTTTTGCGCCGATTAAACCGCGTTTAGCCGCGGTTTAATTTGGGGCTGGTTATTGAGACTTCGGAGCGAGAAACTCAAACAACGTCACCACGCGCACCACGCCCGCCGTTTGGCTGGCAATTCGGCTGGCTTCGGCGGCTTCGGCCTCGGTCAGCAGCCCCAGCAAATAGACCTGCCCCCGCTCGCTCACCACTTTGACGTGGTTAGACGAAATCTGCGACGACTCCACCAGCCGCGCCTTGACCTTGGTGGTTAGCGAGGAATCGTTCAGCCGATTGCCGACCGAAGCGTTGGGCGCAACCACCGTATGGTTAAACGCCTTGCGCACCCCAGGCTGGGCTTGCGCCAAAAATTCCACTTGCTGGCGGGCGGCCTCGTCGGGGACTTCGCCGGTCAGCAGCACTGCGCGGTTATAGCTGTTGATGTTGATGTGGGCATCAGGGACGCGCTGACCAATCTGCTGCCCAAGACGGAACTCCAAGCTTTGGTCGTCCACATACGCACCGGCAGGGCGGCGGTCTGTCCCCGCCAAGGCCGCGCTCCCCGCCGCGCCAATAGCCATCGGCACGCAGGCGGTCAAACCATTGGTTAAGCAGCCTGCCAGCAGCAGGGTGGTGATGAGACGTGCAGGGATGGTGGGCAAATAAGGCATGGTTTAGTCTCCGCCAAGTAGCATGTAGTCGATGGCATCACACAGGGCGTGGATGATAAGAATATGGACTTCTTGGATGCGTGCCGTGCGCTGTACCGGCACGTTGAGCAAAATATCTTCGCTCGACAAAATATCACCAATGCGTCCGCCGTCTTTGCCGGTCAGGGCAATCACCGTCATTTGCCGTTCGTGTGCCGAGTGGATGGCCTCAATCACATTGGTTGAGTTGCCCGAGGTCGAAATGGCCAGCAAGACATCGCCGGTTTGCCCCAGTGCCCGCACCTGCTTGGAAAAAATCATATCGAAGTCGTAGTCGTTGCCAATCGCGGTCAGCGCCGAAGTGTCGGTGGCCAGCGAGAGTGCCGCCAGCCCTGGGCGTTCTTTCTCAAACCGTCCCACCATCTCGGCAGCAAAGTGCTGGGCATCGGCTGCCGAGCCCCCATTGCCACAGGCCATAATCTTGCCCTCGTTCATCAGGCAGGCGAGTAAGTGCTCTGCCGCAGCGGCAATCGGGGCCGACAGCACCTCCATAGATTCTTGCTTGGCGGCGATGCTATCGACAAAGTGGGTGGTGACAAGCTGAATCAGGTCCACAGGCTTCCTTCGAATTAGTCAATTATCCGCTGCACCCATTCGGGGTCGCGGTTGCCGTCGAGTAGCACGGCATCAAAGCGGCACACCGGCAAGGCGGTGAGCGACTGCAAATAGTGTTCGGCGGTCAGGCGCAATTTTTGGCATTTGCGCGGGGTGATGCTCTCGGCAGCGGTACCAAAGCGGCTGTGTCGGCGGTGCCGCACCTCGACAAACACCAGCGTGTCGCCGTGCTGCATGATGAGGTCAATCTCACCAAAGCGGCAGGCGTAGTTCTGTGCGAGGCAGTGTAAGCCCTGCGCCGTCAGCCACGCCAAAGCCCGTGCCTCTGCGGCTGCCCCGCGCGTATTCACGGTGGGCTAACCGGCACAAGCGGCAGTTCCCGCACAAACTGCCGGTCACGCCCCAGCGTCAAGGTGCCGCTTACGCCTTCCATTTTGCCAGAAGGCGGGGTGGTGGCCAGCAACAACGCTTGGCGAAAGGCATCAATCCCAAGGGCGTAAAGCCGTTCGCTGGAGTAGGGCAGCGGGGGATTCAGGCGGGGGTAGCGTTGAACCACCGCCCGTTCTGGTGCGACCAGCCACGGCATATCCACCACACGGGTATCGCCCAGCCCCTTTAGCGGCAGACTGCGGTCGTTGAGTTGCGACGTGGCATAAATCGGCTTGTTGACCAGCGACGCTGCCAGCCCAGCAAGACCACTGGCTTCGACCGCCAGCACCACCGCATCGGCTTGCTCGGCTTCTTTGCTGAGTGAGGCGGGGCTGCCCAGCGTCCATTCCCGTGGGGGGCGACCGGTCAGGCTGCGCCACTCGCTGCCAAACGCGCTGGCGATGCGGGTATCCAAGCCGCCTTTGCCAACCACAACCAAAGGCGTGCGCCGCCCCGATTCACGCATCCGGCGGGCAAGCTGCACCGCGTCGCCCTCTACCGCCGCGCTGAGGCTGTAAAGCTGAGCAGGCGTAGTTTGTTGGGTGTCTAGCGTATTCAGCACTAGCGTGGGGACTTTGACCACAGGGGTGATGGCGGCAATGTGGGGGCGGGTCAGCGGCCCAATCACACTTTGCGCCCCCGCTGCGAGGGCTTCGCCGTAGCGTTGGCGGACGGTGCTGTCCTCCACATCGTAAACCGTTAACGTCGCTCCGCCTTCCAGACGACTGGCGGCTTCAATGCCCTGTTTCACCACCTTGGCGGCCTCGCCCAAGCTGGGGGATTGCAGCGGCAGCAATACCGCGATGCGCACCAAGGGCTTGGCCGTGGGCGGCACAGCAACGGGGATAGCCAGCGGTGCGGCGGGCGGGCTGGGCTGAGGGGTGGGGGCAGCGATAGGGGTGGCGGCGGGGGTGGGCGCGGGTGGCGCGGCTTGGGGGAGGGGGGCGACTTCGCGGCCTAGCGGGGTGGTCAGTGCCACGACGGGCGCGGCGGTGGGCTTGGTTAGGGTAGGGCTGGCGGGGGGCAGCGTTTGGGCGATGATAGGGGCAGAACGCGGGGCAGCAGGGCGCACTGGCGACAGCCGTTTGGCCGTCCAGCCCAGCGGCAGGGCATTCTGTTCGATGATATAGTTGGCCGTAGGGGTGGCTGCTTGCACAGGCAAGCCCGCCCCGCCTATGACTCCCCCCGCCACTAGTCCTATCCCCCATCGCAGCCATGCCAGATTTGGCGCAGGCAATAACGCTTCGGCGCGATGGCGGCTAGGAATGATTCTGGAAGCCCACCGTTGCATACCTTACCCCTCTCTGTTTTCGAGGACGCGCACGCGTCACTGATTCGCGGCACATTATATGGGGTGGCCACCCCGATTGGGAATGCAGCCGATATTAGCCTCCGCGCCTTGGCGGTGCTGTCTGCTGCCGACATTATTTGTGCCGAAGATACCCGTGTCACAGGGCAACTTTTGGCGCGGTATGGCATCCAGTCGCGCTTGGTCAGTGTGCGCGAACACAACGAACGCACCATGGCCGATAAAGTCATCGGCTGGCTGGCAGAAGGGCAACTGGTGGCGCAGGTGTCGGATGCGGGCACCCCCGCCGTGTCTGACCCTGGGGCGCGGTTGGTGGCGGCTGTGCGCGAAGCAGGGTATCGGGTTGTGCCGGTGCCTGGGGCATGTGCGGCGGTCACCGCCTTATCGGCTGCGGGTTTGGCCACCACCGAATGGCTGTTTTATGGCTTTTTACCGCCCAAAGCCAGTGCGCGGCGCAAACAGCTTGAAGCGTGGCGCGAGGCCAGTTTTGCCGTGGTGCTGTACGAAGCCCCGCACCGGATGGCGGAATGCACCGCCGATATTGTGGCGGTGATGGGCGCGGACCGCCGTGTCACCTTGGCACGCGAGCTGACCAAAACCTTTGAGACCTTCCGCACCTTGCCCGCCGACGAGATGGCCGACTGGGTGGCGACTGACAGCAATCAGCAGCGCGGCGAATGCGTCTTGGTGATTGAAGCTGCCCCCGCCGCTGCCGCCATCGAAGCCCTCGACGAGGCCGCCCGCCACACCCTCGACATCCTGCTGGCCGAGCTGCCGCCCAAACAAGCCGTCAAGCTGGCGGCCACGCTGACCGGTGTGCCGCGAGATGTGCTGTATGCCTACGCCGTGGCACGTCGGCAAGCCACCGAAGCGTAATCCCTGCAGCCTAGTCTCATCTGCCCTTTCTGCCCTCCTTCCGCACAAGACGGAGGCGGCTAGGTGCAGCCCCCGCACCCTGCCTTTCCCGCACCGTGGCGTCATGCTCATTTCAAGCTGGATGCAAATATCCAACAGCGTGCTAGGTCGCCGGTATAATTCGCTGCGTTATAAGCGATTTGCCCGCAAGGAGCCCGCGTGAAAACCAACCTGCCCGTCACCCAAAATGAGGTCTTTTTTGACCCTGCCTGCCCTATCGTGAGCCAAACGAATCTGAAGGGCGTGATGACCTATGCAAACCGTCCCTTTATCGACATTGCGGGCTACGATGAGGCCGAGCTGATTGGCGCAAGCCACAATATCGTCCGCCACCCCGATATGCTGCCCGAGGCTTTTGCCGACCTGTGGCATACCGTCAAGCACAACCAACCGTGGCGGGGGTTGGTCAAAAATCGTACCAAGTCCGGTGACTTTTACTGGGTAGAGGCTTACGTCACCCCGATAACCGAAAATGGATCCACTACCGGCTATATCTCGGTGCGCACCGTACCCAGTCGCCAAGATGTTGCCGCCGCCGAAGCCCTCTATGCCGCCGTGCGGGCAGGTCGCGCCAAGCTCCCCACCACACCACTGCAACAAGGCGGGCGGTTTTCGCTGTCTATTGAATACAAGCTGCGCTTGTCTTATTGGGGGGCGGCACTGGCCGTGGTGGGGTTGGCACTGGTGCCGGATGGTGAGCCGTTTTACCACTGGGCACTGGCTGGGGTGGGGGCAGGTGGGGCGTTGCTGATGTCTTGGCTGCTGCCACGGTCTTTCCAGCAGTCGGTGAATGCCCTCCGCCAAGGACTGACCCGCCTGAGTGAAGGTGACTTTGCCCACCCTGTGCCATGCGACCAATCGGGGGGATTAAGCAGTGCCTTGGTGACGCTAGAGTCCACCCGCATCCGGCTACGTTCGCTGATGGCCGATGTGCTGGCTGCGTCAGATAGCACTTGCCAACACGCCGAGCAGCTCCGCGTTCAAATGGCTGCCTTGGCGCAGCACTCCCAGTCCCAAGCCGAGGGGGTGCAAGGGGTGGTGGTGCGGATGGATGGGGTGTCTGATGCCGCCGAGGGGGTTTCCGATACCGCCGAAGAAGCCCAGCAAAGTGCCGACCGCATTCGCCAAGCCGTAGAAGAAGGTCAGCAACGGATTGAAAGCAGTCAAGCCGCCAGCCACCGTGCCATGACCGTGGTAGCGCGCACCCGCACCGCGATGAATGCACTGGAAGCCCAGATGCAAAATATTGGCGGGATGACGGCGATGATTCGGGATATTTCCGATCAAACCAACCTGTTGGCACTTAACGCCGCGATTGAAGCAGCACGGGCAGGTGAGGCAGGGCGGGGCTTTGCCGTGGTGGCCGACGAGGTACGAAAATTGGCCGAGCGGGCGGGTAAATCGACCGATGAAATTAACCAGATTGTCAGCCGCATGAGCAGTGTGGTGGATGAAGCTATGCGCCATATGGATGCCACGGCAGAAGAAGTCAGCGCGGGCACGGCGGAAATCGCTTCGGCGCGTGACAGCTTGGGTCGCCTGCTGGTGGCCGCCGATGGGTCGAGCACCCAAGCTGGCCATCTTACCGCCGTCAGCCGCGACCAATTGGCCGCCACCCACGCCATTGCCCATACCTTGGACGAGGTGTCCCATGCCACCGCAGACAATCTGCACACCACTGAGGGCATGGCGGCAGTGTCTGTTGAGCTGGCGCGTACGGCAGAAGACCTGAAAAAGCTGGTGCAGCATTTTGCAGGGGGCGTGAAATAAACCCCTTGGGCGCGGGGCGCGCACATTTTTTGGGGCTGCTGCTGGTGGGGCTGTTAGGGCTGGGGCTGGGCAGCGGGGGCGTTGCCGCCGCCGAGCTGCGTCCGCTGACGGTGCTGCTGGATGCGGGGCATATGCCCACGCCTAAGCACAAACGGGGAGCCATCAGTATGCGAGGGCTACCCGAGGTGGACTACAACGACCACTTTGTGGCCAAGCTGGCCAAGGCTTTGCAGGCGGCGGGGATTGCCGTTCAGCTTACCCGCCAGCCGCACGAATCCTTGGGCTTGATGGACCGCGCCGACCTTGCCAACCGACTCCAACCCACGCTGTTTTTGTCTATCCATCACGATTCGACCCAGCTTATTTCGCTGGAAAAAATCATGACCGAATACGGCGAAACCTACCGCACCCTGAGCAAAATCGCGGGGCATTCGATTTTTGTCTCCAAGCGCAACGCGGGCTTTCCCCACGCCTATCGCTTTGCCGAGCTGCTGGGCACTTCGCTGCTGACCCTCGGGCGCAAACCCACGCTGCACCACGCCGAAGCCGTGACCGGTGAAAGCCGCGAACTGCTGAACCGGCGGCTGGGCGTGTACCGGTTCGACAACCTTGTGGTGCTGGCGCACACCGAGGTGCCCGCTGTGCTGCTGGAAATCGGGGTGATTGTGGATGCCGAGGACGAACGCTATGTGTCCAACCCGCAAAACCAAGATGCGATGTGCCAAGCTATTGTGGCGGCGGTGCAGCGGTTTGGGGCGTTGCCGTAAGCCTGCTCACGCCGTGCCAAGTCTCAATGGCACAGGGGTCGCCAAGGCGAAATACCCCGAAAAAGCGCAATCGCTGCGGCCTTGGCTGTGATTCCCCTCCAGCCTAAGGAGGGGTAGACGGCAAAGCCGGACGGGGTGGTGGCTAGCGATGCCCCCAGAGCCAAACCCCAGACCAAACCCAAAAGCAACCACCCCGCCCCTGCAGGGTATCAAGTCCCAGCTGGTTTTGACATCCTCCCCCACCTCTCGCCAGAACTTCGTTCTTAGCGCACCCGATAAGCGGGAAAGAAAGGGGATTCCTACTGCGGTTAGCTAAATTCTAGCTAACGCACTTCGGCGGGTTCTTGCTTCACCGAGCGGCCTAGTTGCGCCGACTCTCCACAAGCTAACAAGCGGTGTCCCCGCTCTAAAACATTGATCGCGCCGACTACATCGGCGTGGTTCTGGTAGCCACATGCGACGCAGGCGAACTGGGCTTGGCTGCGGCGATTCTCTTTTGACATATGCCCACACGCCGGACAGGTTCGGCTGGTATTGTGCGGCGGCACGGCAATCAAATGCCCACCGCGCCATGCCAGCT
>RRZT010924668.1_pt1 | contig 11803 bp, 10 predicted proteins | sample 2165551 | NCBI WGS metagenome assembly RRZT01 (sample SAMN10456910, study PRJNA506462) | wastewater metagenome | biome: wastewater; feature: sludge; material: wastewater sludge; isolation source: wastewater sludge with Escherichia coli K12::gfp cells carrying plasmid... | place: USA: Moscow, Idaho... | reverse complement strand
CATTTTAGAAAAAGGGGACTATATTTCTTTTGCCAACTGTGGTTTACCTTACTACATTGGCAATGTTATACCAAATCGCGACTCTTTATTTTTACAAACACCAACTATGTTAAAAAACCGTCTTAATATACAGGCTCGCGTTGCTCATGAAGTTATTGAAATCGATAAAGTTAACAAAACAGTCACTGTTAAAGATTTGAAAACACAAACAACTTACCTGGAAACTTATGATAAATTAATTTTATCACCTGGTGCTAGCCCTCTTCTGCCAAAGATTAGCGGACTAAGCGAGGCTAAGAATTTATTTACTTTGCGCAATGTTCCTGATACCGATAAAATTAAAACCTTCATTAATATTAATCAGCCAAAAACTGCTACTATTATCGGCGGCGGATTCATTGGCCTTGAAATGGCTGAAAATCTTAAGCATTTAGGTCTTGCTGTTACTATTATTGAAATGGCTAAACAAATCTTACCACCACTTGATTTTGAAATGGCCACCATTGCTCAAAATAAGCTCATCGAAAATGGCATTACCTTAATCCTCAACAACGGCTTAAAAGAAATTAAAGACCAAGGATCTACGCTGATTTTAAACGATAATACCGAGCTTCATACCGATTTAACAATTTTATCCATCGGTGTAAAGCCGGAAACTGCTTTTACCAAAACAGCCGCGCTCACCTTAAACAACGCCGGCGGAATCGTTGTTGATGAATATTTTAAAACTTCTGATCCTCACATTTATGCGGTTGGCGATGCCATCGAAGTTCCTCATTACATTACTCAAGCTCAAACAATGCTACCACTAGCTTCACCGGCTAATCGCCAAGGACGCTTAGTAGCGGATAATCTTTGTGGTATCAAAGCTCCTTATCATGGCGTCTTAGGCTCCGCCGTTGTCAAATTATTCGATTTAACAATTGCAACAACGGGCTTAAATGAGCTGCAACTACAAAAAAATAATCTTGACTATAAGGTAATCCATCTACATCCCGGATCGCATGCCGGCTATTATCCAAATTCCAGCCCGATTTCGTTAAAACTACTGTTCTCTAAAATTGACGGTAAGATTTTCGGAGCTCAAGCACTAGGCACAGCTGGGGTCGAAAAACGTATTGATGTTATCGCCACTGCTATTAAAGGAAATCTAACCATTGAAGATTTAGCAGACTTAGAACTTTGTTATGCTCCGCCATTTTCTTCTGCCAAAGATCCGGTAAATATGGCGGGTTATCTGGCGGAAAATGTTTTAGGGAACCTCCTCCAAACATTCCAATGGCATGAATTAATTAATAATTCGCCAGAAATGTTCTTATTAGATGTTAGAGAGCCATCCGAGCATAACTTTGAAAAACTTCAACACTCTATTAATATCCCCTTAAGTCAACTACGCTCTCGTCTTACTGATTTACCAACAGATCAAACTATTTATGTTTACTGTCAGGTAGGTTTAAGAGGCTATCTAGCTTGTCGCATTTTAAAGCAACATGGTTTTAATTGCAAAAATCTTGATGGTGGTTTTAAAACCTATAAAGAAGTTTTAAAATTCCTCTAACGAAAAGGAGTCTTTGCATATGCTTAATTTTTTCATGCCAACCAGAGTATTATGTGGCATAGATTGCCTAAAAGACCACAGTAATGTTTTTACAAAGTTAGGGTCTAGAGCTTTTATCGTCACTGGCAAAAAATCATCAGCCCAAAACGGCTCTTTAAATGATGTCCGATTTATTTTGGAACAAAACAATATTCACTATACTTTATATAATGAAATAAATAGTAATCCCAGCATTCAAGAGGTGCAAGAAGCTGCAAAAATCGCTCAGAAAACTAACCCCTCTTTTATTATCGGGATTGGAGGCGGTTCACCCTTAGACGCCGCCAAAGCTATTGCAATATTAGCTAAAAATAATATTGATGAAAAACAGTTATTTTCCGGCATTTATAATCAACCGCCCTTACCTATTATCGCTATTCCTACTACTGCCGGTACCGGTAGCGAAGTTACACCTTACGCCGTCTTGACGGATAATCTTAATGAAACAAAAAAAAGCATCAACAGTCCAGCTATTTTTCCTAAAGTAGCCTTTCTGGATGCTAAGTACACTATGAAATTACCACAAGAAATAACAATCAATACCGCCATCGATGCATTGTCACATGCTTTAGAAGGTTACCTCTCAGTAAAAGCAACTGAAACCAGTAATATTTTTGCTGAAAAAGCACTAAAAATCCTCGGTAAAGTTCTACCAAAAACACTAGGGACATTAACACTTGAAGACCGCGTCGAACTATTGTATGCTTCAATGTTAGCCGGCGTAGTTATATCTCAAACCGGCACCACTGCAGTCCATGCTATGGGTTATTCCCTAACCTTCTATAAAAACATTGAGCACGGCAGAGCTAATGGTTTATTGCTCTATCAATATCTGAGCTTTATCAATAATTATCAGCATGAACTTATTAATAAAGTCCTGAGCTTATTAAATATGCAAACTATCACTGATTTCGGTGTATTATTGGAAACATTGTTAGGCCCTAAAACCAGTTTATCAAAAAATGAACTTAATTTATTTGTCGCTAAAACTTTTCAATCTCCTAACGTTAGTAATACTAATCCGCTACCAAATCGCCAGGATATTGAAAACATCCTTAAAAACAGTTTTATTATAGAATAACAAAAAAGCTCGTATCAAATACGAGCTTTAAATTATTAAATGGTGACCCCGGCAGGATTCGAACCTGCGACCCTTTGATTCGTAGTCAAATACTCTATCCAGCTGAGCTACGGAGTCATATTGTTTTGCTAACCAACGAAAATTATTTTATCATTTATAATAAACAAAGTCAACCTTTATTTTCTATTATTTTATAATAAAAAGTTTTCCACAAGCAAAACCTTAATATTTCTTGATTATACAGCGACTTATCCACATTTACTTCTGTTTTGTGGATAGTTTTGTGGATAAGTCGCTGTGTTTATCCACAACTTAACACCCTGAGCCTGTAGCAGTTTTTCAAAAAACCTTCGATAAATTATCGAAGGTTTTTTCTTAACATTCTACCGGTCTACTCCAATCAACTAAAACCCCTGTATTATCCCAAAGTCTAGTTAAGGCAATTTTTAAATCAGCTAAACTAGCCAAAGGCTCTACAACTTTAGCAGAAAAATCCATTAATGTATCATTGGGTAAATTAACTGACAGTTCGCTATTTAAAAATTCCAGTATTTCTTGTTTCTTAACTTCATTATTTAAAACAATCATCACTTGCTTTGTCTCTACATTATACTTAATAAAACCATAGTCATCCTCAAAATGAATCGCCACACAAAAATCCATTTGCATAAATACATCCCCCTAGGTTATAGTATAATTCTTGATTATTATTTACAATTTAAGGTATGATTGAATTATAACAGTACAAACTATATAAAACAAGTTATATCGATAATATGGGGAGGCCCTTATGATTAATAGCATGAAAAGTATCTATCTGGTCAACAAGTTCGTACACGATATTTTACCCAAGGTAGATAAAGAAATATATTATTGGGAAAATTTCGTTAGATTGTCCATTTCCGGCGAATTAAAAATTCAAGCCCTAGCTAGCTTAAAAGATAAAAAATTCCACTGTCAGGGTGGTAGTTTTTACAGCATGTTACCGGATGTTGATATTAATAATTTTGTAAAGTTCATCGTAGCCTTCCAAACTATTAGTGATTATCTTGATAATCTTTGTGACAGAGTTGAAGTAAATGATGAGCAGGCTTTTCGCCAACTTCATCTGGCTATTACCGACGCTTTAGATCCTACTCAAAAATGTAAAGATTATTACCTGTATTATCCTTATACTAAAGACGGTGGTTATTTAAAAAAATTAGTAACAACTTGTCAATATCAAATTCAACGCTTTCCCAGTTACAATTTGATAAAATACGATATCTTAACGTTAGGCTCATTGTACAGTGACCTGCAAACATATAAACACTTAACTCCAACACTAAGAGAAGAAAAGCTACTAAATTGGCTTAAAATCGCTAATCGTTATACTAATGTTATTAGTCATTGGGAGTTTGCTGCTGCTACTGGATCAACTCTCGGAATTTTTATGTTGTGTGCTTTAGCCAACAATTCTCAAATTACGCCTTCTAATATTAAATTACATAAGGAGGCTTATTTCCCTTGGATTACCGGATTGCACATTTTACTAGACTATTTTATCGATTACACTGAAGATCTTGAGCATAATGATTTGAATTTTTTAACATATTATACTGGGACAGAAGAAAAGTTATCTCGACTGATTTTATTTAAAAATGAAGCTCTAGCTAAAACCGCTAATACTACCGATTTTATTTTTAACGAAACAATTGTTAAAGGCTTATTAGCACTATACTTGTCAGATCCTAAAATAAAAAGACCGGAAGATATAGCAATTAAAAATAAATTGCTACAGTCTTCCGGAACTTATACTAAATTATTATATAAATTATCTCAAATAATGAGATTTTTTAAAATTGTATAATTATTGAATCGGCGCTGCTCCACTAGCAATTGTAACTTGCTTGAAGTAGCGTCCGTTTATTTCTATCACTGTTTCATTTTCACCAGTATCAACCATTTTAACTTTACCATTACCTAAAGTTTTAATAATTTGTTCTGGACAAGCTATTTCTTGCCATTTGAAACTACGTTCTTCCGCCGTCCCAACATTTTCACGATATATTTCAGTAGCCGGATTAGGCTTTTCATCACCACGACAAGGTGTAAACGCAATTTTAATTTGCTCAATTATTTGCAAACAAACTTCATCCGTCATATGCATCGGAATTTGCACTTTGGCATTTTTCGCTTCACCCATCGCCAAGAAAATCACCGTGCCAAAAATAACCTCATGATCATTAGGTGCCGGAAAAGTTCTATTTGGTGCTAAACCTAGTGGCACTGCCAAATCATTTACTAATAAATGTAGCGATGCCCCATTACCTAAATCCAATAATTCACAACTGGCAAAATTACCTTCTAACAAATCTGAAATAGTTTCAATTTGTAATTTAACATCATCCGGAATTCTGCAAATTTCCGGATCACAACCAGGTTTAACTAATATGACATTCATTGTTTTGTTCTCGCTCATTTTCTCTCTCCTCAACAATATTAATAACATTACTATTTTAACAGTATTTATAAAAATTATCCAATAATTTTATCTTAAGATTGTCAAATGACCTTTCATTCATTTTTTTGCTAAATCACCGTTAAAATCAGTTATTTATAGCGTTTAGGGCACTTGTTATCATTTTTTAAAATTGCATATTTTGCTATTTCGTGATATTATAAGCCTTGAAAACAGTATCATCTATACCTGAGGTGCACGCTTTCCTTAATTATGTCCAACCTACTTTTTTGAAATGGGAATCTGATTGTTTTGCAGCTGCCGAGCCGGTTCAGCCGGAAGGCAAAAACAAAAATAGGATGCCCACCTGTGTAAGGCACAGGTTTGGACATAACAAGGGGCGACACTGCGGGTTTTTTCTTTTTATAAGGGGAGTATTGGTTATAACCAATATTCCCCTTATTATTATTCTTATTCTCCTAACCCTATACTACAACTTTCACCAAATTTTTGTTGTCAGGATTAATTTTTATTATAATTCAGCGTAATTTTGCTTTAGTTATCACCGTTTCTCCAAATTTTTCTTTCAAACTGTCAATCGCATTGTACAAAGCCTTTTTTCTATCATCAGTGTTTTCAAATAAATTAATAGTGTTACCCTTCAGCAGTTTACCGGCCGTTATTCCCAATAACCTAATAGCCTCTTTAACCTCAATCTGCTCATATAATTTACAGGCAATATCATAAATTACTTCATCGTAATTCGTACCCGCTACCAAACTCTCACTACAAGTTATAACCTGAAAATTTTTCAATTTAATTTTCAAAGTTACTTTTTGGGCCAAATATTTTTTTTGTCTTAACCGCCATCCAACCTTTTCTGACAGTGCTAATAATTCTTTTTTTATTGCTGCCGTATTGACCAAATCAACTTCAAAGGTTGCTTCCTTGCCAATTGATTGAGGCTCTCTCACTCCCACAACCTGACGCTCATCTTTTCCTTGGGCCAAATCAACTAATTTATAAGCGGAAGGACCAAAGTGATCTAACAATATTTTAAACTCAGTTTTTAATAAATCTTCAACTTTATAAATCCCCAAACTTTTTAATTTTTGATTGTTTTTCGCTCCAACACCCCATAATATACTAACAGGCTTATCTTTTAACAAATCATATTCCTGCCCAGGTTTAACAATTACTAATCCATTTGGTTTTTCAAGGTCTGAGGCTAATTTAGCAATAAACTTATTACTGCCAACACCGACTGAAACAACAAGACCCAACTGTTCGTAAACTCGGCTTTTTAATTTTCGAGCATAGTCTTCTATATTATTGAAAATTTTTTCCATCCCGGTTAAATCCAGAAAAGCTTCATCTAGTGATAAGGGTTCAACACAAGGCGAAAATTCATTTAAGATTTTAAAGAATTCTTTCGAAATACTACTATAACGATTATGATTGCAAGGCAAAAAAATCCCCTCCGGGCATAATTTTTTCGCCTTAGCAATCGACATTGCCGAAAAAACACCGAACAATCTAGCTTCATAAGAAGCAGTTGCGACAACACCACGCTTACCGCAACCACCAACTATTACCGGTTTATTTTTATAACAATCATTGTCATTTTGTTCAACTGCCGCAAAAAAAGCATCCATATCAACATGCATAATAATTTTTTTCATTTTATTCATCACCTTATTAATCTTATTTTCATTATAGAACATCCGTTCTTGCGTGTAAATATTATATTAATTTGGTTTAAATCGCTATTTTATGATAAAATGTAATATAATTATCCACTAAGAGAGGACTGATATTTGAAAATATGTTAGGCTTTACAAAAAATTTGAATGATAGGCTCTTATTTAAAAAGTTACTAAAACTTATTATTTTTATAAATTTAACACCGGCACTGTTTGTTATCTTTACCAGTGCCTATATTACTTATCAAAGCTTATCAGCTAGCACGTCTTATAATAATGAATTAGTAGCAGTAAATTTATCCAATGATATTGATGATTTTCTCTTAGAAAAAGAACACTTATTATCCTTTATCTCAACTTTACCGGAAATTCAAAGCATGGATCCTGTTAAACAAACGCCAATTCTTCAGGATTCTGTCAAAAAATATAACAATGACTTTACTACAATCTTTATTGCCAATACCTCCGGTCAACAAATAGCACGCGATAGCGGAGATTTTTTTAATGTCAGTGATCGTCAATACTTTAAAGATATTATCCGCGGTCAAAATTTTTCCATCAGCGATATTTTAATTTCAAAGTTGACTAATCAGCCAATTGCCATTATTTCGGTGCCAATAAAGAAAAACGATATTATTATCGGTGTTATTTCAGCACCATTAAAATTAAGCCGAATTGATGAACTGGTAAATTATAATTATGATATGAAACATAGTCAAACCTGTATTTTTGTAGCTGATAATAATGGTCATGTTATCAGCCATCCTGATAATACCATCTTTAATGATTTATCTAATGTTAAAACCTTAGCACCGCTTAAAGCATCACAAAATCAAATCTCTGGTAGCGTAAAATATGCTGATAAAGGGAAAAATCTTTTTGCTAGTTATGCCAAGTCTAAAAAAGCAAAATGGATTGTGGTGGTTCAAGAAGATGAAGATAACACTTTAAGTTTCTTGAAAAAGCAAATTTTATATTCCATTTCCACATTATTATTAGTTGGTATGATTTCAGTTTATGCTACTTACCTCATTTATAAATCAAGTTCACCATCAAAAATTAATTAAAATAAAGTGCCTCGAGCAATATTTGTTATGCTCGAGGCACTTTATTTTTAACCTTTTAATATTTTAAATTTTTCTTGCGCTTGTTTCCTTAAATAAATACCACCACTACCCCAATCTTCATTTTCTTTAAGGATTGCTAAATCCCATCGTTCTCTGGTTGTGTTCTGACCATAACATTCATGTAGCAATAAACTATCAACATTGTCCCCAGCCTCACCATGCGTCATAACCCTATTTTGATCAATCGTTAAATCTAAAACTTTAGCTAATATTGCTATTACTGTCGTAAGCGTAGTTATTTGTTGTATTGTCGGCGGTTCTAAGCCCAAATCAGCCGGGGTTGCTAAATACGCACAACATAAACTTATCCCTACCGCTCCGGTATTACGGCAATATGTATGTGCTAAGATTTTAGCAAAATTATCAGTACTAACAATAAGATCACCATTACCACAAATATTCAAATGATATTCTTCAAAAATTTGCTGATAATGCCCCGCCGACCAATGTAAATATATTTTAACATCCCGGTTTTTACCATTAGCTAATATCCATAATTCTTCTTTACTAGCCTCTGCTAAAATTTGCAATTCTCTGAAATCAATTTTTCTACTCATCAATTTTCCTCCTTAATATCATTCACTACTATATATTAAGAAGCTTCTTGTTTTTAAACTTAGAAAAACTACTATAGTTAACCTTAATATAAAAATTTAATAATATTTGCGGATTAATGACCTCATAGGCAGAAAGTTGAAGTTGAATTTATCTACTAAAAGTATTATCATAAATTCTCGTGATTAACATCTATAGGAGTTTGCTATGAGTTTAATATTACAAATAAGTTTTACCTTTTTATTAGTTTTTTTATCTAATATAATTTCGCTAAATATATCATTACCAATCCCGGTAAGCATTATTGGCATAACCTTGCTGTTATTATTATTACTAACAAAAACTATTACACTAACACAAATCGAAACCATTTCTTCATTTTTTCTCAAAAATATGGGATTCTTTTTTATTGCCGCCGGAGTATCAATCTTGGGAAAATATTATTTAATTGAAAATATTTTATGGCAATTTAGCGCCATTATTCTTGTCACAACGCTATTAACCTTTGTGGTAACTGCACTAGCCGTTAAATACACTATGAAGCTCCAACAAAAATTCAGAAAGGACTAAACTATGTTATCTTTTTGGGACAATCCACTTAGCATTATTTTGTTATGTATTATCGCTTATAAAATCGGTCTTTATATTTATGATAAAACTAATCTCGCAATTTTTAATCCATTATTTATTGCCATCTTTTTAATAATAATGTTTTTGCAAAAATTCAATATCGCACTAACAACCTTTGAAAATGGCGGAAAATTTATTAATATGTTACTTTGTCCAGCCACCATTATGTTGGCTGTGCCAATGTATAAGCAGCGCCTCTTAATTAAAAAAAATTTATTACCAATCGCAGTAGGCACTGTTTTTGGCTCTATTATCAGTATGAGTAGTATTTATTTTGCTTGTAATTGGCTGGGTATTGATAATTTAGTTACTAAATCACTTATTCCTAAATCCACAACCACGCCAATAGCTATTGAAATTTCTAATACCTTAGGTGGCATTCCCGCTCTCACGGTGGCTGCTGTTATTGTTACCGGAATTTTAGGCAGTATATTATTTCCCCTGATTATCAAAGTCTTTAAAATGGATAATAGCATTGCCTCCGGCATCGCCATTGGTACTGCCAGTCATGCTCTCGGTAGTGCCAAAGCAGTTGAAATTGGCGAAGTTGAAGCCGCTATGTCTGGTATCGCTGTCGGAGTCGCCGGCATTGCCTCAGTTATTATGGTATTATTGCTATAAAAGGGCTGTCTCAAACGAGACAGCCCTTTTTCTTATGTACGATATTTATTAATGTCTTCAGTAAAGTTTTGCGTTATTTTTTTGAACTCACCAATTTTATCCATCATATCTTGCAATTTAATATTATAGGTTGCAACAGCGGCACTAACCTCTTCACTAGCTGCTGAATTTTCTTCGGAAATAGCGGCCAACGATTCAATTTTACCATAAACTTGTTGAATGCCATTCATCTCATTTTCCAACTTACTAATCATTTCAACAATATTAGATGATACATAATGCACATTTTCAATATGCTTATTATTATTGCTAACAACCTTCGTTAACTGAATACTTTCCTCGGCTAAAACTGCAAACTCTTCTTCTACCGAATGCACAACATCACTGATAATATTAATTAACACCTTTAAGTCACTTGAAATTCTCTCAGAATGATTATGCGACTCTTCCGCTAACTTTCTAACTTCTTCCGCTACAACTGCAAAACCGCGACCTTGTTCCCCTGCTCTAGCTGCTTCAATCGCTGCATTGAGAGCCAGCAAATTGGTTTGTCTGGCAATATCAGCTACCATCACTGTAATCTCGTTGATTTTCGTCGCTTGAGTTTGTAAGTTTTCCGCTGATGTTTTCACATCTTCAAATTTCTTCATGCTATTACTTAAGTTATTACTGGTGGCTTGAACTTCACGGAATCCACTGTTAATCTCTTCCACCGCTGTTTCTAATTGTTTATTATTATTAATCTGTTCATTAACAACCTGTTTTAAAGTATTCAAATTTCCATTTAGTATTCCTACAGCCTCAGTAGTCTCTTGAGCTTGACTTGTTGCCGCCATAGCAACATCGTTGACTACACCGGAAATTTCATTAGAAGTATCTCTCATTTTTTCTGCTAAATCATTAAAGTTTTCACCATAACGATTCATTTCATCGCCAGTTCCTTTAAAACCAGTAAATTCAGTTTTAACAATTTTTTTATAAGCATTAATTTTGTTAATAATAGTTTCAACTTCATCACCAGTAACAATGCTTAATGTATCAAAGTAACGATGTTCCATTAAGCTGTCAATTTCTTCAGCAATACAAGTTAACGGACGATTAACAAGTTTAGCACTAATAAACGCTACTACCCCAGTTAGAAGTGCTGACCACCAAGGAATATTAATTCCCCCACTGCTCAGAATTAAATTAAGCACTAAACTCATAACAGTGGCACTAATGGCAGTTTTTGTAGCCAAGTCTTTAGCAAACTTTAAGGTTTTATTAAAAGAAAATACTTTCTTTCTCCTAATATTTTGTGGGAATTTAATTTTTATTGCCATATAGTCAGTAGTCTTTTCAATAACCGTAATGTCAATTTTTTCTTTATAAAAAGTAGCCGCTCCTGATAACATTCCTTGAAAATAATCAAACATTGCCCGCTTGGAACGATAAGTGAACACCGCTTCATCTTCGGAAACTATTTTCATCAATAGCTCCGGCGGTTTTGCTCCTGGCAATCTTTTCACAACTTCTACATGAATATCATACATTGCCGCTAAGAACGCATATAAGTTTTCGTTACGGAAAAAAGCCGGATAAAGTTTAGAGAAAGTAGCAATATTGTCTTGTCCAATAGCCTTCCAAGTATCACCTTCCGATTTCCCTATACTTTTGGCAATTTCCTGAATTAACGCCTTGGTGATATTATCCGGAACTTCTTCCGTCGGTAAAAAAATCTTATCGGCTGCTATCCCCACTTTAGCCATTGCATTCAATGTCAGCTCTTCACCCCAAAGTTTTTGGGAAGTACTGATCCAGGCTCCAACAATTGTCCCTTTCATAAAAATTCAACTCCTACTCTAAACTACATTAATTATTTATTGTAAAATACTTTATTCTTAGTAAATTTCGCCATATAGTTCTTTTTTCCTGTCTTAATTTAAAATAATTATTAATTGGTAATCGTTATATTCATTTACTTTATTATGGTAAATTCAATAACTGCCTATTGTAAAATAGCTATGTTATTATAAATTTACTTTATAATAACATAGCTATCAATAAGAT
>RRZT011229994.1_pt1 | contig 11808 bp, 13 predicted proteins | sample 2165551 | NCBI WGS metagenome assembly RRZT01 (sample SAMN10456910, study PRJNA506462) | wastewater metagenome | biome: wastewater; feature: sludge; material: wastewater sludge; isolation source: wastewater sludge with Escherichia coli K12::gfp cells carrying plasmid... | place: USA: Moscow, Idaho... | reverse complement strand
TACTCCTCCTCCAGGAGCATGGCCGCCTCGGTCAGGTTTGGCGTGATGAGGTCGGCCTGGGCGCAGAGCTGGCTCATGCGGGCGCGCAGGTCAGGGGTGCAGGTGCGGTAGGCCCTGCCATGGTCCCCCATCACCGGGTCGGCCAGCACCAGAGTGCCCTCCCGCCGAAAGCGGGAGAGGACTTTTAGAAGATGGTTCACCTGCCCGGCCGAGCCCAAGAAGCCGGAGTAAATGGCATCCAGCGAAACGCCCAGTGCCGTCCAGTGGCCCATGACCCCCTCCATCTGCTCCGTCATGTCGTGAAAAACGGCTCCGCCCTCTGGGGAGAAACCCGTATGGGCCGAGAGATAGGCCGTGGGCACCGGGCAGCACTGGCTCCCCATGGCCGCCAGCACCGGCAGGGCAACCGTCATAGAGCACCGCCCAAAGCCCGACATATCCTGCACCACCGCTACCTTACGTGCTCCCTTGCCCATATCATCTCTCCTCTTCCTGCTCCATCGGAGCACTGTCCCGCTAATTATAATGCTTTTACCTGCTCAGTTCAATTGACTTTTTGCAGAAGAGGTGTTAAAATCATGTTGCTCTACTGTGCCCAGTAGAGCGTCTATCTGCGGGTATGGCGGAATTGGCAGACGCGCTGGATTTAGGTTCCAGTGTTGCAAGACGTGCAGGTTCGACCCCTGTTACCCGTACCAAACCCATATAATCCGAACCAATCCCGACGGTTAATTCCGCTCGTTGATGGGTTCGGATTATTATTTAAAACATAGGGTAAAACATAGAAAAAGCCCTGTAACCGTTGAGGTTACAGGGCTTTGCCTTGGTGCGCGAGGCGGGACTTGAACCCGCACGTGCGTGATGCACACTAGAACCTGAATCTAGCGAGTCTGCCAATTCCACCACTCGCGCATTTTCTTATGCCATCTGCGGCACGAGAGTTATAATACCATAAGGGGTGGGGCCTGTCAATCCTTTTTTCAAAGGCGCTGCGAATTATCTTCCCTTGGTATAATAGTCGCACAAATGGCGCAATGTGCAGCGCTCACACGCGGGACCACGGGCCATACAAACCGCCCTACCGTGGAGCACCAGCCGGTGACAGAAGTTGTTGGACTCCTCTGGGGGAAGTACTTTTCGCAGCTGCTCCTCCACCTTTCCTGGGTCCTTGGTGCCATCGGTAAGACCCAGACGGCCCGAGATGCGGATGCAATGGGTGTCCGCCACCACCACCCCCGGGGTATGGTACACATCTCCTAGGATGAGGTTGGCTGTCTTCCGGCCCACGCCGGGGAGCTTCAACAGCTCCTCCATCCGGGTGGGCACCACACCGCCATACACCTCCAGCAGCAGATTAGACGCGGCCACAATATCTCGCGCCTTGGCTCGGAAGAAGCCAGTGGAGTGTATCAACTCCTCCACCTCGCTCACATCGGCCCCGGCAAGGGCCTCCAGGGTGGGGAAACGGCCATAAAGACCAGGCGTGACCTTGTTCACCCGCTCATCGGTACACTGGGCAGCTAGGCGGGTAGCAAAGAGGAGCTCATAGGGCTTCTCGTACTCGAGAGAGCAGCTGGCGTCGGGGTAGAGGTCTTTCAATGCCTCGATGAGGGCTAAGATATCCTTTTTTTTATTTATTTTGCGACACTTCGCTCTTCTCCATCATAACACAGATTTCTTAAAAAAACGACTGGAAATTGGATTGTAAATCGGGAGAATTCCCGGTATAATGAGGGCAGTAGCTCTGCGACACGCTGATAGATGAATAGGGGGATACACAAATGGTCAAGGATATCATGGATTTTCTGGCAGAACGGGACCCTGAAGTGGGAGAGGCTGTCCGTCAGGAGTACGACCGTCAGCGCCGACACATCGAGCTGATCGCCTCGGAGAACTTTGTGAGTGAGGCGGTGCTGGCTGCGGCGGGCACAGTACTCACCAATAAATATGCCGAGGGCTATCCCGGCAAGCGGTACTACGGCGGCTGTCAGTGCGTGGACATTTCGGAGAATCTAGCCCGGGAGCGGGCCTGCAAGCTCTTTGGCGCCGACCACGCCAATGTCCAGCCTCACTCAGGCGCCAGTGCCAATTACGCTGTCTACCAGGCGCTGTGTGAGCATGGGGATACGGTGCTCGGCATGGACCTGGCCAACGGCGGCCACCTGACCCACGGGAGCCCAGTCAATTTCTCCGGCAAGAACTACAATATAGTGCCCTATGGTCTGAACGACAAGGGCTATATCGACTATGACCAGGTCCGGGACTTGGCTCACAAGCACAAGCCCAAGATGATTCTGGCCGGGGCCTCCGCCTACGCCCGCACCATCGACTTCAAAACCTTTGCCGACATCGCCCAAGAGGTAGGTGCCTACTTCTTTGTGGACATGGCCCATATCGCCGGCCTGGTGGCCGCTGGTCTCCACCCCAGCCCGATTCCCTATGCCGACGTGGTGGCCACTACCACCCACAAAACCCTGCGGGGCCCTCGCGGCGGCATGATCCTCTGCAAGGAGGAGTTTGCAAAGCGGATTGACTCGTCCATCTTCCCCGGCAGTCAGGGCGGCCCGCTGGAGCACATCATCGCCGCAAAGGCTGTGGCCTTGGGCGAGGCCCTGCAGCCCGAGTTCAAGGTCTACCAGCAGCAGGTGGTAAACAACGCGGCCACCTTAGCCGCCGCTCTGATGGAGCAAGGCTTTGACCTGGTCTCCGGCGGCACGGACAACCACCTCATGCTGGTGGACCTGCGCAAGGCAGGCGTGACCGGCAAGGAGCTGGAACACCGCCTGGACGAGGTCCACATCACCGTCAACAAGAACTCCATCCCCAACGACCCGGAGAAGCCCTTTGTCACCTCCGGCATCCGGGTCGGCACCCCCGCCGCCACCACCCGCGGCCTGGTGGAAGCGGACATGAAGGTCATCGCCTCCTGCATCTGGGATGCGGCCGTGGACTTTGACGGCAAGGCCGACGAGATCCGCGCACGGGTAGCCACCATCACCGGGAAATACCCCCTGTACGGCTGATAAACGCCATGGGTGTCGGTTTCAATCTGATATGGTCCGTCTTCCCCTTTTTGTTTATTTTCATGTTCGTGCTCATCGCCGCCCTCATTATCATGTCGCTGGTGCGGGGCGTGTCCCAGTGGCGCAAGAACAACGCCTCCCCCGTTCTCACGGTGGAGGCCAAGGTAGTCACCAAGCGGGCAGATAGGTCGGACAATTTCCGTACGGACACTGACGGTATGTCCCACCGCTCCAGCAATACCTTCTACTACGCCACCTTCCAGGTGGAAAGTGGTGACCGGATGGAGCTTCCTGTGTCAAGCAGCGAGTACGGCCTGCTGGCGGAAGGGGACCAGGGCAGGCTGACCTTTCAGGGCACCCGATACCACAGCTTTTCCAGGCAGCCGTAATCACCAAAGGCAGTCAAGGAGTCCTCCCCAGGCGCATGTCCTGGTACGGACTTGACTTGATTTGATTTCCGCCTACGGCGGAAACCCTGCGAGGCTGAACATGGTTCTTGACAGTCTGCGGCAGTCCCGGTCCTCCGACCGGGGCTGCCTTTCTACCTACGCTGTTCCTGTTAAGAACAGCTTTACAGTGTGTAGAACATATGTTAGAATGACAATATCAGTACTTCGCCGCGGATGGTCTCATCCATAAGGCTTTTTGATTTAAGGAAGGAGGCCAACGGCATGGCATACCGGCCCCTGGCGGACGAAATACGGCCCACGACCTTGAATGAGGTGGTGGGTCAAACACATATCCTGGGGGAGGACGGCCTCCTGCGCCGCATTATTGAAAGCGGAAATATCCCCAATCTGGTCTTTTACGGCCCCTCGGGCACGGGGAAGACTACCGTGGCCAATCTCATCGCCGCCCAGACCAACCGCAGTCTGCGGCGCATCAACGCCACCACCGCCTCCCTCTCCGACATCAAGGAAGTCATCGGTGAGGTAGGCACTCTGCTTGCCCCCAATGGTATCCTGCTCTACCTGGATGAAATACAGTATTTTAATAAGAAGCAGCAGCAGTCCCTGCTGGAGGTCATTGAGAGCGGGGATGTGACGCTCGTCGCCTCCACCACGGAGAACCCCTATTTCTATGTCTATAATGCCATTCTCTCCCGCTCCACCGTCTTCGAATTCAAGAGTGTGACGGCCCAGGATGTGCTCCCCGCCGTGGAGCGGGGTGCCGCCATCATGGAGGCGCGCATCGGAGAGCCGACAGACTGGGCACCGGGCACCAAGGAGTACATCGCCTCGGCCTGTGGAGGCGATGTACGCAAGGCAATGAACGCGGTGGAGCTCCTCATGGGTTCTGCCAAGCGCCAGCAGGAGAAGCGCCTTGTCACCATGGAGGACACCAAGTCGGTGGCTCAGCGCTCCGCCATGCGGTACGACCGGGACGGGGACGCGCACTACGACATCCTCTCCGCGCTCCAGAAGTCGATCCGGGGCTCCGACCCGGATGCCGCCCTCCACTACCTGGCCCGGCTCATGGAGGCGGGGGACCTGATCTCCGCCTGCCGCCGCATCATGGTCATTGCCTGTGAGGATGTGGGTCTTGCCTACCCCCAGGTGATCCCCATTGTAAAAGGCTGCATCGACGCGGCCAATATGCTGGGCCTGCCCGAGGCGGTCATCCCCCTGGGGGACGCAGTGGTCCTTATGTCCACCTCCCCTAAGTCCAACTCCGGCTGCATGGGCATCCACGCTGCCATCGCCGACCTAAAACGGGGCAGGACGGGGGACATCCCCCGCCATCTCCAAAACGTCCACGCTGACTCGGCAGGGATGGCGCGGGAGCAGGGCTACCTCTACCCCCATGACTACCCCGGCCACTATGTCCTCCAACAGTACCTGCCGGACAAGCTGGCGGGCGCAAAATACTACCAGTATGGCGAGAACAGGGTGGAGCAGGTCGCAAAGCGCTACTGGGATGAGCTCAAGGGCAGGGACGAGTGAGCTCCGCCCGCAGATACCCCCCCTTTCCCTTTCTTGACAGTGCCACGGGCGCGGGGTATGATGGAACAGAAACTATAGAGCCCTCCCCCGGTCGGCCAGTGCGCCGCAGCCCGGGGAAGGCGCTCCTGGAAACGGAGACCACAGCTATGAAAAAGAGAGCCCTGGTATCCCTGTGCATTGCGTCGCTTCTCCTCCTCTCCTCCTGCAGCAAGGGGGCGGAGGTGCTTCCCAGCCCTTCCCTCATGCCCTCCTCCACGCCCCAGATCAGCCTGCCCCCCACACCCACGCCAAGCCCGGAGCCCTCCCCCCTGCCGGTGGGACCTGCTAACCCCCTCACGGGACTGCCCCTGGAGAGTGAGGAGGAGGTGGCTGCCCGCCCGGTGGCCATCATGCTCAATAACCTGCGTGAGGCCCTGCCCCAGCAGGGACAGAGTCAGGCCGATATCATCTACGAGTGCCTGGAGGAGGGCGGCATTACCCGAATGTTGGGACTGTACCAGTCAGTCAAGGGCGTGGGAACCGTGGGCTCCATCCGTTCAGCCCGTACCTACTACCTCCAAATGGCCCTGGGTCACGACGCCATCTTTATCCACGCCGGCGGTAGCGATGTGGCCGGGGTGGAGGACGCCTACGGAAAGATTCGCGAGTGGGGCGTCACCTCCCTGGATGGCGTGCGTGGGCCCTATATGAGCACCAAAACCGAGGGTGGACTCATGTGGCGGGACCCCAGCCGGAAAAAGGCCAACGGCACTGTTCACAGCGTGGTCACCACAGGGACCAAGATGACGTCCCTCCTGCCCACCCTGGGCATCCGGCTGGACCACAAGGAGGGCTGGACCTATGAGATGGCCTTTGCCGACGACGGCACCCCTGCCGACGGAATCAATGCCACTGCCATTAAGGCCGTGTACTCCCAGTACAAGGCGGGTGTCTTCCGCTATGATACGCAGCAGGGTCTCTATCTGGTAGAAGAGTACGGCAAGCCCTACATAGACGGCAACACGGGGGAGCAGGTGGGTGTGACCAATGTGGTGGTTCTCCAGGCCCACAGGGGCTATACAGGGGACTCCTACGGCCACGTGACCATCGACCTGTCCAGCGGCGGAACGGGGTACTACGCCTGCGGCGGAAAGGCCATTGAGATCCGCTGGACCAAGGACTACCCCGACGGGCAGTTCCGCTACACGGACGCGGCAGGCAACCCCGTCCAGTTCGGCCGGGGAAAGACCTATGTCAATATCATCCCCACCGACCAGACCATAGAAATAGAGTAACAAAAAATCCTTCCCTCCGCTATACTGGCGGAGGGAAGGATTTTTTTAAGTGAGACGCAGCGGATGCAAACAAGTCTACGCTTCAGGCTCTGGCCGTCCTTTATGCGGTGGTACCTTAGAAGTTAAAGACGTTGTCATACGCCCAAACATCGTCCTTGACCTGGTCCCAGTCGTCAACCGAGACGCAGGAAGGAGCAAGTAAATAAGCTTTACTGGAAACCTGCATCATCACGCCATCCCGGGCATAGGCCGCACCACTCAGGAAGTCTATGATGCGCGCTCCCCCCTCCTCGGATACGCCGGATAGGTCGACCATCACCAGATAGCCTGCACAGAGATAGCTGGTGAGCAGGCCTACGTTGATATAGCAGCCCGGCTTTACTAACACAACCTTACCTGCGCAGGATTCTGGCCGGAGCTCTGCCTCCTGCCGCCGAGCCGCACGATAGCCTTCATCCTCGTCTTTGTTTTCCCAAATGAGTTTTTTCAGCCAATTCAGTCCGTTCACGGCCCATTCCCCCCAGTTCTGTTTCATAAGTTTCTTTTATTATACAGCAAGCCCTTGTGCTTTACAAGCAATATTTTCTTGCACCTCATCCGCATTTTTAGCCCCTCTTCGCTGGAAAGGGCGATATGCCCCCGCAAAGCACCAAACAGCGCTGTCTTCATAGAATGGTATGGAAGGCCAACCAACCTTTTATAAAATACTCTTTAGGGAGGTATTGCAATGCCTGAAAAGGTCGTGCCCGGCCCAGTGCAGGAGAGCGCCTGCATTCGCGAGGCCGTGCGCATACACACGACGAAGATCTTCGATTCTTGTAAGGACAAAGACTGTATCGAAGACCTGCGCTTTTATCCCACCCAGTGCTCCAAGCCTGTGATTGACCGGGCTGTCAGCCTGAAGGCTGGCAAGGCAGAGCTGGTCAGCGTGTACATTGACGTAGAGCCCATCAGCTTCAACCGCGGGTTTTATACGGTGGATGTCCGCTATTTCTACCGCGTAACCGCTGACGCCTTTGTCTGCTCCGCCCGCCCTGTGGAGGTAACCGGCCTATGTGTCTTTGACAAGCGGGTCATCCTCTTTGGCAGCGAGGGATCGGCCAAGGTGTTCACCTCTTCCTCCTGCGGCGATACGGGCAACCAGACCACCCTGTGCGACAATCTGCCTGTAGCGGTGGTCGAGGCGGTCGATCCAATCGTTCTCAGCATGAAGGTTGTGGAGCTGTGCGAGTGCCGCCCCTGCAACTGTGAGATCAGCGACATCCCGGCCTGCGTCTGCGACGCCTTTAACAACGAGCTCTATTTTGGCAACGATGGCAAGCGGGTCTACGTCACCCTGGGCCAGTTCTCCATCATCCGTCTGGAGCGGGACACCCAGCTCCTCATCCCGGTCTATGACTACGACGTGCCCTGCAAGGAGTGCGAGGGCAGCAGCAACGACGACGATCCCTGCGAGATTTTCCGGCAGGTCAATTTCCCCGTGGAGGAGTTCTTCCCGCCCAGCTCCTTCTCCTGCGGCTGCGACAGCTACCGGGACGCCAGAAGCTGTAACACCCGGTAAACAGTAAATATGGGTCCCAAAGGCACCCTCACACGGGAATTTCGGGTCCCTGAAAATACGGCATAGTCGTGAAATAAACGGCTATGCCGTTTTTTCTGATCTTATGCGCCATTAAGGCTATTTCAGGACTCCGGAATCCTACAAGTTTTAGTTGACCCACATAAAAAACACACAAGTAAACCTTATTATGAATCCAGAAACGCAACGATAGGAGGAATGACCTTTGTGGGAAAAATAACGACTGAACATCTACGCGTAGGCGGCATGACTTGCGTCAGTTGCCAAAACCGCATTGAAAAGTCTCTTCGTAACATGTCCGGAGTCAATTCTGTGACTGTGAGCTATTCGGGTGGCTATGCGGATATTTCATATGACGAGAGTGTCGTTTCCGCTGTCGATATTTGTGCGGCCATCGAGCGGCTTGATTATACGGTCGAGAAGTCAAGTACTACGAAGACGAAGCACACCGTGGGACTTGTAATCATCATCGCGGCCCTTTCCTTCTTGCTCTCACAGCTGAACCTCACAAACTCGCTCCCGCTTGTTGAAAGCAGTATGGGTTACGGCATGATATTTTTGATCGGCCTACTTACAAGCGTCCATTGCGTGGCAATGTGCGGCGGTATTTGCCTAACGCAAACGATTGGAAACACGCTGAAATCGAGTGCCTTATACAACATCGGGCGGGTCATCAGTTATACAGTCGTCGGATTTGTCGTCGGTGCGCTCGGCAGTGTGATTAGCCTTGACGGCGCATTCAAAGGTACTGTACAGATGATCGCTGGCATCTTTATGGTTATCATGGGCGTGAATATGCTCGGCATATTCCCCTGGCTTCGCAAACTAACGCTTCACATTCCGATGCTTAAAACAAATCGTAAATCTCCCCTGATCGTCGGTCTCCTGAACGGGCTAATGCCTTGTGGGCCCCTACAGGCAATGCAGGTTTACGCGCTGTCTACCGGCTCCCCCGTCAAAGGTGCACTCGCAATGTTTCTTTTTTCCCTTGGGACCGTACCATTGATGTTTGGACTTGGCGCTTTGTCATCCATAATGACAAAGCAGTTTACACAGAAGATTATGGCCGTAGGCGCCGTGTTTGTGACGGTTCTGGGGCTGGTGATGTTCAGCCAAGGAACGGCGCTGTCGGGGCTTTCGCTTGATAATCTGCTGCACTCAAAGGAACGTGTTTCTGACGCGACGGAATCCACGGTGATTGATGGCGTTCAACTTGTAACATCTACGTTAAACTCGGGATCTTATCCAAAAATAACTGTGCAGCAAGGAATACCCGTAAAGTGGACGATTGACGCACCACAAGGTAGCATTAACGGCTGCAACAAAAGCCTGTATATTCCCGAATACGGAGTGGAATACGCTTTTAAGCAAGGTGAAAATACCATAGCGTTCACGCCGGATCAAAAAGGCATATATCAGTACAGTTGCTGGATGGGAATGATACGCGGGACGATTACAGTTGTGGACCAAAGTGCGGACACTGCGCAGAAGGCTGGCTAGCACCTGACGGCGCAATTCCGCACTTCCCTTTGTGCGGGGTGCCTAATTTTTATATCCCAACAGATAAAAGCTACCATTCACAACACAAGGAGGAAACATTATGAATTTCTTACTCGCTCACTGGCACTGTATACTGCCAATTGTCGCAATCGGCGTAGCAATCCTCTTGATGAGGGATCGTCCGAAAAAGGGCGAGCACAAGTCCGAGAAGCAAGTAGGAGGTCTGCCATATGAAACATAAAATCATGTTGCTTGCAGGTATACTCATTCTGACATTCATACTTACCGCCTGCTCATCAGGGGATCGTAGCGGCACTTCATCAGACCGTACAAAAACCGCTGCATTCAAGGACAGTGATGTGGTTATCCTTCGTGCTGATATCAGCGACACGGCGACATTTATCCCCGTAACCGTTGATGGCATGAACATGGAAGTCGTCGCAGTGAAAGCCCCGGACGGAACGATCCGAACGGCGTTCAATACCTGCCAAGTGTGCTATGACAGCGGCCGCGGCTATTATGCCCAGGAAGGTGACGTGCTTGTCTGCCAAAACTGCGGAAACAGGTTCGAAATGAACCAGGTGGCGGTGGAAAAAGGAGGGTGTAATCCCGTTGGGATTACCGAAGATATGCGCACAGAGACAGACGGGGAAATAACGATTCCGCTAGACCTGTTAAAACAAGCGGAGCCTCTGTTCGGAAACTGGAAAAAGTCATAAAAATAGAGGTCAAGCCTATTTTTATCTTGCAATAAAGATAGAAAGGCGCATAATAACGATGGCTAGGCAGGCAATCTGCGTGGATGGGATGTTCTGGGAGCGCTGTGTAAAGGCGGTTACGGCGGCAGTAAACCCGGTACCATGCATCGTATATGGACGAACTCCTTAAAAATGCATATCCACGGTAGAATTTGACGCGCATGAAATCACTTGGACGCTAAATAAAGGAGGTGGGTTATGACGCGGAACAAGACCGTGCTCGCCGTGGACGACGAACCGAACATCTTAGAACCCGTCAAAGCATACCTCGAAAAGCAGGGGTACACTGTCCTGACCGCCGAGTGCGGTCGGGACGCCTTGGCACTGGTAAAGCGTGGCGGGATTGATATTATGCTGCTCGACCTGATGCTGCCGGACAGTTCGGGAGAGGACATTTGCCGAAAGGTGCGTGAAACATCGCAATTGCCCATAATAATGCTGACGGCAAAGGTTGCCGAGGACAGCCAATTGAATGGGCTTACCATCGGTGCGGATGATTATGTTACAAAGCCGTTCTCGTTGAAATTGCTCACTGCGAGAATGGAAGCTGTGTTGCGTCGTTTGCCCGAAAGTGAACCTCCTACCTTGTTTGCAGACAAGGATTTAACCGTGACAGAGCGAAAAATAACAAACGCATTGTCCCGCCGGCCAAGCAGAATCTTTACACGCGAGGAGCTTATCTGTGTGGCCTTTGATGATGAATTTGATGGCTCCGACCGCGTTATCGACACGCACATCAAAAATTTACGCCGTAAAATCGGATCGAATTTCGTTAAAACGGTTCACGGCCTCGGGTATCAATGGGGAGGTGATTCGGCTCCGTGAAGCACAGTATGAAATACTTTTTGCTTGGTCTAATTATATTCTTCGTTTTGGCGGGGCTGATTTTTTACAATCGTATGCTCCACGCTGCTTGCATGGTGTCGTTGCTCTTGGCACTTTTAGCGGGCGGCATATTTACGCTGTCGCTGAACAAAAAACACATCGCAGAATTAGAACAGCAAGAGGACCTTCGCAAACGTCTGACCTCCGATGTTGCCCACGAATTGCGCACCCCGCTGGCGGCAATCAGCGCGAACTTAGAGGCGTTCGTCGATGGCGCGTTAGAGCCCACCCCGGAACGCCTTAACAACTGTTATCATGAAATGCAGAGGCTTTCAAACCTTGTCGCTGATATGGAGCGTCTAGCGAAAACGGAAAATGAGATTCTGAACCTAAACAAACAGCCCCTTGATTTGTTGGAAGTTGCAAGGTCTGTATTTGAAGCCGTGGATGGCGAGCCTGTCACCGTAAGCGCAGACAGAGCACGCATTGTTCAAGTATTGACGAATTTGTGCTCCAACGCCAAAAAATACGGTGGAAGCAGTGTTACGGTTACCGTCCGTGAGAAAGGAAAATACGGAGAGATTATAGTCGCCGATCACGGTGAGGGTATTTCACCGGAAGATTTGCCGCATATCTTCGAGCGCTTCTACCGTGCCGACAAATCACGTGCGCGGCGCAGCGGTGGCAGCGGGCTGGGATTGACCATCGCTAAGACATTGGTGGAGACAATGGGCGGTCAGATTGGCGTGGAGAGCAACCCGGGGCAGGGCAGTCGCTTTTGGTTCACCCTGCCGCGAAATTGTGACAAGGTGACGGGGTGATATCGCTGGCGAATTCAAAAGAGGGAATAAATTCCCCTGCTGACAGCGAGAAGTCGCCGCAGCGACTGGGAAAGTGCCCCAAAAT
>RRZT010242802.1_pt1 | contig 11809 bp, 10 predicted proteins | sample 2165551 | NCBI WGS metagenome assembly RRZT01 (sample SAMN10456910, study PRJNA506462) | wastewater metagenome | biome: wastewater; feature: sludge; material: wastewater sludge; isolation source: wastewater sludge with Escherichia coli K12::gfp cells carrying plasmid... | place: USA: Moscow, Idaho... | reverse complement strand
CGGCAGATTTGCGCCAAGGCAGAGCGGGTCAAGGTTTATTGCTACAACGGCCGTACAGCCGAGATATGGTGGGACGAAATCAAAAACAAGGCGCAGCGCTTCGACAACCTCTCGGTCTGCAACATCCAAGCCGACGCAGTTCAAGCACTCGCACGGCTTGCCGCCCGCTCGATGCAATTGCAATGCACGGTTCAGGAGGGGCAGATCTGGCTCGCCAATGGCGAGGAGAGCGTGCTGGTCGAGCCGGAGTTCTGGAAAAATATTCGCCAGTGAATAATATAAAAGTTCATATAAATCAATAACTTACATATGAATATAAATTTTTTGACTGAACAGTTGCGACAATTCGCGCGCGAACGCGACTGGGAGCGCTATCACACGCCAAAAAACCTGGCGATGGCGATGTCGGTCGAGATGGCCGAATTGGTCGAACATTTCCAGTGGCTGACGCCGGATGAGTCCGTTGCCGTGCAGGACGACCCGGCCAAGCTGACTGCGGTTGGCGAGGAAATGGCCGATATCGTGCTGTACCTCGTGCGCATGGCCGATGTGATGGGAGTCGACCTTGAACAGGCGGCGCTGCGCAAGATTGGCTTGAATGCGATCAAATATCCGCCATTTCCGCAGCAAGCCAAGGCATGAAAATCCTGCTCGCGCCGATGGAAGGCTTGCTCGACTGCGTGCTGCGCGATGCGCTGACCCGTGCCGGCGGCATTGACCTGTGCGTTTCCGAATTCGTGCGCGTTTCCGGCTCGCTGTTGCCGGTGCATACGTTCAAGCGCATCGTACCGGAGCTCGACCAAGGCAGCAGGACTGCCGCCGGCGTGCCGGTCCGGGTGCAGCTGCTCGGCTCCGATCCGCATTTCATGGCGCTGAACGCGGCCCGGCTTGTTGCGCTGAATCCGGCCGGGATCGACCTGAATTTCGGCTGCCCGGCCAAAACCGTGAATCGTCATGGCGGCGGTGCGATCCTGTTGCGCGAGCCGGAAAAAATCCGCGAACTCGTCGCGGCTGTGCGTGCGGCGATCCCGCCCGATATGCCGCTGACCGCCAAGATGCGGCTCGGTTACGAAGACAAGAATCTGGCGCTCGACTGCGCCCGGGCCATGCAGGACGGCGGCGCAGCTGAATTGGTCGTCCATGCACGCACCAAAGTCGAAGGTTACCAGCCGCCTGCGCATTGGGAGTGGATCGGCCGCATTCGTGATGCGGTCACGATTCCTGTCATCGCGAACGGCGAGATATGGACGGTCGACGATTACCGGCGCTGTGTCGAAGCGAGCGGCGTCGAGGATGTGATGCTCGGGCGCGGCATTGTTGCCAATCCGGCGCTCGCGCGCTTGATCCGTGGCGAGGCGGCGATCGGCTGGTCCGAACTGCAGCCGTTGCTGCAGGTTTTCTGGGAGCAGGTGAAGCGGCATACGCAGCGCAAATACTATTGCGGCCGCATGAAACAGTGGCTGAATTTCCTGCGTCAGACCTACCCGGAAGCCGAGGCTGCATTCCAGTGCTTGCGCACCGTGACCGAGCCGGACGAGCTTGAGCGTTGGCTATCCGAATTGCAGGTTTGATGTCCGAAAGGCTGCGCGGATGAAAAAACCGGCGCTTGCGCGCCGGTAAGGTTCGAGGAGGAATTGTCTTGTGCTGGCAGTCGCACGACAATATTATTAGAAACCTTGGGCAGCCAGACTCGGCAGCCACAGCGAAAGTGCCGGGACATAGGTAATCAGCAGCATTGCCACGACCAATGATCCGTAGAAGGGCAGGATCGATTTCATGACCTCACCGACTGAAATTCCGCCGATGGCGCAGCCAATGAACTGAGTCGTTCCTACGGGCGGCGTGTTCAGACCCAGAGCGCAGTTCAGCAGCATGACCACGGCAAATTGCGCGGGTTCCATGCCGAATTGCTGGCAGATCGGCATAAAGATCGGGGTGCAGACCAGAATGGTCGGCGCCATGTCGAGGAAAGTTCCCAGCACGAACAACGCGATGTTGACCAGCAGGAAAATGATCCATGGCGACGAGGAAATGCTGGACATGAATTCACCGACCAGCTCCGGAACCGAGAAATAGGTCAGGAAGTAGCCGAAGGTTGCCGAAATACCGATCAGCGCCAGCACCACGCCAGTCGTTTTGACCGATTTGGCACAGGACTCGACAAACTTGTCCCAGCTCAGCGAGCGATAGACCAACGCAGTCAGAATCAGCGAATACAGCACGGCAATGGCCGCGGATTCCGTGGCGGTAAAGATGCCCGAGAGAATCCCGCCAAGAATCAGAACCACCACGAACAGTCCGGGCGCCGCAGAACCAAAAGTCCGCAGGACAATGTCCCAACCCTGCCAGCTTCCCTTCGGATAGCCGCGCTTGCGGGCCACGTAATAAGCCGCGCCGAGGTTGCAAAGCGTCAGGACGATCGCCGGAAGGATGCAGGCCAGGATCAGTTCGAGAACCGAGACTTTTCCGCCAGCGGCCAGCGTGAAGATGATGATGTTCAGGCTGGTCGGAGTCAGCACGCCCACCAGCGCTGAGTGCGTGGTGACGTTGACGGCATAATCGGTGTCATAGCCTTCCTTCTTCATCGTCGGAATCAGCACCGCGCCCATTGCAGAAACGTCAGCGCCCGCCGAGCCGGAAATGCCACCGAACAGCGTGCATGCGACCACGTTGGCCATGCCAAGACCGCCACGGACATGGCCGACCGAGGCCTTGGCAAAGTTGACGATCTTGTCCGCGATGCCGCCATGCAGCATCAATTCGCCGGCGAAAATGAAGAACGGAATTGCCAGGAACGAAAACACCTGCATCCCGCCAACCATTTTCTGGAAAATGACGCCAAGAGGAAGACCCGCCACCACCGCTGTGGCGAGCGAACACAGACCAATCGAAAAAATAACCGGAATACCCAGTAGCAGAAACAGGGTAAACGACAACACCATTATTGTCAGTGCCATGCTGGTTCCACCTCTTTATCAGTAAGCTGGGCGATGATGTGCTCGATAGAGAACAACGTCATCAGAATGCCGCACAAGCCAATCGGGAAATAACGAAATGCATCGGGGATGCCAAGAGTCGGCAACAGTTCATCCCATTGCCCAATCCCTAGAGTGATGCCGTAGTAGCCCATGAACACGCCGAAAATGATCATGAAGACATGGATCAGAAGTTCGAGCTTGTTTCTCAGCCAGTCCGGCGCCAAAACCAGAAACGACTCCAGACCGATATGGCCGGCATCGCGCACGCCGACTGCCGTTCCAAGCATCGTAACGTATGCCACCAGCAACAAGGCCAGCTGCTCTGCCCATGTCGGCGTATCGTTCAGGACGTATCGACCGAATACCTGGTACAACACGCACACGATAATGGCCACCAGACCCACCGCGGCAATCTTCAAGCTCGTTTTGGCGAGCTTGGCGCACAAAAATGTATACATATGAAAACCCCTCTTTCCTGCCGGTGAGCAGGACCGGATTGATGTCCGGTCCCGGCCGCTACATGGCTATTACTTGATCGCCTGAATGCGGCTTACCAGTTCCTTCTGCTTCGGGGTGGTCACAAATTTCGTGTAGACCGGGCCCATCGCATCCTGGAAGGACTTCTTGTTCACATCCGAGACAATCTGGGCGCCGCCTGCCAGCACTTTCTTCAGCGAAGCCGCATCGCGCTCGGCCCAGAACTGGCGTTGGGCAGGAACGGAATCTTTGGCTGCCTGGCGAATCAGCTGCTGGTCTTTTGGCGTCAGCGTGTCCCAGACTTTCTTTGAGAACATTACGACTTCCGGGGCCATTGAGTGTTCGGTCTTCGAGTAATACTTGACCACTTCGTAATGCTTCGAGCTTTCATAGGACGGGATGTTGTTTTCTGCAGCATCCACAAGACCCGTGCGCATGCCGGTATAGACTTCGCCCATCGGCATCGGCGTGGCGTTGGCGCCCATGGCGCCTGCCAGGGAAACCCACAGGTCGGATTGCTGGACGCGCAGTTTCAGGCCCTTCATGTCAGCCAGGTTACGAACCGGCTTCTTGGTATAGACCGAGCGGGCGCCGCTGTCATAGAAGGCCAGACCCACGTAACCCTTCGGTGCGCAGGAAGCCAGAATTTCGTCGCCGATCGAACTATCGAGCGCCTTGTGCATGTGTTCGATGGAGCGGAACAGGAAGGGCAGCGTCGGGACGATGGTTTCTTCGCAGATATTGTTCATCGGTGAGATGTTGACGCGAACCAGATCAAGCGCGCCGATCTTGGTCTGCTCCAGGGTTTCCTTTTCCGTGCCAAGGCCGCCGCTGTGATACACCTTCATGGTGATGCGGCCGTTCGAGCGCTGGGTGAGCAGTTCGCTCATCTTTTTCAGACCTTTGACGGTCGGATATTGGTCATCCCAATAGTCGGCGGCGCGTAGTTCGATTTTCTGTTCGGCCGCGATGGCGCTGTGCGCGAATGCCACGGCCAGCAATGCAGTGATACCTGCTGTTTTGATGGTGCTGAACATCTTTACCTCTCCTCACTTGGATTGAATGGGCTTGTACGGCCAACCTGGACTGGAAGGCATGCAAGATCAGCCTGAGCCCAGCGCGCTGGGGCTGCCTGCTCTGCTTGCATACATGTATGGTAGTATAGCTAAAAGTGGCTTAGCAATAGGGCGGCGAAGAAAAATGAATGAACGGCCGTTTTGGTGTTCATGGGCTATGCTGGAAACGGTGGGAATATTCAGCTCTGCTGCGCAATATTGTTAAGGATTTCACAGAGGGAGTGCGATGGATTTGTTGCCTGACGGCAAACCGAGCATCCGCAGGGCAGGAGAGCAGTAAACTGAGGTTTTGCTTTTTATTCTTGTATGGTAGTATGTTTTACGTTCGACGGTGATCGGGCACGTCGCAGTTTATTCAAGTCTTGGAGAGGTGAAGTTCATGAAGATTATCGAAGCAAAGGTGATCGTCTGTTGTCCTGGTCGCAACTTTGTGACCCTGAAAATCACGACAGACGAAGGGGTGATTGGTTGGGGAGATGCCACCCTCAACGGACGCGAACTGTCGGTGGCGTCGTATCTGCAGGATCATGTCTGCCCGTTGTTGATTGGTCGTGACCCGCAGAAAATTGAAGATACTTGGCAGTACCTGTATCGCGGCGCCTACTGGCGGCGCGGTCCGGTTACGATGTCCGCGATTGCCGCAGTCGACATGGCGCTATGGGACATCAAGGGCAAGCTGGCCAATATGCCGGTCTATCAACTGCTCGGCGGCGCTTCGCGCGAAGCGGTGATGGTATACACCCATGCCAATGGAAAGGACATCGCTGAGACGCTCGATTCCTACGGCAAGTATATGGAAAAGGGCTTCAAGGCCATTCGCGTTCAGTGCGGGGTTCCGGGCGTTAAATCGGTGTATGGCGTTTCCAAGGGTGGCGCTTATGAGCCTGCGACCAAGGGCTGGCCGGAAGAGCAGGTTTGGTCGACCGAAAAGTATCTCGATTTCGTTCCAAAGCTGTTTGAAGCGGTGCGTGCGAAATATGGCTTCGATATCCATATGCTGCACGATGTGCACCATCGCCTGACGCCAATCGAAGCGGCGCGGCTGGGTAAGTCGATCGAAGATTACCGCCTGTTCTGGATGGAAGACCCGACTCCGGCGGAAAACCAGGAAGCGTTCCGCCTGATCCGCCAGCATACCGTGACACCTATCGCGGTTGGCGAAGTGATGAATACGATCTGGGATTGCAAGGATCTGATCGAAGAGCAACTGATCGACTATATCCGCATGACAATCACCCACTCGGGCGGTATTACCCATCTGAAGCGCATCGCCGATCTGGCTGCCCTGTACCAGGTCCGGACCGGTAGCCATGGCCCATCTGATCTGTCACCGGTCTGCATGTCCGCCGCGCTGCATTTCGATCTGGCAATCCCGAACTTCGGCCTGCAGGAATATATGGGCTACCACGCCGAAACGCTGGATGTGTTCAATGTCAGCTACACCTTCAAGGATGGTCTGATGCATCCGGGCGACAAACCGGGTCTGGGTATCGACTTTGACGAAGAATTGGCCAAAAAGTATCCGTACGAGCCAGCCTATCTGCCGGTCGCCCGTCTCGAAGACGGAACCCTGTGGAACTGGTAAGTCCAGTGTCCTGCGCCTGGCAGTCCTGATCTGCCGGGCGCGGTGTTTTCTTAGCCCGCATCAGGGAGTGATGCGGGCGACCTCAAGCAAGGAATTCAGAAATGCGTTTATCCAATGCCACTCTGGCCAATCTGCCCGGCCATGTGCTGCGTCCGACTTATGATCGCAGCAAGGTCATCACTTCTATTTTGCACCTAGGGATCGGTGCGTTTCATCGAGCCCATCAGGCGGTGTATACCGATGCGGTGCTGGCGTCGGGCGATCTGAACTGGGGGATCGCCGGCGCCGGTGTGATTTCCGCCGAGATGAAAAATGCACTCGCCCCGCAGGATGGCCTTTACACGATGTATGCACGCGGAGCGGATTTCCAGAAGGCGCGCGTCATTGGCTCGATTACCGAGCTTTTTGGCGGTCCGGAAGAGGCGGATGCGGTGCTGAAACGCATGAGCGATCCGGCGATCCGGATCGTCAGCATCACCGTTACGGAAAAAGGCTATTACCTCGACCCAGCGACCGGGGAACTGAATCTGAACGCCGAGCCGATCAAAAAGGATCTGGCCAATCCGCAGCATCCGACCACTATCCTCGGTTTGATCGTTCATGGGCTGGATCAGCGTCGCAAGCTCAATATCCCGCCGTTTACCGTAATGAGCTGCGATAACCTGCCCTCCAACGGCATCCTCGCGCGTAAAGCCGTCATTGGTTTTGCCCGGGAGTTCGATGCCGAACTGGCGGCATGGATCGAGCGCGAAGTCTGCTTCCCCTGCACGATGGTTGACCGCATCACACCGGCGACGACCGATGCGGACCGGGCGGAAATCGCCGGGCTGATCGGTATGGAAGACGTCTGGCCGGTGGTGACGGAGGAGTTCACCCAGTGGGTGATCGAAGACACGTTCAGCATGGGCCGTCCGGAGTGGACGATCGGCGGCGGTATTTTCTCCAACGAAATCGAGTGTTGGGAAAACATGAAGCTGCGCTGCCTCAATGGCGCCCATTCGACGCTGGCGTACCTTGGCCAGCTATTCGGGCGCGAGACTGTGGCCTCGGCGATGGAATTCGGTCTGATCACGGATGTGCTCGATGATCTGTGGCCGGAAATCCGGGAAGTGCTGCATGCGCCGCAGGGCGTGAACACGGCTGATTACGTGGAAAGCCTGAAACAGCGCTTCCGCAATCCGAATCTGCGTCATCTCACTGCGCAGATCGCTTCGGATGGCTCGCAGAAGCTGCCGCAGCGCCTGCTGGCGCCGCTGCGCGAACGCATTGCCAAGGGATTGCCGTATCCGGCGATTGCGACGGCCATCGCTGCCTGGGTTCATTTCATTGCCAAGAGCGCCTACGCTGAAAATTCGGGCATCAACGACCCGATGGCGCAGGAGCTGATCCGTCGTGCCCGGCTGTCGCGTTGCGGCGAAGAAATCGTGGCCAACCTGCTGGGCATCGAGAAAATCTTCGGCAATGACCTGCCGGCCAATCCGCTGTTCGTCGCCACCGTCATCGAGAAATGCAACTGGCTGCATGCCGAATTGACGCAATCAAACGCTTCCTGGACTGTCTGATCGGTTCCGGTTTCTCCGGAAATGCAAAAGCGGTTGATCCAAGTAAGGATCAACCGCTTTGCCTTATTAAAAATACGTTATAAATCAATAACTTATATTAATACTGGTCTGCAGCAGTGATTACTGCTCGAAAACGTCCGGATTCTTTTCGGCAATATTGGGCAGAGACGTGATGATTTCCCTGAGGTGGCTGCGCATGGTCGCGGAAGCGGCAATCGGATCGCCGGCTTCGATGGCATCCACAATCCGCGTGTGTTGTTCCAGAATGTGCGTGATCGGGGTCGCATCATCGAGGCTCATATAACGGACACGATCCATTTGCGCCTTGATGCTTTCAACTACGCGCCAGGCATGCGCATGGCCGACCGAGTAGGCCAGTTCCCGGTGGAAGGCTTCGTCCAGTTCGATGAAAAGATCATATTGTCCCTGAGGGACTTGCGCTTGCCGGGCGATGATGTCGCGCAGATTTTTGACTTTTTCCGGAGGTGCGTGCAACGCGGCCTCCTGTGCGATTGCCACCTCGATAACCTCGCGCACGAAGCGGGCATCAAGCACGTCAGCCACCGAAATCTTGATGACAAAGGTGCCTCGCTGGGGCTGGATCGTGACAAGGCGTTCTTCGGCAAGCTTGATGAAGGCTTCGCGAACAGGCTGGCGGCTGACGGAGTATCTTTTGCCGATCTCGGATTCGGACAAGGCTTGGCCGGGACGCAGTTCGCCGCGAATGATGGCTTCGCGCAAATGCCGATAGAGCTGGGTGCCGATCGATACCGAGCCAACATGCTGGAATTCACGTTCGGCGGGCGTTTTTTCTTGCTTCAAAAAAGCCTCCGCGAATAAGTATATTCTGGGTGGAATCGTACCATACAAGATGACAGCGGGTGGGCCGGAACACCGGCAAATTGGTGTTCCGGCCATCTAGATCAGTGATGGCGCCCGCCGCTGCGGCGGCCACCGCCACCCAGCAGCGCCGCGACATGGCCACCGGCCGCTTGGCGTTTGCGCTCCTGTGGTTTCGGTGCGACGTTGCCATTGATGTCGGGCTTGGATTTCGGCATCACATTGCCGTTGACTTCGCGCGGAGGCTTCGGGGTGACATTACCCACTTGGCGCGGTGTGGATTGCGGAGGCGATTTTTTCGGTTCTCGGGACGATGAACCGCGTGCTTGGCTACCTTGCGGGCGGTTGCTGCCCTGACGAGGCTGGCCCTGCCCTTGACGTTGACCGCCACCTTGACGCGGGCCTCGTCCGTTCAGGATTGGCTCGGGCTTGGCTTTCGGGTCGAAGTTAAAACCTTCGACGGTGCTAGACGGAATCTCGCGCTTGATCTTGCGTTCGATGTCATACAGCAGCTTCAGTTCATCGACGCAGACCAGTGAAACGGCTTCGCCTTCGGCGCCGGCGCGGCCGGTGCGCCCGATCCGATGCACATAGTCTTCCGGTACATTCGGCAATTCATAGTTGACCACATGCGGCAGCTCGGCGATATCGATGCCGCGCGCAGCGATGTCGGTTGCGACCAGCACCTGTAGCGTGTTGCTCTTGAATTCGGAAAGCGCGCGAGTCCGGGCGTTCTGGCTCTTGTTGCCGTGGATCGCCAGTGCGGTGATGCCTTCCTTGTCGAGATGTTCGGCAAGCCGGTTTGCGCCGTGCTTCGTGCGAGTGAAAACCAGCACCTGATGCCAGTTGTTTTCCTTGATCAGGTGGGCGAGCAAGTGACGTTTCAGGTCGCGGTCGACCTTGTAAACACGCTGGGCGATCGTGTCGGCCGTGGCATTGCGGCGTGCGACTTCGATCAGCGCGGGATTGTTCAGCATGCCGTCGGCCAGTTCCTTGATTTCATCGGAGAACGTGGCCGAGAACAACAGGTTCTGCCGTTCCTTCGGCAGTTTTGCCAGCACCTTCCGGATGTCGCGGATAAAACCCATGTCGAGCATGCGGTCGGCTTCATCGAGCACCAGCGTATCGACTGCCGAGAGATCGACGGTCTTCTGACTCATATGGTCGAGCAGGCGGCCAGGCGTGGCAACGAGAATATCCACGCGTTTCTTCAATGCCTGGATCTGCGGGTTGAGGCTGACCCCGCCGAACATCACCAGCGAGGTAACCTTCGTGTATTTGCCATAGTCGCGGACGGATTCCTCGACCTGCGCGGCAAGTTCGCGTGTCGGCACCAGGACGAGCACGCGGATTTTTTTGTGCTCGACCGGGCGGGTAATTAATTTTTGCAGGATGGGCAGCGTGAAACCGGCGGTTTTGCCAGTGCCGGTTTGTGCGCCCGCCATCAGGTCGCCGCCTGCGAGTACGGCGGGAATGGCTTGGGATTGAATCGGGGTGGGTTCGGTATAACCCTTGTCGGCCACGGCGCGAACGAGCGCGTCCGCCAGGCCGAGTGCGGCAAAAGACATGCAGGCTCCAACAGGAAGAATCAAATCAGCCTGTCGCCCGGTGAGGGCGCCAGTCAAAGGCAGGATTTGGGATACAGAAGAAATCGGATCTTGCGCGGCGGGACCGGTCTTGGCGCAAGTATAGTCAGTTTAACTGCTATTGCAGCTACGGGCAAAACATTGCTTGGGTATTATTGCTGCAGAGGTGTTTGGAGTTCGTCCGGCTATTTTCTTGTGAACAGAAAGAAATCTGAAAGTAGATGCAGACGCTGCAGATGGCCTCGATGCTGGAGAATACCCGCGATCTTTTTTGATTCCATGCAGAATATCCATGCGTCCCGGCTTGGCCGATTGCCATATTCAGATACAATATCTTCCTGCCAAGGGGAGCCAAAGCTACATGCCGCGCGGTACCCGGCCAGACATGGTTTTGGGATGATTTTCCCCTTATGACGGACCGGAGACGCCTATAAAGGCAACTTCGGTTGTACCAATGCCGGCGCGCAGGGCGCGGCGCAAGATAGGATTTTGAATACATGAAGCGAATTTGCCGGGTTGCCCTTGTGGGCGAATGCATGATCGAACTGCGCGGCCGAATCTTCGGCACGATGCAGCAGGCGTTTGGTGGTGACACCCTCAATACTGCGGTTTATCTTTCCCGCCTTGCCGGCCACAAGGGCGTGGAAGTTTCCTATGCGACCGGCCTCGGCAGTGACCCGTTCAGCGATGCGATGATCAACGCTTGGGAAAAAGAAGGCATCGACATGAGACTGCTCAAGCGTGAGTCGGGCCGCATGCCGGGTCTGTACACGATCCAGGTCGACGAGAGCGGTGAGCGCACCTTTCACTACTGGCGTGACCGGAGTGCGGCCAAGGCCTATTTCAGCTCGCCGAGCACGCCGCTCGAAGAGCAAATTGACGATATCAACGTGCTGTATTTCAGCGGCATCAGCCTCGCGATTCTCGATGCCGCTGGCCGTGACCGCCTGTTCAAGGCGGCCGAGCGTCTGCGCGCGCACGGCGGCAAGGTGATCTACGACAACAACTACCGCCCGCGTCTGTGGCCAGTTACGGTTGAAGCCCGCGCTTGGTATGCGCTGGCCTATGAAATATCCGACATCGTGATGGTCACGCTCGACGATGAAATGGCGCTGTTCGGCATTACCGATGAACAGAAGGCGCTCGAACGCGTGCTGGCCATGCCGTGCCAAGAAGTCGTGATCAAGCGCGGCTCAGAGCCGGCAATCGTTCGCGAACTCGGCAAAGAGCCGCTCTATGTTCCGGCGTGCAAGGTCGACAAGGTTGTCGATACGACCGCCGCCGGGGATTCGTTCGCGGCCGGCTACCTTGCCGCGCGTCTGACCGGCAAGAGCGCCGAGGAATCAGTGCGCAGCGGCGCCCGCATGGCTTCGGTCGTGATCCAGCATCCGGGCGCGATCATCCCGCGCGAAGCAATGCCAGAAGACCTGATGTAAGAAATCCATTCAGTAAAATGACAGGCCGGGACTGCAATGTCCCGGCTTTTTCTATATTGTCCGAGGAGAAAAAAGTGCTGCCAGCCCTGAACCGTGCAATGCTCGCCAGGAACGGAAGTCGAGTCCACCATGCTATGGGTCCAGACGGCCCGATCAACATTCTGCAGATCGGGGATGGCAACTTCCTGCGCGGCTTTGTCGATTGGATGATTGATGAGGCCAACGAACAAGGGCAGCTCCAGGGACGTGTTGCAGTGGCGCAGCCGCTG
>RRZT010923578.1_pt1 | contig 11811 bp, 12 predicted proteins | sample 2165551 | NCBI WGS metagenome assembly RRZT01 (sample SAMN10456910, study PRJNA506462) | wastewater metagenome | biome: wastewater; feature: sludge; material: wastewater sludge; isolation source: wastewater sludge with Escherichia coli K12::gfp cells carrying plasmid... | place: USA: Moscow, Idaho... | reverse complement strand
GCAGTTCGACGGTCTGGCTGCTCGGAGCGGACTCGAAGGAGAATGCCCGGTATCCGATATCGGTATTGCGGGCATCCTGGGCCCGCACCACGCACGTGATGGGCCCGCTATGGCTGCCGCGCAGTTCCAGATCGACCGAGACAGACTCCTCATCGGCGCGCCATGACAGGAGGTTGCCCTCGATGCTCTCGTTGCGGCTCAGCGCCACCCCCGACACGACCGCCACTGTGAGGTAGGCGGCGACCACCACAGCGACAACGACGCGTCGGGGCCACGGATTGCGGTCCAGCCCGTAACGGACCCGCAGCATGTCCTCAGTCTGGCTGGTGATGCTCATCAGCTCCCTCGACTCAGCTCCCCGGACGACGGCGCATTGGTCCCGGGTCCGGGTCCCTGCGACACTAGTGTGCGAGACCTCGGGAAAGGAGCGCACATCCATGTCCCCGCTGTTGTCCATCATGACTGCCGCCCCGGCAGCTGATCCGAGCGCCCCGGCGGAGCCTGTGCGCTATGTCGACCCGTCCATCGTCGGACCGGGGCTGATCGGGTTCATCATGTTCCTGGCGCTCGCGGTTGCGGTGTTCTTCCTGTGGCGCTCCATGAACAAACAGCTCGGCCGCATCGATTTCGACGAGGAACAGGCCCCGCGGCCTGTCAACGCCCCCTTCTCGGCGTCGGCGCAGGATGCCGGTGCGGATGCGCGCGCGACCACCGGGCCCGACGCTGCGACGAAAGGTCCGGGCCCGGCCTGATGGGTCCCGCCTTGCGAGTGCTGACCACTTCGCACTGGATCGTGCGCACGGTGGTGGCCGCGCTGGCCATTGCCGCGTGCGCGGTGGCATCGGTGTGGCAGTTCGAACGCACCCAGGACCAGTTGGCAGTTGCTCGCGCAGCGCTGTCACAACTGGCTCCGTATGCCGAAGTTGTCCCGTTCGATGACTCGGAATCCTTGGACATCGAGTTGTTGGGACGCAATGTCGCTGTTGCGGGTGAAGTGTTGCCCGAGGCCCGCACCCTGATCAGGGAGCGGCTCTCGACCGATGATCAAGTGGGATACCTGGTGGTGGACGGCGTTCGACTGGACGACGGGCGCGTCGTAGCCGTGCTGCAGGGCTGGGTCCCGGACGTCCGCTCGGCACCCGAGCTCGCCGGCGAGCGGATCTCGGTGACGGGACGCCTGCAACCGTACGAGAACTTCTACCCCCAGGCCCCCATCACCGCCACCGGGCCCCTACTGACGATCACGGCGGCCGGGTTGGCAGCGCAATGGGGGGACGAGGCGCCCGTGGACGGCTACGTGACGGTCACCGGGCCGCCGGCGGCCGCCGGCGTCGGAGCGGTGACGCCGCTGGTGGGGACCGACCCGGACGTGGCGTTCCCGCTGCAGAACGCGTTCTACAGCCTGCAGTGGCTGATCTTCGCGGGGATCATCGTCTACGTCTGGTTCCGGTTCTTCCGCGAGGACGTCCAGGCTGAGCGCGACCGGGCGCACGCGGATGTGGGCGCCAGCGATGATCGGGTTAGCCTGGGGTGATGTCCAGCGAGAACACCGCCCCCGCCACAACGCCTCCCGGCGACGCCGCTCAGGCCGCCGTCGGGCCCCGGCCACCGGCGAAGGGGCTCTCCGGCGCCCTGACCCGGTTCCGTGTCATGGCGTTCGTCACCGGTGTGGTCCTTGCGTTCATGACGGTGGTCGGGCTGCCCTTCAAATACGTCCTGCACGAGTCGGCGACCTGGTACACGGTCGGTTGGCAGGCGCACGGATGGCTCTACATCATCTATGTGGCGGTCACGCTGGACCTGGTCTTCCGCCTGCGCTGGCACCTGGGCCGTGCGATCTTGATCCTGCTGGCGGGCACGATCCCGTTCATGAGCTTCGTGGCCGAGCGCTACGTCACCAAGCGGGTGCGACCCCTGCTGGCCGACGACGCCGCTACTGACTGAACCCGTCACTCCAACGCCGACCGGCCCTGCCCGGCTGCGGCGACTGTTCGGGCGATGCGGTCGTCGCGGGTGGCATTGCGTTTGGCGCTCTTGATCCAGAAGAGCAGCTGCTTGCGGCGTCCCGGTGTCAGGGCCTCGAACTGCCGTGAGGCACCAGCGGATTCCAGAGCAGCGGCCAGGTCGTCGGGGACCACCAGATCCTCCACCTCGTCCAGAAACGTCCACGACCCGTCGGCCTTGGCCCGCTCGATGACGGCGATACCGGCGGGGGTCATCAGGTCCGTCCCGAGCAGGCGCTCCAGTCGGATCTTGTTGGGTCGTGACCAGACGCTGCCGGAGCGTCGCGGCGTCAGTCGGATCGCCGACCGGTCGGCATCGACAGTCATGGCGGTCGAGTCGATCCAGCCGAAGCACAGGACCTCTTCGACCAGTTCCTCGTAGGCGATGCGGGGGCCGAGTTCGTCGCGCCGCCAGCTCACCAGCCAGATACCCGGGGCGGATTCGTGGTTGTCCTGCAGCCAGACACGCAGTTCGGCACGCGTGGCCAAGGCGACGAGCGGATAGTCGGCGACCATCCCCCCACTATGGCCCACCGGCCGTGGTCACGGTCAGATAGCGGCCGTTGCTCCGCTAGCCTCGTAGCCAGGCACGAGAAGGGCGGTGGTCATGGGTCTGCGCGACGTCCTGTACACCGCCTACGCCGGCCGGGTGCGGCGCCATCTCGACCCCGACCAGACCCCACGCCACGTGGGGGTCATCCTGGACGGAAACCGGCGCTGGGCAACAGTCAAGGGTTCGAGCAGCGAGACCGGCCACCGTGCCGGCGCCGCCCGGATCGCTGAGTTCCTCACTTGGTGCGACGAGGCCGGCGTCGAGGTCGTGACCTTGTGGCTGCTGTCGACCGACAACCTGCAGCGAGACCCCACCGAACTGGCACCCCTACTGCGCATCATCGACCAGACCGCTCACGAACTCGCCGCGCATGGTTCCTGGCGGATCCAGCCCGTCGGGGCCCTCGACCTGCTGCCCGACGACATCGCGGCCTCGCTTAAGGCCGTCGCGGAGTTGACCGCACCCAACGACGGACTGGTCGTCAATATGGCCGTCGGCTACGGCGGCCGCCGTGAACTGGTCGATGCGGTTCGGTCGTTGCTTCAGGAGCACCACGAACTCGGAACGAGCCTGGACGACCTGGCCCAATTGCTGGATGCCGAGCACATCGCGGACCACCTGTACACCAAAGGACAGCCCGATCCCGACCTCGTGATCCGCACCTCGGGGGAGCAGCGGCTGTCGGGCTTCCTGTTGTGGCAGAGCGCTCATTCGGAGTTCTACTTCTGCGAGGCCCTGTGGCCGGACTTCCGCGAAGTCGATTTCCTGCGGGCGCTGCGGGCCTATGCCCAAAGGCAGCGCCGGTTCGGCGGCTGACCCGCCAGCGCTGCGCCGCGCCCTGTGGAATGACGAAGTGGGGCGCGACGGCGTGCCTACGATGAACCCGTGTCGACGCCACCCACCGAACGCGAGCCCGTGGCGCACGCTGCCCAGCTCGCGCCGCCGGCAGCGTCGACGGTAGGGTCCGCGCGCCGCCCTTACCGTCCGGGTGCTGTGGAGATCGTTGCCGGCGCAGCGATCCTGTTGTTGCTCCTGCAGCCCCTGCTGGTGGGGCTGTTCGACGCACCTGCGCTGAAGGCCGCAACCACGATCTTCGTGGCCATCGTCATGCAGGCGCTGCCGTTCCTGGTGCTGGGCGTGGTCCTGTCGGCGATCATCGCGGCCTATGTGCCCGCGTCCTTCTGGCAGAAAGCGCTGCCCAGCCGGCCGGCTTTGGCCGTGCCCGTCGCAGGATGCGCGGGGGCCGTGGTGCCGGGCTGCGAGTGCGCGTCGGTGCCTGTGTCGGGCTCACTGATGGCCCGTGGGGTGGCACCCGCAGCGGCGCTCGCGTTTCTGTTGTCGTCCCCGGCGATCAACCCTGTGGTGATCGTGTCCACCTTCGTCGCATTCCCGAACAACCCCGAGATGGCCTTCGCGCGGTTCGTGACCTCGCTGGTGGTCGCCATGACGATGGGGTGGCTGTGGCTGCGGTTCGGGCGGGGAGACTGGATCCGGATCCCACAACGGCAGCACGCGCCGGGGGCCTCCCAACATCAGGTGTTCTTGGCCAGTGCGACGCACGACTTCCTTCATGCCGGGGGGTTTCTGGTCGTGGGTGCCATGGCGGCGGCGGCGCTCAACGTGTTCGTCCCCCGGGAATGGCTCCAGGCGATCGCCGACCGTCCGGTGTTGTCCGTGGTCGCACTGGCAGCCCTGGCAGTGCTGCTGTCCATCTGCTCCGAGGCTGACGCCTTCGTGGCCGCCAGCCTGAGCGAGTTCTCGCTGACGGCACTGCTGGCGTTCATGGTGGTGGGCCCCATGGTCGACATGAAGCTGATCGCGTTGCAGACGGGGACCTTCGGGCGCCGGTTCGCGATGCGTTTCGCACCGATGACGTTCGTGGTCGCGGTCATCATGTCGATGATCCTGGGGTACGTGATGCTGTCGTGAAGAAGGACGTCCAGGGGATCATCCTCCTGCTCGTCGGCGTCATGGTGCTGCGTCTGACGCTGGGGGATCAGTTCCTGTTCTACGTTGCCGAAGGCATGCGGCCGTGGCTCGTGCTCGCCGGTTCGGCGCTCGTGGGGTTCGGCGGGTACGCGTTGTGGGAGGCCTGGCGGGAGTCCCGGGTAGCGCCAGGTGGCGGCAACCGTGAGTCCGCCGCTGAGATCGTCGTCATCGACGACGAAGGTGATGGCCACGACCACAGCCGGGGCCCGCGGATCGCCTACCTGTTGCTGCTCCCGGTGCTTGCCGTCTATGTCGTGGCACCGTCCGCGCTGGGGTCCTTCAGTGCCGCCCGGCAGGCGACGACCTCGACCGCGCCCCCCCTTGATCTGGACATGCCGGCCCTGTCGGCGACCGACCTGGCGGACCTGCCGCTGCGTGACTATGTCGTGCGGGCCGTGTGGGACGGCGGCGAGACGCTGCGAGGCCGCACACTTCAGATGACGGGTTTTGTCACGCCGGACCCGGCGGGTGGGTGGTGGCTGACCCGCATGAGCATGGCGTGCTGCGCTGCCGACGCCCAGGCCTCCCGGATCAAGGTGCTGGACACCGCCGACCTGCCCGCGGACACCTGGGTGCAGGTCCGCGGCAGCTGGCTCGAGGGTGGCGGCCTGAACGATCCGCAGGCGATCCCGGTGGTCAAGGCCACGTCCGTCACCCCGGTGGCCACGCCCCGCAACCCGTACGAATAGCCCCGGACGGAGGACCTCATGGGCGGAAGCCACTCGCACGACGACGACCCCGACTGGTCGCTGCCTCCCGCGCTGCGCAAGTACGTGTTGTGGATCGTGGTCCCACTCGTGGTCGCGACGCTGGCCGGGATGGTCCTGCTGTGGCCGAAGGGGGAGACCCCCTCGCTGGGCACGGTGGAGTACGCCTCCGGCCGCGTCACCCAGATCAAGGACTGCACCCCCCAGCAGCCGGACTGCCAGGTGGTCGTCGTCGAGGTCGTGGACGGACCCGGTGTCGGCGAAGTCACGGAGTTGAACCTGCAGAGCGGCGAGGGCGCCCCCTTGGTCGAAGTGGGCAGCGAGGTGTGGCTCACGGCGTCGGACTTCGAGGGCGCCGCTTCCTACGCGTTCGCTGACATCAAGCGGGACCAACCCCTGCTGCTGCTGGTGCTGATGTTCGCCGCGGCGGTCGTGCTGCTGTCGCGCTGGAAGGGCGTGGCCGCCTTGGCTGGGCTCGCGGTGTCCATGCTGCTGCTGGCCTTCTTCCTCCTGCCGGCCCTGGTGCAAGGAGGCCCGCCGGTGGCGATCGCCGCGGTAGGGGCCTCGGCCATCGCCATGGCCACCATGGGGCTGGCCCACGGCTTCACGATGCGAACCGGGGTGGCGCTCATCGGCACCATCATCGCCTTGCTGCTGACCGCCTTTCTGGGGGCCGTCTTCACCACGGCGGCGCGGTTCACCGGTGTCGGCGGCGAAGACGCCTTCTACTTGCAGAACTCGCCGGTGGCGCTGTCCATCGACCTGCGCGGCCTATTCCTGGCCGGGCTGGTCATCGGTGCCCTGGGTGTGCTCGACGACGTCACCGTGACCCAGGCCGCGGCGGTCTGGGAGGTGCGGCGGGCGCGCCCGAGTAGTTCCTTGCGGGATCTCTTCGCTGCCGGGATGCGCGTTGGCCGCGACCACGTCGCGGCCACCGTGAACACCTTGGTGCTCGCCTACATCGGCGCGTCACTGCCGCTGTTCCTGATCCTGGTCATGTCCGATACGCCACTGTCGAAGACCCTGACCAGCGAGTTCATCGCCCAGGAGATCGTCAGATCCATGGTCGGCAGCCTGGGGCTGATCGCGGCGGTGCCGATCACCACGTTCGCCGCGGCGTGGATCCTGACCCGGCCGCAGTCAGCCCCAGCGCCCGCGCCGGCCGATGCTCCCGCCTGAGCGCGCCAGGAATCGCCAGGAAGTGACCAGGTGGCCACTAACCGTTCATCCCGGTGTCGGCGTGGCGGCGTCACGAGGTCGGGTCGGAGACGTAGCGTCTGGTCATCGCGTGAGCGGAGGTTCAGTGTGACGGAATCGGGTCTTCGGACGGATTCGCGGAAGCGGACGTACGTGTTGGACACGTCGGTACTCCTGAGCGATCCACGGGCCATGACCCGTTTCGCCGAGCACGACGTCGTGCTGCCGCTGGTGGTGGTCACAGAGCTCGAGGCCAAACGCACCCACCCGGAGCTGGGGTACTACGCCCGCCAGGCCCTGCGGTTCCTGGATGACCTGAGGGTCTCGCAGGGCCGCCTGGATGTCCCCCTGCGCATCGGGGACGCCGGGGGCACGCTCCACGTCGAGATCAACCACACCGATGCCGAGGTGCTGCCGCCGGGATTCCGCCTCGGGGACAACGATTCGCGCATCCTGTCGGTGGCCCTGAACCTGCACGCCGAGGGCAAGTCGGTGGTGCTGGTGTCCAAGGACCTGCCGATGCGTGTGAAGGCGGCCGTCGTGGGCCTGCCTGCTGAGGAGTACCGCGCCGAACTCGTGGTCGAGTCGGGATGGACCGGCATGGTCGAACTCGAAGTCGCCGGCGACCAGATCGATGCTCTGTACGAACGCGGAGTCATCGACGCGCCCGTCGAGATGGACGGCGAGACCGAACTGCTGACCAACGCCGGCATGGTTCTGATCAGCGAACGCGGCAGTGCCTTGGGCCGGGTCCTGCCGGACAAGCGGATCCGACAGGTGCGCGGCGACCTCGAGGCGTTCGGACTACATGGTCGTTCCGCCGAGCAGCGCATCGCGCTCGACGCGCTCCTCGATCCTGAGATCGGGATCGTCTCCATGGGCGGCCGCGCCGGCACCGGTAAGAGCGCGCTGGCGCTGGCCGCCGGCCTGGAATGGGTCGTGGAGCGGGGGATCCACCGCAAGATCCAAGTGTTCCGACCGCTGTACGCCGTGGGTGGCCAGGATCTGGGCTACCTGCCCGGTGGTGAGCACGAGAAGATGTCGCCCTGGGGCCAGGCGGTCTTCGACACGCTGTCCGCGATCACCTCCTCCGAGGTCATCGACGAGGTCCTGAACCGCGACATGCTCGAAGTCCTGCCGCTGACCCACATCCGGGGCCGGTCGCTTCATGACGCCTTCGTGATCGTCGACGAGGCGCAATCGCTGGAGCGCAATGTGCTGCTCACGGTTCTGTCGCGGATCGGCAAAGACTCCCGTGTCGTCCTGACCCACGACATCGGACAGCGCGACAACCTGCGGGTCGGGCGCCACGACGGGGTTGTCGCGGTGATCGAGAAACTGAAAGGCCATCCCCTGTTCGCTCACATCACCCTGACGCGCGCGGAGCGGTCTCCGGTGGCAGCCCTGGTCACCGAGATCCTGGAAGACCTCTGAGCGGGCGTACCCTCACCAGATGAGACACGTGCCGTTGGGCGACGTCCAGGAGTCACGGTTCGCCGGCATTCTCGAGCTTGTCCACAGTCAGGAGATGGCCACTCTCGGAGTGGTGGACACCACCGCAGAGAACATGCGCGCCACCTTGGCGGATCCCATGGTCGACGCCGGTTCGAGCACCGCGGTGGTCGACGGTGAGCAGGTGACAGGGCTGCGGCTGGTGACGGTGAATCCCGATGAGAAGGACATCGCTGTCGATGTCTGGGTCGCCGCATGGCTGCCGGCCGAGAAGCAGACGCACCTCATGGCGGAACTGACCTCCGGGATGGCCGACATGGCGACGGCCCTGGCCGATCGGGTCGATCCCGAGCGTCACGTCGCGCCCGCTGACGTCGCCTACGAGGCCTCGATGCAGGTGTGGCAGCTGGCCGCGGGGTCGTATCGGGTGGACCCACTGTGGCGGGCAGCCCTGCAACAACTGGGCTTGCGCCCGATTCGCACCTTCGAGCGCCTGCGACTGGATCATGGCCCGGACGTGGCCGAACCCACGGCCCCCGCAGGTGTGGTGGCGCGCCCCGCGGTCGGAATCGCGGACCTGCAGATCGTGCATCGGCTGCACCTGGAGTCATTCGCCGACCACTGGGGTGGCGAGGCACAGCGCACCTTCGACGATTGGCTCACGTGGCAGCGCAGCGACGGCGGGTACCGCGAGGATCTGTGGACGATCGCCGAACTCGACGGCGAACCGGTGGCCTTCAGTGCCAGCAGTGACGTGCGCGTCGATTTCGGCTGTTCGTTCGTGACCTACCTCGGAGTGCTCAGGCAGGCCCGGGGTCGCGGTATCGCCACCTACCTGTTGCGCCGCGAGTTCGCGCTGTCGGCGGCGCGAGGATTCGCCGCGACCGAGATCGCCGTCGACAGCGCCAGCCAGACCGGCGCCGACCGGCTGTACCGATCGGTCGGCATGGTGCCGTACCGCACCGTGGACCTGTGGTTGGCCCCTATCGGAGTCACCGGTCAGGCGTCAGCGGACACCGCCGGCTGATCGCTGCCGATGCCTCGCCGTGACTGGCGTCGGCGCCGGATGACAGCGGCCACGATGCCGCCGATGAGGGCCCCCGCCACGATCAACGGCGAGAGCGCGGCCAGCAGTACGACCAGGCCTTGCCACGAGGCGACGAATGTCTGCCAGGCCGCGTCCCACCAGTGGCTCTCGGTGCCGACGAACGCCGCGGCCCCGGCCTCGGGAACCAGCACCGCGGTGATCGTCGCCAGCTGCACCGATTGCGACAGTTGCCGCTGCTGTGACACCAACGACTCCAGTTCCGCCTGTCGTGATGCCAGTTCCTGCTCGATCTGGACGACCTCGGCCAGCGACGACGCCTGCTTCATCAACTGGCGCACCCGGATCACACTTTCCCGCTGGGCCCTGATGCGAGCCGCAAGATCCGTCACCTGGGTGGTCACGTCATCGGCAGAGACATCGAGGCCGACAACATCTCCGAGAGTCCGGACCTGTGCCAGCGCGGCGTCATAGTCCGTCGCGGGAACCCGCAACACCACCGTGGTGACACCCCCTTGTGCTTCCTCGGGGATGCCGATCGTCGGACACGGCTCGCCCTCGGCACACGGAACCGGAGTCGGGCCGGTGCGCACGCTTTCGAGGTAGCCATCTGATGTAGTGGCCAGTTGCTGCAGCCGGGCGACCGCTGGTTCAGCATCGGGGACGACAACCGTCAGCGTCGCGGTACGGATGACGTCGCGATCGGCGGGGGCGGGCGCGTTGGTGCCGCGGTCCTCGGCGGGCACGGACCCCTCTGTCACGCTGCCGACGGCGGTGTCGCTTGTGACGGAGTCGGGCACAGGGGCGGACGACTGTGTCGCGGTGCCGGAGCACGCGGCCAGCGCGATCGCGACGACGGTCAGCGGGGCGGCAAGCCAGAGTCGGTTCATGCCGCTGTGACGCGCGCCGCCGGGCTACGGATCCCGCAGGTCAGCCAGTTTCCCCCGAACGGAGTCAGGGCAGATCAGCGCGGAGGCCCCACGGGGATGCGGTTCGCGATGGGGCGCAGTCGGTCGGCGAAGAAGTCGTTGCCCTTGTCGTCCACGATCACGAAGGCGGGGAAGTCCTTGACCTCGATGCGCCACACCGCTTCCATGCCCAGTTCCGGGAAGTCGATGACTTCGACCTTGGTGATGTTGTCCTGAGCCAGGCGCGCGGCGGGGCCTCCGATGGAACCCAGGTAGAAGCCGCCGTTGTCCTGGCAGGCCTTCGTCACGGCGGGGGCGCGGTTCCCTTTGGCGAGCATGACCAGCGAGCCGCCGGCCTTCTGGAACTGGTCGACGTAGGAGTCCATGCGTCCTGCAGTGGTGGGGCCGAAGGATCCGCTGGCGAAACCCTCCGGGGTCTTGGCAGGGCCCGCGTAATACACGCAGTGGTCGCGCAGGTACCAGGGCATCTCCTCACCGGCGTCGAGCATCTCCTTGATCTTGGCGTGGGCGATATCGCGGGCCACCACCATCGGGCCGGTCAGGCTCACATGGGTGGCGACCGGTAGCCGGGACAGGGTCTCGCGGATCTCGGCCATCGGGCGGGTCAGGTCGATCTGGACGATCTCGTCGGTCTCAGCGGGCTCGTGTTCGGGTAGGTACTTGGCCGGATCTCTTTCGAGTTGTTCGAGGAACACGCCCTCGGCCGTGATCTTCCCCAGGGCCTGCCGGTCGGCGGAGCACGACACGGCGACGGCGATGGGCAGCGAGGCGCCGTGGCGGGGGAGCCTGATGACGCGCACGTCGTGGCAGAAGTACTTGCCGCCGAACTGCGCGCCGATGTCGAACGTGCGGGTCAACTCCAGGATCTGCTGTTCGGTTTCGGGGTCGCGGATCGCGTGACCGGCCATGGAGCCCTTGGTCGGCAGTGAGTCCAAGTACCGGGCGCTGGCGTACTTCGCGGTCTTGAGGGTGTCCTCGGCGCTCGTGCCGCCGATGACGACAGCCAGGTGGTAGGGCGGGCACGCGGCGGTGCCGAGTTCGCGCAGCTTCTCATCCAAGAAACTCATCAGGGCCTGCGGGTTCAGGACGGCCTTCGTCTGCTGATAGAGGAACGACTTGTTGGCCGAGCCGCCTCCTTTGGCCATCACCAGGAATTTGTAGGCCAGCGCATCCTGCGGGGCGGTGGCCGCATACAGGTCGATCTGGGCGGGCAGGTTGCTGCCGGTGTTGCGCTCCTCCCACATCGTGAGCGGCGCCATCTGCGAATAGCGCAGGTTCAACTGCTGGTAGGCGTCGAAGACTCCGCGGCTCAGTGGTTCCTCATCGGGCCCGGCGGTCAGCACCTGCTGGCCACGTTTGCCCATGATGATCGCCGTGCCGGTGTCCTGGCACATGGGCAGTACCCCACCGGCAGCGATGTTGGCGTTCTTGAGCAGGTCCAAAGCGACGAACCGGTCGTTGGGGCTGGCTTCCGGGTCGTCCAAGATATTGCGCAACTGCTGCAGATGGCCGGGGCGCAGCAGATGGCTGATGTCGGCGATGGCCTGGAACGCCAGCAGTCGCAGCGCCTCGGGATCCACCTGCAGGAACTGCCGGCCGGCAGCCTCGACGAGGTGCACCCCCTCTGACGTCAGCTTGCGGTACTGGGTCTCGTCAGGGCCCAGCGGCATCAGCGGCGAGTAGGTGAATTCGGCCATGTGTACAGCCTATGGGTACCGTCGAGGGGTGAGCGAAGTCGAGCCTGCCGGACCCACTGGTGACCCGTGGCGCATGCGCGCATCGGACGCCGACCGCGAGGCGTACGTCGAGGTCCTGCAGCGCGCCTATTTGGACGGGCGCCTGAGCAAGACGGAGTACGACGAGCGGATGGGTGCCGCCTATGAGGCGGTGACCTACGCCGACCTCGCCCCATTGCTGCATGATCTTCCCGTCGGTG
>RRZT010103456.1_pt1 | contig 11812 bp, 14 predicted proteins | sample 2165551 | NCBI WGS metagenome assembly RRZT01 (sample SAMN10456910, study PRJNA506462) | wastewater metagenome | biome: wastewater; feature: sludge; material: wastewater sludge; isolation source: wastewater sludge with Escherichia coli K12::gfp cells carrying plasmid... | place: USA: Moscow, Idaho... | reverse complement strand
TCCCCCTTAACAGCGATTACGACAAGGATCTATCGTGACTGACAAGACTTCACTGAGCTACAAGGACGCTGGCGTTGATATCGATGCAGGTAATGCCCTGGTTGAGCGTATCAAAGGCGTTGCCAAACGCACCCGCCGTCCTGAAGTAATGGGCGGACTGGGTGGTTTTGGTGCTCTGTGCCGCATTCCGGCTGGCTATCGCGAACCTATTCTGGTTTCAGGTACTGATGGCGTCGGCACCAAACTGCGTCTGGCGATCGATCTGAAAAAACACGATACCGTTGGTATCGATCTGGTTGCAATGTGTGTGAACGATCTGATCGTTCAAGGTGCAGAACCGCTGTTCTTTTTAGATTACTACGCAACCGGTAAACTGGACGTAGATACAGCCGCGGCAGTAGTTACTGGTATTGGTGCTGGTTGTGAACAATCCAACTGTGCATTGGTCGGCGGTGAAACTGCTGAAATGCCTGGTATGTACGAAGGCGAAGACTACGACATGGCAGGTTTCTGCGTAGGCGTGGTTGAAGCTTCAGAAATCATCGACGGTTCTAAAGTAGCTGCAGGCGATGCGCTGATTGCTCTGGCCTCTTCTGGTCCGCACTCTAACGGTTTCTCTTTGATCCGTAAGATTCTGGAAGTGAGCAAAGCTGACGTACAACAACCGCTGGGCGATTCTACTCTGGCTAACGCGCTGCTGGCTCCGACCCGCATCTATGTTAAGCCAGTACTGAAACTGCTGAAAAACTGCGAAGTTCATGCACTGTCCCACATCACTGGCGGCGGTTTCTGGGAAAACATCCCACGTGTACTGCCAGAAAACACCAAAGCAGTGATCGACGGTTCCAGCTGGCAATGGCCAGAAGTGTTCAACTGGCTGCAGAAGAGCGGCAACGTTGAAACTTACGAAATGTACCGTACCTTCAACTGTGGCGTTGGCATGATCATCGCGCTGCCACAGGCACAGGTTGATGCTGCTCTGGCATTACTGAAAGCCGAAGGCGAAAACGCATGGCTGATCGGTCAGATCGAACAAGCAGCTGCCGGTGAAAAACAGGTAGAAATCAACTAATGAATCTGGTTGTTCTGATTTCCGGAACCGGTAGTAACTTGCAGGCAGTCATTGATGCCTGCAAGTCTGGCAAAATACACGGCCGGGTTGCTGCAGTCGTCAGTAACCGGGCTGATGCCTACGGGTTAAAACGGGCGCAGGCTGCTGATATTCATACAGCGGTGATATCTCATCAGGATCATCCTGATCGGGCGCAATACGATGCAGCGTTGATAGCTGAAATTGATCGTCATCAGCCAGATCTGCTCATCATGGCCGGATTTATGCGCATCCTGACACCTGCATTTGTGAACCACTATGCAGGCCGGATGCTAAACATCCATCCATCTTTACTGCCTAAATATCAGGGGTTACATACTCATCAGCGTGCACTTGATGCTGGTGACAGTGAACATGGTGCCAGTGTGCATTTTGTGACGGAAGAACTGGATGGCGGTCCGGTAATTCTGCAGGCAAAAGTTCCGGTTTTTGCAGATGATACTGTCGAAGAACTGGCACAACGTGTACATGTGCAGGAACATCAGATCTATCCGTTAGTGATCAACTGGTTCTGTCAGCAACGCTTAGTCATGAAAGAAGGTAAAGCCTGGCTGGATGGCGAATGTCTTCCGGTCTCTGGTTATGCCAGCGATGACGATGGCGTAGAACAACCAGCAGAATAATGAACATTCAGGGAGCTTAAGCTCCCTGATTTTTTTCCGTCTCAATAGTCAGCATCTTTTCACCAAGGTGGAAAACATTCAATTCCCCCCTGGCCATTTTCAGCCAGCATTCATTGTTCGTCAGTGGTTGCGTTGCAATGATAGTTACCACATCATCCGGCGTTGTTTCCTGCTGAAAATCAATCGTAACGTCATCATCGATCAGCTTCGCCTGACCAAACGGCGCTCTGCGTGTAATGCTATGCAGATTTGTTGTGCAGTAAGTGATCAGATATTCACCATCAGACAACAGCATATTGAACACACCCAGCGCCATCAGCTGATTACATAATGTTGCCAAAAAGTGGAATAACTTTTCCGGCATCGCAGGAAATACCGGAAATTGTTTCTCCAGCTGATTTAACAACCAGCAAAATGACCTTTCACTGTCGGTCTGGCCTACGGGTTCAAATCTGCCACAATCCAGCGATTCATAATTCGTCAGCTGACCATTATGTGCGAAGGTCCAGTAACGTCCCCAAAGTTCACGCGTAAACGGATGCGTGTTTTCCAGAGCTACACTGCCACGGTTTGCCTGTCGGATATGGCTCACTACCGCACAACTTTTGATCGGGTATTCCTGAACCAGCTTGGCTATTTGAGACTGAGCGCACGCCACGGGATCTTTAAAGGTACGACACCCCTTCCCTTCATAGAAAGTGATACCCCAGCCATCGACATGAGGGCCTGTACGCCCACCACGTTGCACTAATCCGCTAAAACTAAAGCAGATATCGGTGGGAACATTCGCACTCATACCCAGTAATTCACACACAGTCTCACCTCGAACTAATCAGACCGCCAACTCTTTCTCAATCAGCATGATCAAAATATGGATAACTTTAATATGAATTTCCTGAATACGATCGGCATAGCCAAAATAAGGAACCCGGATCTCAACATCGGCCAGACCAGCCATTTTCCCGCCATCTTTACCGGTCAAAACGACAACTTTGATCCCTTTCGCTTTTGCTGATTCAATCGCAGTAATAATGTTTTGAGAATTACCGCTGGTTGAAATCCCCAGCATCACATCCCCCGGACGACCAACAGCCTCCAGATAACGAGAGAACACGTATTGATAGCCATAATCATTAGAGACGCAGGACAAATGACTTGGATCCGAGATGGCAATACCGGCATATCCCGGACGATCTTCACGGTAACGACCGGTCAGCTCTTCCGCAAAGTGCATGGCATCACAATGAGAACCGCCATTACCACATGACATTACTTTGCCACCATCGCGCAGTGATGCGGCGATCAACGTTGCAGCCCGTTCAATAGCATTAATATTTTCCGCGTCAGCGATAAAATCAGCCAGTGCTTGCTGAGCGGTTACCAGTTCCTGCTTGATCAATTCCTGATACATATGCTGTATTTTTCCTTTCAAGTTTTTATATGGAAAAAACGTCTATTCTTGTTCTGATCGCCACAGGCAACAACCGCCTTTCTTCGCCACCAGATCCAATCTTTTTTCATGAGCCGCCAACTCATCAGCTGATGCGCTCAAAACTTTTAATGAGCCGTTACGCTGTATCATCTTCAGCTGTTGTGCTGACGCGGATGACGCTGAATTATTATCATTGACCGTGTTGTGTAACTCCAGTCGCGTCTGGCCACCCGTCATCAATAAATAGACATCGGCCAGAATTTCGGCATCCAATAATGCGCCGTGCAGAGTACGGTGCGAGTTATCGATACCAAAACGAGTACACAACGCATCCAGACTGTTACGTTTGCCAGGGAATTGACCCCGCGCCAATGCCAGCGAATCCGTTACCCGGCAGATGTCTTTAACCCGCTCCGTCCAGCCTAGCTTATTAAATTCATGATCGATAAAGCCAACGTCGAACGACGCGTTATGAATGACTAATTCCGCACCACGAATAAAATCCCGGAATTCTTGCGCAATCGCAGCAAACGGTGGTTTATCGGCCAGAAAAGCATCGGTAATACCATGAACCCGGATCGCCTCTTCATCAACCAAACGATCCGGCTTGATATAGACATGATAATGATTTCCGGTTAAACGACGGTTAATCACCTCCACACAACCAATTTCAATGATGCGGTGACCGATATAGACCGGGCCACCACTCTGGTTCATACCCGTGGTTTCGGTATCGAGAATTACGTAGCGATTCGTTTGCATTGGGTTCATAGCACTTTTATGTCACACTTTACTCAGATGCTCAGAATACCACGACACTATGCTAAAACAGATAACTCTCTATACCGATGGCTCATGTCTCGGTAACCCAGGCCCGGGCGGTTATGCCGCTGTTTTGATCTACAAGCAACACCGTAAAGAGTTGGCTCAGGGTTACGAGCTGACGACAAATAACCGCATGGAACTAATGGCCGCTATTGCAGGTTTGCAATCATTAAGCGAACCCTGTCAGGTCAGATTGACCACTGACAGCCAGTATGTCCGGCAAGGTATTACCCAGTGGATCCACGGTTGGAAGAAAAAAGGCTGGAAAACGGCTAACCGCGAACCAGTAAAAAACGTGGACTTATGGTTACTGCTGGACAGCGAAATTCAGCGTCATGATGTGGAATGGTTTTGGGTTAAAGGTCATTCCGGTCACCCGGAAAATGAACGCTGCGATGAACTGGCCCGCAATGCAGCGCTGGCTGACAGCCGCCTGATTGATTCCGGATATCCGTCCTAAAAGTTTACACCTTCACTTTTCGTGCAGGCCGGATTATTCAGTCTGGCCATGCCGCCCACCATTACCGGTCGTCTCAGCCAGGCAGCTTCGCGGATACGGGTTAGCGGAATCGTGCGTTTTCTTGCGGCCAGCATATAAGTTGATGCAAACCGGTAGCCGCAACGCCTGCCGGTTTTTTCTTTCCAGAAATGGAATCGGTTACGGCGAGTCACGGTTGAATACGCGAAGCCCTCCAGATGCACGACTTCAAAACCAAGCAGGTGTAACCAGTCCAGTACTCGTTCCGGAGAAAACATTCGGGCAGACCACGGCAAACGGCGCCGGAGGTTCGGTAACAGCCTTCCCAGGCCAACCAGACTATAAGGATTAAAACCGCTGATGATGATCCAGCCATCCGGCGTTAGCACCCTCTCGACTTCCCTTAATATCTGATGCGGATCACTGCTGAAGTCCAACAGATGTGCCAGCAAACAGGCATCAATACTTCCTGAGCGGATAGGTAATTCATCAACGTCAGCGATAATTCCCAGTGAGGCACCTTCCGGAGCAACTGCACATTGATGACGGATCGAGGAAGCAGCACATGAAAGCTGACTGCTTAGTGTCCCCAGCTTCAGCAAGTGATAGCCAAACATAAGCGGACACCACTCATCGAGCTTGTGTTGGATCTCCATTGCCAGCCAATCACCCATTGGCAATTCACTCCAGTTCTCTGGTGTAATAATTGCCTGGTTTATTTTTGCTGGTTTCACATCATCACCTCAAAACGGGTAAATATTGCCTTTCTTTCTCTTTCATTCTATACACAACATCTGTTTATAGAACCGGAGCGCATCACATGTTGCAGGTACAAACAATTCCAAGCCGTCAGGATAACTATATTTGGCTGATAAAACAGGGAAATCAAGCGATTGTGGTTGACCCTGGTGAGTCGGCCAATGTGATTGAACGACTCCGGCAACAATCTCTGAATCTCAAAGCTATCTTTGTCACCCATCACCATCATGATCATGTAGACGGTGTAGCTGAACTGTTGGCCCTATATCCGCAGTGCGCGGTCTATGGTCCGCAGATAACATTAACAGACGTGCCTCAGTTGCAGACCATGCGCGATCAGGATCTGATCAGCTTCCCTGATCTTGATCTGACGTTTACTGTCTGGCATACCCCGGGGCACACCGCTGAGCATATTGTTTTTCATGGTCATGGTGCCCTGTTTTGCGGCGATACGCTCTTTTCTGGTGGCTGCGGACGCTTGTTCTCCGGTACTGCAGAACAGATGTATCACTCTCTGCAGCGCCTTGCCAGCTTGCCTGAAGATACCCTTGTTTATCCTGCACATGAATATACTTACAATAATTTAAGCTACTGTCTGCAGGCAGAACCGGATAATGTATTTACAATTAAGCGGATTAAAGAGGTAAGCAAGCTACGACAGCAAGGGTGTCCAACACTCCCCTCTACTATTGGAATAGAAAAACAGAGTAATGTGTTTTTACGCACACATATGCCTTCGGTGGCCGTTTTCGCTCAGAATTCAAGCGAACTCTATCTCGAAAATGAGATCCAGATCTTTGCTATTTTGCGTGAAAAAAAGAATAATCTTTGAGCTGTAAATGAGCATAATTTATGCAAGGCTTGATCTGAACCCTAATCACACATACCATCTGTCAAAATATTGAGGATGACTGGATGAACATGAAGCTACATTTGGCCCTATTGGGCGCGCTGTTGCTGACCGGTTGCCAGGCGTTACAACAAGACTCAGATAAAAACAATTTGGGTTCTACCGTTAACGTAATGTCGAACTACCGCTCACATGCGACTTCGGCACTGGATCGATCGGAAAGCTCACACCCTTATATGTGGGACCGCATTGCTGACGAAATGCAGTTGACCATGCCAAACGATCCAGACGTCATCGCTTATCGAGACTGGTACATCAAACATCCCAAATATCTGCGTACTGTCACTGAACGTGCTGCCCCATTCCTCCACCTGATCACCGAGGAAATAGATAAACGTCAGATGCCAATGGAGCTGGTGTTATTGCCCATTGTTGAAAGCGCATATAACCCTAATGCCCGCTCCCATGGCAACGCTGTTGGCTTATGGCAATTCTTAAGTGCATCAGGCAAACGTTATGGTCTGAAGCAAGACTACTGGTATGACGGCCGTCGCGATGTTGTCGCATCAACACATGCTGCTCTCGATTATCTGGCTCAGTTGAATGCTTATTTTGATGGTGACTGGCTGAATGCTGTAGCCGCCTATAATGCGGGTGAAGGCCGCATCCAGAATGCAATTAAAGCCAACCGAGCACAAGGTAAGGCGACTGACTTTTTCTCGCTGAATCTGCCTCGTCAGACTATGGAATATGTACCTCGTCTGATGGCTCTGGCTGATGTCATTAAGAATGCGAAAAAATATGGGATTGATTTGCCAAAAGTTCCAAATCGCCCATCAGTGCGTTTAATTGACACCAATGGTCAAATCGATCTGCGCACGGCAGCAGAGCAGGCCGGCATGTCATTGCCTGCACTGAAACGTCTGAACCCTGGTTTTAACCGGAACACGACTTCACCACAAGGACCAGATCATCTTTTGGTACCAATTGGTGTAGCTGATGAGCTGGAGTTGGCATTAGCTGACATGGCGCCGCAAAAACGCATGCGTAATGACAGCGAGCGTGTTGCACTTGCGAAAAATGATGATGCCGCCAAATCAGGATCATCAGTAAGTATCAGCGTGCACCATAAGGTAAAACGTGGTGATACCTTGTGGACGATCGCCAGCTCTTACGGTGTATCAGAAAAACAGCTGATGCAGTGGAATAAGTTGACGAAAAAGAAACTGAAAGCAGGTCAGGTGCTGCTGGTAAATGCACCAGTAAGCAAAGCATCCGGCAAGGCATCCAAATTGTCGGTCGCCAAAGCTGCGAAATCACGCCGTTATGAAGTTCGCCGTGGTGACTCACTTTCTTCGATTGCCGAGAAGTTCCAAATCACGATCAATGATCTGATGCGTTGGAACAGCTTGGATCATAACCGTCTTAAACCAGGTCAGACACTGACTGTACGGCTTAATGACAGCGGAGTGTAATTTCCGTTCGTAATGAATATAAAACCGGGAGCAGATGCTCCCGGTTTTGTTTTCTGCGTCCACAGGTATTAAGATGAAAAGACTCATTCTCATACACAAGAAACATGATGTCTGATTTCATTCTCATTACAGGCTGCTCTACCGGTATTGGTCTGCATTTAGCTCAACGTCTGCAGCAGGAAGGATTCAACGTACTGGCAACAGCAAGAAAAGAGAATGATGTAAACCATTTGCTGCAATCAGGTCTGAATGCATATCAACTGGATCTGAATGACGAAAAAAGCATTGAACAGGCAGTTGCATGGGCTTTGGTACAATCAAATGGTCAGTTATATGGCCTGATTAATAATGGCGCTTATGGCCAGACGGGCGCAATCGAAGACCTGCCAACTCAGGCATTACGCGAACAATTCAATACCAATCTGTTTGGCTGGCATCATCTGACCCGCCTTATTCTGCCGGGTATGCTCAAAGAAAATCGTGGCCGGATTATTCAGATCAGTTCGCTGCTGGGATTAGTCGCGATGAAATACCGCGGCGCTTATAACGCCAGTAAATTCGCACTGGAAGGTTATACGGATACACTTCGGCTCGAATTGCGGAATACAAAAATACAAATCAGTCTGGTTGAACCGGGTCCGGTAAGCAGTCAATTTCGCAGTAACGCGCTCGCTAAATTCCTGCAACACATCAATGTAACGGAAAGCCGTCACCATGATATCTATCAGCAAACGTTACAACGCTTACAAAATCCAAAACCTAAAAATCCGTTTACCCTCGGACCTGAATCCTGTGTAGCGCCGGTATTACATGCGTTACGTAGCAAACGGGCTAAAACTCGCTACGGAGTAACCTTCCCGACACATCTGTTTGCTGTTTTAAGAAGAGTATTACCGACACGCTGGCTCGACAGCATCCTTTGCCGTTCAGCGTAAAAAATGCCGCAATCAGATTATGCGGCATCTCGGTGACAGATTAGACAGATTAATAATGCTGGCCGTTATCATAATAACCAGTACGCGCGAGTGGTTGAACAACAATGGCCACATCAACATCATTACCCGCAGTTGCTTTCACAACCGAAGTGATCAGCTGTGCGGCTTTATCCTGCATCTCCTGTCCACGATCAAACCAGAAAAGTTCAATAAATGGATAGGCCTGGCCACCAAAGCGTGTTGCAATAAACTCAGCCGGAATATACTCAATAGTAAAGTGAGCAGCCGGAGCCTGAGTTAGCTCCGCAAGTTGCTCAACCAGTGTTTCACTTATTGCCGCGACTAATTCACGTTGCATCCCGCGGCATCGAATATGAGGCATCAAATATCTCCATGGAAAATAGACTTCTGCGCTATGGTAATGCCCTGATCTCACGAATGAAAGAGATTAGCTGGCTAAGCGTATTGCTGTTAAGCCTGTCACCGGGCCAGTCACTGGCAACCTCAACACCTGATTTCTGGTTAGCTGAACGTGGACAACAAAAAGTTTGGCTACTGGGCTCAATTCATGTTGGCAGCGAAGAGATGTATCCATTAGCGCCATCCATAATGCAGAGCTGGCAACAGGCTGACACACTAATAGTAGAAACCGACCTCAGCTCATCATCAGGCAATAATCAAATGCTGATGAGTTACGCCATGTTGCCGTCAGACGTGACACTGAACCAGCAACTGGGTGCAGCGCTATATCAGAGAACCATTGATGTTGCTTCACAATATCAATTAAATGAACCGTTACTGGCTCATTTTCGCCCCTGGTTTGTAGCCATTACCTTACAGCAGCAAGCGATCCAACTGGCTGGTTATCAGCCATCGTTTGGTATCGATCACTATTTCATTAATCTGGCAAAAGAGCGGCAGCTCACGATTAATTATCTGGAAACAACGGAACAACAGCTGGCTTATCTGGCAGGGCTGGGCGCTGTGGAAGACGATTTTCTTGATGCAACCTTACAACAAATCAATAAGGTCAATGATGAACTTCCCGCACTGATTAAAGCGTGGGGCACCGGTGACCGGAACAAAATTCAGGCGTTACTTGATGATGAGTCTACCAGCCAGGAATTGCAGCAATATCTCGAACAGCACTTAATTAAAGAAAGAAATCAGCAATGTTTACCGCAAATCATGGCTCAGACAGCACATTCTAACTTCATGGTGGTCGGAGCCATGCATCTTTATGGTGACAATGGATTGTTAAAAATGCTGGAACAAAACGGATATAAGCTGACTAACATTCCGGCCCGATAGATGACAAACAGACTCTTAGCACATCAGTCAAACTGTAGAGTTAATTACTGGTCTGCCATAGACCCGGGCGTTATCATTACGGCATAACAACGCATATTATTTGCTGCAGAAAGAGAACAGGAAACACAGCATGTCTTATCAATTATTAGAGCAACGTTTTCAACAACTGCATCATCTGCAACATCTGCAGGCTATTTGTGGCTGGGATCAGGCGACGATGATGCCTGATGGTGGAAATCAGGCCCGGGGAGCCGCATTAGCTGAACTGGCATTATTACATCATCAGAAACTTACTTCGGTAGAAGTCGCTGACTGGCTGAATACAGCTGAAAATGAAGAATTGTCTGATGCACAAAAAGCGAATCTGCATGAGATGCGTCGCCGCTGGCAAAATGCAGCCTTGCTGCCGGACGATCTGGTTCAGGCCAGAGCACTGGCGGGCTCACGTTGCGAACATGCCTGGCGCGGACAACGAAAAAATAACGATTGGAAAGGTTTTGAACCAAATCTGAAAGTTGTCGTGGATCTTACCCGCGAGGCCGCACAGATCCGGGCTGAAGCGCTTGAATTATCACCTTATGACAGTCTGATTGATCTGTACGAACCTGGCATGACCAGTAATCAGTTACTGCGTATCTTTAATGATCTGAAAACCTGGCTGCCGCAGATAATCCGTCAGGCGGGTGAACGGCAGTCACAATACAGCCCGGTAAAACCAGAAGGCCCGTTTCCGGCTGGCAGACAAAAGTCACTTGGCTTACATGCTATGAAAATGCTGGGCTTTGATTTTAACCATGGCAGGCTGGATATCAGTACGCATCCATTCTGCGGCGGCGTACCCGAAGATGTACGCATTACAACCCGTTACAACGAGAACGATTTCATGTCCAGCCTGATGGGTGTGATCCATGAAACCGGACATGCCCGTTATGAACAGGGATTACCCGTTGCATGGCGGGGACAACCCGTGGGTGAAGCCCGCTCAATGGGTATACATGAAAGCCAAAGCCTGTTTTTTGAAATGCAGTTGGCTCGTCATCCTGCATTTTTGCACCGCATGGCACCACTCATCAAACAGCACTTCGGTGATCAGCCAGCACTGGAAGCTGACAATCTGATTCAGTTATACAGCCGGATCGAACCCGGATTTATCCGTGTCGATGCCGATGAGCTGACCTATCCGGCTCATATTATTCTGCGTTTTGAAATCGAACAGGCACTGATTGAAGGAAAAATTCAGATTCATGATTTGCCTGAAGTCTGGAATACAAAAATGCAGCAATACCTGGGCCTCAGCACCAAGGGCAATGATGCCATGGGTTGCATGCAGGATATCCATTGGACTGACGGCTCTTTTGGCTACTTCCCCAGCTACACATTAGGCGCTATTTATGCCGCCCAATTTGCTGGCGCCATTGAGCGGGATATCGGGAATATCGGTGATTTGATTGCTTCTGACAATGGACTGTCACTGATATTCAACTGGTTAAAAAACAACGTCTGGGAAAAAGCCAGCCTGCTCAGTACCGATGAACTGATATGTCAGGCCACCGGTGAGCCATTGAATACACAGTGGTTCCGACATTACCTGGAACAACGCTATACCATGCTGTAACAAACTGAGGCCACAGAACTTACCGTCTGTGGCCTTTAGTTTTTTTAATACACCCCCTCCTTTCCCGCTCCCCTCGTCGTTGCATCCTGCTGTAATAAAAAAACAATCTCACTGCTGTTGATGTCTTGCTGCATGAAGCTGCTGACAACGTTATTCTCAACAGAACAAAAAACAGTCATAAATTGTATTTCCGGGCAAGAAAAGTCTGAAAAATGAGCACTTGAACTAAAATGGGCTATTTTTATCAGATCTTTAGCACTTTCGGGGTTCACAAACCGAAAGATTCTGGTAGTATTCGCTCCGCACTTGAGGAGGGATTCCCGAGCGGCCAAAGGGATCAGACTGTAAATCTGACGGCTCTGCCTTCGAAGGTTCGAATCCTTCTCCCTCCACCATTA
>RRZT010777317.1_pt1 | contig 11813 bp, 8 predicted proteins | sample 2165551 | NCBI WGS metagenome assembly RRZT01 (sample SAMN10456910, study PRJNA506462) | wastewater metagenome | biome: wastewater; feature: sludge; material: wastewater sludge; isolation source: wastewater sludge with Escherichia coli K12::gfp cells carrying plasmid... | place: USA: Moscow, Idaho ... | reverse complement strand
GTGGATCTCACCTATGACATCCGCGAACTGGCCGCCGACCTGTTGAAGCAAGGTAACCCCATCCCCGACTCCGCCAGCCAGGAAAAAAAGATCAGCAGCGCGGTACGTCACCGCCTGCCCGACTGGATCGAGGCGACGGTCAAACCGGTCATTGCTGCGGGGCTGGCGAAAGATGGGTTGGGCGCGAGCTTGACGCTGGCGGGCAAAGATAGGGACAAGCTGATCCTGTCGTATCCAGCGGTCAAAACCGGCACCGGCTATTCAGCGCCCACGATTCAGCTGGAGTTTGGTGCCCGCGCCACGGGCGAGCCGCACCATGTTCAGCCGGTGGCTTGTGACATTGCGCCGGAAATCGAAGGCATCATTTTCCCTGTCGCCCAGCCCTTGGTGATGGCGGCAGAGCGCACTTTCTGGGAAAAGGCCACCGCAGCGCATGTGTATTGCTTGCAGGGGCGGCTGCGCGGGGAACGCTATTCGCGGCATTGGTATGACTTGGCCGCCATCGCAAAAACGCCGCACTTTGCGGCTGCCTGCGCAGATCAGGTTCTTGCCCGGGCCGTTGCAGAACACAAATCGGTGTTCTTCGTCGAGAAAGACGCTGCCGGTGCCAAGATCGATTACTTCGCCGCTACCAGTGGGCAGCTGCAACTCATCCCGACGGGCGAGTCGTTGACGGCGCTGGAAAACGATTACGCCGCAATGCTGGAATACGGTCTGCTGGCGCTGAATCAACCGAACTTCGCCGACATCATCGAGCAGTGCCGTGTCATTCAGGATGAGGCCAATCGGCAGCCCCTTTAAACGGGTGTAAATGGGCGTACTTGTGGTTTGCCCACAGATCGTGCCGTCCTGTTGCATCGCCTCGCATCAAGCCTCCCTGATTGCAGCCACCGGCCAGCAGTTCCCATATGAATTTTCATATGGAGAACTTCGATGTCTAGCACCCTCTGCGCCTGCTGTGGCCAGCCGTTCGAGCCGCGCCCACAAGTTCCTGGTCAAGCCTACTGCTCCTCGCCCGGCTGTCAGCGCGCCCGCAAGCGCCAGTGGCAGCGGGCCAAACTTCAGTCTGATTCCGACTACCGGATCAACCAGCGCGCCGCTCAACAGGCGTGGTCGCAGCGCAATCCTGACTACTGGCGCAACTACCGTGACGCTCGGCCAGAGTACGAACAGCTCAACCGAGAACAGCAGCGACTGCGCGATCTCAGGGGGCAGGATGCTGGTCTTGCAAAGATGGACGTGTGCGGCCTGCCGACGGGCCTGTACCGAATCGCGCGGCATCCAGCATTTCCAATGGAGAGCGGCGCTTCATGGATCGTCGAGATCACGCCGGTGTGCCTGACGTGTCCGTGCAAGATGGACGTGTCAAGAGATGACTTGATCGACACCTCGGCGATTCGCCCTTAACTTCTTTCTCCAAATGGGCTCTCGATCATCCTGAATGGCAACAGTTTCAACCCTGCGCATCCCGACCGGCACACCGCTGGTCGCGGCCGTGCCAGTAAGGTGAAAAGCAGACCCGAGAGCAGGTGCACATAACAATGAGTGATCGGGTCTATGCAGGCAGAAGAATTTTCAACGGAGGCGGAATCACCCCCTCCGACATTTCGGGCCGCCGAGTATGTGCGGATGTCGACCGAGCACCAGCAGTACTCGACGGAGAATCAGGCCGACAAGATCCGTGAGTACGCCGAGCGGCGCAACATCGAGATCGTTCGCACCTATGCCGACGAGGGCAAGAGCGGCCTGCGTATCGATGGCCGCAAAGCACTGCAGCAACTGATCAAGGATGTCGAGACGGGCAAGGCCGATTTCCAGATCATCCTGGTCTATGACGTCAGCCGCTGGGGTCGGTTTCAGGATGCCGACGAGAGTGCCTATTACGAATACATCTGCCGTCGCGCCGGAATCCAGGTTTCCTACTGTGCCGAACAATTCGAGAATGACGGCTCGCCCGTGTCCACCATCGTCAAAGGCGTCAAGCGCGCGATGGCGGGGGAATACAGTCGGGAGTTGTCGGCCAAGGTGTTCGCCGGGCAATGCCGCCTGATCGAGCTGGGTTTTCGGCAAGGCGGGCCCGCTGGTTATGGCCTGCGGCGTGTGCTGATCGATCAGTCCGGCACGCTCAAAGGCGAATTGGCGCGGGGCGAGCACAAGAGCCTGCAAACCGACCGCGTCATCCTTCAGCCGGGGCCTGACGACGAGGTTGCCGCCGTCAACCAGATCTACCGCTGGTTCGTCACCGACAACCTGACCGAGCTGGAGATCGCCGAACGGCTCAACACGCAAAAAATCCGAACAGACCTTGGGCGCGATTGGACACGGGCGACGGTGCGCGAAGTGTTGTCCAACGAGAAGTACATCGGCAACAACGTCTACAACCGGCGCTCCTTCAAGCTCAAGAAGCATCGGGTGGTCAACGACCCCGAGATGTGGATCAAGAAGGAAGGTGCGTTCGAGAGCATTGTGCCGCCGGAGCTCTTCTATACCGCGCAAGGCATCCTGCGCGCACGCTCACATCGCTACAGCGATGACGAACTGATCGAGAAGCTGCGCAGCCTGTACCAGCGCCACGGCTACCTCTCCGGCCTGATCATCGACGAGGCCGAAGGCATGCCCTCGTCGGCGGCCTACGCGCATCGTTTCGGTAGCCTGATCCGCGCGTACCAGGCCGTCGGCTTCACCCCGGATCGGGACTACCAGTATCTGGAGGTGAACCAGTTCTTGCGCCGACTGCATCCGGAGATCGTCGGCCAGACCGAACGGATGATCGCCGAGGTCGGCGGCATGGTCGAGCGTGATCCGGCCACCGATCTCCTCACCGTCAACCACGAGTTCACCGTCTCGCTGGTGCTGGCCCGTTGCCAGTTGCTCGACAACGGGCGGCGGCGCTGGAAGGTGCGCTTCGACACCAGCCTCGCGCCCGACATCACTGTGGCCGTGCGGCTCGATGAAACCAATCAGTCGGCGCTGGATTACTACCTGTTGCCGCGACTCGACTTCGGCCAGCCCCGCATTCATCTGGCCGATCACAACGGCATCGAGTTCGAGTGTTACCGCTTCGACAGCCTGGACTATCTGTACGGCATGGCCCGGCGCATTCGCATACGGAGGGCCGCATGAACCAGGACAAAGAGCATCGCCACTCGGAATTGCGGATGATCCCGCTGAACCGGATCGAGATTCTCAATCCACGCGAGCGCAACAGCCGCGTGTTCGAACAGATCGTCGGCAACATCCAGAGCATCGGCCTGAAAAAGCCGATCATCGTGACGCCGCGCCCGGGGAATGATGGCGAGCATTACCTGCTCATCTGCGGTGAGGGGCGTTTCAAGGCCTTCAAGACGCTCGGCCACCAGGAAATCCCCGCGATGGTGATGAACGTCGACGACGAATCGGCCTTCATCATGAGCCTGACGGAGAACATCGCACGGCGCAAATTCAGCCCGTTGGAGCTGCTGGTCGGCATTGAGCAACTGCGGGATCAGGGCTACGACAAGAAGGACATCGCACAAAAGACGGGCCTGAGTCCGGAGTATGTCCAGGGCATCCTGTACCTGCTCAAGAACGGCGAAGAGCGTCTGTTGATGGCCGTCGGCAGCGGGCGCATCCCGCTCAACGCGGCGATCACCATTGCTGGCGCGGGCACGGATGACAAGGCGATTCAAGCTGCCCTGCAGGACGCCTATGAATCCGGCAAGCTGCGTGGCAGCCAACTGATCCAGGCACGGCGCGTCATTGAGCGTCGCCGCACGCAAGGCCGGGCCGTCGGCGGCAAGATGTCATCCCGCAAACCCAATGCAGACGTGACCACGTCGAGTCTCGTGCGCAACTACCAGCGTGAAGTCGAACGCCAGAAGCAGCTGGTCAGGAAGGCGGAAACCGCCCAGCGCAACCTGTTGTTCATCGTCGGCGCATTGCGCCAATTACTGGCTGACGAGAATTTCACCAATCTGCTGCGCGCCGAGGGAATGGACTCGTTGCCACAGTATCTGGCGGATCGGGTCTGGGCGCGGGGGTGTGGATCGTGAGCAGACCACCACTGGGCTTCGTGCCGGAGCCACTATTTCTTGAGCTTTCGGCCATCCTGCCATCCCGCAAGACCCCCGAGGGCTTGTTTGCCTCCCGAAAATTCAAGCAGATCCTCGCGTCCATCGAGGCTATCGGGCTGATCGAACCCTTGTCGGTGGGAAAGCCCTCCCGTGAGGGCCAGTACATCTTGCTCGACGGGCACACGCGGCTGGTGGCGCTGAAGCAGTTGGGCTTCGACAAGACACCGTGCCTCGTGGCCACCGATGACGAGAGCTACACCTACAACAACCGGGTCAATCGTCTCTCCAGCATCCAGGAACACCTTATGATCCGCCGCGCCGTCGAACGCGATGTCACCCCTGACAAGCTCGCGAAGGCCTTGGATGTGGACATCAGCCACATCATCAAAAAACTGAATCTGCTTGATGGCATTTGTCCAGAGGCCGCCGAATTACTCCGTGACCAAACCTTCTCAGCCAACCTTGGCGCTGTGCTGCGGAAGATGAAGCCGACTCGGCAGGTCGAATGCGTCGAACTGATGGTCAGCGCCAACAACATCACGGTGGCCTACGCACAGGCCTTGGTGGCGGCCACGCCCAGCAACCTGCTGGTCGGTGAGACCAAGCCTAAGAAAATGACCGGCGTCAGCGCCGATCAGATGGCCAAGATGGAGCGCGAAATGGGCAATCTCCAGGAGCAATTCAAACTGGCCGAGCAGACCTATGGTCAGGACATTCTCAATCTGGTGCTGGCCAAGGGCTATCTCGCCAAGCTGATGGCCAACGAAGCCATTCTGCGCCACCTGACGCGGAATCACCTCGACGTGCTGAACGAGTTCGACAGCATCGTTCGTATGGTGGCGCTGGACAAATAAGCAGCGCGCAATCCGACGTAGTAAGCAAAATCCTTCCCACTCGAAGGTCGTGATGCCGTCCACGCTGGCGGCACATGGTTCTTTAACAATCTGGAAGCATCAGGGTCACCGCCCCCGAAACGGAGGTTCTGTTTCCGTCCGTGAGCTGAGGCGGTGGCCGATAGGCTTGCCGCTGGCCTGCCCATGCGCATAGGGGGCTGCGAATGGGCGAACAGCGGCAACTTTGTAGTTCCAACGCTGGCTGGTGCAGGGTGGCAAGCCCGCTCAGGTGATCCGTGCCACATCAATCGACCGAAATTTCAGGCTCTTGCAGACCAAGCGGCAGGAGTGGCTACTTGCATGATCAGGGAACGTAACTTGGCCACTGCGTCGGTGGGGGTGTGGGGCAACGTGGCAAAGCCGATCTTTTTCCGGTCATCAAGGCTCCATGGGCTGTTTTCCTCGGCATGGGGCGTATCAGGTTTTGATGGGTCGAAGGGATACGCCAAGAGACCCCAGGTTTCAATTCCGACGGGGGCTTGAAAGCGTCCGAGGTAGGCAGCCATCTGGTACAGGTCGTCGCGCTGCGGTCCATTTGGTGAGCTGGCAGACGGATGGAGGGACTTGTACTTCGCGTCAACCACCCCCTTGATGACGGAGCCAGAGAGCAGTATCGCGTCGGGTATCAATGTGCCCAGACCTTGGCCCGAGACATCGCTATGGAGCAGTTTCTTGGTGACAGACTTATCGCGGGTGCCGTGGGTCACCGTCAGAGGTACAGTGGCCTTCCGCAGGATGCTGAGGACGTACATCTCCCAAAGCTCGGCAACGTCGAGCAGCACACCTTTCGTTTCGCCGCTGGCATCAATATCGGCAGCGAGCCCCCTTCGGTTTGCAATCTGCCTCGATAACTCAGCGATAGACGCAAAACCTGCGGTGATCGGCGTGTAGCGAATCCGGTCCAGTTCAGCTTTCGTCGGCACGCGTGGTCGCACACCGGTGACAGCCATCAGATGGGGAAGGAGTTCCTTGGCACGCGTAGGCAGCCATTTTTCGTCCGGCACTCCGAGCCACCGTCGCAGAACTACGTATGCGGCCACGATGGCATCGGACGCTGCGTGATCCAGAGATCGCTCCGAACGGACTGAAACGACCTGTCCACCGCCTGTGGCGATCAAGCGCAGTGATGCTGGGACATCAAGACGCCCCCTGACCGTCGAGCCTTTCGTCGCCACTTCGCGGCGAAGTGCGGGCAGCCCATGCCGAGCCGCCTCGACAAAGCCGTGTGCCCAAACGGACGCGAGAAGTTGGGCAATGAACGATTCGTCCTCCCGGAGTTTTCCGGGTGCGTCGGTCAGCACGACCGACGTTGCTTCAAAAAGCCAATTCCGAAGCGCGGCCAGGCCAAAACGTGGCTCAATGGTCAGGCTGTGTCCCTCGAAGGAGATCGAGCCGACGTACCGGCCAGCCCACCAAGTGCCGTCCCATGCGCAGTAGACAATGGGTTCATCCTCATCCCTCTCGCCAGAAATGGGAACGACCAGATCTGTGGCTCGGACAGTAGTTGCGAGCCTACGGAGCCAGTTGGCTTCTGCCGCTGTCGGTTGTGGAACCAGCGGTGAGCAGTCACGCGCTACAAGTCTCACTCGGCCACCGATGGTTTTAGCAGAACCTTGGACAGCCGTTCGAGCTCGACATTGCGTGCGGTTGCGTCCAGTCCAGCGAGGTACTGCTCCAGCAGTGGGCGAAGGGACAGGTTCCACACCTGCACGACGGGCTCCAGCGCTTCACCCTTCTTGTTCCAAAGGTAGTTCTGCTTGCGTGTAGGTCGAGCACCGAGGAAATTGCGCAGGAACACGACCACGTCGAGCAGGTAGGTGTGCCCGATCTCGTACTGCGAGCCAAGCAGCGGGCTGTCGTGGATCTGCCTGTTCAAAGCCGCCGCCGCTGCTGCCAATTTACGGAAGTCCGGTTCGATGCGATCCCACTCCAGACCCGATTTCAGATCCTGCCATTTGGCTTCAGCGGCACCGACCAGAGCCTCGGCGTCAAACGGGCACAGTAGCCACAGGAAGCGGCGGCGCAACGCGAAGTCGATCTGCTCAATGGACTGGTCAATCAGATTCATCGTGCCAATCACGAACAGATCGTCCGGGATGCGCAACTTCATTGCTGCCCCATCGCCGTTGCGTGCAGGAAGCTCAATTGTCTGATTGCGATCCTCAAGCAACGAGAAGCATTCGCCGAGCATCCGGCTCAGATCCGTCCGGTTCATTTCATCCAGGATCAGGATGTGCGGCAGACGTTCCACACGTGGCTGTCGCTCGATGTCCTCAATCAGTTTGGGAAGGTAGCCAGCTCGATATTCCGTGCCACCGATATTCGAAATGTGGAGTGCGCGGATGAAGTCCTCGTAGCTGTAGGCCGGATGCAGCTGTAGTCGATGCACGTTGTCGCGGATCGCGGACTCGATAGCAGATTGCGACTGGAAGTAGCGAGCGGGGCCCATCTGGCTCAGTGCCGCAGATCGGATAACTCGTTCAGCCAGCTTCTTGGCGCGGAAAGTCTTGCCAGTTCCCGGCGGGCCATAGAGGACGATCTGCTTCTTGTGCTGAATGATCTCCAGCGGCGCGCCTTCAGATGCGCCCTCGCTGTCGTCGTACCAAGCCTCGACCAGCGGCGACCAGTAAAAATCTAGCTCCTGGTTGGGCCGCAGCTTTTCGAGCTCTTGCCGGATGGCCAAGATCGCCCGGTCATCGTCCTCTGATTCGGCAGTCACCAGACCCGCAAAAGCCTTGATGACTCTGCGCTTGTGATTGCCACTTGCTATGCGCTCGAAGTGCTCGGGGAACATGAGGTGGAGAAGCATGTGCCGGAGCTGCTTCGACTCGGCATCCTCAATGCTGTCCACTATCTCTTGAAAGAGCCACGGATCGGCCGCCACCTTTGCCTGCCGATCCTGCGGCAACTTCTTCCACGCGATGGCGAGTTCGATCAGAAAGGCGATCTCGAAAGGGCGGCGGGTGTTGTAGCCCTGACCTCCGCTACCGATCCCGTTGGCGAATGCTGCGGAGACAGGGTGTGAGTCCGGCAGGCTGTCACTGCCCCAGCTCAGAACCTCATTCACGACCTGGCGCTTGCGCACCCCTCCGACACTGGATGGGAACAGGAAGTACACGCTCAAGATCTCTGCAGCAAGTCGGGACACATCTTGTCCGGCTTTGCCGACTTGGTCTTTGAACTTGTCGATGAACGTCCGGTCGCCTTCGTCGGGGGTGGCAACGAAGGCTTTGTGGATGCGCTCCAACACGTCGGGACGCCAAACAGATGCATCACTGAACAGCAGAGAGCCATCGCTCAGTAGGCAGTTGGCGCGGAATGAGTCCGCCGCTTGGTAGATCTTGCTGGTATCGTGTTCTGAATATCTCGCCATCTATATTTCCCTCCTCAATAAGCCCAGCGGGCCACTACCGCCGATCCCTGGAACAGGGAGCCTCAGTCCAAGCAGGCCTAAGCCGCCAGCGATGATCTCGTCACTACTGATCCATCCGGCAGCTTGAGAGGCCTTGGCAATCATCATCAAACCGGGGACACAATCTTCGTGTCGACGAGTGAGCGCAGGTGTTCATCAAGCAGCCGTGCAATGCGCCCGCCAGAGATCAGCACACCAGCCTCCATGTTCTTTTCCATTGCGTGCCCGGTGAGGTTCGCGCTGGTGATGAAACACATCCTGCCGTCTGCGACAGCGACTTTGGCGTGGACGCGGCCGTCGGAAAACGGATCAGCCTTGTCGTGCCAGGCATAGAGATTGGCGGCCGGAACCAGCGTCCTCATTTTGCCGATCGCGTCGAAGGTAATACTGCCGCCGTGCTCTTGGGACAACTCAAGCAGCATTGATATGGCCACACCGCGATCATTTGCCGCGTTCAGCGCCTTTACGATGGTGGACACGTCGTAGGCTACGAAGCTGGTAATGAACAGGGACTGTTCAGCGGAGTTGATGACCTGCATAAGCGCCTGCTCTGTTCGGCGCGCCGATACGAAAGGTGTCGTCGGGCCAGTCCACACGAGTTCGGTGGATTGCTCCGAAGCGGCTTTGGTGTAGACGTGGCTGGCAGCGAGAAGCATCGATGCCAGTTCGTCTGAGCCGACCTCGGTGTTTTGCCACGCGGTCGCAAGTTGCTCGACCACGGTGCTGGCCACAGGTGTTCCCACCATGCTCGGCAACGTCGACGCAGCTTTGCGGGCGTCTGTTCGACGAACGCGGGCGGCAATGGCCTGAACCTTTTCCGGTGAAACCAGAGAGACCAAGGCTGCAATGGCATCCAAGAGTTCATCCATGTCAGAAACCCTTGAAGAAAGCAGCGTCGGCGCGTTCGAGTGTCGGGACGAGCAATGACCGATCCAGATAGCGGTTGCCACGTTCGCAAGAGGTCTCCGCTACCAAACTGCACGCATGGCAGGCAGCACCATGCAGGGAGCGATCCTTTTCTGGATCATGTTCCGAACAGAGAGGATCAGAGGAGCATATCTTCGAGCGATTCAACGCTTGCTCCAGCAAGCGGCCAAGATTTTCAGGCTTGCCAAGATCGACGAGGCCGCCCAGCGTGCCGTCCGAATCGGCTGCTGCCGTGTAGATGAGGATGCCTGCCTGTGGGCTATCGCCTGATGTGTCGGCATAGATGCGCTCACGAATGCTCGCGGCGTTGTATCCGCATTCCAGCGCCAACTCCCGAATCAGTAGATGAGACAGCGTGTGCAGCATCGCATAACGAATGCCGGGGTAGCCTTCGTTCGGGTCGAGATGACGCGAATTGCGCCACCCCTTATGACCACCACGGAGCATCTGGTCGACCTTCTTCACACCATCCAGAGCCTCCCACTTGACGAGCGCGACTTCGTCGAACTGGATGAAGATTCCTTCACCATGGACTTGGTTGGCTGGCACCCAATCTGGCTTGCTGCGTGACAGGCGGGCCATCTGCGGTCGCTCATTGGGGTCGCCAGATTCTTCGGGTGCTTCGACCCGGGTGAAGCCCAGCAGCGCATTCACCTCGCGCAAACGCTCGAGGAGCAAGACTCGACTGATATGGCCGCCGAGCCCTGGCGGCGTACCGACCTTCTTGCTCATGAAGTGCGGGTAGTCCGTGGGCGGGTTGGCCTCTGTCAGCACGTCCCACTCGGGCCCTTTGATATCGGCTTCACCCACGACATCCTGCCCACCGCCGGAGCGATGCGCCTCGATGGCCGCCCAGATCGCGGCTGCATCGTACTTGTCGATTCCCGGCAACGCCCCGGTCTTCTTCAGGGTCTTCACCGTCACCGACACCTCGGCTTCGGAATCGAGATCTTCGAAAAACTCCCAGCCATCCTGGATCAGCTGACTGAGCGGGTCTTTGGTCTGAGGAATCGCGAGCGCCGAGAGCGTGATGGGGAACCAGCTATTAGTGGCTCCCAGCAGAACTGCGCGAGCCTCTTCATCACATTCATTCTCGAAGTGATCCAAGTGGGGATGACGCCCTCGGCAACCCGGAAGATTCTCTTTTCCGGCTTTTCCAAAGGCGTGCGCCATGCTTCGGGATGCCCCACAGGCATCACACTTCACCCACAGGTTTTCGGTTTGCAGCGATGCGCCGCTCTCGAAGAAGCGCAGCGTGCCCTTGCACGAACTGTTGCCGCCGTGGACGAAGTAATGCCAAGGGAAGTCATCAAGATGACCATCGCGGCAGGCCAGCAGAAAACGTGCGGGAACGGCATCCGCATCCTTGGCCGGTTGGTCGCCTTTGGAGCCACGGCAGCCTTTGTGAACGAAGCGGGTTCGCTCCGGCCTGAAGCGGTTCTCCTTGATCTCGAACAGACCGGCATCGAAGGGCGACAGCAGGCCGCACTTCACGCAGCGCATCCAGCGCGGGAATGGCCGAACGGGAACACCGATATTGGCCTCGGCCGACCAGACGTCGACGAGTTCACTCTTCTGGAAGGGCGGCATCCGCAGGTTCTCGACCTGCGACCCCAGAACCTTCCGAACGGCAGCAAGCAGTCGTGCCTCTTGGATCGGCTGGCAGCGATCCTTTTCCCATCTATCGATGCCGAGTGTCACTACGGAAAGGCTGGGCAGGTCGATCAGCGCACCGGGGCCATAAGTCCACAGCAATTGGCTGGGGCGTACTTCGCCGACTGGCGTTTTGTTGTTGATGATCATGTTCAATCCTCATCCTTCGTTGCGGGACGAGGCTTCCAATCGTGATCGTCCGTGATATGGCTCGTGTTCATGATCAGGCGCACGCCGGGCTCGACCTCTCGCATCGACATCGGCACGGTCCAGTTGTCCCAGGCTTGAAGTCCTGGCGACTTGATCAATGCAACGGTCTTGTCTTTCTCGGGGCCGCGCTTCTCATACGCCAAGATCCGTCCGCCCTTGCTGACCTCTTTTGCCCATTCGTCGGCGCGCTCTTTCAGCTCGGTCTCAGCCAACTGCTTACGCGAGTTGTCTTCCGCGACATTGCCTGCGCGAGTCGCCAATACCTTGATGGCATCGATGATCTCGGCCTGATTGGACATGCTCAGTTGACCAGCGCCTTCGTTCGGGCTGAACTCGTCGTTCTCCAGACGCATCAAACTCAACAACGAGCCCGTCAGACCACGATCCATCGCGCGTGGCGAGAATGGCGTCACCGATTGCGCCTCGACGTGTTTGTAGAACGTGGCGTGGTAGTGCTCGAAGGTTTCGTAATGCGACAGGTCGCGCGGTCTGGCCCACGTCAGCACCGTGCAGACCAAGCCCGGGAAGGAGCGCCCGACACGACTGGTGGCCTGAATGTATTCGGCGGTTCCTTTGGGTTGCCCGTTCACTGCCATCAGGCCGAGTCGATTTACGTCGACACCCACCGACAGCATGTTGGTCGCCAGCACCACATCGATGGCGCGC
>RRZT011810963.1_pt1 | contig 11814 bp, 10 predicted proteins | sample 2165551 | NCBI WGS metagenome assembly RRZT01 (sample SAMN10456910, study PRJNA506462) | wastewater metagenome | biome: wastewater; feature: sludge; material: wastewater sludge; isolation source: wastewater sludge with Escherichia coli K12::gfp cells carrying plasmid... | place: USA: Moscow, Idaho... | reverse complement strand
GGGGGGCGGCGGTGGGGGGGGCCACCAGTGCCTGGCGCAGGCCATGTTGGCCCTGAAGGACCAGTGCGAGGGTCAGCAGCAGCATGCTGGCGACGATGGCAATTGCAGTCAGACGTTGCAGGGGGATGCCAGGGGGCGGGTGGGGCGTTTGCATGGCCATTCCTCCTGGCGTGGGATATTCAGTGCGGCGGTTGCGTGGCCTGGCAGGCGGCGATCAGTGCCGGCAGGCTCAGCGGCAGCAGGCGGGCGATGTTGCGGGCGTCGTCCAGGCCGCGATGCTGAGTGCCGGCAAAGCTCAGGCCGCTGACCTCCAGTGCCTTGTTCAGGCCCAGTTGGCGACGGTCGCGGCTGCGCCGGGTCTGCCGGTAATGGCGGGCGAACAGCTGCTTGAGGTTGAAATGCGGCAGGCTGGCCAGGCAGCTGGACAGCTGCTGGTTGCGCCACTCGACTTCCAGTTGCTGGCGGTCGTAGTTGCCCCAGCTGAGCCAGCCTTGCAGGTCGCCGAGGTGCGGCAGCAACCAGGCTTCGAGGCGCGGCCAGAGTCGGTCGAGGGTCGGCGCGGCATCGATGTCGCTCTGGCGGATGTGGGTCAGCTGGCGGCAGAAATCGGTCAGCTCGGCGCGCAGGCGTGGTCTGACGAAACTCTGGAAGTGGCTCAGCTCGCGGCCATTCGCGTCGACGATGACCGCGCCGATCTCGATGACCTCCATGTCCTCGACCGGCCAGCCACCTTCGTCGGTGGTGGCTTCCAGGTCGATCACCAGCCAGTGCGTCATGCCAGTCTCCTTCTGCGGGCGAGTGCAGTATGGGAGCCTTCTGCCGTGCAGGCAAACGCCTGTGCTAGGCTCGTGCGTCGATTTTCGAGGAGGGGTGTGCGATGGCGAAGGTGGCGTTTATCGGTCTGGGCGTGATGGGCTATCCGATGGCCGGGCATCTGCAGCGCAAGGGCCACACGGTCTGTGTCTACAACCGCTCGGCCGACAAGGCCGAACGCTGGGTGGCCGAGTACGGCGGGTGCCGCGCGGCGACTCCGCGCGAGGCGGCCCAGGGCGCCGAGCTGGTGATGACCTGTGTGGGCAACGACGACGATCTGCGCAGCGTGGTGCTGGGCGGGCAGGGCGCCTTCGCCGGCATGGCGCCGGGCAGCGTGCTGGTCGATCACACCACGGCCTCCGCGGCGGTGGCTCGCGAGCTGGCGCTGCTGGCCGCCGAGCGCGAGCTGGAGTTCCTCGATGCGCCGGTCTCCGGCGGTCAGGCCGGTGCGCAAAATGGTGCGCTGACGGTGATGGTCGGTGGCGAACCCGAGGTGTTCGCCCGCGCCGAGCCGGTGATTGCCTGCTATGCGCGGATGGTGCGGCTGATGGGGCAGGCCGGCAGTGGCCAGCTGACCAAGATGGTCAATCAGATCTGCATTGGCGGCCTGCTGCAGGGCCTGTCCGAGGCGCTGCATTTCGCCGAGTGCGCCGGGCTCGACCGGATGGCGGCGATGGAGGTGATCAGCAAGGGGGCGGCGCAGTCCTGGCAGCTGGAAAATCGTCATGCCAGCATGATCGAGGGGCGCTTCGACTTCGGCTTTGCGGTCGACTGGATGCGCAAGGATCTGGCCATCCTGCTGGAAGAAGCACGCCGCAACGGCGCCCAGCTGCCGGTCACCGCGCTGGTCGACCAGTTCTATGCCGATGTCCAGGCGGCCGGCGGCGGCCGCTGGGACACGTCGAGCCTGATCAGTCGTCTCAAACCCTCGCGCGGTGCCTGAGCGAGGCGGTGCGGTCAGCTGCGGAAGATGAAGTAGGCCGCGCCCGACAGGCACAGCCTGACCCGTGGTTAATCGAGCTTCCGCGTCGGCTGTATATAAAGGAGGCTGAAGGGTACGAAGGTCGTCAGGGTGATGGCCTCCTGAATGGTCTTCAGCTGGCCGACCGGCAGCGCGCTATAGCCAATGCGGTTGGTCGGCGGCGTGATCAGTGCATGCAAGTAGTTCAGGTGCTCGAACAGGACGATGCCTCAACTGATCAGGGCAGCGACGATCCATGGCTTGCTATGGAAGGTCTTGAGGTGGCGAAAGTCGGGACGACGTTGAGCAGGCAGGGCAGGACGGCGGTCTGCAGTCAGGCAGGCTGGGGTTCTGCATAAAAAACGCGCTGTATGGGGCTTGGCGCCAGTGTGGACGCTGGCTATCCTCGCGCGCCGAAAATGTCCTGTCCATGTCCCTTTCGCGGAGGTATTTCGCCATGCAGTGTCGCGCCGGGTGCGGAGCCTGTTGCATCGCGCCGTCCATTTCCTCGCCCATTCCCGGGATGCCCGAGGGCAAGCCGGCAGGGGTTCGCTGCGTGCAGCTCGATGCGCGCAATCTCTGTCGCTTGTTCGGCAGTCCCGAACGCCCCGAGGTCTGCAGCCGCTTTGCGGCGGACGTTCAGGTGTGTGGCGAAACGCGAGAGCAGGCGCTGCACCTGCTGGGCGAGTGGGAGCGCCTGACCGCCGCATGAGCGGAACGAAAAAGGGGCTGCCGAAGCAGCCCCTTTCCTGTCGCGCCGAGCCTGGCCTTAGCCGCGCTCGTTGATGGCGACGTAGTCGCGCTTGGTGTAGCCGGTGTAGATCTGGCGCGGGCGGCCGATCTTGTAGCCTTCGGAGTACATTTCCTTCCACTGGGCGATCCAGCCGGCGGTGCGCGCCAGGGCGAAGATCACAGTGAACATGCTGGTCGGGATGCCGATGGCCTTGAGGATGATGCCCGAGTAGAAGTCCACGTTCGGGTACAGGTTGCGCTCCTGGAAGTACGGGTCGTTGCGCGCGTACTCTTCCAGCTTCATCGCCAGCTCGAGCTTCGGATCGTTGATGCCCAGCTCGGACAGTACCTCGTCGCAGGTCTGTTTCATGACCTTGGCGCGCGGGTCGAAGTTCTTGTACACGCGGTGACCGAAGCCCATCAGCTTGAACGGATCGTTCTTGTCCTTGGCCTTGGCGATGAACTTCTCGATGTTCTCGACGCTGCCGATCTCGTCGAGCATGGTCAGCACGGCTTCGTTGGCGCCACCGTGAGCCGGTCCCCACAGCGCGGCGATGCCGGCGGCGATACAGGCGAACGGGTTGGCGCCGGTGGAGCCGGTCAGGCGCACGGTGGAGGTGGAGGCATTCTGCTCGTGGTCGGCGTGCAGGATGAAGATACGGTCCATGGCCTTGGCCAGCACCGGGTTGATCGGCTTCTCCTCGCACGGGGTGTTGAACATCATGTGCAGGAAGTTTTCCGCGTAGCTCAGGTGGTTGCGCGGGTACATGATCGGCTGGCCGACCGAGTACTTGTAGCACATGGCCGCCATGGTCGGCATCTTGGCGATCAGGCGGATCGCGGAGATTTCGCGGTGCTTGGGATCGTTGTTATCCAGCGAGTCGTGGTAGAACGCCGACAGGGCGCCAACCAGGCCGCACATCACCGCCATCGGGTGAGCGTCGCGGCGGAAGCCGTTGAGGAACGACTTCATCTGCTCGTGGACCATGGTGTGGTTCTTCACCAGGCCAGTGAACTCTTCCTTCTGCGCGGCAGTCGGCAGCTCGCCGTAAAGCAGGGCGTAGCAGGTCTCGAGGTAGTCGGACTTCTCGGCCAGTTGCTCGATCGGGTAGCCGCGGTGCATCAGGATGCCCTTGTCACCGTCGATGAAGGTGATCTTCGACTCGCAAGCGGCGGTCGACATGAAGCCAGGATCATAGGTGAACACACCCTGGCTGACCAGGCTGCGGACATCGACAACGTCCGGCCCCATGCTGCCAGAGAGGATGGGCAGCTGAACCTCAGTACCCTCGATGATCAACTGTGCTTTCTTGTCAGCCATAACTGGCCTCCTAATTTTATGCGTGGAATCATCTATAGCGCGGCCCCCCAGGCAGGGCCCGTGCCACTATAGAGCGATAAGGTTGAAAGTCAATTTGTCCAAAAGTCGGTTTGTCAGCGCTGTTTCGCGCCCGTTTCGCCCTGAATCGGGGGCACGGTTTACGCCATTTGCCGGGGTGCGACAATCAGTCCTTTAGGCTAAGGGCGCGCGTTGTCATCGATATCCTAACTGTCTATACTCCCTGCCCGACCGCCAGAGGCTATGCCAGGCCTGGGTTCTGGCTGTTGTCACTCCCTGGTGATGGGTACCTGACAAGTGCACTTCCCGACAACTTGCCCTGCTGGTTGGGGCTCTCAGTGTGAAAAAAAGCCGTGAATAGCAAACGACCCGTAAACCTAGACCTTAGGACTATCCAACTCCCTGTCACTGCTTACACGTCCATCGCTCACCGTATTTCCGGCGTCATCCTGTTCCTGGGCATTGCTGTGCTGCTGTATGCACTCGACCTGTCCCTGGCGTCGGAACAAGGCTTCGAGCAGGTGAAGGCGTTCCTGGCCGGTTCATTGGCCAAGCTGGTGATCTGGGGCCTGCTGTCCGCTCTGCTCTATCACCTGGTGGCGGGCATTCGTCACCTGATCATGGATGCGGGCGTCGGTGAGACGCTGGAAGGCGGCAAGCTGGGCTCCAAAATCGTCATCGCTGTTTCCGCGGTGCTGATCGTTCTCGCAGGGGTATGGGTATGGTAACCAACGTCACTAACTTCTCCCGTTCGGGTCTGTTCGACTGGATGGCGCAGAGGGTTTCCGCTGTGGTTCTCGCGGCTTATTTCATCTTCCTGTTGGGGTACCTCGTGGCCAATCCCGGCCTGTCCTATGCGGACTGGCACGGGCTGTTCTCCCAGACCTGGATGCGCATCTTCAGTCTGCTGGCTCTGGTTGGTCTGAGCGCTCACGCGTGGGTCGGTATGTGGACCATCTCCACCGACTATCTGACCAGCATGGCTATCGGTCGCTCGGCGACTGCCGTGCGCTTCCTGTTCCAGGCAGTCTGCGGCATGGCGATGTTCGCATTCTTCGTCTGGGGTGTGCAGATTCTTTGGGGTGTCTGATCCATGGCTAGCATTCGTACTCTTTCTTTCGACGCCATCATCATCGGTGGCGGCGGCGCCGGCATGCGTGCCGCGCTGCAACTGTCCCAGTCCGGTCACAAGACCGCCTGTGTGACCAAGGTCTTCCCGACCCGTTCCCACACTGTATCCGCCCAGGGCGGCATCACCTGCGCCATCGCTTCGGCCGACCCGAACGATGACTGGCGCTGGCACATGTACGATACCGTCAAGGGCTCCGACTACATCGGCGACCAGGACGCTATCGAATACATGTGCTCCGTGGGCCCGGAAGCTGTGTTCGAGCTCGAGCACATGGGTCTGCCGTTCTCCCGTACCGAGCAGGGCCGCATTTATCAGCGTCCGTTCGGTGGCCAGTCCAAGGGGCCGGACAACAACACCCAGGCCGCCCGTACCTGCGCTGCTGCCGACCGTACCGGACATGCCCTGCTGCACACCCTGTACCAGGCGAACCTGAAGAATGGCACCACCTTCCTCAACGAGTGGTTCGCCGTCGACCTGGTGAAGAATCAGGACGGCGCCATCGTCGGTATCATCGCTATCTGCGTTGAAACCGGTGAAACCGTCTATATCCGCGCCAAGGCCACCGTACTGGCCACCGGCGGTGCCGGTCGCATCTATGCTTCCACCACCAACGCCCTGATCAATACCGGCGACGGTATCGGCATGGCCCTGCGTGCCGGTGTGCCGGTGCAGGACATCGAGATGTGGCAGTTCCACCCGACCGGTATCGCCGGTGCCGGCGTGCTGGTGACCGAAGGTTGCCGTGGCGAGGGTGGCTACCTGATCAACGCCCATGGCGAGCGCTTCATGGAGCGTTATGCTCCGAACGCCAAGGATCTGGCAGGTCGCGATGTGGTGGCCCGCTCCATGGTCAAGGAAGTCATCGCTGGCAACGGCGTCGGTCCGGACAAGGACCACGTGCTGCTCAAGCTCGACCACCTCGGCGAGGAAGTCCTGCACAGCCGTCTGCCCGGCATCTGCGAGCTGTCCAAGACCTTCGCCCACGTCGACCCAGTGGTCGCGCCGGTACCGGTCGTTCCAACCTGCCACTACATGATGGGCGGCGTTGCCACCAACATCCATGGTCAGGCCATCACCCAAGATGCCAACGGTAACGACAAGATCATCGAAGGTCTGTTCGCGGTCGGTGAAGTGGTTTGCGTGTCGGTGCATGGCGCCAACCGCCTGGGCGGCAACTCGCTGCTCGACCTGGTGGTGTTCGGCCGTGCTGCCGGCCTGCACCTGGAGAAGGCCCTCAAGGAAGGCATCGAGCACCGTGGTGCCACCGAGACCGACCTCGAGGCGTCGCTCAAGCGCCTGAACGGCGTCAACGAGCGCACCAGCGGCGAAGATGTCGCGCCGCTGCGCAAAGAGCTGCAGCAATGCATGCAGAACTACTTCGGTGTATTCCGTACCGGCGAATACATGCAGAAGGGTATCGCCCAACTGGCCGACCTGCGGGAACGCATCGCGAACGTCAAGATCGCGGACAAGAGCCAGGCTTTCAACACTGCGCGTACTGAAGCGCTGGAACTGCAGAACCTCCTCGAAGTGGCCGAAGCCACTGCGATTGCCGCCGAGACCCGCAAGGAGTCCCGTGGCGCGCACGCTCGCGAAGATTTCGAGGATCGCGACGACGAGAACTGGCTGTGCCACACCCTGTACTTCCCTGGGGAGAAGCGGGTTGCCAAGCGCGGCGTCAACTTCTCGCCGAAGACCGTTCCGGCCTTTGAACCCAAAGTTCGTACTTATTAAGGGTAGCCGCCATGTTGCAAGTGAGTGTTTATCGCTATAACCCGGAGAAAGATGCCGCCCCGTTCATGCAGGACTTCCAGGTCGATACCGGTGGCAAGGACCTGATGGTGCTGGACGTGCTCGCGCTGATCAAGGAGCAGGACGTCACCTTCTCCTACCGTCGTTCCTGCCGCGAAGGCGTGTGCGGTTCCGACGGCATGAACATCAGCGGCAAGAACGGTCTGGCCTGCGTCACCCCGCTCTCGGCGGTGGTGAAGAACGGCAAGCTGGTCGTGCGTCCGCTGCCCGGTCTGCCGGTCATCCGTGACCTGGTGGTCGATATGAGCATCTTCTACAAGCAGTACGAGAAGGTGCAGCCCTACCTGCAGAACAACACGCCGGCTCCGGCCATCGAGCGTCTGCAGTCGCCGGAAGAGCGCGAGAAGCTGGACGGTCTGTACGAGTGCATCCTGTGCGCCTGCTGCTCGACCTCCTGCCCGTCGTTCTGGTGGAACCCGGACAAGTTCCTCGGTCCGGCCGCGCTGCTGCAAGCCTACCGCTTCCTGGCTGACAGCCGCGACACCAAGACCGAAGAGCGTCTGGCGGCCCTGGACGATCCGTTCAGCGTATTCCGTTGCCGCGGAATCATGAACTGCGTGAACGTTTGCCCGAAGGGTCTGAACCCGACCAAGGCAATCGGCCATGTACGTAACATGCTGCTGCAAAGCGGTACCTGATGATCCGCCTGTCGCGGTGATTCACTGAAGTCTGCACTGGCCGGCTCCGCCGGCCAGTGCAGTTGTAAAGCAGACCGCTCTCTACAGGGTGCGGTCATCGATGAAATAACGACCAGCAGGGGCGATCGGGCTGGACCCGGACTATCTGCGGGATCCGTAGTGGCTTTACCGAAGTCGCTGCTTTGGACTTTAGAGCCATGTTCGGTCTCCTCGCCAGGTGGTGTCCCCTTACCGAGGGTGACCTAGCATGCATGAAAGCGTAATGCAGCGGATGTGGAACAGTGCCCACCTGTCCGGTGGTAACGCTGCCTACGTCGAAGAACTCTACGAGCTCTTCCTGCACGATCCCAACGCTGTGCCCGAAGAGTGGCGCACCTATTTCCAGAAGCTGCCGGCCGACGGCAGCCAGTCTCCCGACGTTTCCCATGCCACGGTTCGCGATCATTTCGTGCTGCTGGCCAAGAACCGGCACCGCGCGCAGCCGGTATCCGCCGGCGCCGTCAGCAGTGAGCATGAGAAGAAGCAGGTCGAAGTTCTGCGTCTGATTCAGGCCTTCCGCATGCGTGGCCATCAGGCGTCCCGTCTGGACCCGCTGGGCCTGTGGGAGCGCAAGGCACCGGCCGATCTGTCGATCCATCACTACGGTTTGACCGACGCTGACCTGGATACCGTCTTCCATACCGGCGAGCTGTTCATCGGCAAGGCCGAGGCGACTCTGCGAGAGATCCGCGACGCGCTGCAGGCGACCTACTGCGGCACCATCGGTGCCGAATTCACCCATATCGTCGATTCCGAGCAGCGCAAGTGGTTCCAGCAGCGCTTGGAGAGCGTGCGTGGCCGCCCGCAGTACAGCAAGGAAGTCAAGGCTCACGTCCTCGAACGCCTGACCGCCGGCGAGGGCCTGGAGAAATACCTGGGTACCAAGTATCCGGGTACCAAGCGCTTCGGCCTGGAAGGCGGCGAGAGCCTGGTGCCGATGGTCGACGAGATCATCCAGCGCTCCGGCTCCTACGGTGCCAAGGAAATCGTCATCGGCATGGCCCACCGCGGCCGTCTGAACCTGCTGGTCAACGCGCTGGGCAAGAATCCGCGTGACCTGTTCGACGAGTTCGATGGCAAGAAGCTGATCGAGATGGGCTCCGGTGACGTGAAGTATCACCAGGGCTTCTCCTCCAACGTCATGACCCGCGGTGGGGAAGTCCACCTGGCGCTGGCCTTCAACCCGTCCCACCTGGAAATCGTTTCCCCGGTGGTCGAGGGGTCGGTGCGCGCCCGTCAGGACCGCCGCAACGACACCGTTGGCGACAAGGTGCTGCCGATCTCGATCCACGGCGACGCTGCGTTGGCTGGCCAGGGCGTGGTCATGGAAACCTTCCAGATGTCGCAGACCCGCGGTTTCAAGACCGGCGGTACCGTGCACATCGTGATCAACAACCAGGTTGGTTTCACCATCAGCAACCCGCTGGACGCGCGCTCCACCGAGTACGCCACCGACGTTGCCAAGATGATCCAGGCACCGATCCTGCACGTGAACGGCGACGACCCGGAAGCCGTGCTGTTCGTGACCCAGCTGGCCATCGACTACCGCATGCAGTTCAAGCGTGACGTGGTGATCGACCTGGTCTGCTACCGCCGTCGCGGCCACAACGAGGCCGACGAGCCGAGCGGCACCCAGCCGCTGATGTACCAGAAGATCGCCAAGCAGCGCACCACCCGCGAGCTGTACGCCGATGCCCTGGTCAAGGAAGGCAGCCTGAGCCAGGAAGAAGTCCAGGCCAAGGTCGACGAGTACCGCACCGCGCTGGACAACGGCCTGCACGTGCTGAAGAGCCTGGTCAAGGAGCCGAACCCCGAGCTGTTCGTCGACTGGCGCCCGTATCTGGGCCACGCCTGGACCGCGCGTCACGACACCAGCTTCGACCTGAAGACCCTGCAGGAACTGAACCAGAAGCTGCTGCAGATTCCGGAAGGTTTCGTGGTCCAGCGCCAGGTCGCCAAGATCCTCGAAGATCGTGGCCGCATGGGCGCCGGCGCCATGCCGATCAACTGGGGCTTCGCCGAGACCCTGGCCTACGCCACCCTGCTGGTCGAAGGCCATCCGGTACGCATCACCGGTCAGGACGTCGGTCGTGGCACCTTCTCGCACCGCCATGCGGTGCTGCACAACCAGAAGGACGCCAGCCGTCACATCCCGCTGCAGCACCTCTATGAGGGTCAGCCGAAGTTCGACCTGTACGACTCCTTCCTCTCCGAGGAAGCCGTGCTGGCCTTCGAATACGGCTACGCCACCACCACGCCCAACGCGCTGGTGATCTGGGAAGCCCAGTTCGGCGACTTCGCCAACGGCGCCCAGGTGGTGATCGACCAGTTCATCACCAGCGGCGAGACCAAGTGGGGTCGTCTGTGCGGTCTGACCATGCTGCTGCCGCACGGCTATGAAGGCCAGGGTCCGGAGCACTCCTCCGCACGCCTGGAGCGCTACCTGCAGCTGTGCGCCGAGCAGAACATTCAGGTCTGCATGCCGACCACCCCGGCGCAGGTCTACCACATGCTGCGTCGCCAGGTGATCCGCCCGCTGCGCAAGCCGCTGGTGGCTCTGACGCCGAAGTCGCTGCTGCGCCACAAGCTGGCCATCTCCACGCTGGAAGATCTGGCGCAAGGCTCCTTCCATCCGGTGCTGCCGGAGATCGACACCCTCGATCCGAAGAAAGTCGAGCGCCTGGTGCTGTGCAGCGGCAAGGTCTACTTCGATCTGCTGGAGAAGCGCCGCGCCGAAGGCCGCGAGGACATCGCCATCGTGCGCATCGAGCAGCTCTATCCGTTCCCGGAAGAAGAGCTGGCCGAAGTCATGGCTCCCTACACCAACCTCAAGCAGGTGGTGTGGTGCCAGGAAGAGCCGATGAACCAGGGTGCCTGGTACTGCAGCCAGCATCACATGCGCCGCGTGATCAGCGTCCACGACAAGTCCCTGGGTCTGGCCTACGCCGGCCGCGAGGCGTCGGCGGCACCGGCATGCGGCTACGCCTCCATGCATGCCGAGCAGCAGGAAAAACTGCTGCAGGATGCCTTCACCGTTTAATGCCTTCACCCGTGCGCTGCCGGACCCAGGTCCGGCAGTGGCACGCCTGAAGAACCCGAATCCATAGGAAACGCACAGAATGGCTATCGAGATCAAAGCCCCGACTTTCCCGGAATCCGTCGCCGACGGTACCGTCGCCACCTGGCACAAGCAGCCGGGCGATGCGGTCAAGCGCGATGAGCTGATCGTCGACATCGAAACCGACAAAGTGGTCATGGAAGTCCTGGCCGAAACCGACGGCGTTCTGACCCAGATCGTCAAGAACGAAGGCGACACCGTGCTGAGCGGCGAGCTGCTCGGCACCATCGAAGCCGGCGCCGTCGCCGCAGCCCCGGCTGCAGCTCCTGCCGCCGCCGCTCCGGCTGCCGCCGCCCCGGCCGCTGCCGAAGAAGCCATCCTGTCCCCGGCTGCACGCAAGATCGCTGCCGAGAACGACCTGGACCGCAACGCCATTCCGGGTACCGGCAAGGGCGGTCGCGTGACCAAGGAAGACGCCGTCGCTGCCGTCGCCGCCAAGAGCGCCGCTCCGGCCGCCAAGCCGGTCGCTCCGGCCGCCGACGCGCCGATCTTCGCTGCCGGCGATCGCGTCGAGAAGCGCGTGCCGATGACCCGCCTGCGCGCCAAGATCGCCGAGCGCCTGGTCGAGGCGCAGTCCACCATGGCCATGCTGACGACTTACAACGAAGTCAACATGAAGCCGATCATGGACCTGCGCAACAAGTACAAGGACCTGTTCGAGAAGAAGCACAACGGCGTGCGCCTGGGCTTCATGTCCTTCTTCGTCAAGGCTGCCACCGAGGCGCTGAAGCGCTTCCCGGGCGTCAACGCGTCCATCGACGGCAACGACATCGTCTACCACGGCTACTCGGACATCGGCGTGGCCGTGTCCAGCGACCGTGGCCTGGTGGTGCCGGTGCTGCGCAACGCCGAGCTGATGAGCCTGGCCGAGATCGAAGGCACCATCGCCGGTTACGGCCGCAAGGCGAAGGAAGGCAAGCTGACCATCGAAGAGATGACCGGCGGCACCTTCACCATCTCCAACGGCGGCGTGTTCGGCTCCCTGCTGTCCAGCCCGATCGTCAACCCGCCGCAGACCGCGATCCTCGGCATGCACAAGATCCAGGAGCGCCCGATGGCGGTCAACGGCCAGGTGGTTATCCTGCCGATGATGTACCTGGCGCTGTCCTACGATCACCGTCTGATCGACGGCAAGGAAGCGGTGAGCTTCCTGGTGGCCATCAAGGACCTGCTGGAAGACCCGGCCCGTCTGCTGCTGGACGTCTGATCCGGCCCATCTCCCACGGCGGC
>RRZT010190990.1_pt1 | contig 11818 bp, 10 predicted proteins | sample 2165551 | NCBI WGS metagenome assembly RRZT01 (sample SAMN10456910, study PRJNA506462) | wastewater metagenome | biome: wastewater; feature: sludge; material: wastewater sludge; isolation source: wastewater sludge with Escherichia coli K12::gfp cells carrying plasmid... | place: USA: Moscow, Idaho... | reverse complement strand
GGTTGGCACTTGATGGAAAAACACATCACTGTCGATGGTGAAATCGTTTCTGGTTCGCTGTTTGACTTTGGTTTGTCGTTCTTCCACAACATCCATTATCTGGTGGACAACGGCCGCGCAACCTATTACTACCTGCCGAAGATGGAAAGCCATCTCGAAGCCCGTCTGTGGAACGATGTGTTCGTGTTCGCGCAAAATGAACTGAACATCCCACAAGGCACCATCAAAGCCACCGTGTTGATTGAAACCATCTTGGCCGCCTTCGAGATGGACGAAATTCTGTATGAATTGCGTGAACACAGCTCCGGTTTGAACGCCGGCCGTTGGGATTACATCTTTAGCTGCATCAAGAAATTCAAGTCGAACAAAGACTTCTGCTTGGCCAACCGTGGTGCGATCACCATGACAGTGCCGTTTATGCGTGCCTATGCCCTGTTGTTGCTGAAAACTTGCCACAAGCGCAATGCCCCAGCTATCGGCGGTATGGCGGCGTTGATCCCGATTAAAAACGATCCCGTGGCCAACGAAAAAGCCTTGGGTGGGGTGAAAGCGGACAAAGACCGCGATGCAGGTGATGGTTATGACGGTGGTTGGGTGGCGCACCCGGGCTTAGTGCCGGTGGCAATGGAAGCCTTCACCGCGGTGTTGGGTGATCGTCCGAACCAAATCGACAAACAACGCGATGATGTCAATGTGACAGCCGCTGATTTGCTCAACTTCCAACCTGAAACCCCCATTACCGAAGCCGGTATGAAACTGAATATCGACGTGGGTATTCAATACCTCGGCTCTTGGATTTCTGGTAATGGTTGTGTGCCAATTCACAACTTGATGGAAGATGCGGCAACGGCGGAAATTTCCCGCGCACAAATTTGGCAATGGATCCGCAGCCCGAAAGGGGTGTTGGAAGATGGCCGCAAAGTGACACAAGAATTGTTCTTACAATTCCATGCTGAAGTGGTCGCTGATCTGAAAGCGAAACTGGGTGCGGGATGGACAAAGCAATATGAAGACGCCGCCGCGATGTTTGCCCAACTGACCAGCAGCGATGACTTTGTTGAATTCTTAACCCTGCCAGGTTACGACTACCTCGACTAATTTGGTATTGCATCAGAATTGACCCTGTTTTGGCCCACCTCGCGTGGGCCGTTTTTTTGCGCGCTTTTCGGTTAGAATCGCAAGCATGTCAGATTCCTGCTTCCACTGCGGCTTGCCTGTTCCGGCAGATGCCGATTATCCGGTTCGCTACCGCGAGCATACCCACCGAGCCTGCTGTGCAGGTTGTCAAGCGGTGGCCAACTCTATTATTGAAAGCGGTTTAGGCGATTATTATCAACACCGACAGCAACAGGCGGGTAAGGTACAAGCCTTGCCAGAAGAATGGCTGGAACGGCTTAAGCTGTACGACCAAAACGAAGTGCAAGCCAGTTTCGTCCGCCAAGAAAACAGCGAAGATGGCAACGCGGATATTCGCGAAGCAGCGCTGATTTTAGAAGGTATCACCTGTGCCGCCTGTATCTGGCTGAATGAACAACATCTCAAACGGCTGGATGGGGTGTTATCGGTTGAAATTAACTACAGCAGCCATCGTGCCCGCGTCCGTTGGGACAATCGGCGGTTGGTGTTGTCGGATATTTTACAAGCCATCAGCGCCATCGGTTACCGTGCTCATCCCTACGACAGCGAACGTCAAGAACAGCTAGCACAAAAAAATCGTAAAAGTGCCATCAATCGGCTGTGGGTTGCTGGACTGTCAATGATGCAAGTGATGATGTATGCCGTGCCGGTGTATATCGCACAAGATGGTGAAATCGCCTTTGAATACCTGTGGTTATTGCATTGGGCCAGTTTTGCTTTAACCCTGCCGGTGGTGGTGTATTCGGCGTGGCCGTTTTATCAAGGCACATGGCGCGATTTAAAGGCTAAACGGGTTGGGATGGATACCCCAGTCAGCATTGCGGTTTTGGTCACGTTTATTGCCTCAAGCTACGCCCTCTTTAGCCGCACCGAACACGGTATTTATTTCGACTCGGTGTCGATGTTCGTCTTTTTATTACTGGGTGGTCGCTATTTAGAAGGCATGGCACGCCGCCGCGCTGGTGCGGCAACCGAAAGTCTGGTCAAACTTGTCCCCGCTTTCGCCCATCGCCTACCCGAATGGCCGCAACCACACAGCCAAGAAACCACGGTCGCCAGCCTACGCATTGATGATGTGGTGTTGGTAAAAGCCGGTGAGACCATTCCTGTCGATGGCATCATCGTACAAGGCCACAGCCGCTTAAACGAGGCCTTATTAACGGGTGAAAGCCAAGCGATTGCGCGTCAAGAAGGCGAAGCGGTGATTGCTGGTACGTTAAACCTAGACAGCCCGTTATGTATTCGCACCACACACACCGGCCAAAACACCCGCCTTGCCGCCATTGTGCGTTTGCTCGATCATGCACTTGCTGAAAAACCCCGCCTTGCGGTACTGGCCGACCGTTTTGCCGCATGGTTTATCAGTATTTTGTTGGTGGTCGCGGTATTGACCTTTGTTTGGTGGTGGCAACGTGATGCCGAACAAGCGTTATGGATTACCGTGGCGGTATTGGTGGTGTCTTGTCCCTGTGCGCTGTCACTTGCAACACCGGCAGCCCTTGCGGCTGCCACCGGCACCTTAGCGCAACGGGGAATTTTAATTGCCCGAGGCCATACGCTCGAAACCCTGCCACAGATCACCGATGTGGTCTTTGATAAAACTGGCACCCTGACCTATGGCACGCCGCAGGTGCTTAGCCAATATCTGTTTTCACCAGACAATGACGCCATCCACCGCCTTGTCGCTGGCCTCGAAGCACAATCGGAACATCCACTGGCCAAAGCGCTGTTGCAGCATGTTGGCGCAGTCGAAGCAGCCACTTTTTTAGAAGTAACCAATCGGGTTGGCAGTGGCTTAGAAGGTTACAGCGCTGAGGGTGATTGCCTGCGTTTAGGTACGTTGTCTTATATCAGTGAGTTGTGTGGCCCGATGCCAAACACCGCATGGGATGCCCCCGCTCACGCCACGGTGGTGGCCTTAGGCAGTCAATTACAAGGGTGGCTGGCGGTGTATGCGCTGGGTGATGAAGTACGCGATGACGCCGCACCGATGTTGCAACAGTTACAGCAACAAGGTTTGCAGTTACATCTGTTGTCGGGTGATCGCCAAAGTGCAGTTGCCGCCTTAGCCGAGCAACTCGGTATCAGCACATGGCACGCCGAAGCCACGCCAGAACGCAAACTCGATTATGTTGCTCAATTACAGCAACAACAGAAACGGGTGTTAATGGTCGGTGATGGGGTCAATGATGCGCCGGTATTGGCCAAGGCAGATGTGTCATTGGCGATGGGCAATGGCACGGATGTCGCCCGCGCCAGCGCCGACATGATTTTGCCGGGTGAACAACTGACCGCGCTACCCGCTGCATTGCACTTAGCGCGGCAAACACGACAGATTGTGCGACAAAATCTGTGGTGGGCAGTGGGATATAACCTATTGGCTTTGCCGCTGGCAGTATCGGGTTATTTAACGCCGTGGCTTGCCAGTTTGGGGATGGCGTGTAGTTCATTATTGGTAGTGGGTAATGCTTTGCGGCTATTACAACGCAAGCCCCGCTAAACAAGAAAGAGGAATCATGGAAAGCCTGTATCTGTTAATCCCACTGAGTATTGTCTTGGTGTTCGTGATTGGCGTGATTTTTTGGTGGGCAACACGGTCGGGCCAGTTTGATGATTTGGAGGGCCCCGGTCATCGCATTTTATTGGATGATGACGATCAACCTTCAACGCGAAAATAGGCTAAAACCATGCAGCACACCTCTTTTGCGTTTTTTGCCTCACGTCGTTTTTTGCCGCTGTTTCTAACGCAATTTCTTGGCGCATTAAACGACAATTTAATGAAAACCGCGTTGTTGGTGATGGTCAGTTACGCCGGCCTACACTTTGCAGGTTTGCCGCCCGAACAAATTGTCAACCTTGCCTCAGCGGCATTTATCTTGCCGTTTTTTTTGTTCTCAGCCACGGCTGGCCGCTTGGCAGAAAAATACGATAAAGCACAGGTTGCCAAACTGACCAAAGTGGCGGAATTGGTGATTATGGCGCTGGCTGCATGGGGGTTTTTACAGCAGCATGTTGGATTATTGCTGTTCACTTTGTTTCTGATGGGCGCGCAATCCACGTTTTTTGGCCCCGTCAAATATGCCGTGTTACCACAGTATCTCAAAGGCAATGAATTATTAGGCGGCAATGGCCTGATCGAGATGGGGACATTTATTGCCATCTTGATTGGGCAAATGGGGGGTGCACTGTTGATGCAATATGGCGATAGCAGCAGCGTCTTGGCTTTATTAGCCGTGGCGTTGTTGGGTTGGCTGGCCAGCCTATTTTTGCCCCCTGCTCCCCCCGCCGCGCCACATCTCACCGTGTCTTACAACATCATCGGTGATACCCGACAATTACTGCGCGCCACCAAGCAATATCGCGAGGTTTCGGCCTCGATTATGGGTATTTCGTGGTTTTGGCTGCTTGGTGCCACCTACACCACACAAATGCCAACCTTTACCCGTTTGCATTTACAGGGTGATGCCTCGGTCTACACCCTAATTCTCACCCTTTTTTCACTCGGCATCGCCATTGGGTCCATTTTGTGCGCCAAGCTGTCACGGGGTCGTTTGGAATTGGGTTTGGTGTTAATGGGTGGGGCCGGCATGACCGTGTTCGGGGTGGATTTATATTTTTCGGTGCAATCGCTTACCCCGACGCATCATTTACTCAGCCTAAGCGAGTTTCTCAACCAAGCACAACATTGGCGCAGTTTGCTGGATTTTCTCGGGATTGGGATTGCCGGCGGCTTTTTCACCGTCCCGCTTTACACTTGGCTGCAGACTGCCAGCCCAGAAAATTTCCGTGCCCAAGCGATTGCCGCCAACAACATTATCAATGGGCTGTATATGGTGGTATCAGCAGCGCTCAGTATGGCGCTGTTAGCCCTGACCCATAGTATTGCCCTGCTATTGCTGTGTATTTCCCTTGCCAATCTTTTGGCCATGTGGCGTTTGTGCTATCTCGCCCCCGAGGTGTGGCATAACCGTGGCACATGGCTGCAACGAGGTCCCTCTTGAACACCATCACCTCATCCTGTGAGTTAGCCTTAGGCTGTTGGCCAAGCGCAGCTGCATTGACCACCTATTTGCACCACCATATTCCGCTGACCGCTGCCATGCAGCTCAGCGTCCAAACCGCTTCAGAACAGGGGCTTACCCTACAACTGCCCTTGGCACCCAACCACAATCACCAAGGCACTGCCTTTGGTGGCAGTTTATCGACAGCGGCAACAGTGGCGGCATGGAGTTATCTCAGTGGTCGCTTAGCCGCCAACAGCCTGCGTGCAGTGGTCGTCGTGGCGCGGGCGGAACAGCGGTTTTTGGCACCGGTAGCAGAGGATTTTGTGGTACAGGCACTCGCGCCAAGCGAAAGCGATTGGGCTGATTTTTGGCACCGCTTACAGCATAAAGGCCGCGCCAGCTTAACCCTCACAGCCGAAATCAAACCTAACGGGGAACTTGCCTTGGTATTTGAAGGTCGTTTTCACGTTTCTGTCATCGAGTAAGTTATGCAAAATCGTCTTCCGTGGTGGTTATGGCTGGTATTGCTGGCGATGTTGTTAGCGGCAGGATGGGGCTGGCGAGTGTGGCAAGGGCCTACAGTGGCCGTCAGTCAGGTTTTCACACAAGACATCACGCAAACCCTACTGGCCAGTGGCCGTGTCACCGCGCAAATCGAATCCACCCTCGGAAGCACCCTTACCGCCCGCGTTGTAGCCACCCCTATAGCTGAAGGCAGCGAGGTCAGCGCCGGTACCGCCTTATTGCAACTCGATGACAGCGAAGCCCAAGCCGAAGTGGCTCGCAATCAAGCCAATCTCGCCGAAGCAGCTGCCACCCTTGCCGAAGCAAACAGTCAACACCACCGCCAGCAACAATTGGCGCGTGCGGGCTTTATCAGCGCGGCCGCCCTCGATCAGTCACAGAAAAGCTTACAACTGGCACAAACCCGCCTTGCGGCAGCTGAAGCGCAAGTGGCACTGGCTGAACGTAAATTAGCGCAATATGTGATTCGAGCGCCCCAAGCTGGGCGCGTGGTAAAGCGACTGGTAGAACAAGGTGATTTATTGACTGCCGGCAAAGCGGCGTTGACCTTTGCTGCCGCTGGGCCATTGGAATTGCGGGTGGATGCTGATGAGCGTTACCTTGCTCGCCTGCGGGTTGGACAGCCGGCGCGAGTGGTGGCCGATGCATTCCCCGATCAACCTTTTGATGCCACAGTCCGCGAGCTTGCCACGCAAGTTGACCGTGAACGCGGCATCTTAGAAGTGAAACTGGCTTTGCCACAGCCGCCGGCTTTTTTAAAGCATGACATGACAGTATCGACTGAGATTATTCTTGGCCAACGGCAACAGGCCTTGTTATTGCCACAGGAAACCATTCGTGACAGTGCAACAGAACCGTGGGTGTGGAAGGTCGAACAAAACCAGCTGCAAAAAACCTCGGTCAAAATTGGCCTCAGCAGCCGTGGTTGGGTCGAGATTATTTCGGGTTTGAAGGCAGGCGATTGGGTCGTTAATAGCCCACTGATTTTCGAAGCAGGGCAAACTATCCGTCCCGAACCCCTCTCCGCAACAAAGGCAAACTGATGCAATTTATCTGGACGGTGGCATGGCGTTTGTTGCGAGAAGGCCGTTTTCAAAGCGTGCTCATTCTCAGCGGTGTCACGTTGGGGGTGGCGGTGGTGGTGTATATCACGGCGATTGTGAACGGTTTACAAGCCAACTTAATTAACAAAACCCTCTCGACACAAGCCCATATTGTGTTACGGCCAGCAGATGAAGATAACCGCGCAGTGGTCAATCAGCCGTGGGTGTTAAGTGATGTGCAAAAACGCACCCAACGCGAACGCACATTGCGTGATTGGACTGCCAGCCGTGATCTGGCCCTTGCCACCCCGGGGGTCAAACACAGTGCTGCATTGGCCAGTGGTCCAGCGTTTGCGGTAAAAGGCGGGGTGCGTAAATCGGTCTCGTTGATGGGGGTGGAACTCGACGATTATCAACGCATTGTGCCATTACAGGAAAAACTGCGGGCAGGTCGGTTGGCGCTACCGAATGGCTCGGTGATGATCGGGGTGGAACTGGCAGCAGATTTGGGGTTGAAGGTTGGTGATCGGTTGCGCTTTGATGCTGGTGGAGATCGCGAGGAAAGTTTCACAGTCAGTGGGATTTTGGACTTCGGTTTGAAAGACCTCAACCGGCGCTGGGTATTATTGCCTTTACGAGCGGGGCAGTCGTTATTAGGTCATCCGCTGGAAATTACCGAGCTGTATTTAACCGTCGATGACCTATTTCATGCTGACCAAACCGCCTTGCGTGTCGCCGCCCGCACCGGTTTGAAAGCCGAAAGTTGGATTGAAAGCAATGCCCAACTGATGACAGCACTACGCAGCCAACGCGCCTCTAGCACCATGATTCGGGTATTTGTGATGATTGCTGTGGCATTCGGCATCGCCAGTGTGCTGGTGGTGTCGGTGGTGCAACGACAACGCGAGATTGGCATTTTACGGGCAATGGGCACCCCCTCTTCGCGCATTATGTGGATTTTCTTGTTGCAAGGCGGGATGGTCGGTTTAGTCGGTTCTGCCGCTGGTTCTCTACTTGGTGCGGCGATTGCCAGTGGTTTTTCTCGCTTAGCAGCCCAACCAGATGGCACACCCTTATTCCCAGTTGATTTATCACCAGAGCTGTTTATCAGCACCGCGTTGACCGCCACCTTGGTCGGGGTGTTGTCGGCCTTGGCGCCAGCCAGACGAGCAGCGCGTTTAGACCCTGTTGAGGCGATTCGCTATGGCTAACGTGCTAGAACTACAGGCGATTCGTAAACAATACGGTGGGGGCAATGCCCCCATTGTTGAGGTATTACACGGCATTGATTTCAGCCTGCAAGAGGGTGAATTTGTTGCTTTAACAGGGCCGTCAGGGTCGGGTAAATCGACTTTGCTCAATTTAATGGGCCTATTAGAACGGCCCAGCCAAGGCGAATTGCTGATTGCCGAACAAGCTACTTCGCCACTTGACGATAACCAACGCACCGTATTACGCAATCGCTATCTTGGTTTTGTGTTTCAGTTTCATCATCTGCTGCCGGCGTTTAGCGCGATGGAAAATGTACTGATGCCAATGTTTGCTGGACAGGGAAAACGCACTCGGGCGATGGAAGAACGGGCCCTGTTTTTGCTTGAGCGTGTGGGTCTTGCTGCCCACGCCCATAAAAAACCGGTTCAGCTCTCGGGTGGTCAACAACAGCGAGTGGCGATTGTGCGAGCCCTTGCCAATCAACCGCGTCTGGTGTTGGCCGATGAGCCAACCGGTAATTTAGACAGTCAAACAGCCGATGAAGTATTCCAACTGATGCGCAGCATCAATCAACAAGATGGGGTGACATTTTTGATTGTGACACATGATCCCCGTTTGGCTGCGCGGACAGATCGTGAAATCAATCTGGTCGATGGCCAAATTGCACGGGATATCCACCAGCCGATTTGACATGATTTCTTCATCATTGCGTGGGTGCAGACATGCTATGTTTGCTGAGCATTGCCCGTTTTTCTGCATAAAGGACGCATGATGGAACAGGTTTTACGTTATCACAGCCAAGATGGTGTTGTGACGCTCACCCTGACTCGGCCCGATCTTCACAATCCTTTCGGTGCGGCATTGATGCAAGCATTGAATACGGCTTTAGATCAGCTTGAGCAAGAGACCGCACTGCGCGTGGTGGTCTTGGCGGCACAAGGGATGAGTTTTTCCACTGGGTTTGAAAATGAGTGGCTGTTACAACTGTCACAACACGCCAATGCCGAGACCTTTAGCGCCGAAGCCACCGAACTGTCACGCCTCTTGGCACGACTCGATCAACTTCCCGTACCGGTGATTGCGCGGGTACAGGGGTCGGCCTTTGGAGTGGGGTTGGCATTAATTGCGTGTGCAGATGTGGCAATTGCCGTACCAGAGGCCTTATTTGGTTTCTCGGATGTCAAACTTGGCTGGGCACCTGCGGTGATTGCACCGTATGTGCAACGCGCCATCGGCACCCGCGCCACCCGTCGCTATTTCGTAACCGCTGAACGCTTTAATGCCCGCAAGGCCAAACGACTGGGGTTGATTCACCAAATTGTCGCTGCGAATGAACTCGATCACACGGTCAATATGCTGATTCAACATATCAAACACAACAGCCCACAAGCGATTGCAGCAGCCAAGCGGCTGTTACATGAATTAGAAACCCCGCGTTTGGATGAAACCGTACAACAACGGCTGATTGCGCTTACCGCAGAAAATAGCCAACAAGCCCAAGCACAAGAAGGGTTACAGGCATTTGTCGAGCGCCGCAAACCCAGTTGGTCAATCTAGTGGCCCCCTTGCCTGTTGTTGAATTTCCGGCCATGCTGTAAGCGTTGGCGATGGCCATCAACAGGCAAAGGACACTCCAGATGATTACCATAGAACATACCCCATACGGCCTTGACGTCAGCTTATTTAGCGAATTTACGCTGCATGATTTCAAGGAAATGGAACAAGCGGTGTTGGAATGCGTGCAAAAAGGGGAAAAACCCAGTGTATTGGTCGATCTGACCCAAGTGATGGATTTCACCATCGACATGGCACTGGAAGAATTGAAATTTATGCGCGCCCATGAGCACGACTTCCACCGCATCGCCGTCGCTGTCAGCGACACTTGGATGAAGCTTGCCGCTCATCTGGCAGGTCTGTTCACCCATACCGAAGTGCAGTATTTTGACGACAGTGCCAGTGCGCGCCGTTGGTTAGAAACTGCCGACTAAAAACGGGCGGGGTGTGGTGCTCTCCGCCACACCCTCACACCTGAGTTAACCTACAAACAAAACTTCCACCCGATTTCGCCCATTGGCTTTTGCTTGATATAAGGCATCATCCGCCCGTAACAGCGCCTGATCAGCACTGACATCACAAGGGTAAATCAACGTCAGGCCAATACTTGAAGAATAGGCAATCGGTGGTTGTGATGGAGTTGGGGTGGTGGCAATGGTTTGACGCAAACGCTCGGCATACGCTTTGGCGCCATCAGGGGTAATACCGGTTAACAACACAGCAAATTCCTCCCCACCCAACCGGCCAGCCATATCACTCAAACGCAGTTCATGCATCAGCAAAGAGGCGAAGTGTTTTAATACCTCATCACCGCCGGCATGACCGTAGGTGTCGTTGATTCGCTTAAAGCGATCTAGGTCTAACATCAACACCGCGACAGAACTATCTGGAAAACAACGACAACGCTGCCATTCCATTTCCAACCGTGACATAAAGGCTCGCCGGTTGGGTAGGCCAGTCAAGGTATCGGTGCTGGCCAAGGTACGCAGTTCATCTTCTAGGGCTTTACGTTGTGTAATGTCTTGTTTGATGCCGATGAAATGGGTGATTTTACTGTGGTTATCCAATACCGGTGTAATGGTCATTTCTTCGTGGTACAGATCACCACTCTTGCGCCGGTTGAGCAATTCACCACGCCATGATTGGCCATTGAGAATGGCGTCCCACATGGCACGATAAAATTCCTCGTCTTGATGACCCGATTTCACCAACTCTTTCGGCTTACGCCCCATCGCCTCGCCAACGGAATAGCCGGTGAGTTTTTCAAACGCGGGGTTGACCCACTCAATCACCGCGTCGGTATCAGTAATCACAATCGCATTATCGGCGGCTTCTAGTGCGGTATGCAGCAGATGCAGACGCATTTCGGCCAATTTACGTTGTGTGATATCGAGGTGAATACCGGCGGCGCGCAGTGGCTGGCCATGTTTATCACGCTGCAAAATACGGCCACTGCTGAATATCCACACCCAATGTCCAGCCACATGGCACATGCGGTATTCTTGTTCGTAGATTGGGCTACGCCCTTCGAGATGATCCAACAGTGCCGCTTCGACTCGAGGGCGGTCTTCTGGATGAATCAGCGCCCGCCAAGCGGCCGTGGTTTCAATATTGGCGATGGTTGAGTTATCTTGATAACCCAACATCGTGCGCCAGCGTAAGTTGATTAACAGCCGATCGGACGCAATGGTCCAATCCCATGTCCCAAGGCCAGCGCCATCCAACGCCAGCTGCATCCGTTCTCGTGAGGCTTCTAATGCTTGTTCTAGCTCATGGCGGCTGAGGGCATAGCGAATGGCACGTTCGAGTTGGTCGGCAGCGATATTCTCTTTTAAAAGATAGTCCTGCACACCGGCTTCGAGGGTTTGTAGGGCAAATTCGGTATCGTGATGGCCGGTTAAGACCACCACCGGCACCCCGTCTAATAACGCTTGTACCGTTTGGATGGTCTGTAAACCAAATGAATCGGGCAAGTTCAAATCCAACAACACGATGTCGAACATCTCATCGCCATGGCGAGGGTGTTGTTCCCATTCATGTAGTTCACGCAAACAGCTCATCCATGTCACTTGAAATGACACATGTTGTGCCTGACGCAAAGCAAAACGAATTAAACCAGCATCACCGGCCTCGTCTTCAATCAATAAGACATGGATATTTTTCTGCTGTTGCCCGTCCATTTCTTCCTCTACGTATCTTGCCGTACTGCACAGCAAAGCCGCGCAGTTTAGTTCACTTTTGGCAATTTCACCAAGGTAAACCAATAGTTTTCTATTTGCTTCACCGCTTGGATAAATTGTTCCATATCGACCGGTTTGGTGATGTAACCACTGGCACCCAATT
>RRZT010040529.1_pt1 | contig 11819 bp, 10 predicted proteins | sample 2165551 | NCBI WGS metagenome assembly RRZT01 (sample SAMN10456910, study PRJNA506462) | wastewater metagenome | biome: wastewater; feature: sludge; material: wastewater sludge; isolation source: wastewater sludge with Escherichia coli K12::gfp cells carrying plasmid... | place: USA: Moscow, Idaho... | reverse complement strand
TGTCGATGGCTATGTTTTTCGATATTATCCTCCGCCATGGTGAAGTGTCCGAGTGGCTGAAGGAGCACGCCTGGAAAGTGTGTAAACGTTTATAGCGTTTCGAGGGTTCGAATCCCTCTTTCACCGCCAAATTAGCTTCCCGTAGCATCCAACGGGGTACTGAAAGGCTTAAACCACATAGGTTTAAGCCTTTTTTATTGTTTTATTAAATCCTAGCACATCCATTGCAATCCCCCATATCTTGGGGGATAATTGGGGGACAGACTTTTTAAGTTATTTTTCGTCCCCCAATCTGCACGGATACCAATAAAAATGCTTACTGATGCTCAAGTTAGAAAAATAAAGCCACTTGATAAAAAAAAGCGCTATTCTGACGAAAAAGGACTATATCTGGAGGTTACACCTTCAGGTGGAAGGTTCTGGCGTTTAAAATATAGATTTAATGGCCGTGAAAGCACCCTAACCATTGGTAGCTATCCAGAAATCACACTTGCCCAAGCTCGCCGTGCACGAGATGAAGCACGTATTCAGCTTTATAATAATATTGACCCTAATGCTATAAAAAATGAACGCTTACAACAAATAAATGAAAGTACTCTTTTCAAATCCCTAGCTATGGAATGGATGGAGGATCGAAAGCCTGTTATTAAAGAAGGTACATATTTACGCGACTTGTCTGTATTTGAAAAAGATCTTTTTCCAGCATTAGGACATATGCCTATTGATCAAATTAAGGGTAAAGATGTTCTTGCTTGCGCTAAACAAATTGAAGCTCGTGGTGCCCAAGAGATGGCTAAACGCTCAATACCTTTAGCTGGGCGTATTTTCCGTTTTGCAATTCGTAAAGGTCTAATTGATAATGATCCCACACCTCACCTTCAAGAAGCTCTAAAGCCTCGTAAAGTGAAGCATATGGCCCGTTTAGATATTTCTGAGTTTCCTCCTTTCTTAGAAAGGATGGATCGTTATCACGGTAACATTTTAGTTAAAACTGCCTTACAAGTAATGACTTTAACTTTTGTAAGAACTGCTGAACTTATCAATATGGAGTGGAATGAGATTGATTTTGATAATCACTTATGGAGGATTCCTGCTTATAAAATGAAAATGGCTTTACCCCATATTGTTCCATTATCAAGACAAGCTATTGAGCTCATTCAAGCCCTACAGCCACTTACAGGTAATAAACAATTTGTATTTTATAATCACAGCACTGCAAAACCGTTAAGTAATAATGCTCTTTTAAGTGCCATCCGCACTATGGGCTATACAGGTAAAATGACGGGGCATGGTTTTCGTGGACTTGCATCTACAACATTACATGAGCAAGGCTATATGCATGATGCCATTGAAATACAGTTAGCACACACTGTAGGTAACGCAGTATCTCAAGCCTATAATCATGCGCAGCATTTAGAACGCCGAACCATTATGATGCAGGATTGGGCTGATTTTATTGATGGATTGCGGGGAAAACTTGATCCTTACCTAAGCATAAAAAGTTAAAGTAAAGTATAAATATCTCCATTTGGCATAGCGAAATTATTACCATTCCATGATTCAGATTTCACTTTTCCAACTTCTAATCCTACCAAGTAATGATTTTTGAAAATCCATGATTCAGCATTAAACCTAGTGCATCTCTCCTTCTTTAGCTCCATTAATAATTTCGCAGGGCATTCTACCCCGTAATAATTTTTAACTATTACATTAAAATAATATGGCAATACATCTAACAATTGCATAAATTTCACTCTTAATCATTTATTTTATAAAAATAAATATAAAACCCTTAGATTCTTTCATCACTATTATAAATTACAACATATTCTTTTTTAGATATAGGATGAATAAATGATTTATTTCCCAATTTAAATCTTACTGGGTCTGAATAGTCATTAAAACGAATTAAATCATAAGTCCAAATATCTAAAGTTTTCTGCTGCACCTCTTCAGGTCGATACTGTGAGAAAAATTGAACTTCGATTTTATTTCCATCAGTATCTATAGCTTGTAGGGAACAAGAAAATCTATTTTTAAAGTCTTCAAACATGATCTAATACCCATTAAAATATTTACAAAATGAAACTTGAGTAAAAAAAGAATGACTACAAAAATTCTTAGTCGTACAATACATAGCAATAATAAAAATAATACCTGCAATCATCCAAAAATATCCTGTAATCTTCCAGTTAACCACATCGTTATTGCCGCATCGACCACAATAAGTGTAGCAATGCTTTATGTAAGCCCCACAATCTGGACATCTATTATGATTAATTAGATTTTTCCCCATCAAAGCTACCTCAGTACCAATTATCAAGTTTTGTTTTAATATAGCAGATTTTTTAAAAAATGTCTTTTTTACAACATCAATTGATGTTATAAAATAGTCATTCTCTATTTTAGGATATTCCCTCAGTATGAACTTAAATTTGCTTGATGAAGAGTCAATTCACCCCTCTGAACCCACACCATGTGACTTCTTTACTGGTGAGGCAGCGATCCAGAAAGTGAAAGAGCTAGGGCTCCCTAGTCAAGAGATTATCAAGCAAGCAATCATGATAGGAGATACCGATTTTAGAACACATACACAATTCAACCCTGCACGGTTCATTGGACGTTGGGGCAAAATCGGGGAACAATTAGCTTTACTTTTAAGAAAGTCTGATACTTCTTGGATATATCACAACGAAAGCCAACCACGAATTGAAAATACGGCTAAAAAAATACAAATTATTTTTATGAGCGGTAATATTGCACTCGGGCTCGCAGACCAAGTCTTATCATCACATTGTTCGAAAGGATTGATGACCTTGAAAAATATAAAAGAAAATCAATCTACTTACAGTGATAATTCTAAATTACGGACATGGATTTTATATTTTCCATCTGCATCTCACCCTGCTTACAAAGGCATTGATATTCCTACTATACCTTTTGAATTTGCCTATCCAACAGGCTTCGTACAGAATCCAAAAGTTGATAAAATATCCATTCTACCAGCTAATCATACTTGCAGAATTGCATTTGAAATAGATAATACACTTCCTATAAAAGCTGATCCGAAGCCTATATTGGAACCATCTAATGAAATTAGACCAGATGATTTCGATATCCAGCTCGTAGTGTAATCTGAGGTTAATGTGTTTAATAAAGATCGTTTACGTGTTGCTAAAGAATTACGTGGTCTTAGTAATACTGATTTTGCAGAAAAATTAGGTTGCTCTACATCTAAGGTAAAACAACTCTTAGATATAGATAAAGAAATCAATGAAAATGATCAAGTTGAAATTTGTCGTACATTAAATTTACCTATGTCTTTTTTCATAGGAAATGATACTTATCCCTGCGAAACAGACCAGATATTCTATAGATCAGTCGCTCGTATTAAGGCTCAGCATAAAAAAGCCAATGAAGCATATACTCTTCTAGCGATAAATATTAATAAATATTTAGCTACAAAAGTAAAACTACCGTCATTTCAGCGTCCTGATCTAGATATCACTGAATTCTTGGGACATCCTAAATATGCAGAAAATTTAGCCTCTGAATTAAGAGGTTTATGGGCTCTTGGTAATCAGCCAATTCATAATATAATTTCTTTATGTGAGCTAAAAGGAATTCGCGTTTTTAGGCTCCCTACAGAAATTAGAGAAATTGATGCTCTCTCATTTTTTGACGATGAAAGTGGTAACCCATTCATATTTCTGAATACTTTTAAATCAGCCGAAAGAGCTCGATTTGATTGTGCACATGAACTAGGGCATATTGTTATGCATACTCATAACAAAGAAATTCGTGCTGAAAAAGATAATAGGGTTCTTGAAAGTGAGGCCGATCAATTTTCATCTGAGTTTTTAATGCCAACTGATGCTTTCTTTGCTACTGTCCCTCGATATCTCTCACTTGAGAATATGATTGAGTATAAAAAGGTTTGGCGGACTTCTTTAAAAGCCATTAATTATAAGGCCCATAAACTTAATCTAATCAGTGATTGGGTCAATAGAAGTAATTCAATGAAAATTAACTCATTAGGCTATAATATCAATGAACCCGAAGAAACGGATCGGGATGAGAGCTTAATGCTTCCCAAAATTATGTCTGTTCTCACCTCTCATCCTTCATTTGATAAGAATAGAATGCTTGATGAGATTGGTATTTCTGAAAATGACTTTAACCAATTAACCTTTGATTCTTTAGCTAAATTTGAGCCTACCAAGAAAAAATCTAAGCTTTATATAGTTCAATAAATCATTAATAACTTAACAGTATTCGTTAATAGTTAAGTTACTATATACAACTATTTTTATTTATTATAGCTATTATAATTATACTGGTAACAAATACTTTTCTCAAACAAAACTTAGGACATGTCCTAAGTTTTGTTTGAACTAAATAGTTCAATTTTTCAATACTTGATTATTGAATATATTTAATGATTCTTGTTCTAAATCATATGCTTTAGTTCTAAGACAATTAGCTTCTAAAACTAAATTATTGATTAAATCCATATTTTCTTCATCAATAATAGGAACAGGAACATCACCTAAATGATGTTGATCAATCTCAAATACAACAGCACCGTATGTATAACGTCGAATCAAAGGTAGCGCCCATTCTGAACTTAACCAAGCATACAAATAACCAGCATTTTTATCACTCAAAGGAATAACTCTTAACAAATGTTGGCTAGCAGCCCATCCATTCCAGTGTTTTGGCACTAAACAAACTTTACCAATCGTTCCACTACAGGTAATAAGAATTGTATTCTCTTTAAGTATCAATTGATTTTTTATTAAATCTCCATGCTGCTTTAAAGAAAGAAATTTGTCTCCTCTTGGATCCAATTCAAGAATTTCCTTACCACCTAGGAAAGGTACTCCGTACTCAGGTTCAACATAATACCTTTTAAAGCGACTAGGTAATAAAATAGATCGAGAAACCAGATGATTACTAAGAGATTTTATACATCCAGCATTTTTTTCTAGATGGATTAATATCTTCTTAACAAGCGGGTGATGATATTTTGCCTCCAGTCTATTTGATAAATCTTTAGATGAAACAGTAAAACCTAATTGTTTCTTACTTTTTATTTCCTCTTGAAGCTCATCTATTGATGGAAGCGATAACTTTTCTTTTAAGATTTTATTAGCTTTTTCTAATAAATTGTTTGATAAATCTCTTAATCTAAACGACTCTTCTATTTTCTCATTACATAGCTTTCTAATTAATAAAGGTGCGTTAGGTACTGGTACACTTAACAAGTGACTTGGTTCAATATGCTTAATTACTGCACCATAATTATTTGCACTTACTATCAGCCTTCCTAATTCTGTAAGAAAATAGGTATATAAATAACCAATATCCCGTTCATTTTTAACATTAATCCTTAATAGATCATGACTAAAAATATAGTTATCCATCGTATTAGAAACAAGAGTTACTTTTCCAACTGTACCAGAGCAAGTCATCAAAATCTGCCCTTTCTTCACCCTCAAAGCATCCAAATCAGTAGATGTCTTATCTGAGATATAAGCGGCAGGTGAAGGATTTAACTCTTTTATTTGTGAAGGTTGATAAATTGGTAAGTCAGATTTATCTACGAATACTCGCTTAAAACGAGGACAATGATTTGTATTAATTAATTCAGCTAGAGAAATAACCCCAAACTTATTATTCATTACTGTTAATTTGGCTTTTTCAACTTCAGTCGCATAGACACTTGCTTCAAGGCGCAAATCGCCATGAAGAACTTCGTGTATAGGTAAGCTAACCCAATTAATCCTTGATTGATGATTAGCTATATATTCATCTACACTTTCAATTCTAAAAGCACTATTTACCATGCTATTCCCTCCTCAAGCTTCCATTCCTCAAATATACTTGGAATAGCTAAAGTCTGATCATCTGGTAATTTTTCTAAACGTTTTCCAGATTTAATTGCACGTTTACCTTCAGGAAGTGTAGACAGCTCTGTAATATTTTCATCAACTTCGACTAATATTTCATCACCATCCTCATCTCTTTGATATGTATTGACGCCCCTCTTATCATGGCCGACTTTGTCTACTACTGCCATAAAAATATTGTAGGGCTGCATCTTTCCAATCAAGTCCGCTTCTTTTTCTTCTTTAGTCTTTTTTTGAAGAATTAAAATTGATGTTTGTACTCCTGTATGAGGTTGAAATGTATCACCATCTAAATCGATACTTGCGATTACTTTTGCTTCACCTAACAACCATTGACGAATATAACCTAAACCAGGAGACCCTAAAATTGAATCAGGTAGAACAATAGCCATGCGGCCACCAGGCTTTAAAAATTGCAAACATCGCTCAATAAAAAGTTGCTCTGGAGGTGCTGGCGAAACATTTTTTTTCATAGCCCAAGCTGATGTCTTTGTTTTTTTTGGACTTTCCCAACCATGACCAATTTGAAACTGTTCAAGCATATATTCTTGCTGAATGGTAATTTTACTACCAAAAGGTGGATTAGTAATGATTACGTCAAAAAAACCAATATCATTATGAGTTTTTATTTCTTCCGACTTTTTGTGCAAAGCTTTAGCTAATGTTTCTTTAAAATCACTTTCCCATAAATGAGGAGGTAATAATGAATCAGTTCGCAGGATATTCCCACTTCCATCATTATTCATTACCATATTCATTTTAGTAGCTTTTACCAATTCAGGAGCAATATCAAAACCAAAAAAAGAATTTGCGGCTAATTCAGAAATTTTCTGCTGTAAAGCTTTCTTTTCATCATCCCCCCACTCACTTTCAGGAATTCCCAAATCTTTAGCCCAATCAAGTTTGAGTTTTTCTATCACCATATTCATGGCTGTAACTAAAAATCCTCCTGTACCACAAGACGGATCTAAAATTTTCTCATCCAATTTTGGATTAATCATTTTTACAGCCATATGCATTACATTACGCGGAGTAAAAAACTGCCCCCTATCTCCTTTTAAATTAGAGCCAACGATCTCCTCATAAGCTCTTCCTTTAAGATCAATATCTGTAGCTAAAAAACTATAGCCTTGTAGCTCTGATACAATCTGAGATAAACTCCTTGGAGATAATTTAATTTCTTCATTTAAATCAAATATTTGAGAGAATTTAACTTTAACTTTATCAAAAATATTTTCCAATCGCTTTTTACATGCATTTTGCCCATCTAAACTCATACGCTCTTTTGATGAGACATAAAAGTTTAAAGGCTTAGGAATATTTCTTTCATCTTCAATTTTACAAAAGATAACTTTTAAGAACTCAAAAAAAGCATTCTCTTTATTAAAACCATCATAAATATGTATCGCCTCATGGCAACGACGAAAAGCTAAAAATAAATTATCACCATCAGCTTTAGTTAATTTGTTTCTTTTAGGGCGATCAATATCATCTGTATTACCTGTTACATCAGGGATATCATTAAATTCGATAAACTCCCACTTATTTTCTGTATTTATTATTTTTCTAAGTACTATTCTTTGTTTTTTATTAGTCCATAATCCCCATTCGCAATTTGCACCACATGCATTCATATAGCTTTTTAATTGAGCAATACCATCATTTTTATCTGAAGGTGAAACACTTTCTTTCTTACATTCAACAATAACGTTAATATTTTCTGGGGTATGGGGCATATCTTTAAGATATACAACAATATCTGCTCTAGGTTTTCGAGAGCCCATTGGGATAGTAACTTCAACCCCTATTCGCGTCTTAGGATATTTCAACTCATTAACTAAACGCTTTTCTATATTCTGACGCACATATTCTTCTGGCGTATCTTGTCTAAAATCACCAGTTATGAAATCGGCTATTTTACCATCAGGAATAGTTAGGTACTTTTTTTCCGATGATAACAGCTCTAAATTAACCACAGAATTTCATCTCAATATCAAATTTATTAACCTGATAAGATTACCATAGTTAAATTTGCTGTTCATCAATATATACCAATAAATATCAAACAGATAACAATAAATTATTTCTCTACATCAAGTTTCCTATACCATCTTTTCCAGAAGCCCACTCCATATAATAAAAAAAGGGAGCTTTCGCTCCCACGTTTATCGGCTTTGTATCTTGCCTTCAATCCATTGATGAACTTCCAAAGCCACCCAACCAATACGTGATTCACTTAAACGAACTGGCTTTGGAAAAGTTGGATCATAGTACTTTGAATCCACTTTTATCATTTCATAAATTTTTGCTCGACTAATACTTGTAAATTCAATTACATCATTAATATTAATAATTTGATTCATCTGAAAAGTTTGACCTGTGAACGCATTCATGATGTTGACTCCTAATCATTGATGCGAGCGGTGATTCGCTCAGATAATAGGTCAGTCCAATAAAATTTTACTGAGTCCAACTTCGTCTAATCCCATCTAATTCACAGCCCGTACATTCTGCTGCAAGCCTTGCTGAATATCCTGTACAAAGCCCTCCCCCTGATGGAACTTAGGCTTTGCTTTAGCTTTTGAGTTAGGCTGAACTTGTTGAGACTCAACAAGTTCATCTGTATAAAACTCTTCAACCAAATCCAACCCCTCCTCTGAATCCATCTCAAACCGTGCATTGCCATAACCCTGCCGCGCCATTTGATCTAAAGCATGTTGATTAAATCCAGAAGCTTTACTTTGTTGATCAATCTCTGTTGCCATTTGAATAGCGTGTTGCAGATTGACGCCATCCCTGAGCGTTAAATCCACGTAATACACAGGCGTTCGATAGCTTTGTGTGGTGGACTTGCCTCTCAGCGTGAGTTGTAAAGGTAAGCATGAAAGCAAGCCATTGGATGCCGCATGGTAGTAACTCAACCTTGCTGCCAAGGTTCGTATGCTGTTAAAACCCGTGGTTCTAAAGATGAATGTGCCAAGTTCATCCGATTCATCTAAATTGACATGCAGACGCCCATAAGGCTTGCAGTTGCCTCCTTGTGCCATTGGGCATAGATCAGGAGATGGACAGGGATGTTGCTCAACTCCTTGATTGGTCAGTCGTTGACAGGTTTCTCCATTTCCTACACACACGGGGCGCCCTGTCTGACGGTCAAATAAACTGTACTCTGCTCGTAGATTCAGTTCAGGATCATTGAAGATCATACGGACTGGGATTGAACGGAGTTTTTGATTGGGTGCTTTGGCGCGAAGTTGTTCATCTAAGGGATGTTTGACCCAGCCGTCCTTGTTTTGGATTTGGGAGGTCAAGGTAAATTGATCATCTCTTTCAGGGAGTCGTTTACCATTCTTTTCGACCATCTTACCAATACTGATTCGCCCTAAAATAGGCGGGGTGATTGCTAGACCTTTAATCATAGTGATTTCCTCTTCTGTTTAAATGAGTTTCAGTGTTTGTTTAAAATGAAATTGCTATAAAAAAATCCCATGCGCTGAGGCATGGGATTGTTGAGTGGAGTTTGATGTTCCGCTTGTGAATTACACTTAGGCTAAAGCAGCTTCAATCATCCTTGCTGTAGATATTGAAACGTCGTGAACCTTGTTTAGTTTGTGGGAACTGGTTGAGGTATTCAGGGTGTGATTTGAGTAAGGCTTTACTGTCTAAACTGATCGAGTCTTTAGCCTTTTTCCATGTCACTGAACCATTAGTGAATGTTGCACGTTCGGCATTTTGCATTTTGGCTTGAAGTTGGTGCTTCAGCAGATCGAATTGCTCCTGATGTTTGTCAATTTGATGACGTGCTTGAAGCAGTTTTTCAAATTGTTGATTGGCTTGTTCGTCTCCAGACAAATCTGTGGTACTGAGTGGTACATGTTCAGGATAGAGGAGCTGTAAGGCCTTGGCTGCCGATTCACTGGCATCGGCTTCAGGTGGCGTATCCTTTTCTACACAGTCCCAGAAGTGACGCTCCGCATTGATGATTTGTTGAATCACGGATTCTGAGCGTTTCACTTTAAAGATTCGTGTTTCATGTCCGCAGAGTAAGACACAGATATGGGCTGCTTTCTTACCTGTCACCGCCAGTTGGTGTTGCACCTGACACAAGACGTATAAAGGTACACCATCTCGCCAAAGCTTGGCCCCATATTCACCTGCGGTTTTACATTCCAGAATTTGAACGTCTGCACTCCCCACGACTGAGTAATCCAAGTTGGCTAACATAAAATGTTTGTCTGGATCAGGGTGTTGGAGCACTGCATTGACCCGACGGACTTTGCTGTTGGTATGCATGCTGTAGTATTCAGCAACTAAAGGCTCCAGCCTTTTCCCCCAGTACAAGGGTGCATGGCCTTCACTTTCTTCCTCAATATTTTGTTGAATCCGTCCAGTCTTGATCATCCATAATTCCAGCATCGACATATAAGGATTAAGGCCACAAGCTGCGGCACAGTCACTGCTGCCAATACCCTTGCGTCTGACTTCCAGCCATTCGGCTTGAGTCATATTTTTAGTCTCTACGAAACGTTTTGCGGTAAACAGTTTTGGGCGGTTGGCATGTATATTCAGTGTTGCGTTGTTTGGATGAATTACAGCTGAGTTCATAGCGATTTCCTGTCATTGTTAAATTTGGGGTATAAAAAAAGCTGTGTCCGTAGACACAGCTTTGAATAAGAAGGGTTAGGCTATTTGTAGGGTTAAGCTTTTCAGTTAGGCGATGATTCAGCTTAGGCTAATCAATAGATGCTTTGAAATTAGGCCAACATGCGTAAAGCTTGTTCGAGTCCCCGTTGCTTAAGCCCTGCTCCAGCACCAAACCATGCAGAATCCAAACGGTGATCTTGACTCATGGCTCGACGCTCGTGATCTGCAAATTCTGTGATACTGCAAAGTAAGCCATAAGCAGTATCTTTGGCTGAGCTGAGTTCTGCCCCACGACCCTGCCCGTTAAACATAGTCATGGCTTTAGACATTGAGCGTCCATTTGGTTCAGCCTTGTTTTCGGCTTTAGGGGCTGAATTGGCTTGCGTGGCGACATTGCGGTAAAACTGAATAATGCCTTCATCCTGTTCAATTGGACTTAAGCTGGTATTGTTAAACACGGCATCAAAATACGCTGCTGCTTCAGTCTGTGTGACTTTACGCTGACTGAGTTGTTTCATTTCATACACGTGTTCATCCCATGCACGGACTGAAATACCCAATTGCTGTTTAATCTTCTGTGCATCAAACTTGGTACTGTGCGGCACTTTGACCACGCCTGCACTTGAGTTTTGTCCCTTTAAAGCAATCGCTAAAGTGTTGTTACACACCACACGGATACTGGTGAATTGTGCGGTGGTCGCTAAGGTTCCATCACAGGCTGTGGCTAAGAGGATGTAACCATTACTGACATCTTTACCCTTGAGTGCTGAAGCCTGCCCTGTTCGTGCCAATGCCCAGAACTTCTTCCCACCTTTGAGTACACCTGCGGTTTCCAATTCAAAGCCTGATTGCTCGGTCAAATCACGATAAAACTCCAAGATTTGTTTGGGTTGTACTTCCTGATAACGCTGACTCACTACCGATAAGGGGGCATGAGTATCAGAGCGATAAAGTACTCGCTGTTCTTCATAGGGCATAATGATGCTTTGTCCACGATCATTTTTAGCCATATAGCTGACATCTGATGATTCGATGCGCCAATCCATACCCGCTTGTTGTGCCCAGACTTCAATCGGTTGGTTTGGGCTTAGTTGGTTGCCTAGACCATGCCAAGGCGTTTGACCGACATAAGCCATATTTTCAATTTGATGTGCCATTGGATTGTTCCTCTCAGAAGTTGAATCTGTAAATTTTGATGTTGTGGCTAAAGGTATGTTTGGCTTAACTTGGCCCATGCATTTCAAAGGTCTCTTGACACTGCGC
>RRZT012875131.1_pt1 | contig 11822 bp, 9 predicted proteins | sample 2165551 | NCBI WGS metagenome assembly RRZT01 (sample SAMN10456910, study PRJNA506462) | wastewater metagenome | biome: wastewater; feature: sludge; material: wastewater sludge; isolation source: wastewater sludge with Escherichia coli K12::gfp cells carrying plasmid... | place: USA: Moscow, Idaho ... | reverse complement strand
CGCGGCCAGTCGTTGATCGTACGGTCGAAGCTATTGTCCAGCCGGTGCTGAACGTCCCGGGCCAGCCGAAGGGATCGGGAGGAGCCACTGAACCGGTGGTGGCACAGCAAGGCCGAGACCAGCCCACCCATCCCGTGGGCGAAGCCCGTGTAGTCAACAGGAGCTCCCTTGTCCGCGAGCTCCTTCTCGAGTGCAGAGTGAAAATCCTTCGCGATTGCGTCGACGGCGGTGCGTGATTGACCGTGTGCGTCGCCCATCCGTTCCGCGATCGCGAGGGCACAGAGCAGCGTACCCGCCTGGCCTGCCACCACCTCGAGGGTCTCACCGAGGGGTTGCAGTTCCACCATGCGATCGAGAAGCATGCCGCGATCAACTTCGAACTCTGGCAGCAGATCGTTGGCCGCACTGAGCGCCCAGCAGATCCCCGGCAATCCCACGAGCCCTTCAGTGTGTGCTTCTGGCCCCTCCAAACTGTTTGCCTTGATCTGGCCGGCCAGCGGCCCGAAGACCCTCGTGGCAGCTTCCGCCGCGCGGTCATCCCGGCACCGGCGTGCGTACGCGGCCAAGGTCAGCGCAAGACCGGAGGTGCCACCATACAAGTCATGGCCAATGAGACCAGCGCTCCACTGGAGGTTGTCCTCCGAACTGATGAGCGGAGAGATCCAGGTGCTCGGACCATTTGGCCGGGGGTCGGCGATTCGGTTACGAATCAGCCGGGAGACCAACATCTGTATGTCCAACGCCGTGGACTCCCCGTCACTTTGGATGGCCCCCCGAGGTTCCAACCTCACACCAGTCTGTTCGGAACTCGGTGGGAATGAGGCTGCGAAAGCAAGGCCAACCAGATCAATCTGGGTCTGAATCTCATCGGCACCGAGCGACTTGATGCGCTGCAAGGCCTCGGCGAGACCGCTGTTGACGGCGAATCCGACCATCTCCACGGGGCTACCCGAGGACCGGAGATTACAGGTGTCCACTTGGTGCCAGAACGTCGGGACATCTCCTCGCATGAGTTCGGTGACCTCGTTCTCGATCAGTTGGTCGGCAAGACCAACGGCGGCGGGCGTCTGCCCCATGTTCAACAGCGCAACTCTGTGACAGACCGCGGACCGCACCAGCGGCTGCTCCACCGCCACAGGATGAGTCGCCATCCTGAGCAGCTGTGCGTAGAACACCGTGGGAACGATGACCAGCCGCGCCTGCAGGCCAGCGAAGTGAGTGGCAACGAACTTCGCCACCTCATCTCGACGCGCGGCCATTCCGAGGAGTGCACGGCGCAGGCCCACCTGAATGGCATCCCGCCGGGCGGCGACGTCCAGATCGGCATCCGGCCGAGTGCCGCCCTCAAGAGTGATCCGCGCCAGTTCCAGACGCATGTCCTCCCGTCCACCATTGATAGCTCGAAGCACTCGGAAGGGCGACTGTTGACCGGGTTGGTAGCCGATGGCACCAATGTCGAGGGCGGGTGCCCCCTTGTCTGCCGAGACGATCTTGGCTGGAAGCAGCCCCACACCGAGCACCGATGTGGACACCACGTCGCGTACCGCGGGGGCGAACTGGTCGAAGTCTGGAGAGAGCGCGTGGTTGCGTCGAGGCGCGAGCAGGGTCTCGGCATCGACCACCACCGGATCGTTGTGCACATCCGTCAACAGGTTCTCGTAGTGCAGGTCACTGCCTCCCAGGAGAAAATGGATGGCGAGCAGTTGCCCGATTGCGTTGTAGAACTTGTGATCGCGCCGCGCTTGCCCGGATTCGATGAACTCACTGAAGCCATATCCGGGAGCCGACAATTGCCCAACCACCGGCAGCTGCGTCAAGCCTCGTTCATTGGTCCATCGAACGAATTCGTTGTATGCGACTTCAATGCGAGTATCGCGCGGCTTGAGCACCACTTTGGTGCCATCGCCGAAGGTCAGAATGGCCACGCTTCGGTGGCCCGCATGGGTGTCTCCAGCACCCATGGCAAGCTCCGTCAGCCCGGCTCCGGACCTCGGACCCCAAGGCTTGTCGCACAGGGTGGATAGGTTTGTGGTCACTCGGTCGATGGTCTCCACGGACACGCCGATGTGTTGGTGGATGAGGTCGGCAGCGTGATTGTAGGCGCCGGGGTGGTGCTCCCTGAAGTAGGCCTGCCCGTCGGCGGAGCACAGAAAACGGCAGAAGGAGTCAAAGTTGGACTCAGGGTCACTTCCTGGGTGATACCAGGCCGAGTTGCGGTCGGCGAGTACCCGAACCAGCGTCCGTACGAGCAATTGGGCCAATCCCTGGGCAAGCGAATCAACCACCCCGTCAACGACGGCCTCGGCGTTGCCGATAGCGGGATTCTGCACCAGTTCGTGGGCGAACTCATCGAGATTCAGGCGAGCCAGATCTCGGAAGAAGAACTCGAACTCGGGGTCGCGTTCGTCCCGATGACCGGGCCATGCAAGTTCGGCTCGAATTGCGTTCGGGAGAGCCAACTGCGCGGTGACATCTACGGAATGTGCCACTCGATCGATGTGTTCGATTGGCAGCTCAGGGATGTACCTCGAGACGAGGTCGCTCGCTTTGATCGATGATTTCAGGGCTTTCATGACTCTCCTCTTCGGACCGGTTCATTGGACTGGGGCACCCCACTGCGGGGCGCGTAGTGCCCCAGCCAATCCAGCGGACTATTTGCCGCAGTTGCTCATGCACTCAACGGTGGCTGTGCAGATCTTGCCGTTGTTGCCTACCGCCCAGCTGATCGCATAGCAGGTCGAGCAGGTGTACAGCGTGCTGGTCCAGATCTGGCCAGCGCCTGACAGGTTGTTGGAGCTCTGCTCCGAAATCTCCTCCAACAGATCCACACTTGGATCAATTGCTTGCATGCTCATTGCGCTTCCTTTCGGTCATTTGACTACCCGGCACTTCCGAGCAGCTGTGCCATGGCTGAGAACTGCACCCAGCCAGTTGTGCCCGGCTCCTGTTTCTGACCACGAAAGGGAGAGGTGGTTCTTGAGAGGGACCAGACGGTACTTCAAACTCGTCGAGATCTGCGCCGATCTCAGGTAGATGATCACCCTGCAAGGTGGACCCCTACACATCTCAAAGTTTGAGGTGACTCATTTCTATCAACGGCGAGAGCAATAGCAACATCGATCTTTGTTGGCCTCTTTTGTCAACGTTCCGTTGCGATGAAGCGTGACTTCAGGGTTGTGCGGACCACCGAACGTTGGTCACGCAATCGATCTTTGTCAATTCTCCCGAGAAACGGATCCATATCCCCTGCAGACCTGTCTACAGTGGAAAACAAGAATCACTCAGTAACTTGTTTTGATCAGAGGACACAAAAATGCACAACGGAACCAGAATCGCGAGTACCGTACTGGCGGTACTTTCCCTCGCAGGAGGCGCACTAGCTCCAATGGTGTCTCCATCGAGCGAAAACCCACCAGAACTCGGACCAACCTCGTCCCAAACGGACTGGTTCTGTCTCCTCTTTCCGAGCCAGCCGGTCTGTCATTATCGAGCATGAATTCGGGACCACGTAGGACGGTGAAGCGTCCCCTCTCCACACGATCTCAACAAACTCGTCGACTCGTTTTTGCGGGCCTGGCGCTCATGCTCCTGACGCTTCAACTGTGGTCAGCAATCATCAATCGCGATCCTCTTGACGCTTCACTGCTCTGGTCCATTCCACTGGCAGCCTGTTTGGCCTGCTCGGGATGGTATCCACGAGTGGGCGGAGCCGCGGTTATCGGTATCGCGACTCTGGCGAGTCTCTTACCAAATGGGCTAACCAATCTGGGCCCGCTCTTCCTGGGAATCTTTGCTGTGGCGCTTGATTGGGTTTCACGAGGGTGGTTGGCAGCTGCGGCTCTGGCCCTGCTTGTTCCACAGTCGGCGCAGCTTTCATCATCTGACCTTCCGTTGGCTGACATGCTTGGCGTAGTACTGGGGAGCAGTGTCGCTCTTGTAGGCGGTCTTGTCATAAGACACCTCGAACAGCGCGAACTCTCGTCGGAGGAAGCACGTGCTGCCGCGGAACAGGTCCAAGGCCAGATTCGGCGGGACTTGGCGAGTACGCTCCACGATACGTTGGCTGCCGATCTCGTGCGGATCGCTCTGAGTAGTCACTCCTTGGCCAGGTTGATCAAGGATCCGGAGACGGTTGAGATTGCCCAAGAACTGGAAGAAGCCTCTCGTTCCACCCTGCGGGATCTAAGAGCCGTCATTGCAGCAACAAAGGACCGCCAACCAGACGAAACCACGCCAACAACCGAATCCGTGGTGCAGACTTGCAGGAGCATGCTTTCGGCGCGAAACATTGGCCTTGAAGCGCATCTGCCGGAAGACTTGGATGCCCGTTGTTCTCCCGCGCTCAGAAGGAACGTTGTGCTCATTACCCAAGAAGGCGCAGTGAACATTCTGAAGTATGGGAAAGCAGGTTCCGTGGCCTCTCTGTCAATTGAAATCTCCAAGAACCATGAGGAAATCATCGACCTCATGTTTTCCAACGAGTGCAGCACTGAACCGGTCAAGAATCAGGAAGAGATCTCGGCAGGATCGGGATTGGAGAGCCTGTCAGCCCGTATTGCAAGCACCGGGGGATTCCTGGATGCAAGTCAAAGAGGCCGTAGATGGGTATTGGTTGCACAACTGGTTGGCCGAGTAGAGGAGCACACGTGATTCAGCTGGCTTTGGCCGATGATGACCCCATCGTTCGCAAGCATCTCTCGCGCGCATTGGACACTTCGGAAGACATCGCGGTGGTTGGCGCTGCCGCCGATGGAGAGGCGCTTCTTCAAGTGTTGAGAAGGCACCCCGTGGACATCGCCCTCGTCGATGTTGAAATGCCTGTACTCGATGGCATCTCAACAACCAAGAAGATCAAGAGCGAGTTTCCTGACGTCATCGTTCTTGTCCTCACTGCTTTCGAGAAGGAAGACCGGCTGCGCCAGGCTCTTGCAGCGGGAGCCACCGGGTTCCTCACCAAGGACATCGACCTGGATGAACTACCCGAGCTCATCCAAAAGGCACAGCGAGGCGAAGCAGTGATGGGCGCTCGTCCAACCAACATCCTCTTCAAGGCATACCGTGACCAGGCCATTCGTCGGGAAGAATACAAGGAGCTCATAGAAGCGGTCGAATCAATGGATCCAACCAAGAGGGAAATCTTCTCGCTCCTCATCGCCGGCATGTCCAACCGACAAATCGCCTCCGAACTCGGTTTCAAGGAATCAACGGTTCGAACGTATTCGTCGCAAGTCTTCGCGGCTACAGGATGCGATTCAAGAACCAAGCTGGCCGTGCGTGCCATGGCTGCGGGACTCGAGTGAGCTGATCCGCACAACCCGTTCGGTCACCTTGAACCCCACGGACATGCACACCTCGATGATGTGCCGTTGGCCCGGCACCATGAACGCCTGGATTCGCCGCACACCTTCGGCGCGCAATCGTTCCGCCAGCCCGATCAGCGCCGCGCGTGAACAACCGTGCCCGCGGTGGGGGCCATAGATGTACAGGTACTGCATCGTGCTGCACTGCCCATCAATCTCCGTCCACACTCCTCCCACCATCTGGGACTCGGTGCACACCGCGAGAATCTCGTGACCGGGGGTGGCGACGCCGTCGTGCAACCGCTGCTCCAGATCGTCGCTGCCCACCTGAATCCAGTGGTCAACGGTGGTTTGCGGGTACACCGCGACTTGGTGGCGTGCCCACGAATGAAGGATGGAGCTGAGATACTCCCCCAGCTCGCCCCCGCTCATCGACCGCAGGTGGATGTTGGCCCTCTTCGTGCCGGCCGTGTTGATGGATTCGGGCGAGAGATCGCCACCCAGAGCCTTGTTGATGGGAAGATCCGCTTCCGGTAGCGCCGAAATCCGCTGCAAGTCCGCGGCCAGATTGATCTGAATCTCCTGCTGTTCAACCCGCGCGAAAAAGCCCTCGGAATCCCCACGGGGGAAAATACTGCAGGTGGCGGCCTGCGGCCCCAGCACCTCGGACAGCGCCCGGACCCACCGCTGCGGATCGTTGACAACGTGCACATCCACAAGATCCGGATTCCCCGCACTGTCCAGCCACAGCCACTCGGACAGGTCATCGTTGACCAGAATCCTGGATCCGTGGGGAACTCCCACACGAAAACGGTCCGCCTGCACGCGCGTGAATCTGGGCGCGCGGGCGGCGCGCAGCGAACCACTCGCCGTGCGCACCTGCACCATGTGATCGACCAAGCGAGGTGCCAACTGCGCCACCTCAATGGGCTTGATCTCCCGAATACTCATGGGTTCAACCCTACGGGACCAAGGTCCGCGCACGCCACTTCGGGCCGCCCGCGAAGCCACCCCGGGGAGCCTCAGCGATCCAGCTTCTCCCGGATCTCGGCCGCCGTTCCGCTCGCCACGATGAGCCCGTCCTCAACCAACGCGATCCGGTCTGCCACGGTGAATGCCTCCTCGTGGTCATGGGTCACGTAGACCCCTGCGGAATTGGCCGCCGTCATGATGTGTCGCAGCTCCGCGGCCAGCTCCTCGCGCAGGGAACGGTCCAGAGCGGAGAGCGGTTCGTCGAGCAGAAGCAGTCCGGTGCGCCGGGCCAGGGAACGCGCCAGCGCCACCCGCTGCGCCTGCCCGCCGGAGAGCGTGGTGATGGTGCGATCCGCGAAGCCCGCGAGGCCCACCAGGTCCAGCCACGCCAGCACCTCATCGGCGATCTCACGCCTGGTGCGCCCGGTCCGCTCCAGCCCATAGGCAACATTTCCACCCACGGTGCGATGGGGGAACAGCTGGCCATCCTGGAACACCATGCCGCAGCCGCGCTTGTGCACGGGCACTCCCGCTATGTCCTCTCCCCAGATCCGGACCTCGCCGCGCGTCACCGCCTCCAGTCCCGCCACCGCCCGCAGCAGAGAGGACTTCCCTGATCCGGACGGGCCGAGCAGGGCCAGAATCTCTCCGGCCCCCACCCGGAGATCAACCCCGTGTATGGCCTCGTAGCCGTCCGGATAGGTGACGACGACGCCGCGCAGCTCCAATGCCGCAGCACCGCTCACCTTGTCCAACATCTCGTTCATCGTCCGATACCCTCCACGCTGCGCGCCGAACGGGGACGCAACGATTCACAGATGGCCATGACCCCCGCCGTCCCAACGGCGAGCACCACCGAGGCAGCCATCGCCATGCCGTAATTGTCCGCCCCGGGCCGGCCCAGAAGCTTGGCGATGAGCACCGGCAACGTCTGCAGATCGGGGGACGCCAGGAAACTTGTTGCCCCGAACTCGCCAAGCGATATCGCGAACGCAAATCCTGTGGCCAGGCCAAGCCCGCGCAGCAGGAAGGGACCGTCGATCGTGAGAAGCACCCGCAGCGGAGATGCCCCAAGGGTGGCGGCGGCCTCCCGCAACCGCGGATCGATGGCCCGCAACACCGGCACCAGTGAACGAATCACCAGCGGCAGCGCAATGACCCCCTGGGCGAGCGGCACCAGCATCCCCGTACCCGCCAGATTGAGGGGCGGCCCCTGCAATGAGATGAAGAATCCGAATCCCACGGTGACCGCTGAAATCCCCAGCGGAAGCATGACCAGGGTGTCGAGGGCCCGTTGCCCCGCGCTGAGGAATCTCCTGCGCCGCGTGGGCCGCGAAAGTACCAGTGAGAGCGGTATGCCGATTGCCAGTGCGATCGCGGTGGCCTGGCATGCGATGAGCGCGGAATTCGCCAGCGCCTCAAGCACCGTGGTCCCGCCGGTGAAGCCCTGCCCGGAGGTCGCCAGCAGGCGGAAGTTCTCCACACTCCACTGCCCGCCCTTGTGCAACGCCCGCGCCACCAGCGCCGCCATCGGGGCCACGAGCAGCAACACGATGATTCCCACGGTGAACGCAATGGCCACGGCATCGCCCGCGCTGCGGCGGCGTGCCCACGTATCGTTCATGCGCAGCGGAACGTCGCTGCGCATCCGGTGGCTCACCGCGAGGGCGATCGCCACGATGACGAACTGCAGGCAGGAAAGAACGGCGGCCGTACGCAGGTCCAGATAGGTGATGGTCTGGACCCAGATCTCCGATTCGAGGGTGCCGTAGCCCGGACGCCCCAACGTCTGCACGATGCCGTAGGCGGTGGAGCAGAACAGGAACACCAGGCTGGCCGCAGATCCGATGGCCGGGCCCAGATTGGGCACGGTGATCGTGGCGAACACCCGAGGCCCGGAGGCACCCAGAGTCCTGGCCGCCTCCTCCATGCGCGGATCGAGCCCCGCCCACATGGTTCCCACAGTGCGCACCACCACCGAAAAGTTGAAGAAGATCATCGCGAGAACAACGGCCGTCGTCGTCCCATCCAAGCCCAGAAACTCGTATGGTCCCCCGCGCCCCAACAAGGCACGAAACGCAACTCCCACCACCACGCTGGGCAGCACGAACGGGACCGAGGCGATCCCGCGCAGCACTCGCTGGCCCGGGAAGGGGCACCGGTAGAGCGCGTAGGCACCCGGGATTCCGAGCAGCACGGAACCGATCGTGCCGGCGGCCGCCATCCACAGGGTCTGCCACACAATGCGCCAGGTGCGCTTCTGGGCCGCAACCTCGGCGAAGCCGCTGAGATCGAGCGAGCCGCCGTCCACGAAACCGCGTACCAGCATGGCGCCAACCGGCCACAGGAAGAAGACCCCCAGAAAAACAACAGGAAGCACCGTGGCCGATCCCCACGCAAGGATGGCCACGGTGCTTCCCTCCCGCGGGCCGCGACGTTTTGATCCGAGGTCGCGCCCGGGGTCACGGACACTGGCAGCCGAGGGGATCCTCCGGTTGGTCAGCTCCATGAGTTCACTATGCTACTTGACATTTTCTTCGTAGATTGACGTCCATGACTTGATCCACACATCACGGTTCTCGGCAACCTCAATCGCATCCACCGCGATCGGGTTCTCGGGAAGGGCCGCGTACTGCTCCCACTCCGCGGGCAGCGCGATCTCCGAATCGACGGGGTACATGTACATGTTGGCTGGGATCGACTCCTGCACCTGATCGGAGAGCAGGAAGTCCACAAATGCCTGCGCGCCCTCGGGGTTCTTGGCCCCGGCCACCACGCCGGCGTACTCCACCTGCCGGACGCAGGTGGCATCGAGCGAACCCGTGGCGCCCTGGGTCTCCGCGGGTGAGGAGGCGTAGGAGACGACGAGCGGATAAGCGCCCTCGCCCTCGGAACCGGAGAAATCGGAATAGTAGGCATCGGACCAGCCCGAAGCCACCTTGGTGCCGCCGCTCAGAAGCGTGGCCCAGTACGCCTCGTAGCCGTCTGTTCCCTTCGCTGCGATCGTGCCCACCAGGAACGCGAGGCCGGGCGAGGACGCCGCAGGATCCTCCACCACCAGCAGCTTGGCGTACTCCGGCTTGGCCAGATCGTCCAAGGTCTCGGGCTCTGCCACGCCGTTCTTCTCGAACCACGCGTGGTCCACGTTCACGCACACGTCACCCACATCGATCGGGGTCAACGAATCGTCCAGAACGTACTGCTGCGCGCTCTCGGGGAGGTTCTTCGAGGTGTAGGGCGCGAAAACCCCGGCATCCACGGCCTTGGCCACGGAGAAGTTCTCCACACCGTACACGGCATCCACGGTGGGGTTGTCCTTGGAGAGGATCAGCTGATTGACGACGACGCCCGCATCGCCCGGGGACGTGGTGGTCACCTTGAACCCGGACTCCTGCTCGAACTGGGCAATCAGATCCTCCGGCACGTTGAACGAGTCGTGGACCAGCACGTTGATGGTGGTCCCGGCGCTCGATTCCCCGTTGCCGCCCTGCGAGTCGGAACACGCCGAGAGAGTCAACGCCAAGGCTGCCACGCCCGCAAGCGCCACCCGCGCCTTCAAATTCCTGTGTAACACCATGTCCTCCAATCAAGGAGGGCCCACCACGCGGTGGGGAGAGAAACTCGACTCCCTTGCGCCGGTACTAACCGGATCAGGTTCGAGGGTCTGCGTGTGCACTCTCAGCGCCGTGGTGGCGCTCCCCTGTCGTGGTACTCAGCGTACCCGAAGAGGAGGTCATGCTTGCAACTCGCCGGGAGGGACGGACAGTGGGAGAAACTCGAACGCCTACAAACGAATCCGTTGAAGTGAACTATTCTTGGGCACCTTCTCAAGTTCACTGCTCGAGGCGGTACACCAAGTTTCGACAGAAGGCAGGATCTGCCTCGCAAGGCCTGACAGCACACGTCCCGGGCCCACTTCAATGATCCCGTCGACATTGAGACTCGCGAGAGTCTCCAGTGTCTCTCGCCAGCGAACCGGGCTCGTGATCTGCTCGACCAGAAGCTTCTTCATCACTTCAGGGTCGTCCACAGGGTGCGCCAGAACATTCGGGATCACGGGGAATCGGAATGCCGAAAGACGCCTGGGAGCAAGCAGCTCACCAAAGGCCGTGGCAACATCGCCCATGAGTGAGGAATGGAAGGCCCCGCCCACCGGTAATTGCACGCAGCGAACGTTTCCCGTGTTCGCGAGAATGCCGGCAACTTCGGACAGAGCTTGCTTGTGGCCGGACAGAACGACCTGCGTCAAGCTGTTGTCATTGGCAATCTCAGCGAGATGACCCGGGGAGCTCGTCAAGCGGCAGGCCTCTTTCAGATCTTCCGGGGTGCTACCGATGACCGCCATCATCCCAGTGCTGTCGTCACTGGCGTTCTCCATGAGTCTTCCCCGGTCCGCCACCAACTGGAGGCCATCTTCGAAAGAGAGGCACCCGCTCGCAACCAATGCGCTGTATTCGCCGAGGCTGTGCCCGGCACAATAGGACGGCCGTAGACCGCTTGCAGCCAGAATGTCCCATGTAAGAATGCTGACCAGGAAGATGGCTGGCTGTGTGACCGACGTGTGTCGGAGATCCTGAGGCGTCCCTTCGCGGCACATGCGTTCAATGTCCCATCCCAGAATCTCGGACGCGCGACCCATGATTTCGCGGTAGCGGGAACTGTCGGCGGCTTGGAGATGCTTGGCCATGCCCGGGGATTGGCTTCCCTGACCCGGAAATACGACAGCGATGCATGTTCTCATTTTGTTTCTCTCTTCGTAGTGATTGATGGAATACGGGAGAGGGCGATGGTCACGAGAGCTCCACCCCATAGAAAAAAGAGCGGATCCCAAAGAAGTAGATGACCCCAGTGGGCAGTGGCCACGAGTGAATTGTCAGATCCTTCGGAGTTCAATGCGACAAGGTCCAGTCCGCTAACGATCATCGACGCAAGACCATAGACGCCCAGGAAGACTCCTTCTATGAGATTGAAATATGTGACAAGCTGAGACACCCGGCCAGTGCCGAACCACCAAAGCGAGTTGCCTGCGAGCAGAAATACGGATCCGAGTTTGAAAATTGAGATCAAGAACAGCATTGTCGCAGCTTGCCGTGCGCCAAGGGCACTGATTTCTTGGGCGACCTCTCCCACGGTATCGAGCAGGAAGTCGCTACCGAAGGCCCAAGCAATCGATGAAAACGCATGAAAGAGGCCGCATAGTAGCCCCACGGTCAACGCAAGATTGCACAGGTGATGTGGAGGAATCCACCGGCCATGTTTACCCATGGTGGCTCGATGTGCGGCCGACAAGCGCACGTGAATGGCCTGCGGTAGAAGCCGTACGCGCTCCGGCGTGAATTCGTGTGTCCCATTCAGTATTCAGCGGCGGCCACGCTTGATTGAGTACCGCCCCTGCCTTGGGGATGCTTATCATGTATCCCGCCGAATCCGCGGAACCCTTTTCGGAAATGAGGCAGAGCGCGTAGTTCTCCCCCTTGTTCTTCAGCCAGACGTTGCGTTGCCCCCAAGCCGATGCGCGCGCCATGTACTCGTATGTCGACCACCCATTCG
>RRZT010125107.1_pt1 | contig 11825 bp, 8 predicted proteins | sample 2165551 | NCBI WGS metagenome assembly RRZT01 (sample SAMN10456910, study PRJNA506462) | wastewater metagenome | biome: wastewater; feature: sludge; material: wastewater sludge; isolation source: wastewater sludge with Escherichia coli K12::gfp cells carrying plasmid... | place: USA: Moscow, Idaho ... | reverse complement strand
GTACCAGTGTGCCTGGCGTGTTTGCAGCGGGTGATGTGGTGGATGGCGTCTACCGGCAAGCCATTTCGGCAGCTGGCATGGGTTGCCGCGCAGCCCTCGACGCACAAGCCTACCTCGCCGAACAAGCCTGAGACATTCGGCGCCTGAGTCATTCGGCAGGTATTCGCCCCAGCATACCGCTATTCCCCACCACCCATCTCTCCACAAACTGTCTACGCAAACCGGCTTGCCAGCGTAACCAGATTGTGTGATCTCTCAAACTGGTTACGCTCAGCACCACCCCAGCGTAGACAGTTTGATTACCACCCAATCTGCTTACGCCGTGGCCCCGGCGTGACCAGATTGTCGGTCTTTGCGATACAAACGAATTCCGCCATCATCGGCAGAGACATTCCCTCACCTCCACTGATTGCCGGCAGCGGCGCCCACAATCCGACTGTCGTCATCTATCGCCAGCTGGGATTGTCACGTACCCGTGCCAGCCCGTATCCCGTGATATACCACGGCGCAACGCTGATTGAATGGCATTCGATGCTGAAAGTTACCATAAAGTATTCTGATTATTCTGAATGCCTTATATCCGGTGATACAACCCGACACGCCGTATCACAGCAGATTCCCGACTGAATTCAAGCACGGGCATGCACAGTGCAGTCACCATCACCTAGTGAACAACAGAATCCCCGGATTCCTGCTGCAAATCAGAAATCCGGGGAGACCTTGGATTGCGGCCACACCGCGTTTTCAGCTCAAGAGTCCAGAAAATCCGCCTCGCATCACACCCAGTCAGATTCCCCATCAGCGGCTGCAGACGCATTCTCCTCCTGCTGCTGCGGCATCAGAATATCCAGAATCCGCTGCATATCATCTGGCGACGAGAATGTAATCTCGATCCGCCCTTTCTTCTGATTACCCTTGATTGTCACCTTGGTGTCCAAGCGCTGTTCAAGGTGCTGCCGAATCGGAGAATCAGCCCACGGGTTCGCGACCTTCTTGTTCTCCTTCTTAGGTTTCTCCCCCGCCATGGTCTTCAACGCGACAATTTCCTCCGTACTGCGTACGGAAAGACCCTCAGCGATGATTCTGTTGGCAAGCTTGTCCATATCTTCTTCATTGGACAACCCAAGCAAGGCCCGCGCATGCCCTGCAGACAATACACCCGCGGCGACTTTCTTCTGGACTGAGGCCGGAAGATTCAACAGCCGTAAGGTATTCGCAATCTGCGGTCTTGACTTGGACACGGACTTCGACAACTGTGCCTGGGTCAGTCCAAACTCATCAATCATCTGTTGATATGCAGCCGCCTCTTCAAGAGGATTCAAGGCGACTCGGTGCAGATTCTCAAGCAACGCGTCACGAAGCATTTCGTTGTCGGATGTCGTCTTGACAATCGCCGGAATTGTCTCCAGTCCCGCAAGCTGCGAGGCTCTCCACCTGCGCTCTCCCATAATCAGTTCGTATGGTCGGCGCATCACATCGTTGGTATCGTCGGTATCCGCCTGATGTTCCGCCGATGCCACAATCTGTGATTGAGGCCGCTTACGCACCACAATCGGCTGCAATACACCGACCTCGCGGATTGATTCGGCAAGCTCCCGCAACTCGTCCTCATCAAAGATGGTTCGCGGTTGTTCTTTGTTAGGGCCGATGTCATCCAGTCTCAACTCGGCCAGATAACCGCCGTGCACCGGCTTCAGTTCTTCGTTCCCACTATCAATATCTGCCGATGTTTCACGTGAAACATCGGCATCCGTCGAACCATTTCCACTGTCGGCATCGGCGATTGCTTCGATCGAACGAGCAGGGGACGCTCCCTCATCGGCGGCAGACTTAGCGTCAGTCACGTTATTCTGCTGGACCTTACTCTCGCCTGCAGCGCGCTTCTCTACGGCCACTTCCGTTGATTGCATTGCCCCGAAGAACACGTCGCTCGGATGAGTCATTTCTTCGAGCGACGGAATGCTCATCCGATGCTGCAAACGTGACTGCCCATGCGCATGCTGCTTGGTATTGGCAGATGCAGCATGAGTCGATGTTTCAGATGTTGCAGATGTTTCACGTGAAACATCGTCATGCTTCCGCTGATGTTGCGGTCGTGTCTCTACCGAAGCCGTATCACGGGCAGGCGTCCGATTCTGCGCATGCTTGTTCTCACGCTGCGATGTGCCGGAAGATGCCTTGCCCTGCTTTACCAATGTACTGGCATCAGCCTCAACTGCGGCAGTATGATTCGGCTCAGCGGCCGGTTGTTTGGACTCATTTGGATCTCCAGGCAATGCAGGGAACAATGCTCCAAGCCCTTTGCCCAGACGTGACTTCGTTGCCATTCAGTGCTCACCTCGTTTTGCTTCCAAAGTTGCCAAAACCGCCGGAGATCTCCTCGCAATTTCAAGAGCCGCTTCCCCATAAGCAATCGCTCCCATGCCATGCGGGTCATATGCAATCACCGTCTGCTGAAAACTCGGTGCCTCTGAGATCTTGACCGAACGAGGAATCGTCGTGTCGAGCACGATATTGGGATAATGGCTCTTCACTTCATCATAAACTTGACGGCTCAGAATCGTACGCTTGTCAAACATCGTCACCAACATTGTGGACACCAGCAGCACAGGGTTGTAATGCTCCTGCACCAAACCAATGGTGTTGATGAGCTGTCCCAGACCTTCGAGCGCATAATACTCAGCCTGGATTGGAATCAGTACTTCTGTTACAGCACACATCGCATTGATTACCAACAGGCCCAAGCTTGGCGGACAATCGACAAACACATAGTCGTAGGGCTCATCGCATGATTCTAGATACTTATCCAAGGCATGCTTAAGCAAATCGGTCCTGTCGCCGAGATCGGCGATTTCAAGCTCCGCGCCGCTCAAATCAATAGACGCCGGAACGACATCCATATGATCAAATGACGGGCATTCCTGAATCGCTTCACGAATAGTCGTACGCCCCTCAATGACGTCATAGATCGAGGGTTCACCGGAAATGTGGCGAGCACCCAATGCAGTAGACGCATTGCCCTGAGGATCCATATCCAGAACAAGTACCCTCGCTCCACTATCAGCAAGAGCAGCAGCAAGATTCACCGTGGTGGTGGTCTTGCCTACGCCACCTTTCTGATTGGCCACGGCAATACGCCGCGTTAATGCCGGCTTGGGGAACGTCACCATATGGAGAGCTTGATATCTGGTGGTTTCCTCTGCGATTTCACTGCCGAGCGAATCCGCTTGATCACCAAATATGCGACGGATGATATCCGAGGCGGAATTCATGGACCGACCCCCTTGCTCTGGACCTGTTGAACGTTGTGCAGCCGTCGACAAAGCTCCTCCTTGATATACGGTTGTTCCAGTTTCCCCATTGCACTGGACATGCCCAGCAAGATATCCACCGCATTGTGGATAAATGTGGACAACATTGCACAACTCTGTGGATAACCTAGTTTCATCTCGCCACAAAACCGCAGGAAATCGCGGAAACAACATTTCCCGAAGGTAAACACGATTGTTGTGGATAACTTTTTTTGCGACATGAAAATGTGGATAACCTAGTTTATTGAAGTGGGAATAAGCGGTGCTAGACCTTGATTTGCCCTATCCGTATTACAACCGATAATCAATCAACAGATGTCAATGTTTCATGTGAAACATTGACAAGAATGTTGCGACGATACGGTTGAGTGGCTATTATCATCCACGCAATTCATCGCTGATTGTGTTGCCCAAAGCGAATCAATCTTGCCATGTCACTTCAGGCATATAGGAACAACATGGTGTACTGAACTACGTTGCTGGCTATCTAACATCTCTGTGCAGATGTCAAATTGTGGCTTGATGGCTTTCCTGCCCCGGAAGTATTCCAGCATGTCCAACGTGATGCAGCGTTTCCTTCATACGCTCACTAGGCGCGGACGCGCTGGTTCTGTATTCTAAATTTCCTCTCTCCCTGCGATATACGACATCAACAGACCACGTGACACCACCGATCTACCGGGATTCATGTGTAAGCGATTCATCACACCACAGCACACAACTCCGGTTGGAGCGCAACAGCATGATGAGCAACAAGATTGATTCCATACGTCCTGCCTCGCACTGTTCGTCGAACCAGCTCATGCACACAATTGATGGAACGATGTTTCACGTGAAACATTCCAATTCTGCGATCCCGCAACCAGCGAGTTTTGGGAGATTGTCAACCGCCTCCGTTTATCACCTCGAGAAAGTTTATCAAAACTGAATCACACCAGCGCTGCATCCATAGGTAGGTGGGGAACAGAATGCAATCAAGAACACTCACTCAACTTTCGATGTTTCACGTGAAACATCATCGTCGATTTGGAATTCGCCTGTCAGATGGCGCACATCGCTACGTATTATTCAACAGTGTCAACCTAGACTCTCAGTATTACTCCCCTCCACCTTGTTGGATGAGGGGCCAGGTCTGGACGGCGCTATCATTATTAGCGCATTTCTCGCCAATTATAGTGTGACTACGTCATCCTATTGGCGAGCCACGGATTCACGGCGGATACTGTTCCCAATACGCCTGCAATATGAGACCTTGAAAAATGACACCCACACGACCACCCACTAACGCTGATGAATTTGGAAACCGGCAACAGGCGGCAACTACCCGACCCTACAGGAGATCCCATCAGCATTATCAGTATCATGCATGTTCTTACAGACCGACACAAGCTGTGTTCAATGCCACCGGTCATGTCATTCCCAATAGACCCAGCGCAAGTCATTCGGCATCAAGACTTTCGTCGTTTGAATGTTTGTGGATGTAATCGGTGAAACATCTATAGTCACCGTTCTACAAGCCTGTTGATGTTTCACGTGAAACATCAGCCCCACAACCGACAACTCGTGGTCATGCGGAACCATAGTATCTTTTCCAATAAAAACTCACGGCAAGTCAGCGATATCAGTAGTTCAACAATCGAATCCGGCACGAAGAGCAACACCAACAATTGGAAAACAAATATATGGCAATCCGCCAACAGGTATATGGTCGTTGCCAATGCTGACATGATCAAGTCGCTAGATCATTGAAACACAGACCAGACACGGTCAGGACACATCACCTGGAATCAGGAATTCAAACGCAACGGACAAACCAACACATGATGTGAAGGAAACAACGTACACTTATGATGTGCTGGTGCCTGGGGGGTAGACGAGTCGTAATGTGATAAAACGTTCACCGTTCATGATTGATTCTCCGGGATCAATGCTCCGTCGTGGTTGCAGATATCACAACAAACCGGAGCCAAGAACAGTACGCCGACACTCAAACAACGAGGCACAGATGCAGGCAACGGTGTCACCGCAATTGGCATACTGGCAAACAGGACGAACGTCTCTGCCGTTAAGACGGGATTCTGTTTTCTAGAAGGACACGTTGGATGAGAAAACACGAAGCCAAAGGCATTACGTTGACTTCGTAATCGTCAACTCACAAAATTCGCAGGCATACCACCCGCACTATCATCGGTACTCAACCACGGCTGATTCCAACATCGAGCCTTGCCCAACACGATGTTGGTGGAATGTTTCACGTGAAACATTCCACCAACATCACCCCGTACCCGGTATCATCAACTCTATGGGTGACATGTGTAATCAGCGGCATCCACAGTAATAGCCCAGGCATCAATCAACCGAGTACACAACACCAAAACCGCAGGAATTCCGGGGTTCAACAGCTTCTGGCTATGCTGCGAAAAACCTCAAACCGAACACAGCGCGCTGCCTACATCTTGTCCACCAACACCACATGCGTCGGTTCAAGCCCCTCCCCCACGGGCGCGAGACACACACGGGCATGACCGCCGTGGAATTTTCGAATCATTTTCTCCGCCTTATCAAGTTCGACCTGTGCGGAACGACCTTTCAAAGCGATGAGTTGGCCGTGCGGCTTCAGCAACGGCAGGGTCCAACCGGAAAGCTTGGTCATCGGTGCAACCGCCCGGCAAGTAACCGCGGCGAACGGGTCGATATCATGCTTTCGAATCTGGTTGATGATCTCCTCTGACCGCGCACGCACAATCTTGACATTCTCAAGTCCGAGCTGCTGCACGCACTCCTCGAGCCACTCTACACGACGCTCCATAGGCTCAATAAGAGTGAATTCACAGTCAGGCAGGCATGCGGCTGCGACAATGCCAGGAAAACCGCCACCACTGCCGACATCGGCGACCCGCTTCTTGGCATCATGCGAAGTGACCTTACGAATGAAGGGCACCACAGCGGCCGAGTTCAGAATATGGCGTTCCCAGACAATATGAACATCCCGAGGCCCAATCAAACCACGGGGCTCACCTTCAGCCATGATCTTGTCATGGAAGCGTTGCAACACCGGGTAGGCGTCGCCCAAAATCTGCTGCGGCAGTGAGGAACCATCAAGCTCGTCAACAACCGCATCTTGAGGTGTCTGTTCTTGTTCAATCATGAATGTACGTCCTTCTGTAATGATTTCAAGGTACTCGAATCACCGGATGATACATATACAGCTTTTTATCAGCATTTATTCAGTTGAAACCCAACACAATCGACCGGAATCGGCCGCATATCCACGATCGGCCACGATCCGCGGCAACCGGTTGTACCAAACCCATCCACAACCAATAGCAAACAACAGCAACCAACCGCACAACCATTCCAAACACCAGCAACACCTCTCCACACGGCCAATCACCGAAATCAACCATCATCCGTTTCAAAGAGACTGCGGTTGTGCAAACACGCAGCACTCAGCAGCTACGCATTCACACAACCGCATTCAGCATCAAAGCCCATCACCAGACGAGCAAAAACCACTGAAATCAGGCTTCGACGTCACCAGTTTCATCAGCTTCGTCATCATATTCATCATCGTAATGCTGATCATCATCGACAGCGGAAGCCTTGAGATAAATGGTGACATGACGGTTCGGTTCCTCGCCGTGCGAACGGGAGCGCAGCCCCTCTTCGCGGACCAGATCATGGACCACCTTGCGTTCGAAGGAATTCATCGGCTTCAAATCGACAGACTCGCCGGTCTCGCGCACTTCGTCGATGGCATCAAGCGCAATATCGCGCAGGTGCTGACGCTTGTGCTTCAGGAATCCGTCAACATCCACAATGAGATGTGATCGCTCACCCGTCTTCTGCTGCACCGCAAGCCGTGACAGCTGCTGCAGGGCGTCCACCACCTCGCCATTCTTGCCAACCAGATGCTTGATGTCGTCGTCATCATCGGCAACAATCTGCACAACGGGTCGGTTGTTGCGAATGCCCATCTCGATATCACCGTCATAATCGGCAATGTCGAGAAGGCCTTCAAGATAATCCGCGGCGATATCAGCTTCCTCATTGAGCTGGTCGATAGTCTTTTCATCATCCTGTGCCATGTGGTACTCCTTGTCGGCTGTATAGGTCAAGTCTAATGGATGGACGGAAATTCGCCGCATCTGAGCGCATCACAAATGTTGTTCGGCGCATCCGTCTTCATGGTCGGGGGTTCAGGCTCCTGCGGGGATTACACCCGGCGTCGCGGCTGATACCATGCCGTCAACGCACAGGTGGCGTCGGTATAGCCTGACATACCGGCGCCACCATGGGATTATTTCTTCTTCTTGCGCTTCGGCTGCTTACGCTGGAATCCTTCGGTTTCACGACGGACGGCCTCGTCCTTGGCCTTCTGCAGTTGCTCTTCCTCGAGCGACGGCTCACCGGCGCGCTTACGACGGGCGTTCTCACGCTTGTGATCGCGGATTTCCTTGTCTTCCGCAGCGGGCGACCCCGGAGTTGGGAAGGTGTAAATCTGCCACAACGACCGCAGGAAGTTGCACACGTTGTTGGTGAGCCAGTAAATCAGCACTGAGAACGGGAAGTTCAAACCGGAGAAGATGTACATGATCGGGAACATCCAGGTCATCGCCTGCTGCATGCGGTATTGCTGGCCCTGCATCGAAGCTCGGGGCAGGTTGCGCCGCATGTTATAGAACTGCATGAGCCACATAAAGAAGCACATGAGCGCGATGAAGATGCCGATGACAATCTTCGCATGCGTATCGGCGTGCATGAAGCGCGTGGTGATGTTCACACCGAAGTTCGAGCTGTCGGAGAACTGCTGTGCAGTGGCCTTGTCAAAGGCGCCGAGCGGGGCGCGCTTTCCCTTGGCGATGTATTCGATGGCGGAGAGCACATAGAACATGCACATGAACACCGGGCCCTGGATGAGCATCGGCAGGCAGGAGCCGGCGGGGTTGGCGTCGTTGTCCTGATAGAGCTTCATGAGCTCGCGGCTCATGGCGTCCTTGCTGGCCTGGTCGTTCTTGCCCTTGTACTTGTTCTGGATGTGCTGCATTTCCGGCTGGAGCGCCTGCATCTTGCGCATCGAACGCATCTGCTTGATGAAAATCGGCAGAATGCACGCATGCACCACAATCACCAAGAAGATGATGGAGAGCACCCAAGAAACACCGACGGCGGGCATGCCTAGCAGTGTCAGGAACTTGTGGAAGATGGCCATAATCTGGGTCATCAGCCATTCGACCGGGGTCAACAGCTTGTACAGCCAGCCCCAAAAGCCGCTGTCAAGCAAGAACTGATCAGTATTGGTATTCATCGATCAGGCCATCTCCTTCGTGTGCGAGGCCAGTGGCGTCAGTCGTGGCTCCTCATGGGCCTTCGACCAGGAATATCGATAGAACAGCGAGAAACGCTGCGGAACGTCGTCAATACCGCCGCGACTCCAGGGACGACATCGCAGCAGCCGCAACAATGCCAGTGTTCCGCCACGCACTATGCCGAAGCGTCGAATGGCTTGCAAGGCATAGTTCGAGCACGTCGGATAGTACCTGCACCGTGCCGGCGTATTCACAGAGATATTCCTCTGATACCAGCGGATGGCCCGAATCGCGGCTTGCGTTGCAGTTGACATATCGACCGCTTACTTACCTTGGGCCACCCGTGCGCCGACGCACGCGAACAATCGCTCGACCTGTCGGTCAAGGGATTCAAATGGCGCGTGCGCTGCTGATGGTTTCGCCCGCATGACGATATCGCAATGATCGGGCAATAATTGCTCGTGATTTCGCGCCAAGACGCGGAACCTGCGTTTTACCTTGTTACGGGTTACGGCGTGCCCCACCGATTTGGATACGGCGAGCCCAAGACGTCGGTGCGATGGTGTTCCAAGCGTTGAGCCAGTGGAATCCGTATGCCCGGGCGTCTCAGCGGACTGGGCGTTTGGGGTGCTGATAGCGCCCAATTGGGCGCACGAATGTGAATCGTCGCGCACCAGATAGTGCACGACGATGTCATGGTCGCTGACTTTTCGGCGACGTTTCAGCACGGTGACGAAGTCACGGTGACTTGTAAGCCGCTCCACTGCTCAGTTCGCCGGTTCAGGCAGACAGGGTCTTGCGGCCCTTGGCGCGACGACGGTTGATGACGGCGCGGCCGGAACGGGTACGCATACGTGCGCGGAACCCGTGCTTCATGTGACGACGGCGGTTATTGGGCTGGAATGTCCTCTTCATAATTTACGCTCCCGGTTTTTCAGCCATGCAAAAGCAGGGCTCCTCATGAGTCAAGCTCTACTAAACTACTCTCACCCCTGCCCATTCGTCAACACGACACAGCATGTGGATAATTCTTCGGAGTTTTCCACATCGCTTACCAACCGGCAAATCAATCCCCACAATTCCCGAAAAACGTTGCAATCACAACGAAACCGAGGGAAAAGTTATCCACAAATTACACTGATGTTATTCACATTTCAGCAATTTCAACACGCAAGGCTGTGGATAACTTCCCGGATTCGGTGTAAACATACACTACGGTATTGTTCTCATATATGGACGGGAACACGAGGTATGCACGAAAGGATGGCCGCATGGCGAACAGCTCGCAAGATCCGGCGACCCAGGCCGTGCATATCTGGTCGGATGTGCTCGCCGTGCTCAAGCATGATGCATCATTGACCGCACGGGACAAGGGATGGTTCGAAGGTGTCATCCCCGAAGCCGTGTTCGGCACCACCATCGTGCTCACGGTCACCAACGCCGCGACGCAGAAGGCGTTGCAGACTGACCTCAACCAGCCTCTGCTCAAAGCGCTCAAATTGTGCACCGGAATGAACATGTTCCCGGCGTTCAAGATTGAGCCGCACCCCGAGCCGCTCGCCCCGCAGCCGGACATCACCATGCCCGACACCACGCCGAGGCCCGACGTCCAAGGGGAAATCTCTTACGCCGGCCACACCAATGTCCCAACCGGGCAGCAGCAGTCGGCCACGCCACAATCTTCCGTCCAGCAGACCCCGGCATGGGGATCGGGACAGGCTTCGCAGCCCCAATTCGCCGAGTTCCAGCAACCCGCGATGATGCCTCACCAGACCACGCATCCGGTGCAGTCCGAGACGACGATGCATCAGGACCGCGGCCAGATGCCTGGCCAATATCAACAATCATCCGGATTCAATGAACAACACGGCGCCGATGCATATAGCCCGTATGGCCCCGGATATCAGCAGCCGGCAGCCCAGTCGCAACAAATGGGGCAACCGACCGGCGCCACGATATACGAGCAACAACCAGTGCACTATGGCGCAGACCAACCGGGCTCTGCAGCGGCCATGCCGTCTACTGCCACCCAGCACCAAGCACCGGCGCCCAGCCCAAATCAGCCCGAAATCCCGGCAACCGTGCCCTCCGGCGTGCCGAATCGGGAGAATTTCAACATCGACCAGCATCGACCTGCCCTCGATCCGGAAACCCATCTCAACAAGAACGCGACCTTCGAAACCTTCGTTCCAGGCGATTCCAACCGTTTCGCGCGTACCGTCGCCATGGCGGTGGCAGAGGGATCTGGCAAGGATTTCAACCCGTTGTGTATCTATGGCGGCTCCGGATTGGGCAAAACCCATTTGCTCAACGCCATCGGCAATTACGCGCTGATCAAGGACCCCACGCTCAAAGTGCGGTACGTCACCAGCGAGGAATTCACCAACGAATTCATCGAAGCGCTGCAGAACCCGAACCAGTCCCAAGGCCAAATCGCTGATTTCAACCGACGTTACCGTGAAGTCGACGTCCTGCTCATCGACGATATCCAGTTCCTCGGCGGCAAGGAAGCGACACTCGACAGCTTCTTCCACACCTTCAACACGTTGTATCAGGCGAACAAGCGCATCGTAATTGCATCCGATGTGGCACCGAAGAACCTCAAAGGCTTCGAGGCCCGCCTGATTTCACGATTCGAATCCGGCCTGACCGTGGATGTCAAACCGCCGGATCTGGAGACCCGCATCGCGATTCTGCGCATGATCGCCTCGATGAACCATATGCAAATACCGAACGATGTGCTCGATCTCATCGCCGAACGGTTCACTGAGAACATCCGCGAGCTGGAAGGCGCGCTGACACGAGTCTCCGCAGTGGCGTCACTGAATAACCAGCCGGTAACCCGCGCGCTTGCCGAGCAGACCCTGCAGGACTTCTTCTCAACGGATGTGGAGATCAAACCCACCGATATCATCACCCAGGTGGCAAAGTACTTCCACCTGACCTTTGACGATCTCGTGGGGCGCGCACGCACGAAGAACATCGCGCTGGCGCGGCAGATCGCCATGTATCTCGCCCGTGAGATGACCAGCATGAGCCTGGTCGATATCGGCGAGGTATTCGGAGGGCGCGACCATACGACGGTGATGCACGCCTACACGCGTATCAGCGACGAGATGAAAGAAAAGCAGGAGACGTACAACTACGTCATGGAGTTGACTGTTCGTCTCAAGCATCATTCCGCCGAACAATAAGCCCTGCCCCC
>RRZT012648057.1_pt1 | contig 11826 bp, 8 predicted proteins | sample 2165551 | NCBI WGS metagenome assembly RRZT01 (sample SAMN10456910, study PRJNA506462) | wastewater metagenome | biome: wastewater; feature: sludge; material: wastewater sludge; isolation source: wastewater sludge with Escherichia coli K12::gfp cells carrying plasmid... | place: USA: Moscow, Idaho ... | reverse complement strand
CCAGGTCCTGGGTGGTATCGCTGATCACGACCGTGTCCGGTGCGGCCAGTGCCTGGATACGAGCGCCCTCGTTGGCGGTCGAACCTGTGATGCCGTCCGCCACCACCACCAAGTCGGTGTGCACCGAGATCCGGACCTGCAGTCGTGAGCCCGGCAACCCGGCGACCGACAGCCGCTGCACCCGCTCGACCATCTGCAGTCCGCACAGCACGCCGCGCCGAGCGTCGTCCTCATCGACCTGCGGATAGCCGAACAGCACCAGCATCCCGTCGCCACGATGATCGTCGATGTAGCCGTCGAACTCGGCGACCGCCTCGACGCAGGCCGCGCGATACTGCTCGATGATCGCGGTGACCTCCTCCGGATCGCGCTGGTCGGCGAGCTCGGTGGAGCCGACGACGTCGCAGAAGAGCAGCGTCATCTGCCGTCTGGTGGCAGCGCCCGCGCGCATCGCGGCCGCGTCCGCGTTGCCCGGGTCGAGCGCGTTGACCGCGTCCAGCAAGGAGCTCGCGGTCTTCCAGTCGCCGGCGTCTCGCGCTTCCTGGGCATCACTCAGCAGGTCGGCGATCCGGCTCGCGATCCGCGAGCTAGGCATGCCGGTGCCTCGGCGGCTGCATCATGGCGATCACTACTTGACAGACTCCTACGACCCTCGATCCGACATCCTCGCATCCCCCGGACCGGTGACGGCTACTCGACCACGACTCGCAGGTTCGCCAGCGGCAGCGGCGGACCGGTCAGATAGATCAGTCCGACGTAGGTGCCCGCGATCAGCTTGCTCTCGGCTGCGTCGAAGTTGAGGGCTTCCAACAGATAGGAGCGGGCACTGCCGTCCCGGTTGGCCCGCAACCGGAGGTCGAGCGCGCGGAGCGCTTTGCCGGCCGACGCCTTGGGATCGGTGGGATTGCCGCTGATGGTGATCTCGGCGGAGTCGGCCAGAGTCTCGCGCTGGTGGTTGACCGGAATGTGCACCGGATCGGGATTGTCGTGGCCGCCCGACTGATCGGGATTCTTGGTGAAGTACATGAACGCCGTGGGCAGCGTCTGCGCGTACACCTCGCGCTGGGCCGGCTCGAAAGCGGTCAGCCACAGATCCTGCGCCGTCTCCATCGCGACCGTCATGGCGCGGGCGGTGTTGGCGGCGAGGGTGTCCGCGGTGACGGGACCGGTCCGCAGGCTGCCTGCGACGTCCTTCCAGAAGTCGAAGTTCCGCTGGGCGAGGCGGGTCCAGGTCTGCTGGGCCGTCTCCATGTAGATGCCGACCTGATTCCAGGCGTCCTTGACCGCCTGCTGATCGGCAGTCGATGTCGTCGACTTCTTCTCGTTCTCGCTCATGCTGCTCCATCCTCGCTGGTCGGGGCCGACAGCTGACTGGCTGCCGCCCGCTGTCCCAGGCTGTAGGTCTCAGTCTCCACCCACCAGCTCAAGGCCGCGGGGGCGAGGTAGTTGAGCATCTGCCCGAAGTCCGTCAGGCCGGTGCCACCGCTGTACGGCGTCCGGTCGCTGAACTTGAGCAGCTTACGGGAGGTGATCCGCCAATGGCTTCGGCCGAGCGGGGTGATCCGCAAGAAGCCCTCGTTCATCGTGATGCCGCCGCGGCGGTGATCCCACAAGACATCGCTGGAGATGCTGCGGCACAAGGAGAACTTGACCTCGATGGTGGGCCGCGCGGGCCGGGGTGGCTTCTCGACCGACTGCGTCACGTTCAACACATTGCGGAACTCAGCCCGCTGCGCCTGGTCATCTCCCCAGGTCATGGCCGCCACCTCGTGCAGGAATCCGGTGACCCCCGGCTTCGGTGCGGTCTGCGAGTGATCATCGGGACGCATCGGGTCGCTGATGTAGTCCGATCGGCTGATCACGTCGCTGCCGTCGTGCCAGTTGGCCGGATCGGCGGCCTTCAACAGGTCGTGATAGTTGCCGGTGGCCAGGGTGGTCACGGTGGCTCTGGTCCACAGCTGTTCGGTGCTCTGCTTGATCACCGAGGACACCGGATAGACCGTCAGCGGAGCCCGCTTGGTGTCATTGCGCCAGCGTGGACGCTTCTCGATGAAGGCCTGGTACGCCGCGGTCGCGGCCAACTGCTCGACATAGGCGGCGATGCCGATGCCGACCTCGCGCTCGACATCGTCGATCTGTCGCCAGGTGTCCGACCAGTGCTCGTCGATCCGGCTGATGAAGGCCTCCGGCTCTTCGTTGAACAGCAGCCGAACGACATCCTTGAAGCCCTGATTCTGCCGCAGTGTTCCGACCTCGGTCGCCTGGCGGAGAGCGTCGAACAGCGGGCGGTCATCGTGGTGACAGGCCCGCAGACAGGCGCTGACCAAGCTGGCGCCCCGGCGGTACTTGATCCGCTCGTCGTCGAGCTCGAGTTGGTCCGCTCGCGACAGGTACGGCTCGATCTCGGGGGGATAGCGGGAGTCCTCGTCGTGGGCCTGGCGGATCGGGGTGGTGCGGACGATCTGCCACAGCGCCTTGGCGAGCCGATCCGGATCGTTTCGCAGGATCCCAAGTGCCTCGGCCAAGGGAAGCGGTTTGACCTCTGGTGGGATCGCGATCGATGGCGCACCGGACACGGTGAACTGGTCGTCGATCGAGTCGTAGTAGACGCTCAGCATGGCGTACTTTGCCAGCGCGTCGCTCACCGGCTGCGTGGCCGTGTCCGCGCTGGTCACGCTCGGCTCCGGTGTCGCGGGCCCATCGTCGGGGATTTCACAGTTCCACGATAAATGAGGGCGTCGCACCTCATCAGGTCACGCTGCCAGCAACACCTCGTCGCCGGTCGTCAGCAACGCCTGGACCGATGGTGCCGACTGCAGCTTGCGCAGGCAGCGCGCCCGAGTCGGGCCGATGCTGCCGATCGGCAGTCCGAGCTCGGTGCTGATCTGTGCGTACGGCACGGCCGGCTCGGCGACCAGCATCAGCAGCAGATCTCGCTGGTTGGCCTTCAAGGTCGCCAGACCCGCCCGGATCGCGGCCTGCTCCTCGGTCCGCAGCAGGTCGGTGTCGATCTCCTCGACGCTGCTGGAGAACCGGAGCTCAGCAGGACTGGCCTGTCCCTCGTAGAAGTCGGCGATGGGCTCCAGCGAGGTCGTCCGCCGTCCGATCCGGATCAGCCGGAACGCCTCGCGCTCCGCAGTGACCTTGATCCAGCCCGGCAGGGCGCGTGGCTCGCGAATCGAGTCCAGATGGCTGGTCAGCTGGAGCCAGACGGTCTGGCTCACATCGGCGGCGTCCTCATGGCCGAGCCGGTAGCGCCGGGTGACCGCATCGATGATCGGCTGGTGCTGGAGAACGAGCTCGCGCCAGCAGTCCTGATCGCCTTCCCGGGCGCCGTGGACAAGATCCTCGATATCGATGGTGGTGAAAGAGATAGTCACGATCGTTGTCCCGTCTGCGAGCTCTGGTTGCTATACGTCAACCCTGGTCGCTCGCCGGCGGCGATGCTGTGCTCTGGGTAACACCCCCGCTGTTCACTGTGGCACACGCGTTTTGGAGCCGGGGCCGCGCGGAACGGGGGTGGTTGCTACTGCAGGTCAGGCGGATGCGTACGCCGCAGCCAGCCGGGCAAAGCCGGTGTCGAGGTCGATCCGCGGTTGCCAGCGCAACAGGTCGCGGGTCTGCCGTTGGTCGAACCAGTGCGCGGTGCTCAACTGCTCGGCGAGGAACCGGGTCATCGGCGGGTCGTCGGCGGCTGGCCGGCCGAGGAGCCGACGGGCGCCCCAGACCGCCTCGACCACGCCACCGGCGGCTCTCCCGACAGCGGCCGGGAGGTGGCGGTGCGGTGCCGGAGCGCCGCCGGCGATGGCGAACCCGGCGATCAGCTCGGCGATCGGCCGCGGCTCGCCGTTGGTGATCACCAGCGCGCAGCCGTGCACCTGGTCGACCCGATCGAGTGCCGCGACGGTGGCGTCGACGGCGTTGTCCACATAGGTGGAGTCGACCAACGCGGCTCCGGTGCCGAGCACCGGCAGGCTGCCGCGGCGAGCCCGATCGACGATCCGCGCCACCAGCTGGGTATCACCGGGACCCCATACGACGTGCGGGCGGATGGCGAGAACCCGGAGATCGGGCTGGCCGGCCGCCAGCGCGGGCTGCTCGGCCATTGCCTTGCTCCGGGCGTAGTGACCGCTGGCCTGGTCGGGATCGGCGGGCGTGGCCCCGACGCCGATCAAGGCCGAGCCACTGTGCGCGACCGAGGGCGAGGAGACGTACACCAGGCGGGGAATGCCCAGCTCGCGGCAGGCGGCGACGATGGTGGCGGTGCCCGTCACATTGGTGGCGACGAACTCCGGCCAGCTGCCGGAGATGCCGACCTTGGCGGCGAGGTGAAGGACGGCGTCCTGACCGTCCACAGCCCGGCGGACCGCGCTGCCGGCCGCCGGATCGGCCAGGTCGGCAAGGACCTCGGGCAGCCCGAGCCCGGCAGGACGGCGCTGCAGCAGCGTCACCTGGTCGCCCCGGTCGGCGAGCTGCCGCGCCACGGCCGCCCCGAGCATGCTCCGGCCCCCGGTCAGCAAGACCCTCATGGTCGGCGATCCCGATGCAGGAGTGAATCTCCGGCCAGCACCTGCTCAGCCCATCGGGCCACCCGGGATCTGTCGATCTTGGAGGCGTGTCGGATGTCGACCGGGAGCCGGTCGGTGACCAGCACGGCGGCGATGGGGCTGCCGGCGGACTGGCGCACGCTCGCCGCCAGAGCGGCCGGGGCCAAGGGCCGCCGAGCGGTGGCGCCGCCGGTCGGGACGAGGACGACGACCGTCTGCTGGGTGCCGGCGGGCCCGACGCCGACCGCTGCAGCCAGCTCGACACCTGGCAGCGCCTCGACCCGCTGCTCGATGCCGACCGGCGTGATCGGTCCGGCTGGGCTGGTGATCACGTGCACCAGCCGACCTTCGACCCACAGTCGCTGCCGCGCGTCGACATGGCCGACGTCGCCGGTGCGATGCCAGCCCGTCCGTCGTTGGCCAGCCTGCTGCTGGCCGGCGGCCACGCTGCGCTGCTGGGTCAGCCACAGCCGGTCATAGTGGTCCTTGACATGCGTCGCGGAGATGCAGATCTCGCCCGTGCAATCGGTGAGATCTGGGCGGTCGGTGAGGTCCGTGCGGTCGGTGACGTCGACCGGCTCGCCGGCGGGAACTGCGTCCGGGCCCAGCGGCGCGATGCCGATCCGTACGCCCGGCACCGGCCGGCCCACGCAGACGCCGTTGGCCCGGCTGCCGACCTCGGCTACCGCTTGTTCGATCTCCGCCATGGTGACATCGGTAGCCGGAAGTGCCTCGGTCATGCCGTACGGCGTGTGCAACTCGGCGTTGGGCAGCAGCGCCTGCACTCGGCGCAGCAGCGGCAGCGGCACCGGCGCTCCCGCGGAGAGCAGGATCCGCACGCTGCCCAGCTGGGCGCGGAGGTCGTCGGTCAGCCCGTCTGCGGTCGCGACGACGTTGCGCAGCGCAGCGGGCGAGGCGAACACCACCGTGGCCGAGACGGCGGCGACCGCTTCGGCCAGCGCCTTCGCCGTCAAGGTGCCGGGTTTGGTGACATCCATGTCCGGCACTGCGGCGGCCGCGCCCAGCGCAGCCGCATAGAGCGCGAACGGTGCGAACGCGGCAACCAGCCGGGCGCCCGGTCGGAGATCGCCCACCCGGCCGAAGAGGTCGATCTGCGCACGCAGCTGGCGGTGCCGATAGACGACACCCTTGGACGGACCGGTGGCGCCGGAGGTGAACAGCACGGCTGCCTCGGCGTCTGGGCCGGGGCTGGGCGGAATCGCGGCCAGCTCAGTCAGCTCAGCGGGGGGCGTCAGCTCGGGGATGCCGGCCCGCTGATCGAGCTGGCGCGCGTGCCGGCCGAGCTCTTCGAGCTCGGCGAGTGTGTGGCTGACTCGCATCCGGGCCCGCATGATCGGCGGCAGATCGCCGGCGACGATCCGGTGCCCCGGTACGCGGAGGGCATGGGCGGCGGTGAGTCCGGCCGGAATGGCGATCAGGTGATCAGGATCGGCGCTGCGCAGCGCCCGGCCAAGGTTGCGCAGGCCGAGACCGGCGTCGGCCACCACGATCGCGGCTCCGGCGCGCCAGCAGGCGTACACCGCGACAGTCAGGTCGATCCCCGGCCGAACCAGCACGGCCACCCGCTGGCCCGGCCCGACTCCGGCTCGGACCAGCCCGATCGTGAGGTCGGCCACCCGGCGTTCAAGCGCCGCGAAGCTGATCGGGACGACGCCTCGCGGACCCAGCTCAGCGATAGCGGTGGCTGGATCGTCCGCCCGCTCCAGCAGCCCGGCCCACAGCGGGCGTACCTCGGTGGTGACCTCAGGCGCGGGATCGGTTGCGGGCGGCAGAGCCGGCTGGGAGTGCGGGGACCGGGGCAGCCGCTGCACCCACTCCCAGATGTCCGCGGCAGCGGTGGGTGCGTCCTCGACCACCAGGTGCGAGGCCGTCGGATAGAGCTGGATGTCGGCCTGGGGGAGTCGGCGGCGGAGGTCGTGCAGATACCGGATCGAGAACACCGGGTCGCGCGGACCCCAGGTGAGCAGGGTCGGCACGCCGGTCAGGCTCGTGAGTCCGTCGACCACCTCGTCGAGCGCCGCCCGGCTGGGATGGTCCTCCTCCAGCGGGATGTCGGCGACGAAGTCGCGGACGGCCCGGCGCCGGCCGGCGATCAGGTACGGGGCGGCGTACGCGTCCCGGATCTGTCTCGGCAGGCCCGGCCGGGAGAGGGCCGTCGCACCCCGGACGAAGGCCGGCGTCCGGACACAGACCGACTCCAGCAGCGGTGCCGACCGGACGATCCGGATCAGTGGCGACATGGTGGTGCCGGCCGGAATCGCGACTCCGGTATTGGTCAGGACGAGGCCGGCCAGCAGGTCGCGGTACCGGGCGGCCCAGCCGAGCAGCACCGGTCCGCCCCAGTCGTGCGCGACGGCGACCACCGGTCCGGTGACCCCGAGCGCGTCGGTGAGCCGGGAGAGATCGTCGATCCGCTGCGCCAGCGTACGAGGCTGCTCCAGCCGCTCGGACCAGCCCATGCCGAGCTGATCGGGCGCGATCACCCGCCAGCCGTCCGGTGCCGACTGCAGGAAACGCCGCCACAGGTAGGACCAGGTCGGATTCCCGTGCAGACAGATCATGGTGCCGATCGGCGATTCGGAGTTGGCTGGTCGCTCCAGCAGGTGCCAGGTCCTCACGATCTGGTCGGCGTCGGGCACGTCGACCCGCCGTGACCAGGTGGGATCGATTCCGGGCAAGCCATCCAACAACGGCGCCGCTGCCGTCCTTGCGGAGTTCACCAGACGATCTCGGCGAAGGAGGTGTTCAGCCCTGAGCCGATGCCGATCAGCACGATGCGATCCCCGGCCCGCATCCGGTCGGCGTGGTGGGCCAGGGTGAACGGCACGGCGGCCGGGCCCATGTTGCCGTACTTCTCCACCGTCGTGGGGAAGCGAGCCGAGCTCACACCGACCGCTTTGGCCATCGCTCGTAGATGCACGGTCGAGGTCTGGTGGGCGATGAACCAGTCGACGGCACCGTCCCAGTCGAACTCGTCCTTGGCGTCCTCCCAGGTCGCCACGGCCAAGGCGATGCCATGATCGAACAGCTTCTTGCTGTCGGTTCGCATCATGTCCAGACTGCCGACACACAGATCGTGGTGCTCGGAGCCGGTCCGGCTGGCGCCGCCGATCACCCGATGACCCTCCGGGTGCCGATCGGCCCGACCCAACACGAAGGCGGCGGACCCGGAGCCGATGGTCAGCGACGCAAACTGTTCCTTGAACTCGGCCGCGGTCGCGGTCGGTGACGACAACCGGTCCAGGGTCAGCTCGTGAATCTGGCGCGAGCCCTCGGCGTCGACGATCAGCGCGTAGTCGAGCTGACCCGAGTCGATCAAGGTGCCCGCCAGCTGGATGGCATTGACGAAGCCCAGACAGGCGTTGGCGACGTCGAAGTTCAAGCAGTTGGTCGGCAGCCCCAGCTGGTGGTGGACCGCGACCGCGACCGAGGGCTCCAGATGGCTGCGGCAGACCGAGGTGTTGATCACCACACCGACCTGTTCTGGTCGGATCCCGGCCTCGGCGAGCGCCTTCGCTCCGGCCATCGCCGCCGCATCGGCAAAGGTCACATCCTCCGGCCACCAGCGACGTTCCTGCACGCCGGCCAGCCGCACCAGCAGACCCGGCCTGGTCCCCACCCGCCGGTAGGTCTCGGCCAGCCGCTCGTCGAAGGCGGCGGACGTCGCCACGATCGGCGCTTCGACCGCGCAGGCCGCCAAGATGGTGGTGTTGCTCAGCCGATAGGTTGCATTCCCGCTCATCCTCGTCCTCTCCCGGGGACGCCGATCCCAGGTTGCTCGTACGACTTGTGCCGCCCTATCGTGGCACGTTCTTTTCGCATGCCCTATTGCGCCTGAGATCACATTGCCGCCATGCTGCCTCCTATGGCGACCAGCAAAACGTCGAAAAGTCAGCAGGCAGCCCCATCTCATCCGGTCGGAAACACGGCCCCACCGCACCAAGCCCGATTGGTGCCGATCGCCGACTATGGGTTTCTCAGCGACGGTGAGGTGAATGCGCTGATTTCTCCGGGTGGGTCGGTGGACTGGATGTGCGTGCCACGATTCGACTCGCCGAGCCTCTTCGGCCGGGTTCTCGGGCGCCATGCCGGCGCGTTCCGGATCTCACCGGTCGATATCGAGGTGCCGGCCGACGTCCGCTATCTGCCGGGCACGATGATCATCGAGACCAGCTGGGGCACGCCGACCGGCTGGATCGTGGTCCGGGACGCGTTGCTGATGGGCCCGTGGCGGCATGAGGACACCCGGTCCAAGACCCACCGCCGGACGCCGACCGACTATGACGCCGGGCATGTGCTGCTGCGGACGGTCCGCTGCGTCTCTGGCGAGGTACAGGTGTCGATGGAGTGCGAGCCGGTGTTCGACTACGGCCGCAAGACCGCTTCGTGGGACTACACCGAGCACGGCTACCACCAAGGCCAGGCGACGGCTGACGGTGAGGATCTCCGGCTGACCCTGACCACCGATCTGCGGCTGGGCTTCGAGGGTGGGCAGGCGAACGCTCGCACCTTGCTCAAGGAGGGGGACACCCGCTTCGTTGCCTTGTCGTGGGGCAGCAAGCCGCCGCCGCTGACGTACGCCGAGGCCTATTCTCGCCAGGTCTGGACCGCGCATCACTGGCAACACTGGCTGGCCCGGGGCAAGTTCCCGGATCATCCCTGGCGGACCTACCTGCAACGCAGCGCCCTCACGCTCAAGGGACTCACCTACACCCCGACCGGCGCCATTGCTGCCGCCGGGACCACCTCGCTGCCCGAGACCCTGGGTGGTGGCCGGAACTATGACTATCGCTACACCTGGATGCGGGACGCGACGTTCGCGCTGTGGGGGCTCTATTCGATCGGTTTCGACTGGGAGGCGTTGGACTTCTTCTCCTTCATCGCCGATGTGGCGACCCGCGACGACCACGTCCAGATCATGTACGGCATCGCCGGGGAACGGGAGCTGGACGAGTACGAGCTGGACCATCTGCCGGGCTATGCCAATTCCCGGCCGGTCCGGATCGGCAATGCCGCATACAACCAGCAGCAGCACGACGTCTGGGGTGCCCTGCTGGATTCGGTCTATCTGCACGCCAAGACCGCCGACCACCTCGACGGGCGGATGTGGCCCATCCTCAACAAGCAGGTCGACGAGGCGCTCAAGCACTGGCGCGAACCGGACGCCGGGATCTGGGAGGTACGCGGCGGGCTGAAGCACTTCACCTCGTCCAAGATCATGTGCTGGGTCGCGGTGGATCGCGGCGCGAAGCTGGCCCGAATCATGGGGGAGACGGGCAAGGCGCAGGAGTGGGAGCTGGCCGCCGAGGAGATCAAGGAGGACATCCTCACCCACGGCGTCGACAAGCGCGGGGTGTTCACCCAGCACTACGACACCACTGCCCTGGACGCATCGCTGCTGCTGGCGCCGCTGCTCCGGTTCCTGCCGCCCGACGACCCGCGGATCCGCGCCACGGTGCTGGCGATCGCCGACGAGCTCACCGTGCACGACCTGGTGCTGCGCTACAAGGTGGAGGAGACCGACGACGGGTTCTCCGGCGAAGAGGGCTCGTTCACCATCTGCTCGTTCTGGCTGGTCTCAGCCCTCTGCGAGATCGGGGAGTATCAACGGGCCCGCAAACTGTGCGCCAAGCTGCTGTCGTTCGCCGGGGCGCTGAACCTGTACGGCGAGGAGATCGACGCCCACACCGGCCAGCATCTCGGCAACTTCCCGCAGGCGTTCACCCATCTGGCCCTGATCAATGCCGTACTACACGTGATCAAGCTCGAGGCGCGGCATCATCACGACGGCAACCGGCAGGAGGACACCATGATGAGCTCACAACCTCACCCTGCCGACTGACCCACACCGCCGACTGATCACCCTCCACTGATCACGCTGGGCTGATCGGCTGATAGGTCCGCTGCACCTGCCACCGCCGCGCGAACAGGACCAGCACCGCGGTGACGATGAGCAACGCCGCCATCGGCACCAGCATGAAGGCGCCGCCGACTCCGGCGCTGCGGTCCAGGTTGATCTCCTGGCCGGCCAGGATCACGACGCCGAAGGCCAGCATGTTGTTGACCGCGTGCAGCACGATGCCGGCTTCGAGTCCGCCCGTACGCCAGGCGAGAATCGACATCGTGACGCCGAACAGGAAGTAGTAGACGTTCAGCCACGGGTCGCCGGCGCCGTGGGCGAGCATGAAGAGCACCGACGGCACGAGGGCGGCGATGATCAGGCCGGGCAGCGGGGAAGCCACCCAGGAGCCGGCAGCTCGCATGATCAGGCCACGCGTCCCGTACTCCTCACCGGCCGCCTGCAGTGGCGTGGTCAACAGCATGATGATCAGCAGCGCGACGCTCTCGGCGGTGAAGCCGCCGCCTGATGGGGTACCGGCCGGTGCGGGAAACGCGACCGCTGAGATCACCATGTAGGCAATCCACAGTGGCACCACGATCAGGGCGCTGCGTGCCATCAGCCGCCATCGGACGTATCCGGTCACGGAGTGCAGCCAGCGGACCGGCTGACCCCAGACCAGCCACTGGACCAGCATGGCGAGCGGGATGGCCAAGGCGTTGCCGATATTGGTGGCCAGGAACAGCGCCGGGGTGAACTCGACGGACCCGGTGCTGACCGATTCCCAGGCGGCGCGTCCGGTGGCGAAGTCGATGATCATGGCCGCGACGGTGAGCGCACTGGTGATCAGCAGATAGCCGACGACGAAGCTCCCGATCGCCACCACACCCTTCCACCACACATTGCGAGGGGTGCGGAAGAACCGGTGGTACTCGCTGCCGGCGGGTGGCAGTGGGTCACGCCACGCCGGCGGTCCCAACGGTCGATACCCCTGGGTTGGGTACGGCGCGTGAGCCGGGTATGGGGGTGCTGGGTATGGAGACGGCGCTGCAGGCGGGAATGCCGGCTGCGGTCCGGTGGTTGAGCCTGCGACGGGCATGCCGGGCAGGGGATCGGGATGCTGCTGGGACGAATAAACGGGCTGCTCTTGATTCATGTGTCTGCCATGATCCTACGCCGTCGGCCTGATCCGGGCCCTCCAGACCGACCTACGGGAGCATGACTCATGACGACGGCCGCTGTCGCCGAGACAAAACTGCCCCGCCGCCATCGCAATGTGATCGCGACGTTGCTGGTGGCGACCTGCGTCGTCATCCTCAACGAGACCATCATGGGCGTCGCGCTGCCGGTGCTGATGGAGGATCTGCACCTGTCGGCCGGCACCGTGCAATGGCTGACCACAGCGTTCATGCTCACCAT
>RRZT012247733.1_pt1 | contig 11828 bp, 14 predicted proteins | sample 2165551 | NCBI WGS metagenome assembly RRZT01 (sample SAMN10456910, study PRJNA506462) | wastewater metagenome | biome: wastewater; feature: sludge; material: wastewater sludge; isolation source: wastewater sludge with Escherichia coli K12::gfp cells carrying plasmid... | place: USA: Moscow, Idaho... | reverse complement strand
TAGAGGTTTAAAAGAAATAGGAAAAAAGAAGGCTGTTAATAAAAACAAAAAAACTTCCCTAGGCACAGAGAAGCATTTTTGAGAAATGATATAAATTAACACATGAGGATTTTGTTACTGCAAAAGTAAGCTGCAAATTAAAATCTAAGCTTAATTGAATATCATTTGATTGTTAAGAGATGATTAAATAAGAAGAGTTACTAAAATATCTGTTGTGAAGCGTATGACTATTTGAAGTAAAATTCATACAATTAATTGTCACACGGAAAGAAGATTTTACGACAATGATGGAAAGGTAAATGAGTGATTTATGAAGTTAATGATGAGTTTATTTCATCATCATTCTTGCTAATTTTTTCAATTCTCTATAAGGTTTTCGTTTATAGCCAAATTGCTTTTTTTCTAATTTTTGCAAATGCTTTGCGATTACATTTACGCTTTCGTTGTTTTTTATCATAGAGAAAATTACATGTAGATACATTAAATATTCGTGCCTAAGCCATCTTGTATTGAGATTTAAAGGATCCCATTTTCGCCATACAACATGATCTATAATTCTGAAAATTCTAAAATCTTCTGTTGTTTTGATTAACTCTTGCAATTCACTTTCATAATGAAATAAAGTAAAACCTGTTTCTAAATCATAAATAATAAAGTGATTCTCTGAACAGTTTTGACCAGCAGTATTTGCTAATTGTACAAAATCATGACAGGTTTTTACATCAAAATTCGCTTTGTTTTGTAAAATATCATCTGTTAAATAGGCTGTTTTTTCTGCTAAACGCAAATAATATTCTATGGTAATGTCTTTATTATTGATACGATATTTAGCGATTTCATAGGCTTGTTGTTTTGCTCTATACCAACTATTTTCGTTATCAATAATTTGGATTAAGTCTGAGATAACTTGAGGAGTAGCTTTGATGTAATAATCAAAATAAGTTAAAATTAATGATAACCAAGCAGGTTTTAAATGATTTGGAATATCATCAAAAAGTTGCTTACATTCTACTTTGTCATCGATGAATTCTAAGTTAATCGTATTTTTTTTGAGAGGTATTTTATCTGTAGGTAAGTTTTTTACATTTTCTTTTTTCAAAAGCAATTATTTTAGATTAATCTAAACATTCGAAGTTAAAGTTGATAAAAGTATAATAATCACTCGTAGAAGAAATAGTTATTTCAGAAGTGTTATCTGTCATTAATGGTGAAGTTCTCATTAAGTTTTCTAATTCTTCATTGGTTAAATCTTTAATATCATTTTTATGAAAAATCAAAGAAGAACCTTGAATTAAACCATAAAGCCATATTTGATAAACACAATCTAATTCACCAAATTTTGTTTGAAGATTGTGTGTTACATAAGTACCATTGTCATTGGGAATGTTCTGAAATTTATTTAATATTAATTCATCTAATACACTTTGCCAAGTTGGAAATTCGTCATTGAAAATATGAATGTGTTTACCTTTGAATTCTGCTGCACCATTTTTAAGTCTATCATCAATTAAATAATCACCGATTAATTGTTCTTTGTGGTGCGTTAAAATCAATTTTTTGAACATTGTTGGCATATATTTCTCAACCCACAATCTTTTTTGTGACCAAGAATGCACATTGTGCCAAGGCGCTGTAGAAAGGATATAAACATCATAATACTTTTCTAATTCAGCAATCGACTCTAATGCATGAGCAATTGGTTTAGCGTTGATGAAAATTGTTTCTGAATCATCTATAATATCAGTTTTTTCTTTATAAACTTTAGAAGTTTCTGCAAGTTCTATATGCATTTGACCAATTAAGTCAACAATAACACCGTCAAGGTCGATGTACACTACTTTTTTTTCTGTCATAATTAATTTGTTTAGTTAAATTTTATACTCAAATATATGATAATTAAACGTCTAAACATGTCGTTATGATAAAATAATCAATAAATTATAAAGGAAAAATAATAGTAGTAAAAAATCACAATATCTTATTACTTCATTTAAAAAATATTGTGATTATAAAAAGTAATTCAAAACTGAAAACTATCAACATTTAGCTTTTCTAATTGCAAGCCCAATTGCTTTAGCTAATTGAGAAATAGAACACCCTGACCAATAATCAATAAGTCATTTCGAAATTTTCCTTTTCCAATTCTTGAAAGAATTAAATTTTGTTTCTCTGTTGAAGTAATTTTCCCAAAATTAATATATTTAAGCAACCATAAAAGTATACAACTGTAATTCTAATTCAGTTTCACCTTAATATTTAATGGTATTAGATTCATTCCAAAGATTGGATGTATTTTTAGTGTACGTAAAATTCTTTATATCAAAAGTTAATTCTGGTAAATTTTTTCGTTTAATTATTTTGTAGTTGAATTCATTATTCTCTATATAAAACCAGCAATTAATACCACTAACAAGTGCATAATCAACTATTACAGGTAACATACTATCTATATTACTCAAACAAAAAAAGTTTAAAATAATATTTTACGAATGTATGTATTTTACTTCTACACCCTATTAATCAAATTAATTATTAAAAAATTTTTTAAAAAACAAATCCCTTTTCGCCACCCATAAAAAAACAAATCCCTTAAGTATAATTACTTAAGGGATTTTTCAGTACTCAGAATGGGAATCGAACCCACACTCCAAAGGAACACGAGTTTGAGTCGTGCGCGTCTACCAATTCCGCCATCTGAGCCTTTTAGAGTTGCAAATATAATGTTACTTTATTTATTTCGCCAACTATTTATTAAACTTTTTACAGAATTATTTCTAACGTATCGTAAGCCAAATATTTACCTTTTGGTAATTGTTTTTCTACTTCATCATGAAATCCTAAATGATGCGAAATATGGGTGAAATAAGTTTGCTTAGCTCCTATCAAATCAGCGTATCGTATTGCTTCATCTAATAATATATGCGAAAAATGTTCTTGCTCTACTCGCAGCGCACTAATGATTAAAACTTCTACTCCTCGTAATTTTTCAAGAGATTCTGTCGGAATAGTTTTTACATCAGTTAAATAAGCAATTTTATCATCAATCAAATAACCTAAAATAGGTAAAGGTCCGTGCAAAATTTTTATTGGTTCAATCGTAAATCCAGCAACTGAAAATTTATCTTCTTCTACAATATTTTCTATCACAGTTGGTACGCCTGGATATTTCTGCTCTGCAAACATATATGGAAATCGATTATGTAATTCATCCAAAACTCGCTTCAAACCATAGACATTCATATCCTCACCAGATTTAAAAACTAATGGTCTGATATCATCTAATCCCAAAACGTGGTCATTATGTTCGTGTGTATACAGGATTCCGTCCAATCTTTGCGCATTATAACGCAACATTTGTTGTCTAAAATCTGGCCCACTATCTATGGTAATAATCTTTCCATCTTTTTCTAACAACAAAGAAGAACGCAAACGTTTATCTTTTTGATTGGTCGACAAACACACCGGATGATCGCTACCAATAATCGGAATTCCTTGCGAAGTCCCAGTTCCTAAAAAATGTATTTTTATATTTGATTTAGCCATAATGATTTGGTAAATTTACCACAAACTATTTGAAATTAAAATATGGCATTAGAACAAGTTCTTACTCCTAAACAAAAAGCTTTAGAGATCAATTTGAATCCGAAAATATACGGTTCTTTTGCAGAAATTGGAGCAGGTCAAGAGACCGTTCGTTTTTTTTATCGCGCAGGTGCTGCTTCGGGTACTGTTGCAAAAGCGATGAGTGCTTATGACAAAGAAATGTCCGATTCGATATATGGTGTAGAAGAAAATCGTCGTTATGTGACACAAGCTCGCCTTAAAAAGATGCTGGATCATGAGATGGAATTGATGAAAGAGCGTCTAATACACGATCACTACAAAGAAAAAGCATTTTTTACGTACGCAAATACAGTGACAACAATTGATTATTCGAAGAAAAATGAAGGTCAAGGTTGGATTGGTTTACGTTTCAAATTGAATGCAGAAGAAGAAAAAGCAAACGAAATTATTTTTCACGTAAAATTCAAAGAAAATACGGCTCAATTGCAACAAGAAACTTTAGGAGTTTTGGGTGTTAATTTGATTTATGGTGCTTATTATTACTACGATAATCCTCGAAAATTAATCAAATCTTTGTACGATACGTTGGATAAAGATCAGTTAGAAATTGACATGATTAACTTTCGTGGTCCACAATTCAAATATGTTGATAATCGTTTGATGTCGCTTCAATTGGTTAAAAATGGAATGACTGATGTTGCGGTTTTCAATCCACAGGGAAAAAATATTTTACCTGCCGATTTATTATACAAGAAAAATATCTTCGCTGTTCGTGGCTCTTTCCGTCCTTTTATGAATGTCAATATGGATATGTTCAAAGGTGGTTTGGAGATTTTCAAACAAGAAGATGATGTTCGAACAGATAATACCGAAATTTTATTCGAAATTACACTTTCTAATTTGATTGCTTCTGGTTTTGAAGGCGAATTGAATGAACGAGATTTCTTAGATCGCGCTGATATTATTGGTAGTTTAGGTTACAATGTTATCATTTCTAACTTTTCTGAATATTATAAATTAGTCGATTATTTCTCAAAATTCACTCGAAATCAAACCAAAGTTGGTTTAGCAATGGGTGTTAATAATTTGGTCGAAATTTTCAATGAGCAATATTATGCCGATTTACCTGGCGGAATTATGGAAGCTTTCGGGAAATTATTCAAGAAAAATGTAAAAGTTTATCTGTATCCATATTTAGACAAAGAAAAAGATATTTTGTTGACGTCGAAAAATCTACAAGTAAGTGATAGTGTGCACGAGTTGTACAAATATTTCTTATATAACGGAAGAATTCAAGATATTTTGAATTACAACAGAGGTTATTTAGATTCTTATTCTCGCCGAATTTTAGAAAAAATCGCCAATGCCGAACAAGATTGGGAAAATGAATGCCCAGAAGGTGTTGCTGATATGATCAAAGATCGTGGAATGTTTGGCTACAAATTGAAATATATGTTGGAGTAAATTCTAGTATGTCAATCTGAACTCGTTTCAGATTCTCATCATAAACAATATACTATGTTGAAATGAATTCAACATGACAAACCACTTCTGCAGAAGTGGTTTTTTATTTTAATAACCTCATTATTTATTGATAAAAATTTTAAAATCATTAAATAAAAGCTGAAAAGTCTTTTCCAATTGAACTTCAGAAGTAGTAGAAGCCGAAACTCCTTCATGTTTAAACTCTAAAATTGATCCTGATTCTTTCGCATAAATCTTTTCCAAATTTTGTAAATCATAAACTTCAAGAATAATATGATACTCTCTTTTCATCTGATTATTGTTCATTGAATTATCTTTTTTACCATTTTTATAAGCAGGCTTCAACAATGTTTTCAACAGTAATAAATAATCTTTATTTGTCTGATCTTTTATTAAAATTAATTCATCTTTTGTTAATAGATATTTAAAATCACTTACATCAAAATCAATAAAATTTTGTTGAAGATATAACTGAGAACCAAAAAGAGATTTGAAATCATTATCAACCTTTTCATTAAATTTTACAGCATTAAATGGAAAATTATTTTTAACCAATAAAAAGGTTTTATCAAGATGAACTAATTTCTTATCTGGATTTAATAATACATCTGTTAATGCATATTTTGGTGAGTAACAAGAATTAAAAAAGCATAAAATACAACCAAATAAAAATAATTTTCTCATACATAAATATTAGTGAATTTTAAAGATAACAAAAAAGCTCTGAGTTTCCTCAGAGCTTAAAAATCATTATATAAAAATTCTTTCGAATTAATCTTCAGCAAATAATTCTGCTTCGTCAGCTGGATTATCAACAGAAGGTTTTCCATCTACTGGCTCACCTTTGATTAATGCAACAATTTTAGCTTCAATTTCTTCTGCCAATTCAGGATTATCTTTCAATACTTCTTTTACAGCATCGCGACCTTGCCCTAATTTGCTATCGTTGTATGAATACCAAGAACCAGATTTGTTTACAATTCCTTTCTCAACACCCATATCCAAAATTTCTCCAACTTTAGAAATTCCTTCACCGTACATAATATCAAATTCTGCTTGACGGAATGGTGGAGCAACTTTATTTTTAACCACTTTTACTTTCGAGTGATTTCCGATTACCTCATCTCCATTTTTGATTTGAGTAGAACGACGGATATCCAAACGTACAGATGCGTAGAATTTTAAGGCATTACCACCAGTTGTTGTTTCTGGATTACCGAACATTACCCCAATCTTTTCACGTAATTGGTTAATGAAAATCGCTGTACATTTCGTTTTATTGATTGTACCTGTCAATTTACGTAAAGCTTGAGACATCAAACGCGCTTGTAATCCCATACGAGAATCTCCCATTTCACCTTCAATCTCCGCTTTTGGAGTAAGAGCCGCAACAGAGTCAATTACGATAATATCTATCGCTCCCGAACGAATTAAGTTATCTGCAATTTCTAACGCTTGCTCCCCATTATCTGGTTGAGAAATAATTAAGTTTTCTACATCAACACCTAATTTCGCAGCATAATAACGGTCAAAAGCATGCTCAGCATCAATAAAAGCAGCGATACCACCAGCTTTTTGCGCTTCTGCAATAGCGTGTAACGTTAATGTTGTTTTACCTGAAGATTCTGGTCCATAGATTTCGATAACACGTCCGCGAGGATAACCTCCTACTCCTAACGCTAAATCTAATCCCAAAGATCCAGAAGGAATTACTTCTATTTTATCATCAACAGCCGAATCTCCCATACGCATTACAGTTCCTTTCCCGTAAGCTTTGTCCATCTTATCTAAGATCAGCTGTAACGCTTTCTTTTTATTGTCTAAATCGCTCATTATATTATTTTTTATTTTTCTAAAATTTGTTTTGCGTGTTCTTTTGTTTTCACTTTTTCGATTACATCCGTAATCACTCCTTTTTCATCAATAATGAAAGTTGTACGATGAATTCCATCAAATTCGCGTCCCATAAATTTCTTTGGTCCCCAAACACCAAAAGCATTCAAAATTTCGTGATTTTCGTCTGCAAGCAAAGGAAAAGGTAAATTATTTTTCTCTGCAAAATTCTTTTGTCTTTTCACAGAATCTGCACTTACTCCAACCAAATGATAACCTTGTGCCTTCAATGCATTTTCGTTATCGCGCAAATCACATGCTTCGGCTGTACAACCAGGCGTACTTGCTTTTGGATAAAAGAAAACGACTAATTTTTTTCCTGCAAAATCTTGGTACGAAACTTCGTTTCCATCTTGATCAATTCCTTTAAAATCTGGAACTTTATCTCCTATTTTTAACATCTTGATTTGTCTTTAGAACTTCTCGTAAAAATAATGATTAAATCTTGAATCATTACTGATTTAACTAATTAATCTTTTATTTATACTACAAATGTAATGCTACACAACGCCAATATAAGTCGCTTAAACTTTACTTTTTAAAATTTTTGTTTTTGAGTGATGGTTAGTGAGTTTCTAATTACTAAATTCTAACACTTAACAACTTCATTCATTTTTAAATGAATAAAAATTGAAAAACTAAAAGGAAAAGGTTAAAAAAAGGAAAAGCTGTTATTTTAAAACTTACGAAAAATATTCGAACTTCGATTTTCTAATAGCGAGCTTCGCATTTCGTAAAACATAAAGCGAAATTAAAGATCTTTCCCTATTTTTACACAAAAAGTTTCAGAACTTATGATGTTAAAGAAAGAACGTATCCAATTTGTGATTGATGAATTGGAAAAATTATATCCAGTTCCACCAATTCCATTAGATCATCAAGATGCTTTTACATTATTGATTGCCGTTTTATTATCTGCCCAAACAACAGATAAAAAAGTGAATCAAGTAACACCCGAATTATTTGCGAAAGCTGCCAACGCAAAAGCAATGTCGCTGTTAGAAGTAGATGAAATAAAATATTATATCCGCGAAATTGGTTTATCAAACACAAAAGCCAAAAACATCAAACGATTATCCGAAATTTTAATCGAAAAATACGATGGAGAAGTTCCAGAAAGTTTTGAAGAATTAGAAGAATTACCTGGCGTTGGGCATAAAACTGCTTCGGTTGTGATGTCTCAATGGTTTGGTCATCCTGCTTTTCCTGTCGACACACATATTCATCGTTTGATGAAATTATGGAAATTGACAAAAGGGAAAAATGTTGAGGAAACAGAAAAAGATGCTAAAAAAATCTTTCCAAAAGAATTGTGGAACAAATTACATATTCAAATCATTTATTATGGACGTGAATATTCTCCCGCACGCGCTTGGAGTTTAGACAAAGATTTTATTACTCGAAAAATGTTCGAATAAAAAAACACCTTCCATCTTGGAAGGTATTTTTATTTATTATTTTACAATTTCAAAAACTTGCAAACGAAGCTTTATCGTATCTACTTTACTCAGCGTATCTTGCAAAACCAAATATTTTGGATCTAATTGCTTCACATAGTACTCATATTGCGTTGTATCATTCAGAGACATCGTTAACAAACGTTTTGTTTTAGATGTATTATACACATACGTTCCTGTCGTTTGCTCTTGTACACAATTTCCTTTTTCGGTTTTATACATGTTAGAATTATAATTCTTAACATCCGAAAAATCTAATATAGATTGACGTTCACAAGCCAATAGTTTGTCTGTTGTCGTTATGTTTCCTTTCGTTTCTCTAATTTCTTTCAATTGCCATTTTCCTGATCGCAATAATTGATCTTGCGATATTGCCAACGAATCGTCTTCTTTGCACGAAAAAACTGAAAGCAACAAAATTGACGCTAAAAATAGGCTGAATATATTTTTCATTCGGTTCAATAATTATCTGGTAAAAATAAAGATTTTGAATGATGTTTTCACTTTATAAAAAAGATTTGAGATAAAATTTTAACTTTAACCTTCAAACCATTGAAATATGAAAACTTTTCAAATCGATACTTCCGACGGATTCAAAATTGCAGTGACCTCTTTTGGTGAAAATAATGCAACAAAAAAAATTATTGTTATTTCCTCTGCAATTGGTGTTAAACAAACTTTTTATGCCAAATATGCAACGTATTTAGCTAACAAAGGATATTTGGTTTTCACGTATGATTATCGCGGGATTGGCGACTCTAAACCAAAAAAATTAAAAGATTTTGAAGCGCATTTTACAGATTGGGCAAACAAAGATTTTTTAGGTTTGACACAATATATCGAAGAATTTTATCCCAATCACGAAAAATTTTTAATTGGTCATAGTATCGGTGGAATTATGATTGGCTTGACACGTGCTTACAAAGTTTATGATAAAATTGTAACGATTGGTTCTCAATATGGCTATATCAAAAACTTTCATCAAAAAGATAAGCCAAAAGTGAATTTCTTTTTTCGTATTGCGATTCCTATTTTATCCGCTTTTTATGGATTTTTTCCTTCTCAAAAAGTTGGAATGGGTGAACCAATTCCAATCGGAATTGCAAAAGATTGGCGAAAGTTAATTCTGAATGAAACTTCTATTTTAGGTTATGCAGATGAAACTCAAAATTTGTATGATGAAATTACAAAACCTGTTTTAATCATTAGTTTGGATGATGATTTTATGGCAACGCCAAAATCTGTAGATTTATTTGCGCAATTTGTTTTGAAAAATGCGAAGAAAAAACGTTTAAATATCATTCCAAAAGAATATGGATTGAATGAAATTGGACATTTAGACTTCTTTCGAGAAAAAAATAAAACCGAAATTTGGCATATTCCTCTTGATTATATTGAAGAATAAAAAAAGTTCGAGAAATTTGAACAGATTAAAAATTAATTATTATAATAATGAGCTCAAACCCTTTCTTAACTCACTATAACAATATGTTGTGCATTATGATTTTTATAATTAAAATAATCTAAAACAATTTGAATCTCAATTCACTTTACTGAGAAATTCTAAAAAATGAATTGAGACATAATTTTCTCAAATGTGTGACCAATTTATGGTAAGACGAAATTACACAAAATATTTTAATGTTTTAAAACAAGAATTCTTGATAGGAAAACCTGAAAATATAGATGAACTAAAGTAATATGTTTAAACAAAGTGTTTATCTCTATAACAGTCTAAGATCTCTCTTGAGTCTTAAAAATAAGACTCCAAAAAAAATATAAAAAAACTGAAAAAAACATATTCCTTCGGGCTTAAATATTATTTTAGGACTAGTCATCTATTTCTTTTTCAAGATAAAAACTTCTTTGATTTTTTCTGGATCAACTTTATCGTTTTTCGATGTTTTTTCAAGTTTTGCAATCAAATGATTTACTTCTTCTTCAGAAGCTGGACCACCTAGATTTTCTCCATTTACGCGAGAATCTTCTAGAACTTTTCCAGTCGAATCTAGAATTACCCAAAAAGGTAAACCTTGATCTTTTCCACCTAATTTCTCATTGACAGCATCTCCGCCTGGCGTTTCTAAATTTTTCTTTTCAGCACGTTCTTGAACAGTAATAAATGTTTTGACATAATTCGCATCAAAATATGGTTTCACAGCTGGATCGTCCATATTTTTTTCCATCTTTTTACACCATCCACACCAAGAAGCATGAAAAATTAAGAAGACATTTTTATTTTCAACTTTCGCTTGATTTTGAGCTTTTGTTAATATTTCTGTTGCTGTTTGCGCGTTTACGATTCCTGCGAAAGCAATCATAAAACTTACGATTAAGGCTTTTAATTTCATTGTAATAAGTATTTAAGTAAATGTAAATAAATAATTGTATTTTCAATTAAAAATTAACACTTATGAAACATTTTTTAGGATTTATCATTTTGCTATTTCTCACAAGTTGCGCATCCAATTACATAAAAACGATTGAAGGAAAATGGAAACAAGATTTTTTGGATTATAAATCGAAAGTGGTAGAAGTTCCTTTGTCGAAAAATGATGCGATTATGGATGTTTCGAGAAATAAATCAAAATTGAAAATAGAATTTGATTTTCAGGACGGTTATGAAAAAGACGTGACAGATTCTGTTGTGTTTAAATTTCCTCAACTCAAATTCAGAAAGATAAATCTTGATAAAACTTCTAATTATTATGATTTGACTTATAATGCGACTTGCGATTGTTTTTATGGTGAAATGAAATCATATTCTGGAAATGTATTAAACATAAAATTGAACAGAGTTTCTTCGGTTAAATAAATTTAATGGAAATCATTATCTTTGCACAAAATTATTAGAACATCGTTCTAATATTCAATCATTAAAAAAAAAGAGACAACATATATGAAATGTGGAATTGTTGGATTGCCTAATGTTGGTAAATCTACTTTATTTAACTGTTTGTCGAATGCAAAAGCGCAATCGGCGAATTATCCTTTCTGTACAATTGAACCAAATGTAGGAACAGTTTCTGTACCAGATACTCGTCTAAATCAGTTAGAAGCAATTGTAAATCCAGAGCGCGTTGTGCCTGCGGTTGTAGAAATTGTAGATATTGCTGGTTTGGTAAAAGGAGCAAGTAAGGGAGAAGGTTTAGGAAATCAATTTTTAGGAAATATCCGCGAGTGTAATGCAATTATTCACGTTTTACGTTGTTTCGAAAACGAAAATATTACACACGTTGATGGTTCTATTAATCCATTACGTGATAAAGAAACAATTGATATTGAGTTGCAATTGAAAGATTTGGATACAGTTACAAAACGTATCGATAAATCTAAAAAAGCAGCAAAAGCGGGAAATAAAGACGAACAAAAAGTTGTAGAAGTTTTAACAGCTGTAATCGCTCATTTAGAAGAGTTGAAAAATGTTCG
>RRZT012777934.1_pt1 | contig 11829 bp, 14 predicted proteins | sample 2165551 | NCBI WGS metagenome assembly RRZT01 (sample SAMN10456910, study PRJNA506462) | wastewater metagenome | biome: wastewater; feature: sludge; material: wastewater sludge; isolation source: wastewater sludge with Escherichia coli K12::gfp cells carrying plasmid... | place: USA: Moscow, Idaho... | reverse complement strand
CGCCCTCTGGTAAAGGGGAAGGCGTAACGAGCGCCTAGCAAAGGGGAGGAGTAAAGAGCGCCTGGCAAAGGGGAGGAGTAAAGAGCGCCAGGTAAAGGCACATCGGGCTGCTGGTTAACCCATCTTGCTACCTAGCGGGTAGCGGGGGTTGCGCAGGTTCTCGACGCTGAAGATCTCGTCCAGTTGGGCGGCGGTGAGCAGGCCGCGCTCCAGTACTTCCAGTTTAATGGCGAACGAACTTAATTGGCCGGGCAGGGGAATCATCTGTCTCAAACGATGCTGTTTTGGTCGTCCTGTTGCCCTCTGGTGGTGCGCGGTATTTTATTCGGCAGCGAATGACTCTGCGATCTTGGCCGAATGCACTTTAATGGCACAATATTCGGCATATGCCCATGAGCGGTGGCGCCATGGCGATATATTCCTCTGGGAAATAGGAAAAAAAGCCTGCTCGATCAAGGGGTACTCATGGAGTAGAATCTGCGACCCTATGCCGTAGCAGGGGCGTTTTACCCTGTACGAACCCTTGGCAACAAAGAGAGGATGCCAATGAACATGAGTACTCCGACGACGATTACCTTCGTCATCTATATTCTGGCCATGGTGGGGCTTGGTTTTGCCGCCTGGCGCTATACCAGAAACCTGTCTGATTACATTCTGGGTGGGCGCAGTCTGGGCAGCTTTGTCACGGCCATGAGCGCCGGTGCCTCGGACATGAGTGGCTGGTTGTTGCTGGGGCTGCCCGGTGCCGTGTTTGCCTCGGGCATCAGCGAGAGCTGGATTGCCATTGGCCTGATCATCGGTGCCTGGTTTAACTGGCTCTTCGTGGCCGGACGCTTGCGCATCTATACCGAAATCTGTAACAACGCCCTGACCCTGCCCGAGTTCCTGACCCACAGGTTCGAGGATAGCTCCCGTATTCTGCGGGTGAGCGCGGCACTGATCATTCTCAGCTTCTTCACCATCTACTGTGCCTCGGGCATGGTGGCCGGGGCGCGCCTGTTCGAGCAGAGCTTTGGCCTGAGCTACGATGCGGCACTCTGGGCGGGGGCGGCGGCCACCATCCTCTATGTGTTTGTTGGTGGCTTTCTGGCGGTGAGCTGGACCGATACGGTGCAGGCGACCCTGATGATCTTCGCCCTGCTGCTGACGCCGACCATAGTGATCCTGAGCAATGGCGGGCTGGATACCACGGTGGCGGCCATCAATGCCATCGATATGAAGTACAGCGATCTGTTCCACGGCACCAGCACCATAGGCATCATCTCGCTGATGGCGTGGGGCCTGGGCTATATGGGCCAGCCCCATATTCTGGCGCGCTTTATGGCCATCAACTCGGCCAGCGCCATTCCCAAGGCCCGCCGTATCGGCATGATCTGGATGATCCTCTGTCTGGGCGGCGCCGTGGCGGTGGGTTACTTCGGCATTGCCTACTTCGCCGCCCACCCCGAGCAATCCACCGAGGTGCGGGGCAATCACGAGACCGTCTTTATCGAGCTCTCCTATCTGCTGTTCAACCCCTGGGTGGCCGGTATTCTGCTCTCGGCCATTCTGGCGGCCATCATGAGCACGCTCTCCTGCCAACTGCTGGTCTCCTCCTCGGCGTTGACCGAAGACTTCTACAAGGTGTTTGTGCGCCCGAATGCCTCCCAGAGCGAGCTGGTCTGGGTGGGACGCACCATGGTGCTGGTGGTGGCGGTGATCGCCATTGTTATCGCCATGGATCCTACCAGCAAGGTGCTGGGTCTGGTGGGCTACGCCTGGGCCGGTTTCGGTTCGGCCTTCGGCCCCGTGGTGCTGCTGTCACTGCTGTGGCCGCGCATGACCCGCAACGGCGCGCTGGCCGGTATGCTGGTGGGGGCCATCACCGTCATTATCTGGCGTAATGGCGCCTGGTTTGGTCTCTACGAGATGGTGCCGGGCTTTAGCTTCGCCACCCTGGCGATTGTGCTGTTCAGCCTGCTGGACAAGGCGCCCTCCGTGGCCATGCATAACCGCTTCCGCCAGATGCAGCACGAGCTGGACACCCCCACCGAGCCGCTGCGTATGCCGGTGACCGAATCCTGACCCTGACTAATCCCGGCACCCGCCGGGATTTTTCTAACGGTGGAAAAGCAGAATAAGCGGAAGGGACAGCCATCTTCGAGTCAGGTGGCTGTCCCTTTTGTTGTTTCAGGGAGGGTCTGTGCAGTTCCATGCTCTGGTAGGTTGGTGCTGAGCGTTAGCGATGCCCAACGTTTACCGCGAAGAAGGTCTAAAAAAGCGAAAGGGACAGCCATCTAGGTAGAAGGGACAGCCATCTTCGAGTCAGGTGGCTGTCCTGTTACGGTAGTTGGCGGGTGTTACGCTGGATCCGGCTATTTGGCTGGATTAGACTGCCACCCCTGTCGTTGTTGTGGAGCGTATCGTGCTAGCCGGAATCCTCTATGCGTTACTGGCAGGTTTGATGTGGGGCGTGGTCTTTGCCGTTCCCCTACTGTTGCCGGAGTATCCGGCTACCTTGCAATCTGTGGGGCGCTATCTGGCCTTTGGCCTTATTGCTCTGCCTATCGCCTGGCTGGATCGGGCCAATCTGCGCGAACTGACTCGTCAAGACTGGATCAAGGCACTGCAACTGGCGGCTGTCGGCAACCTGCTCTACTACCTCTGTCTGGCCGGTGCCATCCAGCGGGTCGGTGCCCCTGTGACCACCATGTTTATCGGCGCCTTGCCGGTGGTGATCGCCATCTGTGCCAATATCCGCAACCAGCAGCGGGATGGTCGCTACGCCTGGCGCGAACTGGCTCCGGCTCTGCTGCTGATCATGCTCGGCATCGGCTGCGTCAATCTGGCGGAGATGGGGAACCCGGCGCAGAGCGCCTTTGCCATCAGCCCGCTAGGTTATCTGACCGGGATCCTGCTCTGTCTGCTGGCGCTAGCCTGCTGGACCTGGTATCCGCTGCATAACGCCGACTGGTTGCGGGAGCACAGCCACCGCAGCCCCCGCACCTGGGCCACGGCACAGGGCGTGGCGACCCTGCCTCTTGCCCTGTTGGGCTATCTACTGGTGTGGGGTTATGCCGCGACCCAGCCGGGGGATTACCCCATGCCATTTGGTCCGCGCCCCGGCTTCTTTGTCTCGCTGATGCTGATCATGGCTCTGCTGGCCTCCTGGTGTGGCACCCTCTGCTGGAACGAGGCGAGCCAGCGCCTGCCCACCACCCTGGCGGGACAACTTATCATCTTCGAAACCCTGGCCGCCCTGGCCTACGCCTATCTGCTGCGTCACAGCCTGCCACCGCCGCTGACCCTGCTGGGGGTGCTGCTACTGATCACCGGTGTGCTGCAAGGGGTGCGCTTAAAACCCAAGCCTGTTGCCCAATGCTGAACCAGTACGCAGAGGGACAGCCATCTTTGAATCAGGTGGGTGTCCCATTGCGGTTTCTGAACCAGTACGCAGAGGGACAGCCATCCTTGAATCAGTTGGGTGTCCCATTGCGGTTTATCCCATTGCGGTTTAGTAGAGTTTGATTTCCAGTACCAGCGAGGTCAGGCGGTGAGGGATACCCAGTTGTTCCAGCTCACGGGAGAGAGCCTGGATATCCTGCTGCTTTTCTCCGCAGCTATATCCCTGCTCCTTACCGGATCGCTCCCAGCGAAAACTGGCCGGAATAATCAGATGGGCCAGATCGGCATATTCGAAGCGCTGGCGCCAAAGACCACCATCTTGCGTCCCATGCTCCTGGAGTTCCGCTTCATCGGGTAGCCCTGCTTGCCAGTAGGTCAGCATGTGGCCGAGGCTGGAGAAGGTGGTCCAGGCACACCAACTGTCACTGGCCCAACTGACCGATGCCCCCTTGCCCAGCAGACGGCGAGCCGCTTGCAGCGCCAGTTTCCATTGTGCGTCTGTCATGGTGAGTCTCCGATATTGGCAGAAAGGACATCCATCTTAAGAGACAAAAGGGACAGCCATCATTGAGTCAGGTGGGTGTCCCATTGCGGTAAAAATGGGCGGTGAGAGTGGGTGTCCCGTTGCGGTATTTCCCGTTGCGGTATTACGGCTGGCTGGGGGGAACGTAGCCTTCGATCTGCACTTCACCCTCTTCAAACAGGTATTTGACCATCTCGGCTTGCAGCAGGGTGCGGTGATCAGCGTTCATCATATTGAGCTTCTTTTCGTTGATCAGCATGGTCTGCTTCTTCTGCCACTCACTCCAGGCTTCCTGGGAGATGTTGTCGAAGATGCGTTTGCCCAGCTCGCCGGGGATAAGCTGGAACGCCATGCCGGGGGCTTCTTTTTTCAGGCGCTGACAAAATACGGTACGGCTCATGGAGAACTCCTCGTTAGGGTCGCAAACCCGGTTGCAATTGGGGGTAGGCCAGCAATTTGCTGGTGGCGGCGGAGAGCCCGATGCTGGCCGGATGGTCAAGGTTATACCAGAGTTGGCTCGTCCCCTCCATGGTCAGAGGCGGCAGTGGCCGACTCAGGGTCACCAGCAGGGGGTTGATCTCCAGATGGTAGTGGCTGAAGGTGTGGCGAAATGCAGGCAGCGGCGCAAGTGACCACTCACCCGCGCCTTGCGTGGCCAGCCACTGCTCGGCGGAGCTGTGATCGCTAAACTCGGGAAAGCTGTAGAGCCCACCCCAGAGCCCGCTCATGGGACGCTGGATCAGCAGCAGCTCGCGCCCCTGTTGTAGCAGCAGCAGGGTGCAGTGACGAACTGGCAGCGCCTTCTTGGGCTTGCGCTCGGGGTAGCGGGTCGGGTTGCCTTCGGCATGACCCCGGCAGTCCGCCACCATGGGGCAGAGCGGGCATTGGGGCTTGCTGCGGCTGCAGAGGCTGGCGCCCAGATCCATGATGGCCTGGTTATAACGCTCCACGCCCTCTTGGGGGGTCAGGGCCTGGGCCTCGCGCCAGAGACGGTTCTCCACCTCCTTGCTGCCGGGCCAGCCGGGCTGGGCCAGATAGCGAGTGAGCACTCGCTTGACGTTGCCATCGAGGATGGCGTGGTGCTGACCCAGCGCCAGCGAGAGGATGGCGCCGGCGGTGGAGCGGCCTATCCCCGGCAGCTCGGCCACCTGGGCAAACTCGGTGGGGAAGTGGCCGCCGTGGTCGCGGCAGATCTGCTGGGCCGCCTTGTGCAGGTTGCGGGCCCGGGCGTAGTAGCCCAGGCCGCTCCAGTGGTGCAGCACCTCGTCGATGGGGGCGGCGGCCAGGCTTGCCACATCGGGAAAGCGCGCCATGAAGCGCTGGTAGTAGGGGATTACTGTGGTCACCTGGGTTTGCTGCAGCATGATCTCGGAGATCCAGACCCGGTACGGGCTCTTGTCCTGCTGCCATGGCAGGTGCTTGCGGCCGTCGCGCTCGTACCAGTCGAGCAGGCGGGCGCTGAAGGTGGGTAAGGATTCACTCACGTCGACAGGATCTCCAGAGGCGTATGGCGGCATTGCAGCACAGGGGGAGGGGTGTGTAAACCGTGTAAAAAATGGGGAATAACCCCTTTGCCGGGTTAAATCGGGCAAATTGGTGACTTTATTTGCCTATCCTTGCTCTGGCCCCTTGCACCGGCCCCTTAACTTTGGATAATTCCCCTTTTCCCCGATTAGGCAAGGCACAACAGAGAGAGCCATGAGCGACGACAGTAATCATCCCGAGACCACCGAAAGTAACCAGTTTATGCGCCGGATCCGCAGCTTTGTGCGCCGGGAAGGGCGCCTGACCCGGGGTCAGGAGCGGGCATTGGAAACCTTGTGGCCTGTGATGGGGGTGGAGTACCACCCGCAGCAGCTGGATCTGGTGGCGCTGTTTGGACGCCAGGCTCCCGTGGTGCTGGAGATCGGTTTTGGCATGGGCGCATCATTGGTGGAGATGGCCAAGGCGGCGCCGGAGAAAAACTTTATCGGCATCGAAGTGCATACTCCTGGTGTCGGTGCCTGTCTGTCATCTGCCGAAGAGGCCGGTGTCAGCAACCTGCGGCTCTTCTGTCATGATGCGGTGGATGTCCTCGAGCAGATGATCCCGGATCAGAGCATTGATACCCTGCAGCTCTTCTTCCCCGATCCGTGGCACAAGTCGCGTCATCACAAGCGTCGCATAGTGCAACCGGCCTTTGTGCAGATGCTGCGTCCCAAACTCAAGCTGGGCGGTGAATTCCATATGGCCACCGACTGGCAGAACTATGCCGAGCATATGCTGGAGGTGATGAATGTCGCCGAGGGCTTTGCCAACACCTCCGAATTTGGTGACTATGTGCCGCGTCCCGATTCCCGACCTCTGACCAAGTTTGAACGCCGTGGTCATCGCCTGGGTCACGGGGTGTGGGATCTGATCTTCAAACGCATCGCCTGAGCGTCCAGTCAGGTTTATTGAATAACGCCCTATCCGGTAGGGCGCCAGAAATTTAAGGAGCCATCATGGCACAACGCAGTCGTCGTCTGCGCAAGAAGCTGCGCATCGAGGAGTTTCAGGAACTCGGTTTCGAGGTGAGCTGGAACTTCCCGCTGGCCACCGCTGAGGAGCAGATCGATTCACTGATCGATGCGCTGATCAACGAGGTGATCGAGCCGCGCGGCCTGGCCTTTGCCGGTGATGGCCATCTGGCGTGGCAGGGGCTGATCTGCACCCAGCAGATCGGCAAGTGCAGCGCCGAAGATATCCAGGCTTGCTGCGAGTGGCTCAAGCAGAAGGGGATGGAGCATATTCATCACTCCGAGCTGTTTGACCTCTGGTATGGCGATCTAAACTGAAATATCAATAAAATCAAATAGATATAAAATTACCAATAAAAACAATAGCATATAACATATTGATTTTATTCTGTTTTATATTCGATAATTAAAAACCCCGGCCTGAGTGCCGGGGTTTTTGTTGGTGCTGAGGTTTGCCTGCGTGGCGCTAACCGACTCAGGCGTGGTGCGGTAAACGCTGTGCTGAGTGCTCCCGGTTCAGCAGTGCCAGCAGCAGATCATAGGGTTCGGCGCGGCAGGCAAAGTCTTCGTCTATGTAGGCGTATTCGATGCGCCTGTCTTCGGTCACCACATAGCTGGCCGGCATCGGCATCACCCAGCCATCGCTATCGTTATGATCGGGCAGATCTACGCCCAGTTGCTCCAGCGCGTCCACCATCTCCTCCGGCAATTTCACCGCCAGACCGCACTCGTAGGCCAGCTCGTTATGCCGATCATTGAGTAGCGGGAAGTTGACTGCCAACTGGCGGGCCAGCATCTGGTTCATGGATTGCTTCTGGGGGGTGATCCCCACCAGGCTGGCGCCGATGCGCTGGAACTCGGGTTGCAGTTGTTGCAGGGCCTGCAGTTGCAGGGTGCTGAAGGGCCCCCAGCCACCACAGAAGAAGTTGACCACCACAGGTCCCTTGAGTAACTGCTCGCTGAGGCGATAGGGCTGCCCCAGATGATCGAGCAGGGTGAAGTCCGGCATCAGGTCCCCTTGCTGACGAGCCGTGTCGGCAAGGCGAGCCTTTTTAAGCTGATTGATAGCCGCGTCCATGCTCTGCTGCAAGTCCGGCGGCAGGTGTTTTTGCCGTGCCGCCCGGCGTTCGGCGAGTTTGTTGGCTAGCTGTATCATGTGCTACTCCTGTCACTTCTACCTGTTGAGTATAGCCCCGATTAGTGCTTTTGCCCGTAAACCCTACAGATTGAAGATAAAGATGCTTTTGACACCACCATATGGTGGTGCAGGGTTCGCATCCGCTCCTGTCGCTAAGATTTGGACTCATTGGTAAACAAGATGCAGCTCACAGATTAAGCAATTCAGGACGGCAGACGCAAGCGGCCTGCCTCACAGCCTGGGCGTGACAAAGGTAAAAGCGGGTAAAGCGCCGTTACTGGTCGAGAAACAGCTCCAGCAGACCGTTGAGGTAACGGTGGCCCAGGGGCGTGATTTGCCAGTGGGAGCCTTCATCGAGCAGCAGCCCCTTGGCCATGGCACTTTGCAGTTGGGTGTCCATTACCGCCGGGTCAAGGCCGGTGCGGGCGGTAAATTCCGCCTTGGGGACAGCCTCGAACAGCCGCAGCCGGTTCATCATATATTCAAAGGGCAGCTCGTCGGCGGGCACCTGCCACTGTTCATCCAGATAGGGACGGGCCGGATCCAGATACCCCTTGGGGTGTTTGATCTTCACGCGCCGCTGCACGGCGCCGCTGGCCGGATCGGTCAGCTTGCCATGGGCGCCGCAGCCGATGCCGATATAGTCACCGAAGCGCCAGTAGTTGAGGTTGTGCTGGCACTGGTAGCCCGGCTTGGCATAGGCGGAGATCTCGTACTGATGGTATCCGGCGGCCAGCAGCAGCTGGTGTCCGCGCTCCTGTATCTCCCAGAGGATCTCCTCCTCCGGCAGCTTGGGAGGGCGGGCACCGAAGGCGGTGTTGGGCTCTATGGTGAGCTGATACCAGGAGAGGTGTGGCGGCGCCAGCGCTATGGCCTGGGCCAGATCATCCAGCGCCTGCTCCAGGCTCTGGCCTGGCAGTCCATGCATCAGATCCAGATTGAAGCTGCGCAGCGACAGGCTGGCGGCCTGCCTGGCTGCAGCTATGGCCTGGGCCGGATCGTGGATGCGTCCCAGTGCCTTGAGGTGCTGGGGGTTGAAACTCTGGATGCCGATGCTGATACGGTTGACGCCGGCAGCCTGATAGGCGGCAAAGCGTCCTGCCTCCACTGTGCCGGGGTTGGCCTCCATGGTGATCTCGATATCGGCGTCAAAGGGGATGCACCGGGCCACGCCGGTGAGCAGACGCTCGATGGCGGCGGCACTGAAGAGGCTGGGGGTGCCGCCACCGATGAAGATGGCGGCGAGTCTGCGACCGGCCACGGCGTCCAGCTCGCCATCCAGATCATCCAGCAGCGCCGTGACATACTCCTCCTCTTGGGTCTCCTGCTTGAGGGCATGGGAGTTGAAGTCACAATAGGGGCACTTCTGCACACACCAGGGGATATGGATATAGAGGGTCAGCGGCGGCAGGGCCAGAGCATCACCCATGCTCAGTAGAGCTCCTGCAATTTCTCTATCATCAGTTGCAGCGCCTTGGCCCTGTGGCTGGTCTGGTTCTTGATGAGGGTAGGCAGCTGGGCGGCGGTGCAGCCGGTATCCGGCACGAAGAAGATGGGATCATAGCCGAAGCCGTTTTCGCCCTTGGGCTCGGTGACTATCTGCCCTTCCCAGCTGGCCTGGCAGATCACCGGCGTCGGATCGTCGGCATGGCGCATAAAGGCCAGCACACACCAGTAACGGGCACTGCGCATTATGCTGGGGATGCCGTTGAGCTCGTCCAGCAGCTTGTTGAGGTTATCGTCGTCGCTGGCATCTTCACCGGCAAAGCGGGCCGAATAGACGCCGGGGGCGCCGTGCAGGGCATCCACTTCCAGCCCAGAGTCATCGGCCAGCGATGGCAGGCCTGTGATGCGGGCGGCATGACGCGCCTTGATGATGGCATTTTCCACGAAGGTGGAGCCGGTTTCCGGTACGCTTTCTACCAGAAAATCGCTCTGGGGCATCACCTTGAAGTTGAGGCCCGTGAGCATGTCGTTGAGTTCGGCCACCTTTTTCTTGTTATTGGAAGCCAGTACGATTCGGTTCATTACGCTATCTCCTTGCCCGTCAGCCGGGACCCCGCAGGGTGTTGGGCGTCATCATAACGATCCGTGGACGCAAAGCCAAAAAATGCGTAGCAAACCCCCGTTTTTTTCAGTCATCTGACCGATCCGCAACCAAGAGCCATGACAAGGGGGACAAGGCGCAGTAGCATTGGCGCTATTGCCCGTTTTGTCAGTATGGATTTGCCCTATGCGAGCCCTGTTTTTGCTCTCCTGCTCTTTACTGCTGGCTGCCTGCCAGCAGCCCCAGCCCACCCAGAGTGCGGCCGTGACCACGGATCTGCCAGATCTGGCCAAGACCCTCACCATGGCCCAGAACGGCCAGTCGGTGACCTTGAAGGTGGGGGAAGCGATGGAGCTGGCGCTGCCAGCCGAACCCAGCACGGGTTATCGGTGGGAAGTGGTGCGGGCACCGGGCAAGCTGCTGAAGACCTCGGCCCAGAAGATGGAGCCCGATCCTGACTCACGGGCCTGCCAGATGGAGCGGATGCAATTTGCTGCCAATGAGCAGGGACGCGGCATGCTGACCCTGGCCTATCGTCCGGTCGATAACCATGCCGACGTGGCCAACTATTACACCCTTTATCTGCGCGTTGAGCCCAGAAGATAAGGAGTGACGATGCGACTTTTTTTCTGCGCCATCGCCTTTCTCCCTCTGCTGGTAGCCTGCACGGGCAACATGTCGGCACCTCTTTCCATCGGCATCAACGACAGTGGTAAACAGCTTGCACTGGCCTCCGGCAGCGAGGTGATACTGCGCCTGCCTGCCACGCCTTCCACCGGCTATCGCTGGCAATGGTCGCCAGCCCTGCCTGATGCCGTTCACTGCAAGGAACTGCCGCTGGCCATGAGCCAGGACGATCTGCCCGGTGCCCCCGGCGAGCAGCAGTGGCAGTGCCAGTTGCCTGAGCCGGGCCGTTTTGTCCTGACCCTGGACTACCTGCGCAGTTGGGAGAAGCTGCCGCCGGTACGCACCTTCAACGTCACCCTGCAAGTTCGCTAGGTAAGTCGCTAGGGGCATTCGCCTTCTTTACCCTGGCTTCCCCATTTCGAGTCACGTCCAGTCCTTGTCAGGCTGGGCGCGGGCTGGATAGCCTGTCACAATAGCCCTCTGTTTTTTCAATGCGCCTCTTTTTATGGAGCGAGTATGGTGCTGCGTCTTCTTCTGCTGTGGTGGTTGCTGGCTCCGCTGCCTGTGCTGGCCGATGTACTCTGGCTCACCAATGGCGATCGTCTCACCGGCGAGGTAAAACAGCTTAAAGATGATAAGTTTACTTTTGCCAGCAAGCTGGCAGGCGAGGTTACGGTAGCCTGGAAGGATGTGCAGAAGATAGAAACCGGCAAGCCGTTGTTGCTGGAGTTCAAACCGGTAACCGGCAATCCGGCGGGCAAGGATGAGCTGGTGGAGGTGGTGATCCGCGGGCAGAAGCACTACTTCAAGCGTGCCGCCTTGAGCGAGATGGCCAAACCGGAGCGCTTTAGCGAGAACCCCTTCTGGCAGGGGAACCTGGATCTGAGCCTGGATCTCAAGCGCGAGCAGAGCGATACCAACGAGGTGCGTCTGAAGACGGATCAGGAGTTCCAGAAGGGGTTCTGGCGGGACAGTCTCAAGGCCTCGTTAGACCATAGCAAGCAGGATGGCGTGCTCAATAGCTATGACTACGAGCTGCGCAACGATCTGGACTACTTCTGGAGCAGTCACTGGTTCTGGCGCGGTGAGGCGGTGTTCAAACATGACTTTATCGAGGAGCTGCAAGACGAGATCCGCTATGGTAGTGGCCCAGGTTATCGCTTCTTCGATGACAAGGAGGGACGCTTCGAGTTGGGCTCGCTGTTGGGGCACTATGCCTACCACTACCGCACCCAGCCGGATCTGGAGTTCCAGATCCTTGGCATCAACTGGGATTACCGCCACAAGTTTCATGACTCCAAGCTGGAGTTCTACACCAATGGCGATTACGGTTATCCCTTCATCGACGAAGTCGATTATGCCCTCGAAGCCGAAGCTGGATTGCGCTACAGCCTGAGCGAGAGCCTGCGTCTCACCCTCTCTACCGAGCTGGAGTCGCTGCAGGGGGAGATTGATTCGTACAATGACTGGCGCCACTTCCTTGGCATTGGCTATAGCTGGAAGTAGGCAGAAGCCTGCAGATAACAGGAGTGTGCTATGTGGTTAACCGCCCTGCTTTTTGGCTCGGTCGTGGAGCTGGTGACGGACCAGCTCAAGTCCCAGAGTGCCGATG
>RRZT010988541.1_pt1 | contig 11829 bp, 7 predicted proteins | sample 2165551 | NCBI WGS metagenome assembly RRZT01 (sample SAMN10456910, study PRJNA506462) | wastewater metagenome | biome: wastewater; feature: sludge; material: wastewater sludge; isolation source: wastewater sludge with Escherichia coli K12::gfp cells carrying plasmid... | place: USA: Moscow, Idaho ... | reverse complement strand
CAAACGCATGTTTTCTTTTATTTTCTGCAATTTCAGCTGGTGTTGGATGGTAAATATCGACCAACTTAACACAAACACATGTCAAATAACTACTTTCATTACGCTTTCCACGAAACGGAACGTGCGCTAAATAAGGTGAATCTGTTTCGAGAACGATATGTTTGATATCAAAATCACCTAAAAATTGATCTATTTTACCATTTTTGAAGGTTACAACTCCACCAATTCCTAATTTCAAATTGAAGTCTATTGCGCGTTGTGCATCTTCTTTTGTTCCAGAAAAGCAATGAAAAATTCCGAATAATTTTTCATCTTTCACTTCTTCTAATACTTCAAAAACTTCGTTGAAAGCATCACGGCAATGAATCACAATTGGTAAATTCTTTTCTTTTGCCCATTCAATTTGCGTTTTGAAAGCATCTTGTTGCGTTTGTAAAAAATCTTTTTCCCAATACAAATCAATTCCGATTTCGCCAATCGCTTTAAATGGACGTTTATCAATCCATTCGCGCACATGAGCCAACTCCTCCTCTATTGTATCTGGATGAACCGAACACGGATGCAAACCCATCATCGCAAACATCGAATCTTGATGTTGACTTTCTAACGCCAACATTCTATCCGTGTAACTTTTATCAATTGCTGGCAAATAAAATCGCTCTACTCCATTTTGCTTTGCTCGCGCAATTACTTCATCTATATCATTCTCGAATTGCTCCGAATATAGATGTGTATGTGTATCAATTAACATGTTTTATTTTTGATTTCAAAAGTTCTTTTTCAGCTGAAAAATCAAGTTGATTTCCTTTTTCTAATTCATTCATCAATGCAATCGTTTTAACTAAAAATTGTTGATGATTGTCTGATTCTTCATTAAAAGGACGATGATTAATCGCTGAAATAACTTTGTTTATTTTTTGAATAATTGTTTGCGTCGATTGCTCGAAATAAGTTTCAGAAAACCTTTCCCAAATATAATCAACCGCTTGTTTCGATGGATGAATCAAATCTTCTTTGAAAAAACGATAATCTCTCAAATCATCCAAAACCAATTCGTATGACGGAAAATATTCAACATGATTATCTTGAAGACTCAATTGATATAAAGCGTCTAACAATCTCGCTTTGCTTACATTATTTTCGACCATTCCATCTTTTGTGTGACGAACAGGACTAACTGTTGTAATAATACGAATAGTTGGATTAATATTCTTCAAATCTGAAACAATTAATTCCAATGATTTTAGATTTTCTTCTGTTGTTAATAATCGTTTTTCAAATTGTTTTGCGTCAACTTTATGACAATTCGCAACAACTTGATTAGATGTTTTCCATTCATAAATCCACGATGTTCCCAATGTAATCATTAACACATCACAAGAAAGAATGTAATCATGAACTTGATCTAAAGTCAAATTTAATTCCTCTAAAACAGCTTCTTTCGTCAACGCATTAAACGAAGAATGTACATCGAAACAGAAAAATTCTTCTCCGTTTTGATGTACATCTGCTGTTGTAAAATATTTTTTTTGAATGCTTCTTTCGATTAAATTTTGAATAGAATGTGAATTAAAAATTACTCCAAAAGGATTAATTAATCCATCAAACTTTAAATCTGTCAAACGTTTTCCAATTTCATCTGAAAAACAAGAGCCTATCGTCAATATTTTATGTTGATGATTGAGCTTAAAATCAGAAGATTGAATTTGAAAAGTCGTTCGAAATTGCATTTTTTATCCTTGTCGATCAATTAAAACTTCGCTTAATTCTCTCAAATAAGATTTACGTTCTTCTGGAACATCAATTTGATCCAAATAGCTGTGCGCTTTATTTGTATATTCTCTAATTAATGTAGAAAGTTTACGGTTAACATTCAGTTTTCTGAATAATTTTTCTACCGCATATACTTTATCGATATTATCTGTATTTGAACTATACCAATATAATAATTCCTCTTTTTCTTCTTCATTTGCCGCTTCTAAAGCAGAAATGTAAAGAATCGTTTTCTTATTCTCGAAAATATCTCCAGCATGTTTTTTACCTAAATGTTCAAGGCTACCAAAAACATCCAAATAATCATCTTTCAATTGATACGCGATTCCTAAATTCAAACCATATTGGTACAATTTATCCGAATCCTCTTCCGAAGCGTTTCCAATCATTGCACCTAATTTCAAAGCACAACCAAGTAAAACACTCGTTTTTAAAGAAATCATATTGATGTAATCATCGTACGAAACATTCAATTTTGTTTCATAATTCACGTCCAATTGTTGTCCTTCACAGACTTCTAAAGCAGTTTTAGAAAATAATTTTGTCGAACTTTTAAATAATTCTGGTTCTAAATCTTCTAAATATTGATACGCTTTTACCAACATTGCATCACCAGAAAGAATCGCTGTATTTAATCCAAATTTTTCGTGAACTGTTGGTTTACTTCTTCTTAATGAAGCATTATCCATAATATCATCGTGCATCAACGAAAAATTATGAAAAAACTCAATCGCTAACGAAGGTTTCAATGCTTTTTCAACTTCACCATCAAACAAATCAGTTCCCAATAAAGTCAAAATTGGACGAATTCTTTTACCACCAATATTCAAAATGTAATCCATCGGTTCGTATAATTCTTCTGGATTTTTAGAAAATGGATTTTTATCAATTGTTTCGGCAATTAATTCGTGAAATTTATCAAATGAGTACATAGTTTGATTTTTGTAAAAATTAAGTTTTGGCAAATATAACTAAGAATGATTGATTTTGGGTTGTTTTCTTTTATTTTTGATTGAACCTAAAAATTCGTTTCCGACAATCAAATACAAAAGAATTTGACCAATAATCGCCGCAATAAAATAAGGATGACCTTTTTGTAAAACAATCTCAGCACTTTGCAACGAAGGAATTGTCCAAAAATAAGTAGAAACAATTACTAAAAGCAACGCATTAAGCCTAAAAATCCAAATTTTATTCATTTTATATGTTCCGAAATGGATAAAAAAAGCGCCCAAAAAAGTATAAGCCAACACCTCGAAAAATTCGTTCAACACAAATTGTTCTCTAAATAAGCCAAAAATATCTTTGTGACTTACAAACAAAAACTCTTCTGGAACAAGGTAACTCCAATGGTTTGCAATAAAAAATAGAACAAGATTTAGCATCAAAACAATCGTCAATTGATCTTTGAATTGATCAACAAACATTGAATAATACTTGAACTTTGAGATTGACTTCTTTGATTTCATTTAACGAAACAATTCACTTACAATTTGATACGATTTTCGTTTTGCTTTTTGATCAAAAACATTCGTTGAAACCATCATTTCATCAATTTTAGATTCAAAAATAAATTCATCAAAACTCTGCGCCAATGCACCTTTACTTCCAATAAAAGACAAAGCTGTCATTCCTTTTAGCATATATTTTTGCTCAGGCGAAGCCAATTCTAACTGTGTTTTTTCGGGAGGAACAATTGGCTGACGTTTATCGGTAATAATATTCAAAAAACCTTGGTACATCGACATCGATAAATAATGTGCTTCTTCGTCTGTATTCGCCGCAATTACATTGACACAAGCAATCGTATATGGTTCTTGCAAAAATTCAGAAGGTTGAAATTGAGAGCGATAAATCTCTACCGCATTATAGAATTGTTGTGGCGCAAAATGACCTGCAAACGCATAAGGCAAACCTAATTTAGCCGCCAAAAAAGCCGAATCTGTACTTGATCCTAGAATATAAATCGGCACATTTGCTCCTTCTCCAGGAATTGCACGCACTTTACTTTCTTTATTATCTAAACTAAAATAGTTTTGTAGATTTTTGATTTCAGCTTCAAAATCATAATTCATAAAATTATCGCCTCTACGCAAAATAGACGCCGTTAATTGATCTGTTCCTGGCGCACGACCTAAACCTAAATCGATACGATTTGGATAAAGCGCATCTAATGTTCCAAACTGTTCTGCAACTGATAAAGCAGTATGATTAGGTAACATGATTCCTCCCGAACCAACTTTAATTCTTGAAGTTCCATTTGCTACATAACCTATTAATAAAGAAGTTGCCGCACTCGCAACATTTTGCATATTATGATGTTCGGATAGCCAATAACGACTATACCCTATTTCGTCGACAAATTTTGCGTTATCTAACGTGTTTTTGAACGTTTGATTTAATGTATCCCCTTCTCTCACATAAGCCAAATCTAACACCGAGTAATTTATTTTTCTCATCCGTTCTTCTCTAATTAAAATATGAAACTAAATTACAAAGAAAAAATTTAAAAAAAATTCCTCCATAATATACATTATAGAGGAGATAAATTTGATAATTGGATTTATAAATAGGTTTAAGTAGTTGAGAGCGTTTAGTTTTTAATTAATAGTTTGATGATAGATTAGTAATCTTTCGAAATACATAATTCAAAAATAGATTATAAATCAAAAAAAATTATATTTTCAGGGGGGACAATTGAGGGGACAAATTACATTTAATTCATTTTCAATTATTTATCCTTTACAAAAAAAGGATAAAATATTTTAAGATTATCTAAAATAAACTAAATATTAAAATTATATTTGAAAAAAAATATGCTCAAGTCCTCTATATTTTTTACTTTTTTACTAAACCTAATACTTTTATTCTCATCATTTGAATCATTTCATACTGTATATGATGATCAAATTGCATTAGAAAAAATCATATTTCAAAATAGAGATGTTGAAGATTCGTTACAATTGCAACTTAATTTTAATGAAATTAATCGTCAATCGACTTCTAATTTTAAACAAAAAAATCAAATTATTTATCAAGTATTATTAGCAAATATTTATGCTCAAAACTATGATAAGTTAAATGTAAAAAGCGAATCATTATATAATTCCGCATTAAAAAAGGCTAAAAAATTAGATTCGAACATTCAGATTTGGGTGAATACACAATTCGGATTCTATTTTTATAATTTCAGTCAATATCAAAATGCTTATCCATATTTTATGGAAGCTTCGAAACTTATCGACTTGACAGAAGATGAGAAAATTTTGTCTAAAAGTGATGTTTACAAAAAAAACGCATTTTACTTTATGAACGTTAAAGAGTATGATAAAAGTGAGAAATATCTTTTGTTGGCATTAAAATATACGGAGAAAAATGATAATGAATATGGTACAATTCTGAATGCAGTTGGACATAATTATTTGAATAAAACCAATTTCACCAAAGCAAATTATTATTTTGAGCTGACCAAAAAATATGCTTTACAAAACAAAGACGAAATTCGTTATGCAAAAGCTTTGGGTGATATCGCTTCTATAAACATACACAATAAAGATTATTCACTTGCTATAGATAATCTAAAAAAGGATATCGAAATTTCTAAAAATCTTGTAAATCATCGAAATCTTATGTATGCGAATATTCAGCTAGGAAAATTGTATTTGCAACTTAATCATTTGAAAGAGGCAAAAAATATTTTGATTGAAGCAAAAGAATATGCTGCACAAAAGAAATATTTAAATAGCTATGAATTTGACATTTACACCATTTTATTAGAAATCGCAATACGAGAAAATAACGAAGCTGACGAATTATTTGCAAGAAGAAGGTTGAGTATTTTAGAAAATGAAATTCAAAAATCAGACGGAAAAGATGTTATAAATGAAATAAATTGGAAGATTCAGAAAGAAAATTTCAATTATAAATTTGAGACCGAAAAAGTAAAACAAGAAAAAGCAATTTTATTAAAAAACGCTTTACTTTTGATTACATTATTATTGATTATCATCATTTTATTTGTCATCATTTCCTATCGTAGAAGAATAAAAATTCAAAATTCTAATTATGAAAATAAGGTTTTATCTATTCAAAATGATAAACTAAAATCTGAGAATAAGTTAAATGAAACGACCAAAACACTCGAAGCTTATAAAACTTATTTATCCGAAAAAAATAAACAAATTGTTACGCTGAAAAAAGAAATCAATACAGTTTCGAATTCAAATTTCTCAAATAAAGCACAGCAATATGATGAATTAGTTAATTTATTAGATTCTCATCTTATGACAGCTAAAAACTGGACAAACTTTAAAAGTATTTTCGATCATGAGCAGAAAAATTTTATTGAACATTTAGATCAAAACTTTCCTGGATTAACAGAATCTAATTTGAAAATAATTTACTTGTTAAAATTAGGTTTAACCAATATTGAAATATCTCAACTTTTAGGAATTTCTGCAGATTCAGTCAAAAAATCGAAACAGCGCTTAAAAAAGAAATATGAAAATTTTGAGTTGATTTTTAAAGATAATGATGATTAAGAAACAATTATTCAATTCTCAACTTATTCAAATTACTTCGATAACTTTCTAATAATAAACTTTCCGTTACATAACCTTCAAATTTACCTTTTTTAGTGAGTAAAATATAATCTATTTTTTTTGCTTCCATCATTTTCATCACGTTTGCAGCATTCGTAAAAATAGATGTCGAAGTTGCTTCTGTAATACATTCTAAGTAGCTTTTATCAATATTATCATTAAAAATAAATGATCGAATATTATCTAAAACTATAACTCCATGAATCGATTTATCTTCGTTTAGAACTGGAATAAAGTCTTGTGTTGTAGTAGAAAAAATTTCTTTTATATCTTCAATTGAATTGTAAACTGTCAATGTTTTGATATTCTTGATATAAATCGAAAACAAATCAATTTTATTGAACAAATTTCGGTCTTTATCAGATGTAAAAACAATTCCTTTTTCTGCTATTGCGTATATATCCATCGAATATTTGTCGTATCGTTTTGAAATTGCAAAACTTATCGAAGAAACAATCATCAAAGGAATAATCAATCCATAACCTCCCGTAATTTCGGCTATTAGGAAAATCGCTGTTAATGGGGCGTGAAACAATCCACTTAAAACAGCTGCCATTCCAACAACTGTAAAATTACCAACAGGAACTTCTTTGAAACCGATTAAATTAAAGAATTTTGCAACGACAAAACCAAGATAAGACCCAACAAATAAAGAGGGCGCGAAGTTTCCTCCGTTTCCTCCACTTCCTAAAGTTAGACCTGTTGCAATAGATTTGATTAAAATTGTGACAAAAACAAATCCTAAAACTATCCATTGATTCGTTCTAAAACTCTCTAATAAAGAGTTATTTAAAATAAAACCCGCTTCATCATTTGCTAAATATTTTATACTCTCATAACCTTCACCAAATAAAGTTGGAAAAAAGAAAATCAATATCGCTAAACTTCCCGCTCCAACAATCGCTCGCCAATATACATTATCCGAATAATTTCCTATCAAATGTTCTACTTTACGAAATAATCGAGCATGATAAACAGAAACAAACCCCGCCAAAACACCCAAAATAACATAGAAAATAACATTATGATAATCAAACCCTAACGCATAACGAAAGGATAATAACATATTGCTTTTTAAAGTTAAATTAGCAATTAAAGCCCCTGTTGCAGAAGATAACAATAAAGGAATAAAAGCAGTAACACTCATATCCGCTAATACAATTTCTATCGCAAACAAAACGCCCGCAATTGGTGCATTAAAAGCAGTCGCAATCCCAGCTGCAACACCACAAGCCAATAGTAATGTACGTTCTTTATATTTAAATCTGTAATATTGGGCATAATTAGAACCAAATGCCGCTCCAGTAATTGTAATCGGAGACTCTAAACCTGCCGAACCACCCATACCAACTGTTAAGGAACTCGTTAAAATCTGAGCATACATTTGTTTTTTAGGCATTATTCCAGATTTTTTAGCTACAGCAATCATGATTTGAGAAGTTCCCTTTTCTATCGAACCATCCAAAAATTTCTGCACTACAAAAACCGTCAACAAAATACCTATAATTGGCAATATACTATTGATGTAAGGCAGTTTGACTAAATTATTAATATAAATAGTAAATTGAAAAACATTGTGCGCAAAAGTTTTTAGCACAATCACTGCAAAAGCAGATGAAATAGCTACCAAAATACACGATAAATACAAAAATTGTCGCTCTGATAAAACTAATTTTAACAGGTTCAACAAGTTTTGAAAAAAATTAAATGATTTTTTAATGTATTGAAAAAACTTTTGTTTTGTAGAAAGTCGCATACTCCAAAAATAGTGTACCTTTTGTTTATTGCCTAATTTAACTGCCACGAATTACACAAAAAGTAAACCAATAATACATAAAAGAATAAATTTTTTGAGAAAAAAAATAATTAATCATCTAATAACTATTTAATGCTAACAACTTCAATGATCTATAAACATTCACTTTTATAAATTATTTACTTTTCTATGATTCACTAAATAAAAGAATATTCATTAAAAGCATTTTTACAATTAATAAAATAACTTATTAATAATAAACACTTTAAACTTTATTATTTCAGAATAAACATTTACATACATAACTAAACAGCAATTGATTGAGAATAAAATATATTTTTATAATTCAATGAATTAACACTTTAAAATAATGAAAAAAATTTACTTCAAGCTTATTGGTTTAACCATGGGTGTATTTATGTTAGCTAGTAATAAAACTAATGCACAAGTTTATGTTATTGGAAATGGAGAATATGCTACAAGTGTATCAAATGATGGAAATGTTGTTGTTCTTTTTGGATTGGACAATAATTATTATTGGACAAAAGACAAAGGTGTCCAACAATTAGGAGAAATAGTACCTGGAAGTTATAATGGTGGTGTTTCTACAGTTACAGCTGACGGAAAAATAATTTCTACTAATGTTATTGATCCCAAAACAGGTATTAATCAAATTGCTACTTATAATTTAGAAAAAGATGAGTGGAATTATTTAGGAGGTCTTGGTAAAATTGTTGATAGTGAAACAAGTTCTGTATGGGGAATGACAGGAAATGGATCTGCAATAGTTGGAATCGCAAGTACATCTGACGGATATGGTCACGCTGTTAAATGGACAAAAGAAACTGGTTTAGTTGATTTAGGCTCGACTACTCCAAAATCAGCATCTAGAGCAAATGCAATAAGTGAAGACGGAACAATGATTGCAGGATGGCAAGATGATAAAAATGGAGCCAGATATGGAGCTTATTGGAAAAATGGAGTACAACATTTAATAAAAGACAATAGTGGAAATCCTGTTTACGAAATTAGTTCTGTTTCGGGAGACGGAAAATGGTTACTAGGTTCTCAATTTGAATATGCAATGAAATGGAGCGAGGAAACTGGAGTACAATTAATTGAAGATTCTAATGCAGATCCATTTTATGTTGGAGCGGCTACAGCAACTAATTATGATGGAAGTGTAATTGTTGGATATTACAGAGAATTTCCTGGACCTGCAATGATGGGTGATGGATTTATTTGGACAAAAGAAACAGGAAAAATCAGTTTAGATGAATATGTAAAAAATCTAGGATATGATAATTTAGGAATTACCTTTTCTTTGCCTTATGCAATATCAAAAGACGGAACAAAAATTGTCGGTGTAGGAAGAACAACTGAAGAAGCAGTTTCTTTTATGATTTCTCTTCCTAAATTAGGAACTTCAGAAGTAAATCAAGTTGAATATTCTGTTTTTCCTAATCCTACAAGTGATATAATAAACATTGAAACAAAAGGAAAATTATCTTCATCAATATTATATAATATGACTGGACAAAAAGTTCTTTCTACTAATGAAAAACAACTTAATATTTCGTCCCTACCTAAAGGTACTTACGTTCTAAAAACAATTATTGATGGAAATGAAAACACTAAAAAAATTATTAAAAAGTAAATTTTATTAATCAATATTTAACAAGCCAGAAATTAATTTCTGGCTTGTTTATTTATTACTATAATATTTTTAGTGAAAATTATTCAAATCAATTCAAAGAATTTCCTTAAAATCATTTAACTAACAACATACATAAAATCATATTAATCAATACTTTATTCTTTATAATTAATGAAAACAATATAACTTTATCCAAAACAAATCATCCTCAGTTAATAAAGTCTAAATTTATCATTCAAATTAATTAACACAGAAATTTATTATGAAAAAAATTTACTCAAAACTTAAAAGTTTAGCTGTATTATCAGCTTTAATTGGGGGAACAAGCTTTGTTAATGCACAAGTTTATGTTGTTGGAGATGGTCAAACTGCATACAGTGTATCAGAAAATGGAAAAGTTGTAGTATTAAACACAGTTGATAATAATTTTTATTGGACACCAGAGAAAGGTATTCATTTATTAGGAGAAATTGCTTCTGACACTTCAAACTCAGGGCATCCATTGGTTACTGCTGATGGTAAAAAAATTGCTGTAATGGTTGCTAAACCTGAAACAGGTGTAAACCAAATGTCTATTTATGATATCGAATCTGACACATGGAAATATCTAGGCGGACTTGGGGGAGTTTCAGATAACGAAACAAGTTCTGTTTGGGGAATGAGTGCTGATGGAAAATATATTTCGGGATTAGGTGCTACTAAAGACGGAAGTTTTCATGGTATTGTGTGGAACGAAGCAACTGGATTTACAGATTTAAAAACTGATGGCGAGTATTATTCTCGTGCGAATGGAATTAGTGATGATGGTAAAATTGTTGTTGGTTGGCACGATACTGACTTTGACCGTTGGGGTGTTTACTGGGAGAATGGTGAAAGACATCAAGTTTTAGATCAAGACGGATATGAAGTTCTTGAATTAGCAGGAGTTTCTGGTAACGGAAAATGGATGATTGGTGCAACGGGAGAAGATGTAGCTATGCGTTACAGTAAAGAAACAGGCGTACAATTGATAGAGCATCCTAAACAAGGATTCTATTTTAATGGGGCTGCAACAGCTATAAATACTGACGGTAGCGTTATTGTAGGTTTTTATAGACCTTGGCCTGGACCTGCATTCATGGGAGAAGGATTTATTTGGACTGAAAAAACAGGACGAGTTGAATTAAATGAATATGTAAAATCTCTTGGTTATGATGATTTAGGTATTACATTCGCATTACCTCTAGGAATGTCTAAAGATGGAACTAAAATTGTTGGTTTAGGCAAAACCGATGAAGGTGTTGTTTCTTTCCTTATTTCTTTACCTAAATTAGCTACTACAGAAGTTAATACAGTAAAATTTGATATATATCCAAACCCAAGTTCAGATGTTATCAATATAGAAAGTAAAGGAAATGTAACTGCTTCTGTTTTATACAATATGGCTGGACAAAAAGTTCTTGATTCTGATAAGAAACAAATCAACATTTCTTCTTTACCTACAGGAACTTATATTTTAAAAACTACTATTGATGGTAAAGATGTTACGAAAAAAGTAATGAAGAAATAATTTACCTTTATTCATATCATAAAAAAATCTCGAGCAGATGCTTGAGATTTTTTTATTTAATTAATTTTCTTATTTCGATTTTATTTTAGGAATTATTACCTGTCAAATCTATAAAAAGATAAAAGATACGCCTATCAATTTTTCGAAAGGAACTTTAATAGAAATCATTGCAATTACAGTTTTGGCAATCTTTTTTTACTTTCACAATGATGTTGCGAGAGCTTTTCGTTACGGAATTTATTATTGGATTCCGATGGTTGGAATTGTTCTAATTTTTGCATTACAAAAAGGTTTATTTTCGAGAATACTTCAACACAAAATTCTGGCTTATTTAGGTGAAATCAGTTTTGCGTTTTACATGATTCATATGATTGTGATAAAATATGGAAATCAATATTTACCTAAAATCAATGATTTTCAGAAAATTGGAATTTATTTTATAATTGCTTTAATTCTAAGTGCATTAACGTTTGAATATTTTGAGAAACCCGTT
>RRZT011132911.1_pt1 | contig 11830 bp, 10 predicted proteins | sample 2165551 | NCBI WGS metagenome assembly RRZT01 (sample SAMN10456910, study PRJNA506462) | wastewater metagenome | biome: wastewater; feature: sludge; material: wastewater sludge; isolation source: wastewater sludge with Escherichia coli K12::gfp cells carrying plasmid... | place: USA: Moscow, Idaho... | reverse complement strand
CCGCAGGGCTCAATACCGGATGGGGACATTGCGTGAGGAAGGCTTGGGGGCTCCTCGTAATCGGGTGCATGCCTATGCCTGGCTCTCACTAGCGGCAACAGAAGGGATGCCTGAAGCCATGCAGGCCCGTGATGAACTGGAAGTGGTGATGACTAAGCTAGAAATAAAACAGGCTCAGAAGCTGTCCGAATATTGGTCCCTGTTACAAACAACAAGATAAAAAGAAAGAGGGTGACCATTAGCCACCCTCTTTCTTTTATGTAAAATAATGCAGGTGGCTTACTTAAAAAGTGCGCGTTGGATACCTAGTTCAAGACCACGGACTTCAGCTAACCCTTTTAATCTCCCAATACATGAGTATCCCGGATTCGTTTTCTTTTTCAGATCATCAATCATCTGATGACCATGATCTGGCCGCATTGGAATAAGTCGATTATCACCATTTTTCAGCCGCCGCTGTTCTTCGCGTACTATTTCCAATACCACATTATACATATCTACATCACCATCAAGGTGAGCCGCTTCGTGGAATGTCTTGGGGTTATCTTCACGTTTGGTGGAACGTAGATGAGTGAAATAAATACGATCCCCATAACGCTTGATCATATCAACCAAATCATTATCCCCACGGACACCATACGAGCCGGTACACATGGTAATACCATTGACCTGACTGGGAATTCGATTAACCAGCCACGCTATATCCTCAATGGTAGAGACGATACGCGGTAATCCCAGGATCGGGCGGGGAGGATCATCCGGATGGACAGCTAAACGGATGCCAGACTCTTCACACACAGGTACGATTTCATCGAGAAAATAGGCCATGTGCTCCCGCAAGCGGTCTTTGTCAATATCCTTATATTTATCCAACTGCGCCTGAAATGCCTCCAGAGTATAACCCTCTTCGGCACCAGGCAAACCCGCAATAATATTGCGAGTGAGCGTCTCTATTCGCTCCACGCTCATACCGTGAAAATAGCTCAACGCTTGTTGTTGCTCTTCCTGAGAGTATTCATGAGTTGCGCCAGGACGTTTCAGGATATAGAGCTCAAAAGCAGCAAATGCGATATGATCGAAACGTAGTGCACGGGAACCATCCGGCATTTCAAACTCAAGATCTGTTCGGGTCCAATCCAGCACCGGCATAAAGTTATAGCAAATAGTATCAATACCACAGGCGGCCAGATTACGGATCGACACTTTATAATTATCAATCCATTGCTGATACTGGCCTGAATGTGTCTTGATCTCTTCATGTACTGGCACACTTTCTACCACAGACCAGGTCAAACCATTTTCTTCGATTAAGGTTTTGCGAGTTAGGATCTCATCCTTACTCCAAATCTGACCATTGGGTATATGGTGCAATGCAGTCACAATACCCGTTGCGCCAGCCTGTTTTATATCGTTCAAGGTTACCGGGTCATCAGGACCATACCAGCGCCATGTTTGTTCCATATGTTCACCTATATTTTTAATGAAGTGACCCGACCGATACTTTATAAAAGATCGGGACACCGATAATAAAATAAATTTATAGTTTACTGCGAAATGTTATTTCTCCTTGACGGAAATACTGGATAGGAACTGAAGATATATCCATCAAAGTTGGGGTCATCACTATCAGAAAGCTCCATCAATCTGATTTTTACCTTTTCAAGGTGATGCCACATTGTTTTTTTAGCTGCTTCAGGATCCTTCTTGATCATAGCCGACAGTATTGCTTGGTGATCACCAAACCACTCTTGTCGATATGTCAAATCAGTAATTCTTGTGTGCAACTTTTGCCACATCGGATTATTTTCACGAATATCCCAAGACTGCTTAAAAAGCTCAACCAACACACTATTTTGTGTTGCTTCTGCGATAGCTAAATGAAAGATATGGTCGCCTTCCTCACCTTCTCCAGAAATCAAATTCTGTCGTTCCAGCTCCAATGCTTTACGCATTTTTGATATATCATGAGGTGTAGCTTGCAAAGCAGCAAATTCAGCAATATTACTTTCCAACAACTGTCTTGCTTGTAGCATCTCAAATGGTCCAGCAATGCTTTGAGATACATCTATAGATATGTTGTTTTTCTGCTGAGGTAATTGGATTACATACACACCAGAACCTTTACGAACCTCAATCAGATTTTCCAATTCCAGCATGATCAATGCTTCTCTAACCACAGTTCTGCCAACACCAAGTTGCTCAGCAATGTCACGTTCTGGTGGTAGACGATCTCCAATTTGGTACTGCCCATCTGACAATTGGTTACGGAGAAACAATCCTACCTCTTGATATGGACGTTTTATTTCAATAGTCATCTGAGTAAAGCCTAGCGATAATAGAAGTAATGTTTGCTATCATAACGAACGCCCAAAATTGGTCAACCAATTATTCTGTGTATGAATGGATCGAGATGAACACATCTTTATCCACTAATCATTTGACACCTTTGATTCGCTCTACCATTGCATCTAGCTGAGGATTGTTCTGCTTGATATCAACATACATTGGCTGAACAGCATCAACAAAGGGGGTTTTATCAACATTGCTGAAAGTAACCCCAGCCTTCTCTGCGCTAGCACGCTCTTGTGCTTCTGACTGAGCCCACAGCTTTTTCATCAACTCAGAAGAATTGGTGGCCGCCGTGTATAACACCTGCTGCTGATCCGGGGTCAATTTATCCAGCGTTTTCGTCGAAACAACCAAGACATCAGGCACCATAGTATGCTCATCAAGGCTGAAAAATTTTGCAACCTCACTATGACGACTCAAGCTAAAAGACGGGATGTTGTTCTCTGCTGCATCAACAACACCTTGCTGCAATGCAGTGTACAGCTCACCATAAGCCAAGGGAGTTGGGTTTCCGCCCAAGGCCTTGACCATAGCAATGGCTGATGGACTAGGCTGAACCCTTATTTTCATACCCTTCAGGTCACTTGGTGAGCTAATCGGTTTCTTGGCATACAGACTACGAGCACCGGCATCGTAATAAGTCAGACCAACGAAACCTGACACTTTTGTAGAATTCAGTATCTCCCGTCCAATATCCCCCTCTTCGACCTTAAATAGATGCTCTTTGTCACGAAACAGATATGGCAGGTTAAATACAGAGTAAGCAGCGCCAAAAGATTCAAGTTCCGCCGCATTACTCTTAACCATATCCAAAGCACCATTTTGCATCAACTCCATCGATTCACGCTGTGAACCCAACTGAGCATCTGGATAAATTCTAATCACCACCTCTCCGCTGGTTTTTTCACGGACTTCCTTTGCCATCTCAGACATTGCCTTATGTACGGCATGATCACGATTATGGTTGTGGCTCAATTTCAATGTTGTTACAGCCATGGCTTGCGATGATCCAAGCAAGAGCAGAGTTCCAATCACTGTACCAAGCAAAGTTTTAGAAGCATTCATAGGTGACTCTCCCATTAGCCAGAGAGCAAAACGGTGTTTGCTAGCACCCTGACTGGTTGACCAAATTGAGGATTTTAGGTTTATCGGAAGCGATAGTGCTCCCTCTGTTTGGGGAAAGTCAAAGTCAAAAGCCAGATTGGTCGACCAGGATCACAGTTTAGATACGAGATCTGGTCGACCCGTCCTTATGTGACCGCTATCACTGATACATAAATAGTCACCGTCCTATACTTACACCAGCCCAACGGAATCTTTGGTCAACCAATCATAAAGATTCCCACCGAAAAGGACTGATAAGTAATGAAAAAATTTATCTTTCATCTAAACCAGACGCTCGCAACATTTACAATTTGCTTGTCTGTTTTTTTAGTTGTTTGTGTCGTGTGGCAAGTATTGTCACGCTACATCTTCTCAGCCCCGAGTACCATAACGGATGAGCTATCTCGCTATTTGTTCATGTGGGTCGCAATGATCGGGGCGGCCTATACCACAGGACAAAAAAGACATCTAGCAATTGACTTGCTCGTCATGAAGCTAAGTGGTAAACGAAAGCTTTTGGTAGAGATCTTCATTCAAATAGCGATCACAGCCTTTGCGGTCATCGTGCTTATTTATGGCGGTTCAGTTCTTACTATTCAAACCTTAGCCGCAGGTCAGTTGACACCTGCTCTCGGTATCGAAATGGGGTATGTATATTTTTGCCTCCCAATCACCGGCATCTTGATGGTGATTTACTCAATATATTTCATGCTTTTACTTGTGACGAAAAAGCAAAATAGTTTCGATATTTTTCCCGAAAAATGTTAATCAGGATTAAGGTGTAATTTATGGACTGGCAAGTCATTCTCACTTTGTTTGGAAGTTTTGGAGTATTATTATTCCTTGGACTTCCGGTGTCATTTGCAATTGGATTATCTTCGTTATTAACTATCGCAATGACATTACCACTTGATACAGCAATCACAGTCGTGGCACAACGAATGGCTGTGGGGATGGATAATTTTGCTCTATTAGCGATCCCTTTCTTTATTCTAGCTGGCAATATCATGAATCAGGGAGGTATAGCGGAACGACTAATCAACCTAGCGAAAGTTTTAGGGGGCCGCTTACCAGGTTCACTGGCACATGTAAATATCATGGCCAATATGCTTTTTGGAGCCATATCAGGCTCAGCAGTTGCTTCTGCAGCAGCCGTTGGTGGAACTATGGCACCGATGCAGAAAAAAGAGGGTTATGACCCTGCATTTTCTGCCGCTGTTAACATCAGTTCTTGTCCAAGTGGTTTACTCATTCCACCCAGCAACACCTTGATTGTATTTTCCCTGGTATCTGGTGGAACATCTATCGCAGCATTATTTTTGGCTGGTTACATTCCTGGTCTTTTGATGGGATTAAGCCTTATGGTTGTTGTTGGTATCATTGCCAAACGTAGAGGCTATCCCGTTTCCCCAAAACCAAGTTGTGCCCAAATATGGGATACCACAGTTAAAGCACTACCTTCGTTACTGCTCGTTATTCTTATTATGGGGGGGATTATTGGTGGGATATTTACTGCGACAGAGGCATCCGCCATTGCAGTCATATACACTTTAGTTTTGGCTGTATTAATATACCGAGAGGTATCACTCAAACAGTTACCAAAAATCGTGCTTGAATCTGCGATTACAACCTCGATTGTGCTATTGCTAGTCGGTGCTTCCATGGGAATGTCTTGGGCTATGGCGAATGCTGATATCCCCTATATGATTTCGGATGCTTTATTGGCCGTATCTGATAACCCCTTAGTACTGTTGTTGATAATAAATATTATCTTGCTGATTGTGGGCATTTTTATGGACATGACTCCCGCAGTCCTCATTTTTACGCCAATATTCCTACCTATTGCGCTAGATCTAGGAATTGATCCCGTCCACTTTGGCGTAATGATGACCTTTAACTTAGCGATAGGTATTTGTACTCCCCCTGTCGGTAGTGCACTTTTCGTAGGCTGCTCGGTTGCAAACATCTCTATTGACAAAGTTATTAAGCCATTAATGCCTTTTTATGCGGCTATGTTCATCTCGTTGATGTTGGTCACATATATCCCACAACTTAGCTTGTGGCTCCCTCAGATCTTGCTTGGCTATTGAGCAAAAAGGATAAAATTAAAATGAATATTGCTGACTATGAGCTTAATACCAGAAAATTAAACGCTATGTATCCACGTAATGAACTAAAAAGCCGCATAGTCCATCTTGGTTTCGGCGCTTTTCATCGGGCACACCAGGCCCTGATCACTCATGAGATGTTGGCTCAAAATGGCGGAGACTGGGGGATCTGCGAGGTCAACCTGTTCGGTGGGGAGGAGCTGATCCGTTCACTCAGAGAACAGGACCACCTCTACACTGTCTTGGAGACGGGGGCCGAGAGCGCACAGCCCAAAGTAATTGGTTCTGTGGTTGAGTCACTGCATCCTACCTTTGATGGCATTTCCGCCATCCTCGAAAAGATGGCGGAACCACAAGTAGCCATTGTCTCCATGACGATCACTGAAAAAGGCTATTGTGCCGACCCTGCCACCGGGCAGTTCAACCCGCAGAATCCGTTGATCCAGCACGACTTGCAGCACCCTGATGCCCCCACATCCGCCATCGGCTGCATCGTTGCCTCCCTGCGCCTGCGCAAAGAGCGTGGACTCCCTCCCTTTACTGTCATGTCTTGTGACAACGTGCAGGAAAATGGCCATGTGGCACGTCAATCAATTCTGGGATTTGCCGAACTGCTCGATGGTGAGCTGGCATCCTGGATCCGTGAACAGGTGACCTTCCCTTGCACCATGGTCGACCGCATCGTCCCTGCTGCCACCCCGGAGACGCTGGCAGAGATTGAGCAAGCCATCGGCGTTTATGATCCCTGTGGCATCGCCTGCGAGCCGTTCCGGCAATGGGTAATTGAAGATAATTTCGTCAACGGCCGCCCCGGTTGGGATCTGGTTGGTGCCGAATTTGTCAGCAATGTCGTGCCCTTTGAAGAGATGAAGTTACGCATGCTGAACGGCAGCCACTCATTTCTCGCCTATCTCGCCTACCTCGGGGGCTATGCCCACATCGCAGATACCATGACCAATCCGGCCTACCGCCAGGCCGCGCTCAATCTGATGCTCAATGAACAGGCTCCGACCCTGAACATGCCTGTTGGTACGGATCTCGATGGCTATGCCCAACAACTGATCGCCCGTTTCACCAACCCTTCGCTCAAGCACCAGACCTGGCAAATCGCCATGGATGGTAGTCAAAAGCTGCCACAACGTATGGTCGACTCGGTCCTCTTCCATCTGAAAAACGGCAGTGATTACCGCCATCTGGCATTGGGCATTGCCGGATGGATGCGTTATGTCAGTGGTGAGGGAGAAAACGGTGAGGTGATCGATGTCCGTGATCCCCTGCTCAGCCGCTTCCAGGCGATCTACGCAGAGCACGGCCTCAGCTGCAACGTGGTCAAACCGTTGCTGGCCATTGAAGCCATCTTTGGCCCGGAACTGCCACAACAGGGGGCTTTTGTCGATGCAGTCACTCAGGCATATCAAGGGCTGCTTGACCATGGTGCCCGTCACTGCGTCGCAGCGATCTAATCACCATATCTGGCACCGACCGGACCAAGGGAGAAATGAATAAATGAAGTCTTTCCTGTGTAAGGATTTTCTGTTGAACAGCGACGCAGCACGTCATCTCTATCATGACTATGCCGCCGATATGCCCATCTATGACTACCACTGCCATCTCAATCCACGGGAGATTGCCGAAGATCGCCGCTTCGATGATCTTGGCCAAATCTGGCTGGAAGGCGACCATTACAAATGGCGCGCCATGCGCAGCGCCGGTATTCCGGAAGCACTGATCACCGGAAAAAACAGTAGTAGTCGTGACAAGTTCAATGCGTGGGCACAGACAGTCCCGCAAACGCTGGGTAACCCGCTCTATCACTGGACCCATCTCGAACTGCGCCGCCCCTTCGGTCTGGAGGGTATCGCACTGGCGCCAAACACCGCCGATCAGGTATGGGATCACTGCAATGAACTGCTTGCCACCCCAGCCTTTTCTGCCCGCGGTTTGATGCAACAGATGAATGTCCGCATGGTCGGTACCACCGATGATCCGGTGGATTCACTTATCTATCATCGCCAAATCGCAGAAGACGCCAGTTTTGCTATCGATGTACTCCCCAGCTGGCGCCCCGACAAGGTCTTCAAGATCGAGCAAGCCGGTTTTGCTGACTACATCGGTGCATTGGGGGCGGCTGCCGATGTCGATATTGCTACTTTTGCCGACTTGCTGACCGCGCTTGAACGGCGCCTTGACCACTTCGCCCAACATGGCTGCCGGGCAGCGGATCACGGTATCGAAGTGGTTCGTTATGCACCTGTTCCCTCCGACACGACCCTGACTCAGCTGCTCCAGCGCCGACTGGCCGGAGAGGTGCTGGACGAATCACAAATTGCAGCCTTCTCCACTGCCGTTCAGGTATGGCTCGGCCGTCAATACGCCAAGCGAGGCTGGGTGATGCAGTTGCATCTGGGGGCTCAACGTAATAACAACAGCCGCATGTTCACCCTGCTTGGCGCAGACTGTGGCTTTGACTCGATCGGAGACAAGCCGTTTGCCTGGGAGCTTGCTCACCTGCTGGATGAGATGGATCAAACCGATGAACTGCCAAAGACCATCCTCTATTGCCTCAACCCTCGTGATAACGAGGTGCTGGCAACCATGGCGGGCAACTTCCAGGGGGGAGGTGTTGCAGGCAAGATCCAGTTTGGCTCAGGCTGGTGGTTCAATGATCAGAAAGATGGCATGCAGCGCCAGCTGGAGCAGCTCTCTCAACTCGGCCTGCTCAGCCAGTTTGTCGGCATGTTGACCGACTCCCGCAGCTTCCTCTCCTACACTCGCCACGAATATTTCCGCCGCATTTTGTGCGACATGGTGGGGCGCTGGATCGAACAGGGCGAGATCCCCAGTGACCTGCAGCTGTCGGGGAAAATGATCCAGGATATCTGCTATCACAACGCCACCCGCTACTTTCAACTGCCAGGAGCACAGGGATGAAACGGATTGCCCTGCTCGGGGAGTGCATGATTGAGCTCAATGGCAAGCCGTTTGGCGACATGCAGCAAGCATTTGGGGGGGATACCCTCAATACCGCCATCTATCTCGCGCGAGCCTCCCAACGCACCGATATTCAGGTGCACTACCTGACTGCCATGGGCCAGGACCCTCTCAGCCAGCAAATCATCGCGCGCTGGCAACAGGCCGGGATCGACACCTCTGCCGTGCTCATCGACGAGCAGCGTCATCCGGGCCTTTATCTTATCCAGCTTGATGAGCAAGGCGAGCGCACCTTTCTCTACTGGCGCAATGATTCGGCAGCCCGTTATCTGATGCAGCATCCGCAATTGCCACGGCTCAGGCAGGCTATCAGTGGCGTGGATGCGATCTATCTCAGCGGGATTTCGCTGGCGATCCTGCCAACGGCAGATCGGCAAGCTCTGCTGCAGTGGCTTGGCGAGCTGCACCGGGCGGGAGTCGAGATCATTTTTGACAGCAATTATCGTCCCGCCTTGTGGCAGAGTCCGGCCGACGCCCGGGCATGTTATCAGCAACTGCTGGCCATCACCGCGCTGGCCCTGGTCACCGATGACGATGAGCAGGCCCTGTGGGGAGATAAGGATGTGGCGCAGACCCTGCAACGGCTCAAGGCTGCCGGGGTGCAGCAGGCCGTAGTTAAACAGGGTGCAGCCGGTTGTTGTCATCAAGCCCTGCACAGAGGGCTCCCTGCCATCACCATCCCTACCCAAGCCGTCAGAAAGGTGGTGGATACCACCTCTGCCGGAGACTCCTTCAATGCTGGATTTCTGGCTGGCTATCTACAGGGGCTAGAGGTCGAAGAGTGCGCCCGCATGGGCCACCGGCTGGCGGGGATCGTCATCCAGCATAAGGGTGCGATTATTCCCGAAAGCGCCACCCACAGCGTCACTAATAGCTTCATCAAGCAGATGGCCAGCAAACAGGCATCACACTAAACGAGGTCAACCAAATGTCGTCCATTACTGAACAACTGCAAGCCCTGAAAGTAATCCCGGTGATCGCCATAGAGCAGGCTGAAGACATCATTCCACTCGGGGCAGCCTTGGCCAATAATGGCCTGCCGGTTGCCGAGATCACCTTCCGCTCCGACGCGGCTGTCGAAGCGATCCGGTTGCTGCGCAAGGCTTATCCAGAGATGCTGATTGGCGCAGGCACAGTGCTCAACCGTGAGCAGGTGATGGCAGCCAAAGAGGCAGGCGCCACATTTATTGTTTCCCCCGGCTTTAACCCCAATACGGTCAAGGCTTGTCAGGAGCTCGACATCCCGATCATCCCCGGGGTCAATAGCCCCAGCGCCATTGAAGCAGCGCTGGAGATGGGGCTGACAACCCTGAAGTTTTTCCCGGCTGAAGCATCGGGTGGTACTGCGATGATCAAGGCGCTGCTGGCCCCTTATACTCAGCTCAAGCTGATGCCCACCGGAGGGATCTCGACTCACAATATCAATGAATATCTGACGATCCCGCGGGTCATCGCTTGTGGCGGCTCTTGGATGGTAGATAAAGGATTGATAGAAAAAAAAGATTGGAAAGAAATTGGACGCTTGACCCGTGCTGCTGTAAAGCTAACGCAGGAATAGATGCCTAAGTTTTGTACCTTGTCGACGTATTAAAGAATAAGCGGCTCACAGGGCCGCTTCTTTTATTTTGTATTTGAACCACTGGCCACAAAGCCTGCCCAAGCATCCATCATCGGTCGACGTTGATCCAGCAGATCAGTTCGATGATAAGCCGCTTCTACCTTATTTTGGATAAGGTGCGCGAGCGCTCGCTCAGCCAAGTCTCGGGGATAGCCTTGTTCGCTACACCAGTCCCGGAACGTGGACCGAAATCCGTGAGCCGTGGCCAGTCGCCCTGGTGTCGTGCTCTGGGCCTCGACTCTTCTGAGCAGAGTCGTCAGTGCCATATCTGTCAGCGGTACTTGTTTACGTGGGGAAGGGAAAACCCATTCTCCATGCAGCCCTCGAACCTTTTCTAAGACGGTTATCGCCTTAAGAGATAACGGAATGCGGTGAATGACTTGGGTCTTCATCCTATCAGCCGGAATGGTCCAGATTGCAGCATCTAGGTCGAGTTCTTCCCAGCGCATGCTTCTCGCTTCACCAGAGCGGCAGCCGGTCAGGATCACGAACGACAGTAGGGCTCGGCTGACATCAAAGCGCTCTGCATTCGCCAAGTGCTGTTGGTAGAACGCTGGCAGTATCCGCCAATCCATCGCTGGTTGGTGCTGGGTGCGAATTGCTTTACTGGGCTGTAGTGGCAGAAGCTTATCCACGACATCGACAGGGTTTGCTTGGCAGAAGCCATGAGCCCACGCCCAAGCCATCACAGCATGAAGTCTCTGTTTCACGCGGGTGGCGGTTTCCGGGATCTCCAGCCAGATAGGTTGTAGTACACTGGCGATATGTGCCGGGGTGATGGCGTTGATAGGCTGCCGACCGATGATCGGGAAGGCATATTGCTCCAGGGTCGAGATCCATTGTTTCCCATGCTTGGGGTTACGCCAGCCGGGTAACAACTGCTCGTGCACCTGACGAGCCGCAATTTCCACTGTGGGTATCGCAGGCTTACTGGCTTCTTCTTTCTTTACTTCCAAGGGGTCCAGTCCCTTGGCCAGTTGTTCACGCATCAGGCGAGCTTGGCTGCCCGCATCGGCAATAGAAATTTCAGGATAGATACCGAGCCCTGCATTACGGCGCTTGCCGGTAACAGGGCTGACATAGCGAAATACCCATTTCCCACGACCTTTTGTGGTGGATGGATGCAGAGTGAGACCGGTGATCCCTCCATGTGGTATCGGCTTATCGTCGGGTTTGATGCTACGCGCTTTCGCATCAGAGAGGAGTGCCATAACAGATCCTTGATAAAAGCATGGTGTGCCATGCAGTATGCCACTTTGAGTTGGTTATGGTTAAGTGGGATTGGACAGGGATGAACTGGGTTTTAATGTAAGCTAATGATTTTGAATGATGTAATGGGTTTGGTTGGCGTGTGTTGGACTTGTTTATAGCGGTCGTCCGCTCCGCCACTAATTTGAAAGGCCTTCCCTTATGGGAAGGCCTTTTTACTTTTGGATATTCGCGAACGGGATTAAGGAAACAAGGGACCACAGACAGGGCTGCGACTTGCCACTGGCAACTCGGTCCTTGCCTGTGGTCCCTTGTGCTTGAGCCGGACCGTGCCCGTCTCCCCGTCCGCTCCGCCATTAATTTGAAAGGCCTTCCTTCACGGGAAGGCCTTTTTGCTATGCATATTCAATATCTGAGTCCAAGAAGCCCAATCTGTCGATTGGGTTTCTTT
>RRZT010910240.1_pt1 | contig 11830 bp, 10 predicted proteins | sample 2165551 | NCBI WGS metagenome assembly RRZT01 (sample SAMN10456910, study PRJNA506462) | wastewater metagenome | biome: wastewater; feature: sludge; material: wastewater sludge; isolation source: wastewater sludge with Escherichia coli K12::gfp cells carrying plasmid... | place: USA: Moscow, Idaho... | reverse complement strand
ATTTATGATACCATGCAGTTCATCAAATGTGATGTTTCAACGATCTGTATCGGTATGGCAGCAAGTATGGGAGCTTTTCTTCTTGCAGGCGGAACAAAGGGCAAGAGACTTGCACTTCCAAATGCGGAGATCATGATTCATCAGCCACTTGGCGGAGCACAGGGCCAGGCGACCGAAATTGAGATTGCAGCAAAGCACATTCTCCATACAAAAGAAAAATTGAACAAAATTCTTGCTGAAAATACAGGCAAACCGATTGATATCATTGCTGCAGATACGGACAGGGATAATTGGAAGACTGCCGAAGAAGCTAAGGAATATGGACTGATTGACAAAGTAATCACATTCCGTGCCAGTGGATCTGAGGATACCAAATAGCAGATAGAATTGATAGGAGTGGAAGATGGCAGGAAAAAATTCCGACGATAAAGTAAGGTGTTCTTTTTGTAATAAAACGCAGGATCAGGTAAAAAAGCTGATTGCAGGACCTTCAGGGGTATATATCTGTGATGAGTGTATTGAAATCTGCGCGGACATTATCGAGGAAGAATTTGATGAGGAGGAATTTGAGAGTCCTTCTCAGGAGATCAACCTGTTAAAACCGGTTGAGATCAAAGAGTTCCTGGATGAATATGTCATAGGTCAGGAAGAAGCAAAAAAAGTACTTTCAGTAGCAGTTTACAATCATTATAAACGAATCACATCTGAAAAAGATCCAGAGGTTGAATTGCAGAAAAGCAATATCATCATGATTGGACCAACAGGATCCGGAAAAACGCTTCTGGCGCAGACACTGGCGAAGGTCATTAATGTACCATTTGCGATTGCGGATGCAACAACGTTGACGGAAGCCGGTTATGTTGGTGAAGATGTTGAAAATATTCTGTTAAAACTGATCCAATCAGCAGATTACGATGTTGATCGGGCACAGTTCGGAATAGTCTATATTGATGAAATTGATAAAATCACAAAAAAGAGCGAAAATGTTTCAATCACAAGAGATGTTTCAGGAGAAGGAGTACAGCAGGCACTTCTTAAGATCATTGAGGGTACGGTAGCGTCTGTTCCACCACAGGGTGGAAGAAAACATCCGCATCAGGAACTGATCCAGATCGATACAACGAACATCCTGTTTATCTGTGGTGGTGCATTTGATGGTCTTGAAAAAATAGTGGAAGCCAGATTGGATAAAAAATCTATTGGCTTTAATGCAGAGATCGCTTCTAAAAGCGAAAAAGAGATTGGGGAACTGTTACATGCCGTAACACCTCATGACCTGGTCAAGTTCGGTCTGATTCCTGAATTTGTAGGAAGAATGCCAATCAATGTTGCATTGGAGGGACTTGACACGCAGGCACTGATCAGAATCTTAAAAGAACCAAAAAGTGCTTTAATGAAACAATATCAGAAATTATTTGAATTTGATGATGTAAAACTTCACTTTGAGCCGGCAGCCATTGAACTGATCGCAAAAGAGGCGATGGATCGAAAGACCGGAGCCAGAGGATTGCGTTCCATTATGGAAAGAGTTATGATGGATTTGATGTACCGGATCCCTTCAGATGATACCATCGAAAGCTGCACCATTACCAAAGGAGCAGTAGAAGGAACGAGCGAGCCGTTAATTGTTCATCGTGAGAAAGTCAGAAAAGCGAAGTAATACTATGGAACAAATAACGTCGTCCGTTAGCGGGCGGCGTTTGTTTTTAGAAAAAGTGACGAGGAAGGCTAATTATATGGCAGATATAAAAAAAGAAAAAATGAATAGGGAATGGCTTCCTGCAACAGCACTCCGTGGAATGACTGTTCTACCGGAGATGATTATCCATTTTGACTTAAGCCGTAAAAAATCCATTGAGGCAGTCGAAAACGCCATGACACAGGATCAGAGAATTTTTCTGATCACACAAAAAGACCCGGACAGAGAAGAGCCTGATGCGGAAGATCTTTACCATATTGGAACCATTGCTGCGATCAAACAGGTCACGAAGTTACCTAATAATATTGTACGAGTCCTTGTAGAAGGATTATCTCGTGCTGTGCTGCATGAACTGAATTCAGGGGTAGAGGATTTCCTTTTAGCATCTGTTGAAGAGATGGATTCTTTTTATACGGTTCAGGATCCAATTGAAGAAGAGGCAATGGTAAGGGAGATCAAAGAATTATTCCAACAATATATTACGTATCATCCTAAAATCGGGAAGACCTTATTCACCCATCTGGATCATGCTTATGGACTTGGAAGACTACTTGATACGATCACGATCAATATCCCATTAAGCTATAATGTAAAACAGACAATACTGGAGGCACTTGATGTCAGGGAACGATATGAATATCTGTCAGAGATCTTGTTCAATGAAATTGAAATCGCACGTGTCAAAGCAGAACTGACAGAGCAGGTCAGAAACCGCGTAGAAAAGAACCAGAAAGAATATCTCCTCAGAGAGCAGCTGGGGTTCATCAGAGAAGAGCTTGGTGAGACCAATACATTTTCCGATGCAGATCAGTTCACTGAAGACCTTAAAAAGATCAAGGCTCCAAAAGAAATCCGAGAGAAAATTGAAAAAGAGATTTCGAGATTCAAAGGGATTTCAGGTAACAGCTCTGAAAGCAGTATGCAGCGTGCATATGTTGAAACATTGCTGGAACTTCCATGGGATAAAATGTCAAAAGACAATCTTGATTTGAACAGGGCAGAAGAAATTTTAAATGATGAGCACTACGGACTTGAAAAGGTAAAAGAGCGTATTCTTGAATTCCTTGCAGTAAGAAGTCTGACAAGCCAGGGTGAAAGTCCGATTCTTTGTCTTGTAGGACCTCCTGGAACCGGAAAGACATCCATCGCCCGTTCCGTTGCCAATGCACTCAATAAAAAATATGTCAGAATCAGTCTTGGAGGCGTCCGTGACGAAGCTGAGATCAGAGGGCACAGAAAAACCTATGTTGGTGCAATGCCTGGAAGAATCGCTGCAGCATTAAAAAATGCCGGCGTAAAAAATCCATTGATCTTATTGGATGAAATAGACAAAACAAGCAGTGATTATAAAGGGGATACAGCATCCGCTTTATTAGAAGTGCTTGATTCTGAACAGAATTCTAAATTCAGAGATCACTATGTAGAACTTCCGATCGATCTTTCACAGGTCTTATTTATTGCAACTGCAAATGCAACTTCTACGATACCGGCACCATTACTGGATCGTATGGAACTTATTGAAATCAATAGCTATACTTCAAATGAAAAGTTTCATATTGCCAGAAAGTTTCTGGTTCAGAAGCAGTTAAAGAAAAACGGTCTGAAAGAAGAACAACTGACGATCAGTGACCAGGCGATCCGTAACATTATTGAATATTACACCAGAGAAGCCGGTGTACGTGATCTGGAACGAAAAATAGGTGAGATCTGCAGAAAAGCAGCGAAAGAGATTCTTCGTGACAAAAAAAATAAGATCAAGGTCACGGGCAGTAATCTGACCAAATACTTTGGGAAAGAAAAATATACGCTGGACAAAGCAAATCTGGAAGATGAAATCGGAATCGTAAGGGGTCTTGCATGGACAAGTGTAGGTGGAGACACATTACAGATCGAAGTCAATGTTATGCCGGGAAAAGGAGATCTTGAACTGACTGGACAACTGGGGGATATCATGAAAGAATCTGCGATAGCAGGGATCAGTTATATCCGATCTGTCAGTGAAGAACATGGACTTGGTCAGGATTATTTTAAAGATCATGATATTCATATCCACATCCCGGAAGGAGCAGTTCCCAAGGATGGACCTTCAGCAGGAATTACGATGGCAACTGCGGTCCTCTCAGCAGTAACAGGCAAAAAGGTCAGAGCTGACGTTGCAATGACCGGAGAGATAACGCTTCGAGGAAGAGTGCTTCCAATCGGCGGACTAAAAGAAAAAATCCTAGCAGCTAAAACAGCAGGAATCAAGACAGTACTTGTTCCACGCGAGAATGAAAAAGATGTGGAAGAGATAACAAAAGAGATCAAAAGTGGTCTCGAGATCTATTTTGTGGAAACGATGAAAGAAGTAATCGGATACGCATTCGCCGAGTGAGGCAGGGGGTAAAAATGGTCATTAAAAATGTAAATCTGGAAACGGTATGTGGTGTTACAAGTACGCTTCCCGAAAATACACTTCCTGAAATTGCGTTTGCCGGAAAAAGTAATGTAGGGAAATCATCACTGATCAATGCACTGATGAACCGAAAAAATTATGCAAGAACAAGTGCCCAGCCTGGAAAGACACAAACGATTAATTTTTATAATATTAATGAGGAATTATATTTTGTTGATCTTCCTGGTTATGGTTATGCAACGGTAGCCCAGTCTGTGAAAGAAAAATGGGGCAAAATGATCGAGAATTATCTGCATAGCTCAAAACAGTTAAAAGCGGTATTTCTTTTGATCGATATAAGGCATGAACCATCCGCAAATGATAAAAATATGTATCAATGGGTCTTGGCGCAGGGATATCAGCCGATTATCATTGCGACTAAACTTGATAAAATTAATCGCAGTCAGATACTAAAACATGTTAAAATGATTAAAACAGGTCTGGATGTATTAAAAGACACGATCGTCATACCGTTCTCAGCTTCATCCAAGCAGGGAAGGGAAGAAATTTATGATCTGATCGACAGACTGACCGGTATAAACGAGGTTGATTCAACAGCAGATCGCTGATGGAGGCAGGTATGAAAGATACAGGATTAAGATTCGCCAGAATTATTGTCAATCTTTCATTATTTATAGGCGGAGTATTATTTTTTGTTATTGTAGTCCCAAGAATTCTGGGTTTTTTCATGCCATTTGTTATTGGCTGGATCATATCCCTGATGGCAAATCCGCTTGTGAAATTTTTAGAAAAAAAAATAAAAATGAAGCGAAGAGCCGGATCGGCAATGGTCATCATTGCGGTAATCGCCATTTTAGTCTTGATTTTATATGCTGTCATCTCTAAACTTGTAACAGAAAGCATAGGCTTGATCAATGATCTGCCTAACATATATAAAAGTTTTGAAGGGGATCTGGAGCAGATCGCCAGGAATTTGAATCTGCTGCTTGCCAAACTCCCACCTGATATCAGGGATGCTTTTATGAATATTGGCACAACCATCACATCCTTTCTTGGAAGTATGATCGAGAATATGGGGACACCAACAGTAGAGGCAGTTGGAAGTTTTGCTAAAAATTTGCCTTCAGTCCTGATCGGAATTATCATGGGAATTTTGTCAGCATACTTTTTTATTGCAGAAAAAGATGAAATTTCTCAATTTTTAAAAAAACATCTTCCGGTCTCAGTACAGGAAAAGTGGCATATTTTTTATTCCAGTCTGAAACAGGCAGTAGGTGGTTATTTTATTGCCCAGCTTAAGATCGAAATATGGATCTATATCATGCTCGTGATAGGATTTATGGTCCTGGATATTGAATATGGGATGCTGATCGCACTCGGAATTGCAGTATTTGACTTTTTCCCCATTTTTGGAATGGGTGCAGTCATGATTCCCTGGGCCCTGATCAAGTTATTAAGTTCAGATTATATTGTTGCAGTTGGTTTTTTGATTATGTATGGTGCCGGACTTTTAGGACGTCAGCTCCTTCAGCCTAAGATCGTAGGAGATTCCATCGGGATCGCACCGATGCCAACATTGTTCCTGTTATTCCTGGGATTCAAATTCGGTGGTGTTGCCGGTATGATCTTTGCGGTGCCTATTGGAATCGTACTGGTGAATCTCAATCAGGCTGGAATTTTTGACAATGCAAGAACCAGCATTCGCCTTCTGATTAAAACAGTTAACGATTTTAGAAAATATGATCAAAAAGATATCAGTTATCTTGAAAATGGACAAAATGAATTCGATCAGGAAAAAGAAATTCAGGAATCAGATAATAAAAAATAGAAATTGGGTAGTTTATGGATAAGAATTTTAAGATCATCATCCAGTATGATGGAGGCAGGTATCAGGGATGGCAGAAACTTGGTGACAGTACGAATACAATACAGGCTAAATTTGAAGCAATCCTTGAAAAAATGGCAGGATATCCTGTTGAAATACATGCCTCTGGTAGAACCGATGCGGGTGTTCATGCATATGGACAGGTCGCTAATTTCAAAATACAGTCTACTTTTAGGTCGAAAGAGGTTATGGACTATCTGAATCAATACCTTCCTGAGGATATAGCAGTGGTCGGCATTGAAGAGGTCTCACAGCGTTTTCACAGCAGACTGAGTGCGGTTGGTAAGACATACAGATACAGGGTCAGAAACAGCAGGATTCCTGATGTGTTCTCCCGCAAGTATGTGTTCAGATCAGAAGATGAGTTCGATATTTCCCTGATGCAAAAGGCAGCCCAGCAATTTGTTGGAGAGCATGACTTTAAAGCATTCACTTCACAAAAAAAGACAAAGAAATCAACGATTCGAACTATAGAAGAGATCAGGATCGAGCGGCAGCAGGAAGAGATCGTTTTCACCTATTCTGGGAATGGTTTTTTGCATCACATGGTCAGAATATTAACAGGTACACTATTAGAGATTGGAAAGGGAAACATTCAGCCGGATGACATACCTGTGATCATGAAGTCAGGTATGCGGGAAAAAGCCGGTCCATTGGTTCCGGCGTTGGGGCTTTCCCTTATGGAAGTGAGATATTGAAAAAGAAAAAGAGATGGAGAGTTTGTTTTCTCCTTTACAGTATTATAATCATCAAACTGATCATTTTTAAATATCCCATCTCAGAACTTTTTACGATTTCTAAGAGTTGGGGAGAAGGATTTATCAGAGATGGCATATCATCAGCCAATTTTATTCCATTTAAGACGATAACAATGTACATCCGATATTACGAGACGATGAATAGTTTTGAGAATCTGTTCGGTAATATTCTCGTATTTGTACCACTTGGATTGATTTTGCCCAAAGCATTTAAAAAGTTCAACCATCCATTCTGGCTGATCTTTTTCTCCTTTATTTTTATCATGGATATTGAGTTATTTCAGCTTGTTACCAGATTTGGCGCCTTTGATGTAGATGATATCATTTTGAATTTGCTTGGTGTCCTGATAGGATTTGCAGTTACAAAAGTTACAGAGAAATTCAGAATGCAGACTGAATATAGAAAAGAGGGTATGTATGAGTCGTAGAAAACTGACAGGAAATGAAATTGAGATCATTGTGGAAGACAAGGGTGCAGAACTTATTTCGCTCAAGTGCACAAGTACCGGAAAAGAGTATATGTGGAACGCAGATCCTCAATACTGGGGAAAAACATCACCCATCCTGTTTCCGTTCGTTGGTGGACTTCGGAATAACCAGTATCGTTATAAAGGTAGAACATATACTATGAGCAAACATGGATTTGCAAGGGATATGGAGTTCAAAATGATCAGCCAGACAGATTCACAGCTTTGGTTCGAACTTGTATCTGATGAAGAGACTCTGGAAAAGTACCCTTTTTCATTTCGCTTAAGACAAGGATACAAAATCGAGGGCAGAACAGTGAAGGTATGCTGGCAGGTCTACAATGACAGCAGAGAAACCATGTATTTTTCATTAGGAGGACATCCGGCATTTTTCTGCCCACCGGATTCTATATCAAAACAGACAGATTGTTATCTGACATTTGATACGCAACAGGATGAGATCATCAGTACTCAGATCACACCGGAAGGACTTGCAGGACCTGTTAAAACAACATTTCCATTAGTCGATGGTAAACTTCAATTTTCAGAGCATCTTTTTGATGACGATGCGCTCGTAATAGAAGGAAATCAGGCAAAAGGGGTCGACCTTGCAGATAAGAATGGAGAATCTTATTTGAGAGTGAAGTTCGATGCACCTTTATTTGGTATCTGGTCGCCGGCTAAGATCCAGGCACCATTTGTCTGTATTGAACCATGGTATGGCAGATGTGATGCACAGGAGTTTAATGGTTCAGTTGAAGACAGGGAATGGGGAAATCATCTGGAACCAGACGAAGTTTTTGAAGCAGGTTATGAAGTGATCTTATTATAAAATGCAAAGAAAAGGGGATGACAACAATGGTCAATGCCGGGATGGTACTCGAGGGAGGTGCCATGAGAGGTGTTTTTACAGCAGGGGTACTTGATTATCTGATGGAACGAGATTACTACTGTCATTATGTAGTCGGGGTATCGGCTGGAAGCTGCAATGCAGTCGATTATGTTTCAAAACAGATTGGAAGAACAAAAAAGTGCTTTATTCCAGAGGAAAAAGAGAATAAATATCTGTCATTTTTAAATATGATCAAAGGAAGAGACCTATACGATCTAAATAAAGTATTTGTTGATTTTCCCGGGGAGATCTATCCGTTTGATTTTAAGACTTTTTTTGCATCCCAGATGGAATGTGAGATCGTACTCACAAATTGCCTGACAGGAATGCCTGAATACAGAACCGAGAGCAGAGAGCGTGCTAAACTTATGGACCTGTGCAGAGCATCAAGCAGTATGCCTTTGGTCAGTCCAGTGGTCATGATCGATCAGACTCCTTATCTTGACGGCGGTCTGACAGATTCAGTACCAATTGTGCGGAGCATGGAAAAAGGAAATAAGAAAAACATAGTGATCCTGACCAGAAATAAAGGTTACAGAAAAGAAACATCTTCTGGTATGATGGAATTATACAAACGGATTTATAAAAAATATCCCGTATTACTGGAAGTGCTTGAAAACAGAGCCAGGGTATATAATCAGACGATGGATCTGATTGACAGACTGGAAGAAGAACAGGAGATATTTGTAATACGACCGAAAATGAAATGTATCTCCAGAACAGAAAGAAATCAGACAAAATTGAATCAGTTTTATGAGCATGGATCTCAGTTGATGAAAAAACGTGAAACTGGTCTACTAAAATATCTGGAGAGGTAAGAGCATATGAACAGGACAGATTTTCAGGATTACTTAAAAAAAGATATTCATTGCAGTTGTGGAAAAATTCACAGATGTGAGATCGATACTATTTTGATCGAATCAAATGCGCTTCAAAAAATAGCAGGAATTTTGAATGAGAATGGCTATCACAGACCATGCATCGTGGAAGATATCCATACGAGAGACGCCGCAGGCGAGAAGGTGGAACACCTGCTCATAGAGGCAGGATATGCCCCCCAGGTGATCTGCTTTGAAGATGATTTTTTGATTCCGGACGAAATGGCGCTTGCAAAAGTCATAACAGAAATGGATAGAAATACAGATTTGATCCTTGCAGTAGGATCAGGTTCATTAAATGATCTGTGTAAATTTATCAGCTATAAAATGAAGCTGGACTATATGATTATTGCAACTGCTCCTTCGATGGATGGATATGCATCAAATGTTGCACCGCTGATCACAAATCATGCAAAAGTAACATATGAGGCAGCTATGCCTAAGGCAATTGTTGGAGATCTGTTTATTTTAAAAGAAGCGCCAATGAATATGATCGCTGCAGGGGTGGGGGATGTACTTGGTAAATACGTCTGCCTGATGGACTGGAAACTTTCGAATCTGATCACAGAAGAATATATCTGCCATGATGTTATGGAACTGGTAGATACTGCGATCGAAAAAGTGATGCAGGGAACAGGAAAGCTGCTTAGCAGGGATCCGGATGCAATCGCAAGTATTATGGAAGGATTGATCCTTTCAGGGATTGGTATGAGTTACATTGGAAATTCAAGACCTGCGTCTGGAAGTGAACATCATCTTTCACATTATTGGGAAATGATGGCACTTTTAAAAGGGGGACATATTGAACTTCATGGAACAAAAGTCGCAATTGGTACGATATGTGGACTGAGATTATATGAAAAATTAGCAAATGATCTGGCAGACCCTTAATAAATAGAAAAATGGTCATCTGAAGTGACTGAGCTTGATATGGTGAAGTGGGAAAGAGAGATAAAAAGAGTTTATCTTGATGCAGCAGGTTCCGTAATAGATCTGGAGTCAAAGAGTCATAAAAATGATGCCACTGAAATAAAGAAAAGAAAAGCGACCCTTTTGATGAACCAGGAGACTCTTCTTACATGGATAGAACAGTTGCCTGAATCAGAAAAGATCGCAGATGTGTTAAAAATGTTATCAGCTAAATACCTTCCGGCACAGGCAGGTGTTGACAGACAGGATTTTATTGACAGTATTTTGTATGCAAAAGACCTTCGAAACAGATTTGGGATTTTGCAGGCCATTACAGATCTTGGCATGGCAAAACGTTATGCAGAAGAACTGGCAGCAGAATTCTATGATCTATAATCCGGTCAGCATTCCAAGGTAAGGTTCGAACAGAACACCTTCTGCTGAAGGGATCTGATAACTCTCTGAAGCTTCCAGGATGGTGACAATAAAATCGGAAGCAATTTTTACGGCATCTTTTAATGCAAAGTTCCGAAGGATCAGAGAGGTTACGATTCCTGAAAAAATATCACCGGTACCATGTCTTCCATTTCCAATCTGCGTTACCTGATGAAGACAATGACCGGAATTTGCTTCGTAAATAAAATTAACCAGTTTATCTTGATTTTCAATTCCAGTGATGACAATATTTTCAGGTCCCATCCGGTTCAGTTTTTCAGCTATGGCGCAAAGCTCCTGCTCAGACCAGGGGCTTTCTTTATATACAGTATCAGTCAGAAGACATGCCTCCGTCAGATTTGGAGTCAGAAGTGTGGCGTGACGGATAAAGCGTTTCATATGATCTGAATAATCTTTTGATACCATACGATATAATTTTCCATGATCTCCCATGACAGGATCGATCACGATCAGGCTGTTCTGTTTTTCTAAATACCTGATAAAATCACTGATTACGTCCATTTGAATATGAGAATTTAAAAATCCACAAAGCAGGCCATCAAATGAGAAGGCCTGCTTTTTCCATATATTCAGGTATGGAGTAAGTGTTTTAGTCAGATCAGTTACAAAATGTTCTGGATAACCAGTATGATTCGAGTAGATGGAGGTCGGAATCGGGCAAGCCTGTACGCCGCATGCAGAGATGACTGGTAGTGCGACAGCCATGGAGCATCGGCCATATCCGGCCATATCATTTACTACTGCGAGTTTTAATGGTTTATGTTTTAGAGCAGTATGTTCAATCATGAAAGTCTCCTAATATTGTTACTGGTTCGCTTTTTTATCTGAAGAAAGGACAAAGAACAGATCGGCTTTCTTAAGGGCACGGCTGAGTGGCAGATACACAGCAGTTGATACGATCAGGGAAGTTACTGCATTGATCGATGTCGCTGTAATGTTCCATGCCAGTGTGATATCAGCAGCTGGTTTTCCAAGGATCAACAGTTTATAGTAGTATCCCAAAAGTGGGTCGAAAATTACATTAAATATAAGTCCACCTGCGGCAGCAAGAAATACCCATCTTACAATATGTTTTTTATCTGTAGAGATGCTGATCCTACCGATTCGGTGAGCGATCAGTCCAGTGATCAGACCGATACAGAGCATGAGGATAAAAGTCTTTGGTGCATAAATAATATAAACAGGATCAAGAAGATCGCCGATCGTCATTCCGAGGGCGCCACCGAAACCACCATACAGACCACCCAGTAAGAGCGCACCAAGTACACAGACCGCATTACCAAGATCAATGGAAGTAGCATCTCCACCAGGTAAAGTGATCTTGATCTGGAGAAAAGTAAATACAATATAAGATAATGCTGCAATCAGACCGGTAGATACAAGTTTTAACAATTTAATATTTTTCATAAAAAACCTCTTTTCTATTTTTGTGAATGATATAAGTGACATTATATAGAAAAGTGGCATCATTACTATATCCAATTTAAAACT
>RRZT010598625.1_pt1 | contig 11835 bp, 14 predicted proteins | sample 2165551 | NCBI WGS metagenome assembly RRZT01 (sample SAMN10456910, study PRJNA506462) | wastewater metagenome | biome: wastewater; feature: sludge; material: wastewater sludge; isolation source: wastewater sludge with Escherichia coli K12::gfp cells carrying plasmid... | place: USA: Moscow, Idaho... | reverse complement strand
ACTTGGCGGCCGTCTTCGGGCCCACGCCCGGCACCCCCGGCAGGTTGTCGGACGACTCCCCCACCAGCGCCGCCAGCTCGGGGTACTGGGCCGGCGGCACGAAGTAGCGCTCGAGCACCGCCTCGGGGGTCATCCGGGCCAGGTCGGAAACGCCCTTGCGCGGGTAGAGCACGGTCACGTCGTCGGTGACCAGCTGCAGCGTGTCGCGGTCACCGGTGCAGATCAGTACCTTCAGGCCCTGCGCGGCTGCCTGCTGGGCGAGGGTGGCGATGATGTCGTCGGCCTCGAAGCCGTCCAGCTCGACGTGGGTGATGTTGAGCGCGTCGAGCACCTCTTTGATCAGCGCGACCTGACCGGTGAACTCGGCCGGCGACTTCGAGCGGTTCGCCTTGTACTCGCTGTACTGGTTGCTGCGGAAGGTCTGCCGGGAGACGTCGAAGGCCACCGCGAGATGGGTCGGCTGCTCGTCGCGCAGCACGTTGATCAGCATCGAGGTGAAGCCGTAGACCGCGTTGGTGTGCTGCCCGGTGGTGGTCGAGAAGTTCTCCACGGGCAGGGCGAAGAAGGCTCGGTAGGCCACTGAATGGCCGTCGATCAGCAGCAGCGTGCCCGGGGAGTCACTCACCCATGCGAGGGTAGCGGAGGCCGCCGACAAAAGCGGACGCCATCGGACGCCGGCGACGGCCCGACAGCGATGTGGAATCGTAGGCGCCATGAGTCTGCCGGAGTGGGCCCAGGGCGTCCGTAGCGCCCTGGACGACAAGATGGGCATCGAGCTGTTCGAGATCGGCCCGCAGCGCAGTCGCGGCCGGATGCCGGTCGAGGGCAACACCCAACCGTTCGGGCTCTGGCACGGGGGCGCGTCCTGCGTGCTGGCCGAGACCCTCGCCTCACTGTCGGCCTACGCCGAGGTAGCCCCCTCGGGTCGTGCGTACGGTGTCGACATCAACGCCACCCACCACCGGCCGGGCACCTCCGGCTGGGTGAACGGCGAAGCCACCGCGTTGCACATCGGCGGCCGGCTGGGCACCTGGGAGGTGGTGCTCACCGACGACGCCGGCGAGCGGATGTGTACCGCTCGGGTCACCTGCGCGCTGGTCCGGCCGAAGAAGCAGTGAACCCGGACGACGTGGTGGCCGCCCTTCGTGCGGCCGGCTGCGTCTTCGCCGAGGACGAGGCCGCCCTGTTGCTGGCCGCACCCGGTCCGCTGGGGCCGCTGCTGGCCCGCCGCGTCGCCGGCGAACCGCTGGAACAGGTGCTGGGCTGGGCCGGGTTCGACGGCCTCCGGGTGGCGATGGCGCCCGGCGTCTTCGTACCGCGGCGGCGCTCCGAGCTCCTGGTCCGACTGGCCGCGGACGGCGTCCGGGCCGGTGACCTGGCGGTCGATCTGTGCTGCGGCAGCGGCGCCCTCGGGATGGCGCTACGCGTCCGCGTCCCCGGCATCGAGCTGCATGCCGCCGAGCTCGACCCGGACGCCGTCCGCTGTGCCCGCGGGAACCTGCCCGGCGCCTCGGTCTGGCACGGCGATCTCTGGGACGCCCTGCCGGCCCGGTTGCGCGGCCGGGTCCGGGTGGCGCTGGCCAACGCGCCCTATGTGCCGTCCGAGGCGATCGCGCTGATGCCCACGGAGGCCCGCGATCACGAGCCCCGGTTCACCCTGGACGGCGGCGACGACGGGCTGGACGTCCATCGCCGGATCGCCGCCACCGCCCGCGATTGGCTGGCTCCCGGTGGACGGCTGCTGATCGAGGTGTCGGACGCCCAGGCCGGCCCCGCCGTCAGCCTCTTCGAACGCGCCGGGCTGCTGCCCGCCGTCCACACCGATGACGGCCTGGACGCCACCGCGGTGGTCGGGACATTGCCAATCGGATAGCGGTAGGTGACCGCAAAGAACCGTCCCCGGCGACCAGAAGAACCGTCCCCGGCGACACCTGAACATGCGACTGCGCCGGCCCACCGACGATGCGGTGGAACCGGCGCAGTTCTCGATCTAGCCGGTCAGGCGCCCGGACCGTCGAATCTGGCGGCGATGAGTCGGCGGAGGACCCGCGGGTCACCGCCCTCCGCGCCTGATTCGTGGTCGACGGGACCGGCAACTGCGTACCAGATCGCGCTCTTGATGCCTTGATAGAAGCGCCCATCCCGAACGGGATCGTATGCCTCTGCGCTATTCACTTTTCCTCACTCCTCGCATTGGATACAGATCAGTATACTGATCTGTGTGCAAGTATGCGAATGATGTGCGAGCATGCGAATGAACAGTTGGGCCTGGTGCGAGCGGCTCCGAATGTGGTCCGGCAAGCTCGGCCAACGACTCCGACGGCTCAGCGCTGGGGCTTCTTGCCGCCCTTGGAGTGGCCGATCACACCCTCGGCGACCTCGCGCATCGACTTGCGCAGGTCCATCGCGGTCTTCTGGATCCAGCGGAACGCCTCGGGCTCGGTCAGGCCCAGGCCCTCCATCAGCAGCCCCTTGGCCTGCTCGACGATCTTGCGCGATTCGAACCGCTCCTGCAGATCGTCGATCTCGTCCTCGAGCGCCTTCAGCTCGGCGTGCCGGGCCATCGCGACCTCGATCGCCGGCACCACGTCGGACGCGTCGAACGGCTTCACCACGTACGCCATCGCGCCGGCCTCACGGGCCCGCTCGACCAGCTCGCGCTGCGAGAACGCGGTCAACATGACCACGGGCGCGATCCGCTCCTCGGCGATCGCCGAGGCCGCGGAGATGCCGTCCATCTTCGGCATCTTGACGTCCATCACCACCAGGTCGGGCTCCAGCTCGCGAGCCATCGCCAGCGCCTGCTCGCCGTCGCCGGCCTCGCCGATCACTTCGTAGCCCTCGGCGGTCAGCAATTCCACGAGATCGAGCCGGATGAGGGCCTCGTCCTCGGCAACGAGTACTTTCGCGCGGCCCTTGGGGGGTGCGGCTTCGGACGTCATTGTCTGCCCTCTTCTGTCGTGGGGACGGGTGGCCGGTCGGGCACAGGGAGCACCTTACTCCGACGGGCACACTCGACGAGAATGTGGCATGATCGTAGGGCTCCAGCCGGGGTGGCGGAATGGCATACGCGGACGGCTCAAACCCGTCTGCCCGCAAGGGCATAGGGGTTCGACTCCCCTCCTCGGCACTTATTCGGTCACGAGCGCGGAACGGCGAGCGGTTGTATGCTGCCCGGTATACCCCCTTCGAAGGAGATCCGGTGGCCCGACGATCGACCCAGACGATCGCGGCTGACGCGGTCCACGAACATCTACGCAACGCGATCCTGAGCGCCGAGTACCGGCCGAACCACCGGCTCGTCGAGCAGGAACTCTCCGACCAGCTCCACGTCAGCCGCACCCCCGTCCGCGAGGCACTGCTGCGGCTGAAACAGGAGGGCCTGGTCGTCCAGCAGAAGGGCTGGGTGGTCCGCGACCACGCGCCGCACGAGATCGTCGAACTGCTCGAGGCACGGGTCGAGTTCGAGTCGTCCGCGGCCCGGTTGGCCGCGGCCCGGATCACGTCGGAGACCTTGACGAAACTGCTCGAGCTGATGGAACGGATGGAGCACACCGAATCGCGGGCCGAGGTGAACCAGATGAACGACGAGTTCCATCTGCTGATCACCCAGTCTTCACAGAACCACGTGCTCACCGATGCCGCGCGCGGCACGATGATCAACTACTGGAACTTCAACGCCCCGATCGTGTTCACCGAGGCGGACATCCGGCTGGTCAACGACGAGCACCGCGCTCTCCATGCCGCGCTTGCCGCCGGCGACGGCGGGGCCGCCGCCGCAGTGGCCCGCACCCACGTTCAGCGGACGGCCGACATCATCACCCGCGCGCTGCGGCTGGACGCCACGTGATCGAGCAGCCGTTGCCGCTCACCGCCGGGTACAGCCATCTGTTCCGCGGCATCCGCTTGAGCCTGCCGCACGGCCTCGCGCCACCCCTGCGGCCGTGCGAGGTCCGGCTGGCCTTCAGCGATGGCGTCGAGCTGGCGGCCGAGTTGCTGACCGCACGCGACGGCGAGCTGTTGCTTGCGACACCGGCCTACCGCACCGCCGCCGGCAGCGACGTCGAGGCCGGGCTGTGGCCGGTCCGCGAGGTCGCCGACAGCGCGGATTCCGGCCAGTTCACGTTGCGCCTCGGCCCTCGGGTGGCCTGACCGGTCGGCGGTCCACCGCCTGCCGGAGGGTGGATATTCCGAACAGTGCGCCACCGGCCAGCACGATCCCGATGCCCAGCCAGGCCTGCCAGCCCGGCCGCTCCCCCAGCACCAGCACGCCCAGGGCGATCCCGACCAGTGGCTGCAGATAGGTGTTCAGGCTGGTGATCGTCGATCCCCAGGTGCTGATGAAGTAGAAGAACATCACGTAGCCGAAGGCCGAGCCGAGCACCCCCAGCTCGAGCAGCGCCAGCCACGAGACCAACGCGGCGTCAGCGGGCAGTTGCCATTCTCCGGTGAACAGCAGCACCGGGAGCAGCCACACGGTGCCGAAGCCGATCTGCAGAAAGGCGACGAGCAGCGGGTGGACGCCGGACACGAAGCGCTTGGTGTAGACGTTCGCCGCCGCGTAGTTGGCCGAGGTGACCACGATGATCACCGACCAGAACAGATTGCTGGAGCCGGCCGGGTTGACCAGGGTGAGCAGGGCCACGCCGCCGAAGGCGATGCTGACTGCCACCAGCCGCGTCACCCCGAACATCTCGGTGCGCAGCCCGAGGGTCGCGATCAGGAAGACGAAGATCGGCGTCGTGGACGACAGCACGATCGCCGTGGACGAATTCACCCAGACCTGAGCCCAGGTGAGCAGGGTGTAGGGCAGCGCGATGCTCATCAGGCCGAGCAGTGCGAAATGGCCCCACAGTGCCGCGGTGCGCGGCCAGCGCGGCCGGATCACCGCGACGACGACGCCCAGGATGACCGTCGCGATCAGCATTCGCACCAAGACGATCTGGAACGGCGTGAAGGCTTTCAGGGCAAGGGCGGTGAAGAAGAAGCTCGACCCCCACACGGTGGTCATCAGGGCGTACAGCGCAACGCGGCCCGGGGTCACCGGGCCGGTCGCGGCGTGGAGCGGACGATCCGCCCGCACCACGCCGGGCTGAGACGAAGTGGTCACAGTGGTGTCAGGACTCCATCGCGGTGAGGAACGAACGGGTGCGGTCGTGCTCCGGGTTGGTGAGGATCTTCTCCGCGGAGCCGGCCTCGACGATGCGTCCGTCCACCATGAAGATGATGTAGTCCGCGATGTCGTGCACCAGTGGGATGTCGTGCGTCGCCATCAGCATGGTCGCCCTGTTGGCGGCCATCCCCTTGATGACGTTGGCGACCTCGACCCTCAGTTCGGGGTCGAGTGCGCTGGTCGGCTCATCGAGCAGGATCATGGTGGGATCCATCGCCATCACGCGGGCGATCGCCACACGCTGTTGCTGGCCGCCCGAGAGCTGAGCCGGGAACCGGTCTTCGCGCCCTACCAGGCCGACCCTCTTGAGGGCGTCCATCGCGGACGCTCGAGCCTCGGCCTTGGATCGTCCGAGCACCTCGATCTGCCCGTACATGACGTTGGCGACAGCGGTCATGTGCCGGAACAGGTTGAAGTTCTGGAACACCATGCCGATCCGGGCCCGCTGTGCCGCGGCCTCCTTGTCGGGCAACGGCTCCAGGTAGTCGCCGACCTTGCGGTAGCCGATCAGTTCCTCGTCCACCTCGATCGTGCCGGAGTCGATCGGCTGCAGGTTGTTGACGCAGCGCAGGAAGGTGGACTTGCCGGCACCGGACGGCCCGATCAGAGCCACCACCTCGCCGGAATGGACCCTGACCGACACATCGTGCAGCACCTTGACGTCCCCGAACGACTTGTAGACGTGCAGGGCTTCCATTTTCAGTTTGGGTTCGGTCATCGCCCTACCTCGCTGGGAATCTGCGTTCGAGGAACTGCTGGAGGAACGTGATGAGCGCCGTCAGCACGAGGTACCAGAACGCCGCGACGAGCAGCAGTTCGAGGTACTTGAAGTTGGAGTAGTAGATCCGGCTCACGGTGAGCAGCAGCTCCATGTACCCGATGGTGTAGGCCAGGGAGGTGTTCTTGATCATCATGATGTACTGGTTGCCGGCCGACGGAAGGATGATCCGGAAGGCCTGCACAAGAACGATCTGGGTGGTGATCTTCCTGCGCGGCAGGCCCAGGGCGGCCGCGGCGTCGCGCTGGCCCTGGTCGACACCGAGGATGCCCGAACGGACGACCTCGGCCATGTAGCCGGTCTCTGCCAACGAGAGCGCGAACAGACCCGCGATGAACGGCGTGAAGAACACGCTCGCCGGTTGGTCGACCCACACCACGTCGGTGAACGGGATCCCGATCCGGACCTGGCCGATCATCCGAGGGATGGCGTAGAACCAGATCAGCAACTGGACCAGCATCGGTGTTCCCCGGAAGAAGAACACGTAGGCCGCGGCCACTCCCGAGAGCACCCGGTTGCTGGATATCCGCATCAGCGCGACCAGGGTGCCGAGCACCAGAGCGATCGCCGTCGACAACGTGGCCAGGCTGACGGTGCCCCACAGGCCGGCCCAGATCTGCGGGCCGAACAAGTACCGGGCCACCGTCGCGAAGTCGAAGACTCCCGAGACCACGAAGCTGACGATCACCCAGCCGACGATGACAATGACCACCGCCGCCTGGAGGAACTGGCCCCACGGGAACTTCGACCGCACCGGGAAGTAGACGGCCTTGGACGCCTCGGTCGCGGCCGTCATGGCAAGACCGCCCGCTTTACGACGAGTCGATCACGGCGTCGCATTGAGATCACCGTTCAACGCCGGCTTCTTCAACCCGCCACGGTCGATGCCCCACTTGGTGAGGATCTTGTCGTAGCTGCCGTCGGTCATCATCTCCTGCAGGGTGTTGTACACCGCGTTGCGGAGCGCGGTGTTCTCCTTGGTGAACGTGTAGTTGATCAGGTAGTCCACCAGGACGTAGTCACCGATGGTGACCAGGTTCTTCGGATCCTGCTTGACGATGTACTGGCTCTGCGCCACGTCGGGGGTGTAAGCCTCGATCCGCTTGGACAGCAGGCCCTGAACGCCGAGGTTGGTGTTGGTGTAGGGCTCGATCTGGATCGGGTTCCCCCCGCACTTCTCATTCTCCTTGGCGATCGCCGCCTGCAGCGTGGTGGAGCCCTCGAGCATGCCGATCTTCTTGCCACAGAAGTCCTGGGAGGTCTTGTACTTCCCCTCGTCCTCCTTGCGCAGAATGTAGGTGGCGCCCGACTGGAAGTAGCCGACCATGTCGACCTGAGCCAGCCGATCGGGGTTGGGGCTCATGCCGCCCGATCCCATGTCGAACTGGTTCGACTGCAGGCCGGTGATGATGGCCGAGTAGTCGACCTGCTGCCACTCGACCTTCAGGTTGAGCCGCTTGCCGATCTCATCGATGAAGTCGACGCTGAAGCCCTGGACGTTGTCCTTGCCCTCCTCGAAGAACTCGCCCGGGATGTACGACTGCTGGGAGCCGACCTTGAGGACACCGGGCGTGAGGGTATGGACCTCGGCCGTCGAGCCCGAGGGTGACGCGCTGCTGCTACTGCTGGGGCCGACGCATGCGGTCAGCATCAAAGTGGCCGACGCCACGGCAGCCGCCGCGGTCAGACCGGCACGAAGGGTACGCAACATGGTGGTCTCTTTCCTTGAGGCGAATAAGCGGATTGTTCTTTCCTGGTAGGGGTGGGTCGGGCCGGTCACCGGGTGTCCGCCGAGCGACCGGGCGCCACGGCAGGTGCCGGACGGTCGAAATCGGGGCATTCGGCGGCGGCGTCGAAGATGGCCTGGACCTCGCTGCGGTAGTCGAGCGGGAACTCCTGCTCGACCAGGCCGTTGGGCACGCGCTCCCAGTAGAACCGCGGCGGCCGCATCGGCTGCCCGGGCTGCGAGAGCACGTAGGTGAACGCGTCATAGGTCTCACCGTCGTCGCCGCGGACGGTCAGGAAGATGATGTCGAAGTCGTCGAAGTCATCTTTGACGCGATCGTCATTGACCTCGAAGACGATTCCCCTCGCGGTCTTGCCGAGGGTGCCGACGTCGGCCAGGTGGCACCAGCCCCGGTCGGTGCGGTCGCCCGCCGCCCGGAACTGGATCTGATGGTTGGGCGCGGTCGCCTTGGTGACCGTCACCGCCTCCGGCAGGTACTTACGCAGCTCGGAGTCGAGCAGGTACGTGCAGTAGCCGAAGTAGTACATACGGGTCTCCTCCCGACGACGCACCGTGCGTCGTCTGTATGGTGAATCGTACACGAGTTGGTATACATTGCCTAGAGCGTGCAGCGGCTCGAGGCATCCGCGCTCCCGCACCACACCCCGGACCCGGACCGCGTGCGTCCGGCAGAAAGGACCCGAAATGAGCGACCTATTCACCCAGCTGCACCACGTGTGCATCGTCGTCCATGACCTCGACCGCGCCGTTTCCGCTTATCAGCGGCTCGGCGTGGGTCCCTGGTTCGACTACCCCAAAGGCAGAGCCTACCTCGAGTACGACGTCCCCAATCCCGCCGGTTCCGCGGGCATGCGGTACAAGTGTTACGACTTCGAGAACATCCAGCTGCAGCTGTGCCAGCCCGGCCCCGAGGACACTCCGCAGCGTCGTTTCCTGGACGCCCACGGCGAGGGCGTCTACCACCTCGGCTTCGAGGTTCCCGACCTGGCTGAGGCCGTCGCGACCGGTGGACGGCTCGGCCTGGACGTCATCGCGAAGGGCCAGCGCGCCGACGGCTCCGGCTTCGCCTACTTCGATACCCGTGCCGAGACCGGGGTGACGCTCGAGGTGCGGCGCACCAGCGCCGGCACGACGTCCGAGTCCGACCGGTACTGACCGGGCACAGCGCTCCGAACCGAAAGGAACAGCCATGGACGCCGCCACCACTCCCCCGCTTCCGATCAACGAGACCCCGCTCGACTACGCACCGGGTTCGCCCGAACGGGCCGAACCGCTGGCCCAGATCAACCGGCTGCAAGCCGAGCAGCACCCGATGGACGCCGTCATCGGCGGCCGGCACCGGCCGGGCGGAGGTGAGCAGATCACCGTCAGCCAGCCGCACGACCACCAGCACGTGCTGGGGGTGCTGGGCACCGCCACCACCGCCGACGCCGCCGACGCCATCGCCGCCGCCCAGGCGGCCGCACCCGGCTGGCGCGAGCTCTCCTTCGACGACCGCGCCGCGGTGTTCCTGCGGGCCGCCGACCTGCTGGCCGGCCCGTGGCGGCAACGGCTCAACGCCGCCACCCTGCTCGGGCAAGGGAAAACCGCCTATCAGGCCGAGATCGACAGCGCCTGTGAGCTGATCGACTTCTGGCGGTTCAACGTGCACTACGCCGCGCAGATCCTTGGCGAACAGCCGATCGCCAACAGCCCCGGGGTGTGGAACCGCCTGGATCACCGCCCGCTGGAGGGTTTCGTCTACGCGATCACCCCGTTCAACTTCACCGCGATCGCCGGCAATCTGCCCACCGCGCCCGCGCTGATGGGCAACACGGTGCTGTGGAAGCCGTCGCCCACCCAGCAGTTGGCGGCGAGCCTGACCATGGAATTGCTGGAGGAGGCCGGGCTGCCCGCCGGTGTGATCAACATGCTGCCCGGCGACGGGCTGGCGGTCTCCGAGGTCGCGCTCGCCGATCCCGGTCTGGCCGGAATCCACTTCACCGGGTCGACCGCCACCTTCCACCGGCTGTGGGGCGAGGTCGGCGGCAACATCGGCCGCTACCGCAGCTATCCGCGGCTGGTCGGGGAGACCGGTGGCAAGGACTTCGTGATCGCCCACCCGTCCGCCGACGACGACGTGCTGCGCACCGCCCTGATCCGTGGCGCCTTCGACTACGCCGGTCAGAAGTGCTCGGCAGCGTCGCGGGCCTACTTGCCGCGGAGCGTCTGGAACCGGATGGGCGGCGAACTGATCGACGCGACCGAGGCACTGCCCATGGGCGACCCCCGAGACTTCGGCAACTACCTCGGTGCCGTCATCGACGACCGTGCGTTCGCCAAGCAGCGGGCCGCCATCGAGCGCGCTCAGGCGCAGCCGGGCCTCACCGTCGCCGCCGGCGGCCGGCTCGACGATTCGGTGGGATGGTTCGTCCGGCCGACGATCGTGCTCGGCGACGACCCGACCGACGAGGTCTTCCGTACCGAGTACTTCGGACCGATCCTGGCCGTGCACGTCTTCGACGACGCCGATTTCGACGCCGTCCTGGGCCAGGCGGAGGCGGCCTCGCCGTACGCCCTCACCGGTTCGGTGATCGGCCGGGACCGGACGGCCCTGGCCTCCGCCACCCGGTCGCTGCGGTTCGCGGCGGGCAACCTGTACCTCAACGACAAGCCCACCGGTGCTGTGGTCGGGCAGCAGCCCTTCGGCGGCGCCCGCGCATCCGGCACCAACGACAAGGCCGGGGCCCCACAGAATCTGCTCCGCTGGACGAGCCCCCGGGTGATCAAGGAGACCTTCGTTCCCCCGGTCGACCACCGCTACCCGCATATGGACTGACCGGGCGCGGCCGTCGCCCCACCCGGTTCCGGCCGCGGGGGACCCCGGGTCGCCGGCCGGCCGCGGCTCGGTCGGCCGGTGGACGGACGACCGAGGAACGGCCACCCGACGCGAACCTGGCGTTCTCCGCGGCCGCTACTGCGTAGGCTCCCCTTCGAGGCGGCGATCCGCGCCGCTCAGCGAAGGGAGAGTCATCGTCATGCGCGCCTTCACTTTCGCCGGGCCGTCCGCCCCGGCCAGGCTGACCGAGATCGCCACCCCCGAGCCGGGTCCCGGTGAGGTGCGGATCCGGGTCGGCGCGAACACGGTGTGCGGCACCGACCTGCGGATCCTGCGCGGCGAGAAGACCAAGGGCGTCGATCTGGGTGTGGTGCTGGGTCACGAGGTCTCCGGCCATGTGGACGCCGTCGGCGACGGCGTCCGGAACTTCGAGATCGGCGACCTGGTGGCGATGCCGCCGTCGCTGATCTGCGGGCTGTGCGGTCCCTGCCGGCGCGGCTACGAGCACCTGTGCGAGCGGGTGCACCTGGTCGGCTACGACGTCAACGGCGGGCTGGCCGACTACATGCTGATGCCGCGGGTCGCCGTCGCCAAGGGTCTGCTGATGAAGGCACCCGCAACCCTCGAGCCGGCGCAGCTCTCGTTGGCCGAACCGCTCTCCTGCTGCCTCAACGGGCTGGACAACTACCGGGTCGAGGTCGGTGACACGGTGGTGATCCTGGGGGCCGGCCCGATCGGCATGATCCATCTGCAGCTGGCTCGGCTCGCCGGTGCCGCGAAGGTGATCATCTCCGAGCCGCATGCCGGACGGCGCGGCCGCGCCGCCGCGTCGGGCGCCGATGTGATCGTCGACCCGGCCACCCAGGATCTGCTGGAGGTCGTCCGGGACGAGACCGGAGGCGCGGGTGCCGACGTCGCGGTGCTCTGCATCGGGCTGCCCGAACTCGTCAACGAATGCCTCAGCATGGTGCGCAAGCGCGGCCGGGTGAGCATCTTCGCGGGCCTGGCCGGCGAGGGCTGGTCGAACATCGCCGCGAATCTGATCCACTACCGCGAACTGACCGTGGTGGGCGCCTCGAACTCGGGCCGGGAGAGCTTCGCCCGGGCCATCCGGCTGCTCTCCAGCGGTGCGATCGACACCGGTTCGCTGCTCACCCACACCTTCGGGTTGTCCCGGGCGGCCGAAGCGATCGAGTTCGTGGCCACCCGCGAGGGGCTCAAGGTGGCGGTGGTTCCCGACTGACCCCTCGGCGCCAAGCCCGCCGAATCACCGCCAACCCCACAGAACCTGTGGGTTACCACACGTAATTTGTCCCTTT
>RRZT010276301.1_pt1 | contig 11836 bp, 15 predicted proteins | sample 2165551 | NCBI WGS metagenome assembly RRZT01 (sample SAMN10456910, study PRJNA506462) | wastewater metagenome | biome: wastewater; feature: sludge; material: wastewater sludge; isolation source: wastewater sludge with Escherichia coli K12::gfp cells carrying plasmid... | place: USA: Moscow, Idaho... | reverse complement strand
GTATTAAAATTTAACCATTTACAGCAAATTATAAAAATAAATCATAGTGATAGTATTAATTATAAAATTACTATTGAAGAGATTTCAGATATGGAATATACCTATATTGATAAGATGAGAAAAGATTTCAATGATGCTCTTATAAAAACTGATAAATATAAAACTATAGATTATAAACATAGAGAACTTGTAGAACTGGTTACAGATAATAATGTATTAAAAGAGAAAATAAAAGAACTTGAAAAAGAAATTGAAGAACTAAAACAAAACAAACCTACTCAAAAAGAAAAAGCACCCATAAAAGATGATGAACCAAAAGAAATAAAGCTTTTAGAACTAAATGAAAATGATGTATATGTTGAATATATGGATAATGAATCTGAACATATCTCATATAACAAAGCAAAAACTTTAATTAAAAATTCTAAAAAAGAATATATAAAATATGAGAATACAGGAAGTGAAAAAGCTTGTAATTTTTTAAATACTCTTCCAAAAGATATATTAAAAACTGGTGCGTATTTGAAAAAACAATATAAGTTTTAAGCCCCTCATCTTGACGAGTGCATTTTATAAAAGTGACGAAAGCATTACATAAACCAAGCCCTATTTCATAGGCTATTTAAACAAAAAAACAATTCAGGATGACATAAGATGACAAAAGAACAAGAAGCAATAAAAGAACTTAAAAGTAATGGTTTTACTGTTGTTAAAAAATACCCGTTGAAATGGGGGAATAAAATCAGTCGGTTTTATCCGACTGAATAAACTCAAATAGTTGCTGCTATTTTTTGTTTTTCACACACTAGTACTAATGTGTCGCAGCAATATATAAATACGCTGCTGTCATCATCGCATAACTAACAGCAATGATTAAATAAGGCAGATTGAAATCTAAGCTTAAAAAACTTGTCATAGTTTTTTCCTCCTTCATAGTTTATAAAGACTCTCAAGGAGTCAAGGTGTCTGGTCTATAACATGCAGCGACCTACATTTCCACCAAGGAACTCGGTAGTATTATCGGCGAAAAAGTGCTTAACTTCTAGGTTCGGAATGGAACTAGGTGTTTAGACCAACTCCACTTTTCTATAACCACATGCAAAAAAAAACCCAAGTATCGTTAAATACTTGGGTTATCGACACCTTAACTATGTTGTTTTTAAACATAAATTCAATCTATCCTTAAAATCTTACAGCAATAAGATAAAAGGAGGTATAAAATGAACTAACTTAAAGAAATTAACAGTTAATTCATAAAAAGCACTATAAAAAAATGCTCTCAGTGAATAAACTCATTGATTCGTTTTGTGGTGTAGGTGGATTATATACAGTTTTAAAATGAAATTCAATAAAAAAGCATGTAATTACATGATGAATTTAGAAATTCATTCAAATTGTAAAGTTATGTTACATTATATGTAACAATTTGTTAACTTTTTTAAAAAAAATTACAATTATTTTTGTCTAAAAAAGTATAAAAGTTGATATAAAAGTATAAATTTGTCTATTTGTGGATAAAATATTATCAAAAAAAATATCTCAAATAGAAAAAACTAAATCCAAAGGCAATTGATATACCTATAAATAGTAGATATATGATAATTGTATAAACAATTAGTATTCTAACTTTAAATTCTTCACAATCGATAAAATTAATTGTAATTAAAGTAAAAAATTTACCAAAATAAAATGTAACAATAAACCAAAATACATCCAAAATCAAATAAGAAATATGATAATCCAAAAAAACTCCTTTATTAATTTTATTTGGATTATATCTCTATAACTTTTTTTTGCTATGAAATATTAATATTTTACAATATTTTAACACTCTAAATATATTATTAGTCGCTTTAAATATCTTAATTTTATTATATTTCTATTACTTTGTTGATAGAATACGGAATACCGTATGAAATATAATATTAATATTATTTTCACAATATTTTAACAAAAAATATTATTTATAAAGTAATATAGCTTTTAATTCAAATTAATGTTCTGAACTATAAGAAATAATCAAAAGGATTAAGATGGATAAACTAACCGAACAGCAAGAAAGATGGCTATTTAAAGGTGAGTTTATTGAGTTGTTTGAACTTTTTGAAGAAAAAAGAAAAGAGTATTCAAGTTTAACATCTAAATTAAAAGGTTTAACACCTGGTATTCATGTGTTTAGATGTGATTTAAAAAATGGAAAACTTGTTAAAAAGAATTTAACACATATCCTGAGATTAAAATTACACTAAAAGAGATTAATTTAAAATATGAAGAAATAGAAAAACTAGACAATAAACTTGAAGAAATGAGAAAAACTTATCAGAAAAAATACAAAACAAAAATTACATATACACAACTTGTATCTGAATTAAAAGGAGATAAATGAGCGAAGAGCAGAACATAGTTAAAAAAGTTTGTGCAGAACTTGGGATAACTCAAAAGGAGTTGGCTGAAATTATGAAAATAAATGATGTTACAGTAAGAAGCTGGTCATCAAAAGGACAAATTCCTGATTCGTCTATTGTATTTATGGAATATATTATAGAAAATAAAAATCTCAAAAAAGAAAATAAAGAAATTAAACAAGCTTTATCAATACTAAAAAAATATTCTTAATACCCATAACGATAGTGATAATTTGTCACTATCTAAAGCAATCAAATAAATTATCCGCCTAAATTTTAGGCGGATACTACAAGGGTGTAATTTTTTTTTACACCCTTTTTATATTTATGTAATATTTTATTACAAATTATCTTGACAAATGTAAAATATTTTTATATACTTCTTTCATAAATGTAGTAATTTACTACAAATTACCTAAGGAGTTGTAAAATGTCACTTGTAATATTTGAAGATACAGAACTTGATTTAATTGAAGATTTAAATAATGATTTTCTAATTTCATCAAAAGATGTTGCTAAAGGCTATGGATGTTCTAATGCCTCAATAAGAAATCATTTAAAAAATCATAATCAAGAATTAAAAGAAGGTAAACATTGGGTTAAAAAAGATGTATTAACAACTGGCGGAATGCAAAGCATAACACATTGGACAAAAAAAGGAATAGTTAGACTAGGATTTTTCATCAAATCTGAAAGAGCTAAAAAATTCAGAGACTGGGCTGAAGACTATATCATAAATGAGAAATCATCAAATAATGATTTACAAAAAATATTAAATCAAATCGAAAAACAAAATCAAGAAATACAAAATCTAAAAAATCAATTAGCACTTCAAGAGCCACAAAAACCAATAAATCCATTTAGAGGTTTTTATGACAACTTCAAACCAAGAGAAAGAGAAAATGAGTTTGCATATACTCGTAAAGATTGGATGTTGCTTTTATCTGAATGTGAAAGAGTTTTAGTTGAAGAAAGAAAAAATAAAAGACAACTTCTACTTTCAAGAGGAGTAGCAAAATGAGATTTGGTAAATTTAGATTTAATAGTTTCAAAGAGTTCCAACAACTGCAATACTTGGCGGTAGAAAAAGGTGTTGGAACAGTTGAAGAATTTGAGAAATTCTTACAGGCGAATTGTAATATCAAAATCATTAAAAAATAACATGAAAGGAAAAAAATAAAATGAGTGCAGTCGATTTTAGTGTTTTAGAGCTTATCCCAAAGCTAGTAGAACAAATACAAAAGTTGCAAAATGAAGTTACCGAACTTAACCAAAATTTAGCACCAAAATATGATTTAACTAGACAATCTGGAGTTTTAAAGTTTTTAGATATCTCAGAAAGTACCTTAGCAAAATATAGAGCAACTGGTGAACTAAGAGAAGGTTATCACTACCATAAAGAGTTAAAGCAAAGAAAAACTATAATTACTTATGTAAGTGGTGCTATTGAAGAGTTCAAAAAGGAAAGAAACAAATGAAACTCTACAGTCGTAACGGAATATTATACATCTATATAAATGGTATAAGAAAGAGTAGCGGTTTAAAAGATACAAAAGAGAATCGGAAACTGCTAGAAAATCACCATAAAAGAGATGAGTTCTATGAAAAATTTAATGTTCAAACAAAAAGTAAAACTGTAATTGATTTTTGCGAAGAAGTTCTAAGAGAAAAAGAGAAGACCTTAGAACCTACATCTATACATAATTATTATAATCATCTTGAGAAAAATATTTTACCAAAATTTGATAAAAAATACCCTCAAGAAATAACGCCTATGTTTTTAAAGCAATGGTATGATGAAATTGAATACAAAAGCTCACTAACAATTTGTGTATCAGCAATATTAAAACCAGCCTTTGAAAATGCAATCATAGAAGGATATATAAAATCAAGTCCATTTGTTATTACTCTACCAACAGTAAAGAGTGATTATGAAATAAAACCTTTTACACTAGAAGAAATGACAAAAATATTGAATTGCGAAAGAGGAGTATTTAAAAACATTTTAGGAGTAGCTTTTTTTACAGGTATGAGAGCTGGTGAAATTTTGGCTTTAAAATGGAAAGATATTGATTTTGAAAACAAAAGTATTACTATAGAATTTCAAAGAACCAGAGGATATACTAAGAAACCAAAAACTAAAAGTAGTGCAAGAACTATTGATATGATTTCTCAATGCGAAGTATTTTTAAGAGAACAAAGGAAAATAACTGGTTTAGGTGAGTATGTATTTTTAAATACAAAAAATAAAATCTTCTATGGCTCTGGTGATTTACAATATAAGTGGTATGATATATTGAGAAAATTACAACTTGAAAAAAGAGGAATTCATCAAACTAGACATACTTTTGCGAGTAATATGTTATCTAATATGGAAAATCCTCTTTGGGTTTCTCAAATGCTCGGACATAAAAGTTTAACCATAACTCTTGATACATACACTAAATATATCAAGAAAGATAGAAATGTAAAAACTACATTCTTAGATAATATGAATTTGCAGTTTTACACAAATCTAGCACAGTAACTCAATTAATATCGAAAAAGTCAATATTTACCTATAAAAACCTCTTTTGAATAACAAAAACTCATTTTTGCTTATTTTTAATCATAAATATTTATGAAATGCCCTAATTTTAGCTATTTTAAAGCTTAAATACTATAAAGTTTTCACAATTTAATTTTATACAAGGAGTTCATCCATGAACAAAGCAGAATTTATCGACGCAGTAGCTGCAAAAGCTGGTTTATCAAAAAAAGATGCAAAAGGTGCAGTTGACGCTGTATTAGATACAATTACAGAAGCATTAGTAAAAAAAGAATCTGTAAGCTTTATTGGATTTGGAACATTTGCAACTGCTGAAAGAGCAGCAAGAACAGCTAAAGTTCCAGGAACTGACAAAACTGTTAATGTTGCAGCTACAACTGTTGCTAAATTTAAAGTTGGAAAAGCTTTAAAAGAAGCTGTATCAGCTAAATAATTTTTTTATAAAAGGCTTTTTAGCCTTTTATAACCTCAAGCCCGTGTGGAGAAATTGGTAAACTCAGTTGATTCAAAATCAACCGCTTAACGGCTTGTCGGTTCGAGTCCGACCACGGGCACCACTTATTAATCTAAAATTATCCCATGAACTCTAAAAATTATCATCAAATAAACTTTTTTAATAAACTACAAGTAAAAAATAAAATAGGCTATAAAATATGTTAAAAAATATAACTACTTTTCTTATTCCAAAAATGGATTGTCCTTGCGAAGAACAAATGATTAGATTAACTTTATCTTCTCTTTCTATTTCAAAATTTGATTTTGATATTCCTTCTAGAAAAGTGATAATTACCCATTTGGAAGAACCTCAAGTCGTTTTAGAGAAACTAATACCACTTGGATTTGGGGCACAAATAATTTCCACAGAATTAAGTAATAGTGAAAATGAAGAAGAATCAAATGACTCTCATCAAAAAAAAGTACTTTGGATATTATTAATTTTAAATGGGTTAATGTTTTTTATAGAAGGAATAATTGGATGGTTAGATAATTCAGCTGGACTTATGGCTGATGGATTAGATATGTTATCTGATGCTGTTGTTTATGGAATAGCACTTTTTGCTGTTGGAAAGGCTGCAAATAATAAACTAAAAGCAGCACAATTTGCTGGAGTAGTTGAAATTATTTTAGCTTTAGTCACTTTTGGACGAGTTGCTTATCAAGTTTATTATAGTTATTTTCCACAACCTGAATCAATGATAGGAATTTCTTTATTGGCTTTAGCTGTAAATGTATATAGTCTTTTTATTATTAGAAAAGAAAAAGATAAAGGCGTTCATATGAAAGCTAGTTATATCTTTTCAGCAAATGATGTAATTGCTAATTTGGGAGTTATAGTAGCTGGATTTTTAGTAATTTATTTTAACAGCCCACTACCGGATTGGATTATAGGAATAATTATTGGTTTTGTTGTTTTAAGTGGAGCAGTTAGAATTTTAAAATTAAAAAAATAATCTTTATAAAATCTTTATATTTAGCTTTTGATATTGATATTTTATTGATAGATTTTGGTTTAGAATAAATCCATAACAAATCAAAGGATTTTTATGGCTTATTCTGATATAACGATGTTATTAATATTAGGTAGTTTAGTCGCAATTCTTATTATAAAACTAATTGACGCTTACAACAGTAAAGAATAAGTATGACTCATAAATATGTAAGAACTATATTTTTAGGTTATATTTTTATAATTCTAATAGGTGCTACTTTATTATCTTTGCCTTTCTCACATATTGGTGAGTTAAGATTTATTGATGCTATTTTCACAGCTACCTCGGCTACTTGTGTTACAGGATTAATTGTAACAAGTACTTCTGAAAACTTCACATTTATTGGAGAACTTATAATTATTACACTTATTCAAATAGGTGGAATAGGATATATGTCTTTGGTAATAGTATTTTTTTTATTTGTAAAAGATCACTTAAGTTTAGATGATAAAAGAGCATCAAAATTATCATTAGATTTACCTACTTTACATGTTGGAGCTTTTACTAAAAGAATTCTTTTAGTTGTTTTTACCGTAGAAACAATAGGTGCTTTGATTCTTACTTTTCAATTTAGCGAAAAATATGATTTATTAGATTCAATCTGGTATGGAATTTTTCATAGTATTAGTGCTTTTAATAATGCTGGTTTTTCACTTTTTACAGACAATATGATAGGTTATAAAGATGACACTATTGTTTTAGTAACTATTTGTTTTCTAATTATTCTTGGAGGACTTGGATATTTTGTAATTATTGAGTTACATGAAAATAAGAAATTTGCAAAAAGAATAACTATACATACAAAAATTGTATTAATTGGAACAGTTATTTTAATTTTATTTGGAATGATTGTTTTTTTATCTATTGAATGGAATAATCAAAAAACTTTTGGTGAATTTGACACATATACTAAAATTCTAAATAGCTTCTTTTTATCAGTAAATTTTAGAACAGCTGGATTTAATAGTATGGATTTATCTGGATTAAAAGACTCTTCTTTATTTTACTCTACTCTTTTAATGATGATAGGTGCAGGTCAAGGAGGAACAGCAGGTGGTATGAAAATTACTGTAATTGCCGTTTTAATTATTATGGTATTTTTTGTTTTAAAACAAAGTAATCAAGAACCTCATATTTTTAAAAGAACAATAGAACAAAAACTTATAAATAAAGCTGCCGCAATTGTTATGTTTTCATCAGCTTATGTATTATTTGTAACTTTACTACTTGTAGAAACACAAGATTATCCTTTTGTAAGAATATTGTTTGAAGTAGTTTCAGCCTTTTGTACAGTTGGAGTATCAGTGGGAGATGGAGGAATATTAAGTCTTGCTACACTATTTGATGATTTTGGAAAAAGTATCATAATAATTTCTATGATAGCAGGAAGATTAGGAGTTTTTGCATTTGGTTTATTAATAGCTGGAAAAGCGAAAAGAACACATTTTAAATACCCAGTAGGAAGGATTATAATATGAAACCTGTAGCAGTAATTGGATTAGGAAAATTTGGATTTTATATAGCAAAAAGTTTATCAAAATTAAATATCACTGTAATTGCAGTAGATAGCGATGAAAAAAAAGTTCAAGAAATAAGTCAATACATAGATAATGCATTTGTTCTAAATAGTACAAGTAAAATTGCCCTTGAAGAAGTAGGAATTTATAACTTGGATACAATAATTGTAAGTATTGGTGAAAATATAGAATCAAGCATTTTAACTGTAATGGCATTAAAAGATTTGAATAATAAGAACATTATTGCAAAAGCAATAAATCCTACACATGGGGAAATATTATCAAAAATAGGTGCATTTAAAGTAATTTATCCAGAAGAAATAGCTGGAAAAATACTTCTAAAACAATTAATTAATAATATAAAAATTGAAGAAACTGAAATTAATAATACTTTAAAATTTGTTAAAGTTATTGCAGATGAATTATTAATAGGAGAATCGATTTTTTATATAGAATCTCTAAATAAAAATGTGAAAATCATTTCTATAAATAATGAAACCTATTGGGATGAAAGTTTTGATTTAAAATACAAAATCCAAAAAAATGATTTAGTAGTATTTTTTGGTAATAGTAAAGAAATTGATGCTTTACTTAAAAGCTTATAACTAAGAAATATTTAAAAAAGAAAAAAGAGGTAAAAAACTACCTCTTTAAACTTTTAGCTTTAACTTCATTTTTTCCTATAAACTCTTTTTGATTTGCATTACTTACAACTAATTTTGCAATTTCATCAGTTACAACCGCTACATTATGAGCTTCTGATGCTATATTTGCATTTTTCTGTGTTTGTTGATCAAGCCGATTTACCGCATCATTTATTTGTTCTATACCTTTTAATTGCTCATTACTAGACATTCTTATATCTTGAATTAAATCTATAGTTTGAGAAATATTTTGATTTAATTCTTTGTATCCTTTTATCATATGATTTGCAATTTCTTTTCCATCATTTGCTTTTTTTGTTGCATTTTCTACAATATTTTTTATCTCTCTTGCAGCTTCTGCACTTCTTGCTGCTAAATTACGAACTTCTTGAGCAACAACTGCAAATCCTCGCCCTGCTTCGCCAGCTGTTGCTGCTTCTACAGCTGCATTTAAAGAAAGAATATTTGTTTGAAATGCTATTTGATCAATTACACTTATTGCTTCATTTATTGCATTTACTTGAGTATTTATCTCATCCATTGCAACTGTTGTTTGATTTGCAAGTTTTTCTCCTTGATTTGCAGAAGAAGTAACTTCGCCAGACAAGTTAGCCATTTTTGCAATATTTTCTGTATTATTTCTAATATTTGAAGTTATTTGCTCTAATGCTGCTGCTGTTTCTTCTAAAGAAGTGGCAGCTTCATTTGAACTAATATTTAATTCATCTACATTTGCTAACAAAATATTTGAACTTTCGTCTAAAGTCAATCCATTTGATTTATTTTCTATTAATATATTTGTTATTGTTTGTTGTAAAGAATTAACCCCTTCAAAAACAGCTTTAAAATCATTTATTACTAAGTTGCTATCTAATCTATTAACATAATTTGCTTGGGTATATTCTTTTAAAATATTTGTAACTAAATCAAAATTCTTTTTTAGATTAGTTACTAATAAGTTTATTGTTTTACCTATATAATTTAATTTTTGATTAGATGTATTTGTATGAAACAATTTATCATCAAAATCACCCATTGCAATTTTTTCTGTTACTAATAACAATTCTCCATATATCAGAAGTTCTTCATCTTGTTTTTTATTTAAAAGTTTATATATAGATTCTAATTTATTTTTTACATCTTTATTTATATTAGCATTATGATAATCAAATTCAGGCAAACAAGTAATTTCATCTTTTAGAAATAATTCTATATTATTTAAAGCCTCTAAAGTTTTGGTATCTTTTTTGAAAAACATATTAATCCTTATTTCAAAGTTGCATAAAGAGCAACAGCATTTGCAACTTCTTTATCAGTTGGTTTTACTCTAACTGATATATATCTTATTTCACCATTTGTCTTTTTTGAAGGATAAGCAGTAGCATTTACCCAATAATAATTACCTTCTTTTGTTCTATTTTTAACTATACCTTTCCAAATATTTCCAGCTTGTATAGTTTTCCATAAATCTTCAAAAGCAACTTTTGGCATATCAGAATGTCTAACCATATTATGTGGTTTTCCAATTAATTCATCTAATGTATAACCAGCTATTTTACAAAAATCTTGATTTGCAAAAATAATATTCCCTTTTGCATCTGTTTCTGAAACTATAATCATATCCTCTAACATCTTTACTTCACTATTCACTACTACTTCTCTCTTACTATTTTTTTAGGAAGGAACTTTATCTGAAAATAGTAACATAAAGGTATCTTTTGAATTAACTATAATAATTAATTTGTAATTTAATATACAAATAAATTATAAAAAAGTATTTTGGAATTTATTAAAATTAGAAAATTAAAGTATTTGAAGTTTTAAGTATAAGAACAAATTCTTATACTCAAATTTAGTTCGTTTAGTGCTTAGCTAAACGACTATCTATCCACGCACCAAGTGGTGTAGTGATTTTTTGTAATAACCAACTAACTACAATAAATGTAATTAACCAAGCAATTACAGCTGCCCATGCAGGAAATATATCAAAGAATATATCGTAACGACCAATTAATGGCCAGTGAATTAAATATACTTCAAATGAATAAAGCCCGTATATTGATAAAAATTTATTATCAAATTTCTTAAGAGAAAAAATAACAATAAATGCGAACATTATAATAATAGAAGTAAGTTGGTCAACAAAATAACCTTTTCCTAAAATTGCTGTTAATGTAGGCCAATGATTAGCTGTTGTATGTAAAGACATATAAACTACAACACCAAGCATTAAAGCAATAACAATATAAGGTGTAAATTTAGCTTTATTTCTAAATTCTTTTAAATATACAACCAATTTATTTTCTTTATCTTTTGTTTCAAATAAAAGCCAAGCAAATACAATACCTAAAGAAAAAGCAACAGTATGTAATCTATGAAGCCAATTATCTCCCATTTCTAATGGATTATAAACTCCAATTAATGTGGCAATTACTGCTAAAATTATTGCACTTAACCATGGTTTTTTTGTACTAAAAACTAAAGGGAAAAGTACATAAAACATCATCATCCAAGTTATATACCAAAATGGTGAGTTAACATCATCAAATCCTTCTGCTGTAGGAAACCATCCAAGTAAAGATTGAATCATATAAGGAACAGAATAATGAATATCTAAAAATATTGCATTTGCAGCAAATATAAGAATAATTGCTACCCAAAATGGAATAAATATTTTTATTACCCTTCTTTTATAAAACTCTAAAATTGGAAGTGGTTTTTTCAACATTCCAACAGTCAAACCATATCCTGACATGAAAAGAAATAAATCAACCCCTACTCCTGCAATAATTGAAAGAGGAAAAAGAAAATCAGCATTTGTAACTAACATGTAAGCAAAATGTGCAAAAACAACTGTTAAAATTCCTAAACCTTTTAGCTCTTGAGTAACAGAAACAGGAAACAAATCTGTGTGTTTTGATCTTCTAAAAGTAAAAAGAACCACTGCTATTAACACAGCAATAACTATAAGATTTGTTTGATAAATATCGTCAGTTAAAGTAATAGGCATATACGCTCCCAGATTTTAAATAGTTTTGTTGTAAATTTTAATTTCTCAAAACTACAATAAACTTCTACTATGATTATAACTACTTATAAATAAAAACGAAATTTAAATAAATAAAAAGATTTTTTTATTAAAAAAGAAGAATTATTTTAGAAATACTTTAATATTATCAATATTTCTCGAATCAGCAAATTTATCTAACAATGAAGCCAATTGAATTACTTC
>RRZT010778079.1_pt1 | contig 11837 bp, 11 predicted proteins | sample 2165551 | NCBI WGS metagenome assembly RRZT01 (sample SAMN10456910, study PRJNA506462) | wastewater metagenome | biome: wastewater; feature: sludge; material: wastewater sludge; isolation source: wastewater sludge with Escherichia coli K12::gfp cells carrying plasmid... | place: USA: Moscow, Idaho... | reverse complement strand
TCTTATAAATGGGTTTGTAGAAATCCTGAATCAAATACAAGATTACTATTTAAAGAGAATTTAGAAAAGGCCAACTATCCAGATTGTGATACATTTGATGTTACAAGTGAAGTTACAAGTGCTACAACAATTGTTCAAACAGTATTACACTCTGATAAAAATATAACGCCAACAGTTTCAATTGTTTCAAGAAATGCGATTGAATCATTACTAAAATCAGGTGCTTTATTCGAATCTAGAATTGGTAATCAAAAGATGTTAAGAAAATTATATATAGCATACAGAAAAGATAGAAAACATGATGCATTTATTGAAAATGTAGTTGATTATCTTTTAAAAATGAAATAATACCGATTTTATCGGTACTATTTTCTAATAATTAAATCCCTCTTTTTCCAAAGCCGATCTAATATTTTTTATTTGTTGATGTTTATTTCTACACCATTGTGGAGCTAATAATGTATCATCATCAATTCCTGCTGTGATTCGTTGTATAGATATATTTGATGGTAATTCTTTAATTGATTTTACAACTGTATCAATATATAACTCTTCAGTGATTGGTGTGAATTTACCTTTTTTATACTCATTTGTTAAAAGTGTATTTTTTACCACATATAAAGGATGAAATTTAATTGAATCAACTTTTAATTTTACTGTTTCTCTAAATGTTTCAAGCATCATTTCTTGTGTTTCATCAGGTAATCCATAAATTAAATGTCCACAAACATTTAAACCTTTTTCTTTTGTTCTATTAATCCAATATTTCATATTAGAAGTACTATCACCTCTATTGATTCTAACTAATGTTTCATCAAAAAAAGACTGAATTCCATACTCAACCCAAATCTCTTTCTCTTTTGATTTATCAACTAAAAAATCTAATATCTCATCAGTTACACAATCAGTTCTTGTTCCTATACTTAAACCAATTACATTATCAAAACTAAGAGCTTTTTCATATAATGCTTTTAATGTAGGAAAAGGAGCATAAGTATTAGTAAATGATTGAAAATAGACAATAAATTTTTTAGCACCAAATTTATTTTGCAATCTTTGTTTTGTTGCAAAAAATTGTAGTTCTAATTGTTTTAATTGATTTTCTAAATAAGGATTTTCAGCTACTCGTGGGTTTAATTTGAATTTAGTTTTTTTTTCTTGAAGATTAGGACTAAAAGAATCATTTTCACAAAAAGAACAACCGCCTCGGGCTACAGTCCCATCAATATTTGGGCATGTAAACCCAGATATTGAGATTGGAACTTTATAAACTTTTTCACCAAATTTATTTTTTAAATATCTTCCGATAGTTAATACGTTTTTTAATTCACTCATTCTACTCTTTTACGAAATAATCTCCATTAAAACTTTCAAGTGCATAATTTCTATCATTTCCAATTGCATTAACTAAATCATCCACACTTAAATACTCTAAAGTATCAGCTTCTATATATTTACAAACTTCTTCTTTATTCATATTATTTGAAATTAACTCTTCTTTATGTGGTGTATCAATACCATAATAACAAGGGAATTTAATCTCTGGACTTGCAACTCTAAAATGTACTTCTTTAGCACCTGCATCTTTTAACATTCTTACAATTCTTTTTGAAGTAGTTCCTCTTACAATTGAGTCATCAATTACAAGTAAAGATTTACCAGCAATTAAAGATTTCATAGGACTTAACTTCATTCTAACTTTAATATCTCTCATCTCTTGTGTTGGCTCAATAAATGTTCTACCAACATAATGATTTCTAATAATTCCGTATTCAAAAGGAATTCCACTCTCTGCTGCATATCCTAATGCTGCAGGAACTCCTGAATCTGGAACTGGAACAACCATATCTACATGGATTTTATTACCAGCATCATTTTTAGCTAATGCTCTTCCCATGTTTTCTCTTGTTCTATATACATTTTTACCATCAATTACAGAATCTGGTCTTGCAAAATAAACATATTCAAATGCACATGGTCTAAATTGAGGTTCAAATAATTGAATTGATTCTGGCTCATCAGTATCTTCACTAAATACTAACATTTCACCTGGATTTACATCTCTAATAAATTCAGCACCAACTAAATCAAATGCACAAGTTTCACTTGCAACTATGTATCCACCAGATTTTAATTTTCCTAAAGATAATGGTCTAATTCCATATCTATCTCTAATAACAAACTGTTTACTTCTACTTTGAATAATAAAACAATAAGCACCAATAGTTTTTTCTAATGCCTCTTTAATTCTATCAGTTAATGTATCTTTAGTATTTTTAGCAATTAAATGAATTAAATTTTCAGTATCCATTCCTGTTTGGAAAATCGCACCTCTATCAATTAAATCTTGTCTTACTTCATCTTTATTGATTAAGTTTCCATTATGAACAATTGATATTTCACCTAATTTATATTTAGCATAAACTGGTTGTGCATCTAAAATTGAGTCTCCACCAGCAGTTGAGTACCTATTATGACCTATTGCCATGTTACCTTTTAAATATTTAAGTGCTTCATCTGTAAATACTTCAGAAACTAAACCTCTGTCTTTTTTTGTATAGATTTTACCATCACTAGATGATGAAATTCCTGTTGCTTCTTGACCTCTATGTTGCATTGCAAAAAGAGCAACCGAAGCTAATCTTGCAGCATTATCATTACCGTAAATTCCAACTATTGCGCACATGTTTTATTTTTCCTTATAGACCTAAAGCGTCGTTGATAGAGTATAATTTTGCATCTTTACCAATTATCCATTTTGCAACTTTAATTGCACCTTTTGAGAATGTATTTCTAGCAGTTGCCGTATGGTTTAATTCTAAAAACTCACCATCATTATATAATCCAACTGTATGACGTCCAACAATATCCCCACCTCTTAAAGCCATAACTGCTATCTCATCTTTAGTTCTAGCTCCAATTTGTCCATCTCGTCCTGAAATTCTTACATTATCTAAATCTAAATCTCTAGCATCTGCTGCGTGTTCAGCTAAAGTTAGCGCAGTCCCAGAAGGAGAATCAACTTTATGTCTATGATGTTGTTCAACAATTTCTATATCAAAATCTCTTAAAGTTTTTGAAGCAAGTGCTACAAGTTTATTTAAAACAGCAACACCTAAACTCATGTTTGTAGCATATAATATTGGTACAATTTTGCTAGCTTCAAATAATAAATTTTGTTGATGTTTATTAAAACCTGTTGTTGCAATAACAAGTGGTTTCCCATTTCCATTCTCTATTACTTCTGTTAATAATGCCTCAGTTGCAGAAGGTGCTGAAAAATCAATAATTACATCACTTGAATCTAATAAAACTCTCATATCATTTGTAACAATTGTATCTTCTGGTACTTGCTTTTTTAATTTATCGAAAACATGTACCGCTGCTACTCTTGCTTGTTCATCATTTGCTAAGTCATCTATTAACAAAGAACCAACTCTTCCTGTACTTCCTACTATTCCTACTTTAACCATAGTTTATAAACTTCCTTTACCCAATATATTCAATAATATTAACAGCAGCGGTTGCACCATCTCCTGCTGCACAAACTACTTGTTTCGCTGCATCAACTCTTACATCTCCTGCTGCGTACAACCCTTTTACTGACGTTCTCATCTTCAAGTCTACTATTACTTCACCTTGTTCATTTACATCACAAAGGAAACTTCCATCTTCTTGTTTTAATGGTTCATTTAATACATCTCTTCCTACGAACACAAAAACACCTGGTACTGGCAGGTCTCTTATTTCACCACTATCTTTATGTTTTACTTTTAATCCTAGAACACCACTATTATCACCATATACTTCTTCAACCATTACATTTGTAACTTCTTCAATATTTTCTGTATGTTTCATATGTTCTATTGTAGAAGGTGCTGCTCTATAAGTATCTCTTCTATGAACTATATATACTTTTTTACAAAGTTTTGCTAAATAAACTGCTTCTTCTATTGCAGTATCTCCACCACCAATTACAGCTACTTCTTTTCCTCTATAGAAAAATCCATCACAAGTTGCGCAAGTAGAAACACCTTTTCCAAAAAACTCATTTTCACCTTTAAATCCTGCACGTCTTGGAACTGAACCTGTTGCTAGCAATACTGCTTTTGCTTCTTGAACTTTTCCATCACCAGTTGTAACTTCAAATATATCATTCACTTTTTTAACATTTGTTACTTGGTTCATTTCATGTTTTAGTCCAAACTTTTGGCACTGTTCTGGCCAGTTAGCCATTAGTTCCATTCCAGACATAATTTGACCTTGCCCTGGATAGTTCTCTATTTCAGAAGAAGTTGTGATTTGTCCTCCTGGCATTCCCATTTCAAACATCACAACATTTTTCAATCCACCTCTTGTGGCATAAAGACCAGCTGTCAATCCTGCTGGTCCTCCTCCTATTATCGCTAAATCTAACATAAAAATCCTTATTATTATTTATTCATAATTACATATTTCTTTCACGGTATAGTACTAAAATATTTGTAAGTATATGGTTAAACAAAATCTTAACTAATTGGAAAAATTTAATCATTTGAATTTTATACTCAATTTTATTTTTAAACAAAAAAAAGGGAGAAGTCAAAACTTCTCCCTTTTAATATTTTAAATACTCGTTAGAATTTTAATAATTATAATAATGAGTTAATTTTATCAGCAAATGCTTGTTTAGAAGAAGCACCAACCATAGTATCAACAACTTCACCATTTTTCATGAATAAAATAGTAGGAATAGATCTAATTCCATATTTTACAGCTAAATCTTGTTCTTCATCTGTATTAACTTTACAAATGTTTGCTTTACCTTCAAAATCACCAGCTAATTCATCAATAACTGGAGCAATCATTCTACAAGGTCCACACCATGGAGCCCAAAAATCAACCATAGAAATTCCATTTTGTGTAATTTCTTCAAAATTCGCAGATGTTAATTCAATATATTTTCCCATTTCTGTTCCTTATTATTAAGATTTTATAATTTCAATTTTGATTTAATATATTATAATTTTAGTATAAAAATTAAACTGATTCATTATAACTAGTGAAAACTTAAATTTTCTTTTACAATTATTACACTCCACTAATGAAGGCTAAATATTTATTTAGCTAAAATCTAAAAATTTTATTTAAAATGGATAGTTTTATGGATATTAGAAAAGAATATTTAGAGTTTTTTAAAAGTAAGGGACATGATGTAATCTCATCTATGCCATTAGTTCCAGATGATCCTACATTAATGTTTACAAATGCGGGTATGGTTCAATTTAAAGATATTTTTACAGGAGCAGTTCCTACACCTTCAAATCCAAGAGCTACTTCTTGTCAATTATGTGTTAGAGCTGGTGGTAAACACAACGACTTAGAAAATGTTGGCTATACAGCACGTCATCATACTTTATTTGAAATGTTAGGTAATTTCTCTTTTGGAGATTATTTCAAAACTGATGCTATTGCTTACGCTTGGGAGTTTGTTACAGTAAATTTAGCATTACCAAAAGATAAATTATGGGTTACTGTTCATGACAGTGATGATGAAGCATTTGAAATCTGGTCAAAACTTATAGATCCATCAAGAATATTAAGATTTGGGGATAAAGATAATTTCTGGTCAATGGGTGATACAGGTGCTTGTGGTCCTTGTAGTGAGATTTTCTATGACCAAGGTGAAGAACAATTCAATGGTCCAGAAGATTATATGGGTGGAGATGGAGATAGATTCCTAGAAATTTGGAACTTAGTATTTATGCAATATGAAAGAACATCTGCGGGTGAATTAATACCTCTTCCTAAACCATCAATTGATACAGGTATGGGACTAGAAAGAGTTGTGGCTATTAAAGAAGGTGTATTTAATAACTTTGATTCTTCTAACTTTAAACCAATTATTGAAAAAATTGAAGAATTAGCATCTAAAAAAGCAACTTCTGAAACTATTGGTTCATATAGAGTTATTGCTGACCATTTAAGAGCTACATCATTTATGCTATCTCAAGGAATTTTATTTGGTAATGAGGGAAGACCTTATGTATTAAGAAGAATCTTAAGAAGAGCAGTAAGACATGGTTATTTAATTGGATTTAGAAAACCTTTTATGGCTAAATTATTAGACACATTAATAAATATTATGGGTGGACACTACACAGAACTTGTTGAAAATAAAAATTTCATCAAAGAGCAATTAACTTTAGAAGAAGATAGATTCTTCAAAACTATTGATTCAGGTATGTCAATTTTTACAGAAGAACTAGCAAATACTAAAGAAGTATTTAGTGGAGAAGTTGCATTCAAATTATATGATACTTATGGTTTTCCATTAGACTTAACAGAAGATATGTTAAGAGATAAAAACCTAAAAGTTGATACTGCAAAATTTGATGAACTAATGAATGAACAAAAAGCTAAAGCTAAAGCTGCATGGAAAGGAAGTGGTGATGCTTCAAATGAAGGTGATTTCAAACAATTAATTGAGAAATATGGTATTAATGAATTTGTTGGTTATGATAATATCACTTACAAATCAAAAATTCTTGCACTATTAGATGAAAACTTTAAAGAAGTACAAACTTTACAAAAAGATTCTATTGGTTGGGTTATGCTTGATAAAACACCATTTTATGCTACAAGTGGTGGACAAAGTGGAGATATCGGGGCACTAGAAGATAATAAACATATTGCTATTATTGAAGATACTTCTAAATTCCATGGTTTAAATCTATCTAAAATCAAAGTTGCAAATTCAACATTAACTCAAGGTGAAACAGTAGATGCTGTTGTTGTAAATAGATATGAAATTGCAAAACACCATAGTGCTACTCACCTTTTACAAAGTGCATTAAAAATGGTTTTAGGAGAGACAGTTTCTCAAGCTGGTTCTTTAAATGATTCTTCAAGATTAAGATTTGACTTTACTTATCCAAAAGCAATGACAACTGAGCAAATTGAAGAAGTTGAAGATTTAGTAAATACTATGATTGCAAGAGGAATTGCAGGAAATGTTGAAGAACTTCCAATAGAAGAAGCTAAAAACAAAGGTGCAATTGCTATGTTTGGAGAAAAATATGGTGATGTAGTTAGAGTTGTTAGTTTCTCTGATGTTTCTGTTGAGTTCTGTGGAGGAACGCACGTAAGAAATAGTGCTGATATCGGAAGTTTCTATATAGTAAAAGAATCAGGTGTTAGTGCTGGTGTTAGAAGAATTGAAGCTGTTTGTGGAGCAGCTGCTATTAAATACACAAAAGATATTATCTCTAAAATGAATGAAATTCAAGCAGAAGTAAAAAACAATGATGTAATTGCTGGAATTAAAAAATTAAAAGAGCAAATTAAAGATTTGAAAAAAGAAGTTGAAACTGCACTTAGCCAAACATCAGCTTCAATAAATGAAGAAATTATTGGTGATACTAAAGTTGTAGTTTCTATTGTTGAAAATGGTGATCTAAAGAAAATTGTAGATGATATGAAAAATGCAAACGAAAAACTAGCAATTTTTCTACTTCAAGCAAAAGATGACAAAGTTATGATTGTTGCAGGAAGTAAAAACACAAATATCAAAGCTGGTGATTGGATTAAAAATATTGCACCAATCGTAAATGGTGGAGGTGGTGGAAGACCAGATTTCGCAACAGCAGGTGGAAAAGATATCACAAAAATTGAAGATGCAAAAATCGCTGCTTTAAATTACGCAAAAGAAAATTTATAAGGAATAGAGTTTGAGTGAATTATTTAACAATTTTTCTACTTTAATTATATTCTTACACGTACTATCTGCCATCATTTGGATTGGTGGTATGATAGTTATTAGATTTGGAATTCATTACTCAATGCAAGAAATTGATGAACCAAAAATAAAACTAGGAAGAACTTTAGAAAATTTAAGAAGGTTTTTTTCTATGGTTATTCCTTCTATCATTGTTCTTTTAATTACAGCTATAATAATGATATTAGCCCTAGGATTTAAAGAAACAGATTTATATAAATATGTAATTGCAAAAGAGATAATTTGGTCTTTAATGACTGTTATCTTCATTTATATATACATTAAAAGAAATAAAGCACAAAAAGCTTTCGATGAAGGTAAGTTTCCAGTTGCAAAAGAGCATCTAACACCACTTGCAACTTACTTGATTCCTACAAATATAATTTTAGGATTGATAGCTTTAATTTTAGGAATAACACTAAGAGGATATTAATTACTCTCTTAGTCTTGTTTCCCTCTCTTTAGAAAAATAAGAATTAATAAAATTCATTCTAACTAGACTATTTGAATAATTAGCAAAAAATCTATCTTTATTTAAATATTCATGTTCATATTTAATCTTAAATTTTTCCATCAAATTATGTGTAAATCTTCCATCATAATCAACAATGAACCAATCTTCATAAACAGTGTAACTATAAACTAAATTCAAATAATATTTATTATCTATTATATATGTAGTAAATTCATAATTTTTATAATCAACTTGCTCTACAATTTTCATATCTTTTATTTTTAAAGTTGATTTAAATAAATACTCAAAGTAACCTCTTTGGAAACCATTCCAACTACAATTATTATCCAACTTAATATATTCAATAAATAGTTTACCTTCAATATTATTATCAATATTAGATATATACGAAAAATTTGTACAATAATCAAATGTTAGAATTTTATTCTGATTTTTTATTGGATAAATATTTTCCACAACTTCATTTTTTGGAAAATTACACCCATTTAAAAAGAAAATAAAAAATAGTAAAAAAACAAATTTCATCACTTAAACTCCCCAAGATTTCATACACCTATAGATTACTAACAATTTTAGACTTGACATATTAATATTTTTACAATAAGATTAAGATGTTTTTTCACAAAGAAAACAAATTATAGCATATAAAAAAGGGAGAGAAATTGAGTATTAAAAATCTATTTGTTATTTTACTTTCTGTTTCTTTATTTACAGGTTGTGCTATAAAAAAAGGTGAAGAGGTTGTTGATATGTCAACACCTATAGATTATGAGCAACAAGTTGCCTCATATGAAAGTAAATTTAAAAAGAATAAAAAAATCCCAAGAGAAAATACAAAAAGCAAAACTTTTGAGAATTATACAACAAATAAGTATATTTCGAAAAAAATTACAATTAATCACAACTTATATGATTTCTACTCAGAGTGGGAAGGTGTAAGATATAAAATGGGTGGAGAATCAAAAAAAGGAATCGACTGCTCTGCATTTATCCAAAAAGCGTTTAAAGAAAAATTTGCTGTGGAAATGCCAAGAAGTACAGCTTTACAATCAAAGATGGGTAAAGAAATATCTAAAAACGAGCTAGAAATGGGTGATTTAGTTTTCTTTAGAATAAACAAAAGATTAAATCATGTTGGTATTTATATTGAAGATGGTAAATTTATGCATGCTTCAACTTCATATGGAGTTACAATTTCAGACTTAAACAGCGAGTATTTTCTAAAAAGATATTGGAAAGCACAAAGGGTAATGGACTGATAAAAAATCAAAAAAAGGAGTGCAAATAGTGTTAAAAAAGACATTTATTTTAATACCTATAATAATGATGTTTACTGCTTGTAGTGACAAAAACCTTGCTTTAAATAATTCTGAAAATCTTCAACAAAATGTGACTAGTAATTCTAAGTTATCGTATAATGAATACAAAAGAATGACTGAAGAGCGGAATCAAAAAAATAAAGTTAAATCTCATACAGATTTTAAAACTGTGACAACATCTACTGAATATAAAAGTGAAAATATTTTAACTTCAAATGCCTTATCAAGTAAAATTGAAATGCCAACAAGAAAACAAGCATTTACAGAATTTTACGATGAATGGAAAAATGTAAAATACAAGCTTGGTGGAAATTCAAGAAATGGAATAGATTGCTCTGCATTTACTCAAAGAATCTACAAAGAAAAATTTGATTTAGATATTCCAAGAACTACAATAAGCCAAGTAAGCGTTGGAACAGAGATTGCTAAATCAGAATTAATGCCTGGTGATTTAGTTTTTTTTAAAACAAGTAAAACAGATAAACACGTTGGAGTTTACGTAGGGAACAATAACTTTTTACATGCTTCAATCAAAGGTATTCAATATACTAGCTTAGATAAACCATTCTACAAAAAAAACTACTGGACTTCTAGAAGAGTTATTAATTAATTCTTCTACCAACTAAAACTATTTAATACTAATAAACCTAATTTAGTTTACCCTCTAATTTAACATTTTAAAAATTGTTTTTTTGATTTTATACTTAATTGAGAGAAATAAAAGAATAAGGTAAACACACGTATTATAAATTTAGGAAGCAGAAAGGATACAAATGAGTGTGTCTACCCTTATTAATGAAATTATAAGTAAATCGTATGATAATTGTATGATTTTATTACAAACCTAGATAATTTGATAATATAAATAAACAAATTGTACAAATTACATACATTTTAAAAGCATAAGCTATATTTAACATAAATATCTCTTTTGCATTTACATTATACCTAGCTACAATTGTAAGATTTAAGCCTGAAAAAGGTGAAGTAGAAACTGTTGTTGACCAAGCCATTAAAAATGTAACTGCTAAAAGTGTGTGATTTACTCCACTTAAAAAATCTCCTATAATTGCTATTGTAATAATCGGATGAATACCTATAAATGCTAAAAATATAAAAACTAAAAGTAAAATAGAAGCAATCTTCCAATCAAATACATCAAATGGAAATGATAAATCCAAACCAACTAAAATAGAACTAATTGTTATACCAAACATTCCAGCAACTAAAAAAAGTGAAATTTCTGATTTCATTTTAGGTAATTCATCAATTATATGAAATTTAAATATTTTTGTTGTTTCTAAAATTCCTTTCTTTACTGGTAAAATAAAAAATGTCATTAATATTGAAAAAGATGATATTAATATTATCACTTTTATTTGTGGATAAAAATGATTTGTCAATAAAACCAAAAAAGCTAATAAAATAGGTAAATATAAAGTATCAAAAGATAATGGATAACCATAAAATTCATCTATATTAAATTTCTTCTCTTTATTCACTTCATAATATGTAATTAAAAATGCCAAAAATGCTAATACTATTCCATTTACTAATATTATAGAGGTTGTTAATTTTGGAGCATAAGTAATAGCTGCTGCAAAAGCAACAAAAAAAGGAGACCAATAAGCATCACTTGCAAATGACCTTGTGAGCAAGATTATTTGTGCATTTGTCAAAGGTGCTTTTTTATACATCTTATCAGCAACAAGTAAAAGTGAAGATAGGTTTATTACTGAACCAAACAGATGAACACCCAAATAAGTTTTTATAAAAGAACTTTTCCCTTTTGGAAGCTTCTGAATTTTATCCTTTCTTGGTGTTGCAACAAGTCTTAAAAAACCTACTCCAATTAAAAGTGTCAGAAGATATTGGTTTACTGTAAAAACTTTAAAAAAATCAACTTTGTAATCATTTACGTAACATACAAAATATGCAATCAAACTTGAGATTAACAAAATTACAATAATCTTTTTACTTTTAAGTGTTTGAAACAATAAAATAAAAGCTAACCAAGCTAATATTCCAGAAACTATCAAAAAACTCTTTTGGAAAAAATATGAATATATAGTACTTAAAAATGATAAAAAAATTAAAATACCAGAAAATCTCTCTATATTCATACGCTTACTTTTGATTTATAAAAAATTGACAAATATATTCCAAAGCCAATTAATAAAATTCCAACAATGTGATAAAGATGCATCACCTCATCAAGAAATATATATGCTAAGAAAGCACCAAATACAGGCATTAAATGAGCAAATTGACCTGCTTTATTTGCTCC
>RRZT010653461.1_pt1 | contig 11838 bp, 12 predicted proteins | sample 2165551 | NCBI WGS metagenome assembly RRZT01 (sample SAMN10456910, study PRJNA506462) | wastewater metagenome | biome: wastewater; feature: sludge; material: wastewater sludge; isolation source: wastewater sludge with Escherichia coli K12::gfp cells carrying plasmid... | place: USA: Moscow, Idaho... | reverse complement strand
GTGTACGGCGATCACCCGCGCTTCATCGAGACCTATTTCTCGATGTACAAGGGGCTGTACTTCACCGGCGACGGCGCCCGCCGCGATGAGGACGGCTATTACTGGATCACCGGCCGCGTGGACGACGTCATCAACGTCTCCGGCCACCGCATGGGCACGGCCGAGGTCGAATCGGCGCTGGTCCTGCACCCGGCGGTCGCCGAAGCGGCGGTGGTCGGCTTCCCGCACGACATCAAGGGCCAGGGCATCTACGCCTACGTCACCCTCAAGGTCGGCGTCGAACCGACCGAGGAACTGCGCAAGGAACTGATCGCCCACGTCCGCAAGGAAATCGGCCCCATCGCCTCGCCGGACGCGCTGCAATGGGCGCCCGGCCTGCCCAAGACCCGCTCCGGCAAGATCATGCGCCGCATTCTGCGCAAGATCGCCGCCAACGAAGTGGATCAACTGGGCGACACTTCGACCCTGGCCGATCCCAACGTGGTCACCGACCTGGTCGATAATCGCGCGGTCAAGTAAGGATCGAGCCACCACAACAATAACGAACGATGACTCAACGCTCAACCCGGCCTTTCCCCCGAAAAGGCCGGGTTTTTATTTTCGGGCCGCGTTCGGTTCGCTCGCGCCGGCTTCATCGATCCACGCCGTCACCAGCCGCGCCGGCGTGATGTCGAAATACACGTTCCTGACCGTCACCCCCGGCCAGTTCGGCGCGTTCAGTTCGGCCGGACTCATTTCCTCCAGCTCCGGCGGCGGATCGTCGGCGTCGCGCCGTTTGCAGCGCTCGCAACAAACGTAAAACGGGATGCCCCGATCCCGCGCCGCCAGCGCCAGCGGATAGGTTCCCGCCTTGTTGACCACCGAGCCATCCGCCAGCACGCTATCGGCCCCGACCAGCACGGCATCCGCCCAGGCGACCGACAAACCCATCTGCGCGTCGGTGATGTAAAGGGTCGGCACCTTCCACGCCGATAGCCGTTCCGCCAACCGGCGCCCCCCCTCCAGCGGCCGCGATTCGGTGACGATCATCCGCAAGCCCCGATCCTTCAGCAAGCGGCAGGTTTCCAGCACGGTCGAGCTGACGCTGTGCGTCATCACCGTCCGACCGGAACCGAGCAGGCGGGCGGCATGGGCGGCGCAGTCGGCGACGGCCCGCCGCGAAGCGACGATCAAAGTTTCGGCCCCCTCGGCCGCCCGCTCGCGGGCGGCGGCCAAATCGGTGGCAGCATCGATGGTCAGGCAATCCTCCCAACGGCGCAGCAAATTCTCGATGGGGGTCATGCTGGGCCGAGCCTCCGCCAATTGAGCGGATAGGCTCAACAGCCGTTCCCGCAACTCCACGGCATTTTCGGCGGGTAGCGCGCGGGCCGCGCGAGCCAAAACCGCCAGACAGCGGCGAGCCAACTCGCTGGCCCCCCGAACCCGGTCGTCGCGAATTTCCGCTATTTCGTGGTTGAATTCCGCGAGGATCATTGTTCAAAATTCTAAAAAGGACAAAACAATAGTTTTAAAATCGACCATTCCCCACCCCGCTTTCAGCAGGAGACCGGCCATGAGCGACGTCGATCCCATCATCGGCAATTGGTACCGCAACGAGGAAACCGGCAACGATTTCGAGGTTGTCGCGCTCGACGAAGATGCCCAGACCGTCGAAATCCAGTACTTCGACGGCGAATTGGAGGAACTGGATCTGGATGCCTGGTACGAACTGCCGCTCGAAGCGATCGAAACCCCGGAAGACTGGTCTGGCCCCTTCGATGAGCTGGAAGCGGACGATCTGGGCTACGACGAAGAAGAACTCAGCGACGAAGACGATCTGCTCGCCGACCGCGACGAGGATTGAGCGTCGTTGCTGACACCGGACCGGCGGCGCCTCCTCCTGACCGGTCGATCCTTCTCCCAGCCCCGCTCTACTGCCTCCCGTCGAGTTCAACCGAGAACTCGACCGGAGACTTTTTGTGTTATTCGGACTAATTATATCAATATAAATATAATATAACGATTTTTATCGACAAAAAACCAGTCAAGCTTAAACACAAAATATATTTTGTATTGCCATTAATTGGTTAATATTGTTACGATAGTATCGTATTTTCCTCGCCAACCTTCCGTGCCAACCTTGCCTTGTTAACGCCATGGGGCCGAGGGGTGGCGGGGATCGGCTCTGCCACTACATCCTTGACGCTCTCGCCCCGATCCGGGGCCCCAACTATTTTTGTCGGAGTAATAAATGATCTATTATAGTTACAAATCAATTGCTTCAGCCATTTTTTGCATTGCCGGCACCATCGCGGGTTCGCCGGTTTTGGCCGGCGATATCGTGCTATCGCTGGAAGAGCCCACCGTCAATAGCACCTACAGCGGCGTGGCGAACATTCGCGGTTGGGTGGTCGGGTCGGCGGGCATCGAGCGGGTCGAGCTGTACGTGGACGGCGCGCTCGCGACCAATGTGCCCTCCGGCGGACTGCGGCCCGACATCGGCGCGGCGTATCCCAGCTACCCGGACTCGTCCAAATCCGGCTTTTCGATGGCTTTCAATTACTCGAACTTGGCCGCCGGCCAGCATACCGTGAGCGTCCGGGCCGTCGATAAGTCCGGCGCGGTCGAGGACGCATCGGCCACGTTCAGCGTCGCGCGGTTCGACAACCCCTTTATCGATGATGCGGCCAAGGTCAGCCTCGACGGCGCGACCGTGAGCCACGACGGCCAAGCCATCGTCATCAACAACCTGACCGCAGATGGCAAGACCTACGATGTTCGGCTGGACTGGCGGACCGCGGCGCAAGGTTACGCGATCACCCAGATCGCGCCGACCGGCAGCCCGCCCCCGACCGGCGATTTTTCGGGGACTTACGAGTACAACCTTTCCCTGGTGAGCAACACCTGCCCCACCCAGCTGGAACCCAATATCGTGAACACCCTGACTTTCAACCAGAGCGGAACCCAACTGACCGGGACCGACGGTTACACCAAAGCGCCGCTGACCGGCACGATCGACGCGCAGAGCAATTTCTCCTTCACCACCGAAACCCAGATCGACATGCCCCCCTGCAAGCTGGAGCAAAACAGCAACGGCACCGGCAACCTGATCGGACAGACCATCGCGATCAACACTTCCATCGAAACGGTCGGCAGTTGCCCGCAGTCGATCAAATGCGCCGTCGGCTACCAAGGCACCATCAAGAAAAAGTGAGCGCCGCCGGATCGGCGCCAACGCCGATCCGGCACATCGGGGGTTGCCTTCGCCCACTCATCGTTCCCGTCGCGCCCTAGCGAAGGCTTCCGCCAAGGCGCTCGGGCGATTTTCCGGCGGCTCCCGGTTCTCCTGCCGGGCGGGCGGGCTGGGTTGTCGCTCCCGCCGCCCCTTCCCGGCCGGCGGCCGTTGTGCCGAGGCCGATGGCCGGGTCGCGCCATCGGCCGCCGGCTCGCTCAGCCGCAGGGTCAGGGCCACGCGCTGCCGTTTCAGGTCCACTTCCAGCACCTTGACCTTCACCACCTGGCCCACTTTCACCACCTCGCGGGGGTCTTTGACGAAACGGTCCGCCAGCGCCGAGACGTGGACCAGCCCATCCTGATGCACGCCGATGTCCACGAACGCGCCGAAGTTGGCGACGTTGGTGACCACGCCCTCCAGCACCATGCCCGGCTGTAAATCCGCCAGTTTCTCGACGCCTTCCTTGAACGCGGCGGTTTTGGACTCCGGCCGGGGATCGCGGCCCGGCTTTTCCAGTTCCGCCAGAATGTCGCGCACGGTCGGCAGGCCGAAACGGTCGTCCGTGAAGCGGGCCGGTTCGAGCGTTTTCAAAAACGCCGCATTGCCCAGCACCTCGTGCAGGCCGCGCCCGCTGGCGGCGAGGATGCGCTCGACCACCGGGTAGGCTTCAGGATGAACAGGGGAGCGGTCGAGGGGATTGTCGCCGTCGGCGATGCGCAAAAAGCCGGCGGCCTGCTCGAAGGTCTTGTCGCCCAGCCGCGCCACCTTCAACAGTTGCTCGCGCCGTCGAAACGGGCCGTTGGCGTCGCGAAATTCGACGATGTTGCGCGCCAGCGTGGCGTTCAAGCCGGCCACTCGCGCCAACAGCGGCGCCGAGGCGGTGTTGGCGTCTACCCCGACCGCGTTCACGCAGTCCTCGACCACCGCATCCAGCATCCGCGCCAAGCGGGTTTGGCCGACATCGTGCTGATACTGGCCGACCCCGATGGCTTTCGGCTCGATCTTGACCAGTTCCGCCAGCGGGTCTTGCAAGCGGCGGGCGATGGACACCGCCCCGCGCAGCGACACGTCCACGTCGGGAAATTCCCGCGCCGCCAAGGCCGAGGCGGAGTAGACCGACGCGCCCGCTTCGGACACCACCAGCTTGTGCAGACCGAGTTCGGGATGGCGCTTCATCAGTTCGGCGGCCAGCCGGTCGGTTTCTCGCGACGCGGTGCCGTTGCCGATGCTGACCAGCTCCACCCGATGGCGGCGGCACAGTTCGGCCAATACATGCAGGCTTTCGTCCCACTGGTTGCGCGGAACGTGGGGATAAATCGTCGCGGTTTCAACCAGCTTGCCGGTGGCGTCCACGATTGCCACCTTGACGCCGGTGCGTAAACCGGGGTCCAGACCCAGCGTGGGCCGGGCGCCGGCGGGCGCGGCCAGCAGCAAATCGCGCAGGTTGCGGGCGAAGACCCGGATCGCCTCTTCCTCGGCGGCCTCGCGCAGCCGCTGTTTCAGTTCGGTGTCCAGATGCGGCAGCAGCTTGATTTTCCAGGCCCAGCGCGCGGTTTCCCGCAGCCAGCCATCGGCGGGCCGGCCCGCGTCGCGGAGCTGGAAGTGGGCGACGACCCAGCGCTCGCCGGGATCGGCGTCGGGCGCGGCGGAATCGCCGATTTCCAGATTCAGTTGCAACATTCCTTCGTTGCGACCCCGGAACAGCGCCAGCGCCCGGTGGCAAGGAATCTGGCGGATCGCTTCCCGCTAATCGAAATAGTCGCGGAACTTGGCGCCCTCCTCCGCCTTGCCCTCGACCAGCTGGGAATGCAGGACGGCCTTATCCCACAGAGACTCCCGCAACCGCGCCAGCAGTTCGGCGTTTTCGGCGAATTCTTCCATCAGGATCTGCCGGGCGCCGTCCAGCGCCGCTTTCGCGTCGGGCAGGCCGCGCTCCGGGTCGATGAACGCGCTGGCGGCTTGTTCGGGCGCTTGCGTCGGATCGTTCAACAAACCGTGGGCGAGCGGCGCCAACCCGGCCTCTCGGGCGATTTGCGCCTTGGTGCGGCGCTTGGGCTTGTAGGGCAGATAGAGATCTTCGAGCCGGGTTTTGGTGTCGGCGGCGAGGATGGACGTTTCGAGTTCGGCGCTCAGTTGGCCCTGTTCGCGAATGCTGGCGAGGATGACGCCGCGCCGCTCCTCCAGTTCGCGCAAATAACCGAGTCGTTCCTCCAGCAGACGCAATTGGGTGTCGTCCAATCCGCCGGTGGCTTCCTTGCGATAGCGGGCGATGAACGGCACGGTGGCGCCTTCGTCCAGCAGAGCGACGGCGGCTTCGATCTGGCGTTCCTGAACGGCGAGTTCGCGGGCGAGGGTCTGAACGATGGGCATGAGGGGCGACCTTTCCGAAAATACGCGCAACCGAAAATCGAAAGGGAAGACCGACGAGGTCCTCCCCTTCTGCAATAACCCGCCGCGAGCGATCAGAGCAGCGGTTTTTCCGACACGATCAACCCATCTTCATCGGCGTAAAGATAATGTCCGGGAATGAAATTCACGCCGGCGAAGCGCACCGGGATATCCCGTTCGCCGACGCCGCGCTTGACGCTTTTGAGCGGATGCACGCCCACCGCTTTCACGCCGACGCCGAGTTCGCCGATAGCGGCGGAATCGCGGATGCAGCCGTTCACCACCACGCCGGACCAGCCGTTCTCCTCGGCCAGTTCGGCGAGCTGGTCGCCCAGCAGCGCGCAGCGCATCGAGCCGCCGCCGTCCACCACCAGCACCCGGCCCTTGCCCGGCTCTTCGAGCGCGGTGCGCACCAGGGAGTTATCCTCGAACACCTTGAGGGTGACGATGGGGCCGGAAAACATCACCTCGCCGCCGTAGTCGCCGAAAACGGGTTCGGCGATTTGCAGGCGGTCGGAAAATTCGTCGCACAGGTCGGTCGTCTTGAAGTCCATGGGGGCTACTCTCGCGGATGGGGAACAGGGGTCAGAGCAGTTTATCACACCCGTCCAACACCCTAGCGGCTGGTGATCTTCAGTTCGATGCGGCGGTTGCGCCGGTACGCCTCCGGGTTGTCGGCCGGATCGAGCGGGTGATATTCCCCCATGCCGACCGCCGCCAAGCGCTGCGGGGGAATGCCCTGCTGGATCAGATAATTCACCACTTGCTGCGCTCGCGCGGTGGACAGCTCCCAGTTGGACGGGAACCGGCCGCCGCGGATCGGCGCCCGGTCGGTGTGGCCCTGCACTTCGATGATGACCGGCAAATCCGGCGGCAGCCGCGCGGCGAGCTGCTGGTAAACCATGGCGAACTTGTCCAGGTCGCCGCTCCCGGAAACCGAGAGGGTCGCCTCGCCGGAGGCGAACAGCACTTCGGACTGGAACACGAAGCGGTCGCCCACCACCTTGATGTCGGGATTGTTGGCGAACACCTCGCGCAAGCGGCCGAAGAAATCGCTGGCGTACTTCTCCAGCTCCTCGACCCGCTCCAGCAGCTTCTTTTTCAAGGCGCTGTCCAGCGCTTCGATCCGCCCTTTCTGCTCGACGATGACCGCGTCGCGCTGCGCCAGATCCTTTTGGTTCGCGGCCAGGGCGCGATTGAGCCGCTCCAGTTCCGTCGCCAGCCGCTCGGCGCGGGCGCTGAGCAGCGCCGCCTGTTCCTGCGCGCTGGTGGCGGTCTGCTCGGCCTTGCTCTTGTCGGCGCTCAACGCCGCCCGCGCCGCTTGCACCGCCGCCAGCTCATCGCGCAACTGCGCCAGCAATTTGTCCCGCTCGCCGACCGAGGATTCCAAGCCCTGCATCCGGCCGCGTAGCCGCGCCGCTTCCTTCTCGGCGTCGCCGGCCAGCCCTTCCAGATGCTCGACGATCCGCTGCAACTGGCCGATGGCGCTGTCTTTGCCCATGATTTCGCGGCCGATCAACACCTCGGTGATGACGAAGACCGTGATCAAAAAGATCAGCACCATCACCAGCCCGCTCAGCGCGTCGGTGAACGCGGGCCAGATGTTGAACTCGCTGATCGAATCACGCCGGCGGCGCATGGTCGTCCGCATCCCGAGAGTGGCCCGCTTGCCGCTCCAACAAGCGGGCGATGGTCCGCAGTTCGTGCCGCAAATCGGCGGTGCGGTCGTTCTCGATATTTTGCAGGGTCGTCCGCAGCGATTCGATTCGCTCGCCCAGATTCGCCACCTGTTCCGCCACTCGCGTGATCCCTTCCCCGCGATTGGCCATGTATTCCGTGGTCGCCGCCACCCGCTCCAGACGGTCGGTGGTAGCTTGCAGCAGCGCGGCCAGATGCCGGGGTGAAATGGTTTCGGTCTGAGCGGTGACCGTCACCACCGGCTGCCACAGCGGCACCAGATCGCTGACCACCAGCGCCTCCAACTGCGCGTGATGATCGTTTTGGGCGTGGAACAGTTGCAGCTCCAGAAAGCCCAGCGCCAGCGCCCCCAGCAGACCGAACAGCGAAGCCGAGAACGAAGTGCCCATCCAGCCCAGCGGCGCGGCCAGCCGATCCTTGAAGTTGGCGATCAGGGTCATGGTGTCCGCCGCTTTCTCGGTGGACAGCCCGCCGATCACGTCGCGCACCCCGGCGATGGTCAGCAACAGACCGTAGAAAGTCCCGATCAGGCCGAGCAGCACCAGCGCCCCGACCAGATAGCGCACCAGCGCCCGCTGGTCGTCGCCGCGCGTGGCCAGCGAGTCCAGCAGATACGGCAAGGTCGCGGTGGCGTCGCCGTGGCCGATGACCCGGTGGACTTTGTGCAGGAAATCGCTCACCGTTCGCCGCGACGTGTTCCCCAGCAAGGTGTCGTCGGCCTGCTTGAGCGACAATTCCCGACGACGGGCCTTGAGCGCCACGCCGGCGGCCTGATCGGCCGCGCGGACATCGAACAGCGTGCCCAGCAGCGCCTTGAGGGTGTAAGACACGCCGAACAGAAAAGCGGCGGCGATGGTGCCGTTCAGATAGGGATTGGTCAAAAAGGCGGCGAGCAGCGGACGCTGAAAAAACGCGCCCAGCGCCGCCAGCGCCGCCAGAAACAACAGGGAACGAAGCAAATAGCGAGTGGCGCCCCGGTTGGAGCGCCGGTCGGAAATAGTCGTGGGCATGGTCTATCCATCGTCTCCCGAACACAGGGAGCGCACTTTACAGGAATCGGGCAAACGATGGGTACGACCGCCGAACGCGGCGACGGTTGCTAGGCGTGAAACCCTTGTCCCCAACGGCCCGCGAAGGCGATGCGGTCCAGCGGCTTGCGCTCGCGCGGCGCCAACTCTTTTTCGCGCAGGCCGTCCGGCAAAACCTCGGCCGGGGCGGGATGGCCGACCGCGATCATCGCCATGCAGGCGTGATCGGCGGGAATGTTGAAGCGGGCCTTGGCTTGGTCGGGATCGAATCCGCCCATCTGGTGCGCCACCAAACCCAGCGCGGCGGCTTGCAGGCACAGGTTCTCGCTGGCGGCGCCGGTATCGTGCTGCGCCCAGCGGTTCGGCTGGTCGTTGTGGCCGAAGTTCGGGGCCGCCACCGACAGCAACAGAACGGGCGCATTTTTGACCCAGATTTGATTGCCTTCGGCCAGGCACTCGAACGCCTGTCGCCAACTGGCGGCGTCGCGAAACCGGTCCCAAACCAGATAGCGCCACGGCTGGTCGCCGAAGCAGGACGGCGCCCAGCGGGCCGCTTCCAGCAGCGCCAGGAGCTGTTCACGGCTGACCGGCTGATCCGGGTCCATCGCGCGCGGACTCCAGCGGCGGGCGATCAAATCGGCGATGACGACCTGGGTGACGGCGGGTTTTTCAAGCATGAATTTCTCCTGATGTGGGTTTTGCGAATCTGTAGACCACGCCAGCCCAAAAAAGACGAAAATAGCCGCGTGTTTTCTTCACGACTTTCCTATCTCTCGATCCTAGAGGAACCTTCATGTCCTATGAGCAGGAAATCAACGATTTTCTCAATGACCATGTCCCGCTGTTTCAGGCGATGCAGGCGCGGCTGGAACGCTGCGACGATGCCGGGCTGACGCTGGTCGCGCCGCTGGCGCCGAATATCAACGACAAGGGCATCGCCTTCGGCGGTTCCATGGCGGCCATCGCCGCGCTGACCGGTTGGGCGCTGACCCGCGTCACTCTGCGTGAGCATGGCGAGATCGCTGAGATCGTGATCACCGACAGCACCCTGAAGTTTCTGAAACCGGTGCGCGAAGGAATCGTGGCGGAATGTGCGCGACCGAACCCAGAGACCACCGAACGCTTTATCAACCACTACCGCCAGCGCGGCAAAACTCGTTGGACCGTCGAGGTGGTCATCCGCGCTGATGGTGAACCGGCGATGACCTTTACCGGGCACTATGCGATTTACCGGCCTGAAAAAACGGAATGACGAGGTTGGAGTGAGCGGTGATTTTCGCAACCGGATCGATGTCATGGTGAATACGGTATTCATTCAGGAGGGCCGGCAGGGGTTCCGGTTCGCCCATCCGGTGCAGGTGATCGTCGCCATGCAGACGGATGAGGTAGTTCCAGCGCTGCACGCCATCGAAACCGCTGTGACCCAACATCGCCAGTACGCCGCCGGATTCATCAGCTATGAAGCGGCGGGCGCTTATGATTTGGCTGTTCACGCGCCAACCCCGGATTTGCCGCTGCTCTGGTTTGGCCTGTATGCGCAGGCGGAGCCGATCAAGGATTGGCTGTCCCTGATGAGCAACGAGTCCGCGCCCGACGCTTATACGGTCGGTCCCTGGCAACCCGCGATCAGCCGCGCTGATTATGAGAGGGCGGTTTGGCGCATCAAGGATTACCTCGCGCGCGGCCACAGCTACCAGGTCAACTACACCTTTCCGCTCCAGGCTACCTTTGCCGGCGATTCGTGGGCGCTGTTCGTCAATCTGGCGGCAGCGCAACAGGCGGAATACGCCGCCTTTATCGATACAGGCCGCTTTGCCATTGGCTCGGCCTCGCCCGAACTGTTTTTCCAGTTGGACGGCGATCGGTTGACTGCGAAGCCGATGAAGGGTACGGCCCCGCGCGGGCGCACGCTGGCGGAAGATGAGGCGCACATGGCGGGATTGCGGCAGTCCGAAAAAAACCGGGCTGAAAACCTGATGATCGTGGACATGATCCGCAACGATATGGGTCGGGTGGCCCAAATCGGTAGCGTGGCCGCGCCTCGGCTGTTCGAGGTGGAGCGCTACCCGACCCTGCTTCAAATGACTTCCACCGTGACCGCCCGAACCTCGGCTTCGGTCGCGGAGATTCTGGCGCGAATGTTCCCCTGCGCCTCGATTACCGGCGCGCCCAAGGTGCGCACTATGGAAATCATCCGGGAACTGGAGCCGCAACCGCGCGGCGCATATACCGGAGCCATTGGCTTTATCGGCCCCGACCGCCAGGCGCGATTCAGCGTCGCCATTCGCACGGTGCTGGTGGATCGGGAACGACAGCAGGCGAGTTATGGCGTGGGCAGCGGCCTGGTGTGGGATTCAAACGCCGCCGGTGAATATGAGGAATGCCTGTTGAAAGCGCGGGTGCTGACCACATCCCGCCCGTCGTTTCAGTTGCTGGAAGCGCTGCGGTGGGAGCCGGACGGCGGCTACTTCCTGCAGGCGGAGCACTTGACGCGGTTGGCGGATACCGCCATCTATTTCAACGTTCCACTCGACCGGATCGCTATCGAGGCCGGTTTGACCGATCGGGCGCTGACCCTGAGCGAGGCGAGCAAAATTCGATTGCGGGTCAATCTGGACGGTGCCTTCACGCTGGAGGTGGAGCCACTGGCGCGGGGAGCGCTGCCGCAGCCGGTGCGGGTGGGATTAGCCACGGAACCGGTTGATTCCGGCACCATCTGGCTGTATCACAAGACCACCCGGCGCGAGGTGTACGAGAGCATCCGCGCCTCACGCCCGGATTGCGACGAGGTCATTCTGTGGAACGAACGCGGGGAACTGACGGAAGCCTGTACGGCAAACGTGGTCTTAGAGGATCGAGAGGGCCACTGGGTGACTCCACCGGTGACCAGCGGCTTGCTGGCCGGCACTTTTCGGGGAGGGTTGCTGGCCACCGGGCGCATCCGGGAACGGATTCTGACTCGCGCCGATTTAGCCGAGGCGCGAGGCGTTTATCTGATCAACGCCGTGCGCAAATGGCAGAAAGCGGTTCTCATTTCCTGAAAGCCACAATGCCGCGCCATCAGTTCGATCATCAGCCTTCCAGTAAGGCCTTATCAATCCGGGCTACCCAAATCAGCGCCTCATCCTGGGTCAGCAACAAAATCTGGATGTTGTTGCGGAAATCCTGCCAGGATTTTTCGGCGCATTCGGTCATGGCGTCCGCATAGCCGGCTACAAACTTCCTTGGCGAATCAGTGATCCGGGATTGCTTCATGTAATCCGTGCCGTGTTGCAGGCAGAGCAGATAAGTATCCAGCGTTTTGCGCGCTGAACTGAGCATCCCGATACCCATCAACCCGCTGATTCGCAGCATGCACTGCAAGGCCAGCAGATTCGCTACCTGATTGCGTTCCAGCATCCGGTTGATCGTCGTCATGAGAAAATCCTCGCCCCAATTTTGGTGTGTTGCACTGCGGATTGTTTAATTTGTTGCATCGCAACATAATCTGCGCTGATCGTCAAGCGGATT
>RRZT010996639.1_pt1 | contig 11842 bp, 11 predicted proteins | sample 2165551 | NCBI WGS metagenome assembly RRZT01 (sample SAMN10456910, study PRJNA506462) | wastewater metagenome | biome: wastewater; feature: sludge; material: wastewater sludge; isolation source: wastewater sludge with Escherichia coli K12::gfp cells carrying plasmid... | place: USA: Moscow, Idaho... | reverse complement strand
TTGTAATAAATCTTCTTTTTTCATAACTGTCTAAGTGTAAGTTTTATAATGTAAAGTAAATAAAAAAAATTAATTGAGGGTTTAAAGTCCGGACTTTTAACCTCCAATTAATTACTTACACAGTTTATGAGATACTCCCTAAAGGCACAAAAAACAGCCTGTTATAAAGCTGCTCTTCTGTGGTATGGATGGGACTTGAACCCGTCTCGCCCGTGGCGAGATGACAGACAGGAATTCTAACCATCTGAACCACCAAATCATTTTGTGTTTTACTAATTCTTCTAAATTAGAATGCAAATACAACCCTTTTTATATTCAAAAGAAAAAGCGATTTATTTAATAGTAAATTCAAAAGACTCTCAATAAATCTATCGACATGTTTTTCAAAGTGCTTCGTTGACCTGCAAAATGCCTAAAAGAGTTGAAACTTGCATCTACCACGGTAGATGTGCTTACAAAACTTGTTATTTTATTTTTTTACTCAAATTTGCGCCATTCATGCCTTTAAATTTCAATTTCAGATATAGAATACTCTTTCTATTAATTGATTTTTCAATCTTAAACTGCTTATAATTTATTAGCGACACTTTTCTCCCATATTTGCTCAAAAAAGCACCATTTTAGCGATTCAAAAAAATCTAAAGACATAGATTTAATTTATTAGAGCATAAACATCCAATCCACGGCTGTAGATTCAATTTTCAAGACATAAACGCCCAATCTACAGCGGTAGATTTGATTTCTAACTATTTTACACCGTATCTTCTAATGAATTATAGAAAATAGAGGCCTGTTATTTACAAATTGATACTTGTTCAACTCTAAAAACAATATGAGTGTCAGGCAACACGCCTCGTAAGAAACGAAAATAAAATATTTCCCCCTATTTTTCATCCACAAACTCGCTCCAAATTGCAATTTAAATCTTGCGTATAGAATGTAGTGTTTGTCAATAACAGATGCAAATTAAAAAAGTATAGACACAAAAAGCAGCCTAAATAAAGCTGCTTTTCTGCGGTATGGACGGGACTCAAACACGTCTCGCCCATGGCGAGATGACAAGCAGGTATTATAACCAAACGAAATTGTATAGAAACAAAAAAAGCAGCCTAAATAAAGCTGCTTCTCTGCGGTATGGACGGCTCCGTGAAATATCATTATATATGTCTATATATCACCCAGTTGACAGTCAGTGTATGGTTAGGGGGTACGAATTAGGAAATCTTTATTTTGGCCTCTCTTGGCTGTCGTTGTCTCCCTACTGTCCTGCATAATCTCGAGTTCAAATGTACTAAATTTATTTTAATTCCAATAACTATTGATAGTTAATCATTTAGACTTAGTGCAAGGTGCAAGTCTATCTATATATAGATACTTGCACCTTGCACTTAAAATTTCTTGTTTTGTATTATCCTGATTCTGGTTGACTGTTTGATTTACAATACCTGTATAAAGTTGACTCGTTTAATTATTATTCCTTATTTAAGTAGACACTATCTCTAATGTCGAATGTTGGCAAAAATTATAGGTTTGTCATGAATGCTTAAACAATTATTGATGAAATGAAATCTGTTAAACATATTTGTTTAGTTGTATTTGTTTATTATCTTTGAGTCATGTTAGATACAATAAATATCATAAAAGGTGTGCATCCTGGTATTATATTAGATAGAGAACTTAAAAAAAGGAATCTACCTAGTAGCCGATTTGCTATGTCTATTGACGAATACCCCCAAACTATTAGTGCGATTATCAATCAACGAAGAGGAATGAATCCTAAATTATCTCTCAAGATAGAGTCTGTTCTAGGAATAGAAGAAGGTTATTTTATGGTTCTACAAGCTTTTTATGATATAAAAGAGGCAAAGCGAGACTTGTCTAAAAATTTAAAACCTGATTTATCTAAAATACGGCCAGGAATATTTTGGGACGCTAGAATAGAAAATATCAATTGGATAGAATCTAAAAAGGCGATTATCAAGAGAGTCTTTGAGAGAGGAAATGATAGTGAAATATTTGAGATTATTAGATTCTATGGAGAAAATGAGGTACATAAGGCTTTGCAGTATTATGTACCTCATTTTCTGTCATATACTGAGGGGCTTTATCATCATAATAGATGCCGATTCCAAATTTTTCACTCAATGGACGAATGTGAGTACTAGAGTTAAACACATGAGTATTAATATCAATCAAATGATAATTAATTCCCCAATCGGTTTTCTCAACCTTGTACACCACATACTTAGGATAGTTGTAACCCTCCATTTGTACTACTTGATTCACTGATACAGATTGCTTGTTAGTATCAATTTCCTTCTTTGCGAATAGTAAATATTGCTTTGCCATAATTGTAAGACTTAAAAGATGATAGTTGTTAAAATTGCTATTGTAGTTAGTAGAAAAAGGATAGATAGAATGGTGAAGACTAGTCGAATAGAAAGTCTAATCACTTTAAGAACACAGCGAGCCATCAGATACCCTCCAATGCCAACACCTAGAGCCACTCCACTCCGATAGAGGAAGAGCACACACACACCAACAACAACTAGTCTCAACAGAAATTTTATGAGGATTCCAGAGGCGAGGGAGTTTTGTTTCATTAATTTTATTCTTTCTTTTCTCATAACAGCGACATTTTTTTTCATGCGTCATCCGTCAGGTCGGTCGTTTTTTGTTTCAAGGGCAACAAGCAGGTATAGGATTTTAGAGGAGCATATTTTTTCTACTAAATACGCTCGCCCATAGGGAAAGAGGAAGATTTTGGAGAAAACCAAAGGCTCAAGAATATGCTTGCTAAAATCCGTTCATACCTTTGCCCGATGAACTAAACACCGAAATAAGGAGGACATAAGTATTGGTGGAGGTGGGATGGGGAAGAAAGGGGGGGATATAAAAAAGCGATTAACCCTAAATACATTGGATTAATCGCTAAGTTTTTTAATAATATATTTGCTATTATTTGATACTTTCCTTCTCAAACATATACATCAGCTTATTCTTTTCATTAAGTTCTACACTTCTGCTTATCTTTTTATTGGCAGCTTGATATCCTGAAAATCGAGTAATAAAAATGCCTAAACCTTGAGAGTACGAACTGACTTCTGCCGAATATTCTTTACTAGTATCTAAAGGAATTTTACCCAAAATAGTAGTCCAATCACCATCTGAAGTAATAGTATAAATTTCGCCTTGCATCTTGTTGATGTCTGTAATAGCTCTAGCATTCACAGCTAGTGGAATTTGCAATTTAAAATCTAAGATTGGCTCCAATAACTCAACATCAGCTTGTTGCAAAGCTAATCGAAAAACATAAGGTGCTAAACTTCTAAAGTCGGCAGGTGTACTCACTGGGCTATAATAGATTCCGTGAGAAAAAGTGACTTTAAGGTCAGTTACTTCCCAACCGTACAAACCCGATTCACAGGCTTTCTTGACTCCATCGAATACTGCATTCTGAAAGGATCGATTCAAATATCCCAATGATATTTCACTCTCCATTACAAGTCCCGCCCCAATTGGCAAAGGCTCTATAATCAAGCCAATAGATGCCCAATACGGATTAGGTGGCACTTCGATATGAATGGTGTATTCCGATTTTGTTTTAAGACGTTCTTTATAGATAGTTTTCACCTCTTCAAAGTAAGCATCTACCGAAAATCTCTCTTCCAATAAAGTCAAAATCACCTCCCGTTGAGTTGCTCCATAAAGCGAAACCTCCAATTCATTATTATCAGCATTAATGCTAAAGGCCAAAGATGGATCTTCTACTGATAATACATTCATAGCAGAAATCAATTTACTCCTATTCTCTACTTTTGCAGGATGTATAGACGATTTGAGAGCAGGACTAGGAATATTCAATTTGTCGAATAAGTTTGGCATTATTCCTAGATAATCTCCTACCATTAAGTTATCAGCATGATCTGCAATTGCAATATCATTTGTAAAAACTTCGTCTACATCTATTTCGTCTCCTGAGTAAAAGGTCTTTAAACCTCTTATCTTCAGATTCTCATCTGAGCCATTGAGGCTATATAATTTTCGAGATTTAAGGGTTCCACCTATAATCTTTAGATAGGCTCGTTTCTGTTCCTTCTTATTATGCTCAATTTTATAAACATAGGCAGACAAAGCGTTCTCTTGAGGTAGAGATGTTTCGATAAAAGTAGTGATTGAGTTTAGCAAATCTTCAATACCAATGCCATACATTGCTGAACCATGATAGATAGGATGTAATTTAGCAGCTTGAACAAGACGAACCATTGAATTCCAATAATCTAAATTAGAAAGCTGTGTATCACTCAAGTATTTTTCAAGCAAGAGATCATCTTTCTCTAAAATTGTTTCTCTGTTCTTTTCTGATATGTAGTGTATTGTACAGCTAGATGTTAATTCCTTGCCTTCAACGGATTGCATAAAGATAATATCTTTAGAAAGGCTATTTTGTATCTCTAAATAAAGCTGATTTAGATTGACTCCCTCTCTGTCTATTTTGTTGACGAATAGAATTGTAGGTATTTCTAGTTGTTGCAGGACATTGAACAACAACCTTGTTTGAGCTTGAATGCCCTCTTTGGCAGACACCACAAGTATAGCACCATCTAGCATCCTAAAAGTGCGTTCTACCTCTGCCAGAAAGTCCATGTGTCCAGGAGTGTCGATGATATTAATCTTTGTATCATTCCATTGAATAGATGTTGTAGACGCTCTAACTGTGATACCTCTTCGTTTTTCGATATCCATCGAATCGGTTGTAGTGTTTCCTTTGTCCACACTTCCACGTACTATGGTTGCTCCACTCGCAAATAGCAAGTTCTCTGTAATGGAGGTCTTTCCTGCATCAATATGTGCAAGAATACCTATATTTATAGTTCTCATTTGATTTTGTAAATAATATAATGGATGCTTTGTAGAAATGCATCGCATAAAAAATACATCCTTGATGGTAAAATGACCACAAGAACCCGAATTTGTATTTCTAATTATATTATTTACTGCCGCATAGTGGTACAAAGGTAGAAAATAAATTTCAAAATCAACTATTCTTTATCGCGTTATCTTAGATAGTCTATCAAATGCCTACCTTTGCCTGCTGAACTAAACACCAAACTGAAGAATGATTACTTTGGATTGTGGTCATTGGATTCAATAAGAAAAACCAAAGAAAACGACCCAATCAATTCTTAAATGCTTAGAACTACAAAATGAACAATCTTGAACTAGAAACATATACTCCTACAAGCCAAGAAGATTGGCGAAAGTGGTTAGAAGAAAACCATCAGTCTAAACAATCTATTTGGCTCATTTATTATACAAAAAAATCAGATAATCCTTCACTAACTTGGCGTGAGGCTGTTGATGAAGCACTATGTTTTAGTTGGATTGATAGTACACAGAAGAAGATTGACGAATTTTCGTTTATGCAATTCTTTAGCAAACGAAAGCCGAAAAGCATTTGGTCAAAAATAAACAAAGACAAGGTACAAGAACTGATTGACCACAACAAAATGACAAAAGCGGGTTTTGAAAGTGTTGAAGTGACAAAGAAGAATGGCTCTTGGACAATTTTGGACGAAGTAGAAGAACTGATAATTCCCAAAGATTTGAAAAATGCTTTCCTAGAGTATGAAGGCTCTAAAGATTATTTTCTAAGTCAAAGCAAATCAGTAAAGAAAATGATATTAAGCTCGATTGTCCTTGCTAAAAGACCAGAAACCAGACAAAAACGTATTGATGAAATAGCAAAAAGTGCAGGGCAGAACATGAAACCAAAACACATGCGATAGTTGATTCAGAATGAAAATATTCTTTCCTACCTTTACCCCATGAATAAAACAAACCTCAAAATACATCCATCCGTCCAAAGCCTAAAACTCTCTTTGCCCTATGCTGATGGAGGAATCAAGGCTGGGTTTCCTAGTCCAGCGCAGGACTATATGGAAAGTGCTATCGACTTGAATAAGGAGTTGATAAAGCATCCTGCATCCACTTTCTATGGACGCGTAAAAGGTGATAGCATGATAGATGCCAATGTACACGATGGTGATATCCTTGTGATTGACAAATCGCTAGAGCCTCAAAATGGAGATATGGCTGTTTGCTTTATTGATGGTGAGTTCACTATCAAATACATCAGACTAGAAAAGGATGTAATTTGGCTAGAACCAGCCAACGAGAATTATGAGCCAATAAAAGTAACAATCGAAAATGATTTCTTAATTTGGGGAATTGTAACATATTGTATTCAAAATAAGAGGAGGAGATGAAAAGAGATTTATAGAAAGGGCTATGAATATAAAAAGGTTGGAATAATTCTTATGCCTATCGTCAGAGAAACCATTATTTACACTACCTTTTGACCACATGATATAGAAAAGCAAAAGCGTATTTTCAAATGATAAATTCACCAATCAAATCTTTAAATTAATTATGACAGATTCAGAAATTGTGAATAGCAAATTGTTGCAAGATGCTAATATTATTGTAAATAATATATATGATTTAGTAAATACAAAAGAAGCATATCCCGAAGCTATACATGTGTTAATTGGATTGATAGAAGAGATTAACGATTTCAACATAAAACAAGGAATTGTTAGAGCTTTAACAGTAAAAGAAGCAAAAGGCAAAGCAAATTATACTCTTCTAAAAGAATATAATAAATACAATAAATCTTTTAGCCCTCAGATAGAAAGTTATTGTTGGGCTATAGGGAATGCTTTTACAGTTATAATTCAGAATAATGATTTTGAAGATATATTGGAAATTATTCAAGATAAACAGAATGGAATTAGTCGACAAATGTTTATAATGGCTTTAGCAAAATTGCCAAAACGAAAGATGGAGGCTGAAGACTCTCTTATTGACTTACTCGACGATGAAGCTGTCATATTGCAAACATTGTACACTTTGAGTAGGTATAAAGCACAAAAAGCAATACCTAAGATTGAAATGTTATTGAAAAATAGCAATCCTTTTATTCAGAAGGTTGCACAAAAAAGTTTAGCCAAATTTAAATAATAGATTAGAAGTATGATAGGACTCATCGACTGCAATAATTTCTTCGCATCCTGCGAGCGAGTTTTCAATCCAAATTTGGATGGAAAACCTATTGTTGTGCTTTCGAATAATGATGGAGCAATAATTGCAAGAAGTGAAGAGGCTAAGAGGTTAGCTGTGAAAATGGGTGCCCCATTTTACCAAATTAAAGATTTAATAAGGCAACATAATATCAATGTATTCTCTTCAAATTATACACTTTATGGAGATTTATCGAGGCGAGTGATGTCCATTTTGGCAGACCAAGTTCCCGAAATTGATGTATATTCTATTGATGAAGCATTTTTGGACTTAGCTGGTATAGATAATCTGTCTGATTTCGGACAGAAATTGGTAAAAACGACTTCTAGAAGTTCGGGCATACCTGTTTCATTAGGTGTTGCTCCAACACGCACTTTAGCCAAATTGGCTAATAGCTTCGCCAAACGATATCCAGCCTACAACAAAGTTTGTATAATGGATTCTGATGAAAAGAGAATAAAAGCTTTACAGAAAACTCCAGTAGGATATATTTGGGGCATAGGGAGGCAAACAACCAAGACTTTAGAATATTATGGAATCAAAACGGCTTACGATTTAACACAAAAATCTCGTTCGTGGGTGCGTAGCAAAATGACTGTTGTAGGAGAGCGTACTTGGCTGGAACTTCATGGAGAACCTTGTATCACCTCTGATTCGGTAGTGGAAAAACAACAGATTTGTACTTCTCGTAGCTTTGGCGAAATGGTTACAGACTTTGACTCTTTACGTGAGTCGGTAGCAAACTTTGCATCTGCTTGTGCTGTCAAGCTTAGAAAACAAAATTCATTAGCACAGGGCATGATTGTTTTTGCTTATACCAATCGCCATAGAGAAGATTTGCAACAATATTTTCCATCCAAAGCGATACAGTTTTCTTTTCCTACTGCTGATACAATGGAAATTATCAAGCACGCTAGTTCTGCTTTGAAAGAGATTTACAGAGAGGGTTATGAGTACAAAAAAGCTGGAGTTATACTTACACACATCATCAGCGAAACGAATTATATGCACGATCTTTTTGATCCACGAGATAGGGAAAAGCAAAAATGTATTTCGCAAATGATAGATTCCATTAATCAGAAGAATGGTACAAATTGCATTAAACTTGCTGCTCAAGGTGTTGGCAAGGCAGATTGGAATTTGCGAAGAGATTTTTTGTCGAAGTGTCCTAGTACGAATATGAGGGATATAATAGAGGTGAGAGGATGAATAAAAATAATGAAAATGTCATGTATCAACATCAAGTAGATAGAATCTTAGAGAAAGTAGAGTTGTTAAATATTAATTTGAATCCAATTATTGAATCATCTATATTACAAGATATTGAGATTACACAACAAATCTCACTTCCAGACTCCTACAAAGTTTATTTGACTAAAATTCAGAATGGTGGTGCTTCAGACTTATTAAATAATAAGGGACCATATTATGGTATTTACTCTATAGCAGAGGCTATTGAGAAGAATAGTGAATGGGAAATTGATATGAAACAAGACTTTCAATTTACTACCGATTTAGAACTAGGGGATCTGTATGATGCAGAGCAAGACTTAGACAAACATATTTATCGATTTGAAAACGATAAAGAATATCAATTAAAAGTTCAGAGTGTCGTTGAAGAATACAATAATACTTCGGTTTTAGCTGGTTCTCTCTTTGTTTGTGAGTATGGTTGTGGAGATTATCTAAGATTGGTTGTATCAGGTCAGTGTGCTGGACAAATTTGGGTAGATAGTGGAGTTATTAATGGAACAGGTTTTTATTCTCTAAATGTAGATATTCTCACCTTTTATGAGAATTGGCTGAATAGACAAATCGAGATACTGAAAGATCCTTCAAAGAAGCTTATTAATGCATGGTATTCATATCTAGAATTTGGGAATAATAGTCGTTATAAGATAGTCCCATAAAAGGAAAAGGAGCTATTGCTCCTTTTCTTCATCTTGTACATATCCAACTCTTTTTCGAGGCTTGTTATCCAATTCTTTTTGAGAAGCTAATTCAGTGAGAGCTTCATAAATATCACTAAACTGGACATTGGTTTCAATCATAAATTCGTCCAATTTGCGATTAAGTTCAGCATATCCTAAAGAATATTGACGCAAAGTAACGAATGCTCTCATTATAGATATGTTCACTTGTATCGCTTTTTTACTTTTCAACACTGAAGATAACATGGCTACTCCTAGTTCAGGAAAAGCCATAATGAAAGAGGAGCCAACATTATAGCCAGGAGGTATCACATTTTGTGATACCCCTAATTCTATCGCAGCATCGCTCTCTTCACGAGTCAATTCAAACATGAAGTCAGGTGCTGGAAATCTATCAATATTACGCTTAACTGCTTGTTTCAAAGCTCTGTTCTCAACGTTGTAGAGCTTAGCTAAGTCATAATCCAACATAACTCGCATTCCTCTTATCTCATAAATTCTATTTTGTATTATTTGTAACTCCATATAATTATTGATTTACAGCTTGATTAATTCCCATTCCTTTAAGTTTTTCCGAAAGAATATCCATATCATTACTCACTTTCTCATTAGTAATACGAGCATAAATTTGTGTCGTTCTAATGTTTGTGTGTCCAAGCATCTTAGATACAGATTCAATAGGAACTCCTTGCGATAGGGTAATAGTGGTCGAGAATGTATGCCTCGCCATGTGAAATGTTAAATTCTTTTTTACGTTACACAAATCAGCAATTTCCTTGAGGTACGAATTTAGTTTCTGATTACTTGGAACGGGTAGGAGCTTGTCGCCAGTTAGCTTGTCTTCATACTTCTTCAGTATGGCTAAAGGCACATCCAGCAAGGGCACATTGGTGCTAATGTTTGTCTTTTGTCGCTTAGTCATTATCCAAGGTTTGCCATCGAAAGATTCTCGGATATGTTCTTTGCGAAGTTTCTGAACATCTATATATGCCAATCCCGTAAAACACGCAAAAATGAAGATATCTCTCACGTGTTCTAGTCGCTCAATCTCAAATTCTTTGTCCATTATAGCCTCTAATTCATATTGAGTAAGATAACCTCTGTCTGTCTTCTTAAATTGAATCTTATAGCTTGCAAATGGGTCAGCATTCAACAATCCATTGTTTTTAGCAAGGAGAATAATTTTCTTGAAGAGTCGCATGTATTTGGCAGCTGTGTTAGCACTACATTTACCAATAGTTCGCATATAGGTTTCGAAGTCGAGAATAAACATATTGTTCACCTCCTTGATATTAATATCCGAAATTTTATACTTGAAGGTCATAAACTCATGCAGTCGTCTGCGAGTGAGTTCGTATTTTTCCACAGTATCGGCTACTAAGCCATTTCCAATTAAATTGCGTGCATCTTCATTATGTTTGTCAAATAAATTGAGGAGGGTTTCAAAACTATCATCTAAACCAAGAAAGGAGTTCTTGATTATTTCAGACGTAACTTGTTTGCCACGTTCTTGAAGATCACGATAGATTTGATAGAGGGAGGCTTTCACATTATCAATGAGAGAATTTATCTCATCCACTTCTTTGGCTCGTCCCATTGCCTTGCTTGCTTTCACATCCCAATGCTCTGGTAGGATGTCCATTTTCATGTTGAAGCGCGATTCTTTACCATCAACTGTAATACGGCACATTAAAGGGGTACGACCATCTTTCTTTTGCTTGTCTCTTTTGAGGAAAAAGAGCACTCTAAATGTACTTTTCATAAACTCATTTTGTTAATTGCACTTGAATGCAAAGTTGAACATAAACAATTAAAAATGAGAATTATGCACTACGCCAAATCACGACAACTGGGTGCCAAATTCAGCCAATTCGTACCCCTTTTTTGAAAAATCAAAAGGGGGTACGAATTAGGAAATATATAGAGTCTATTTTTGTCTTTGGAATGTCTTTTGTGGTACGCCACAAAGCATAAAAAAACCCTACAATATGCTGATATTGTAGGGTTTGTCTTAGTTTTGGCTTTTGTTGTCTTAGCCTCTAGCGGTATGGACGGGACTCGAACCCGCGACCCCCTGCGTGACAGGCAGGTATTCTAACCAACTGAACTACCACACCGTTTTTATGTTTTGCTAGTCCTTGTGGATTGCGAATGCAAAGATAGCTCTTTTTTCTTAACTCCAAAATATAAAGTGAGTTTTTATGCAAAATATTTATAGAACTAAAAAGATATTGATAAAACAGAGAATTGCTCTATTGAAGTACCGACACACAGATTCTCTACCAACAATCTTTTTGTTTTTTAATAAGTTCGCTTAAATATTTTGAATTGAACCGTTTTATCTTCTTTTCTCTGATTAGAGCCTCTCTTTTCGTCTCAAACTCTTCAAGATAGACTAACCTCCATGGAGCTTTCTTTGAAGTATACCTACTTTCACCATTATTATGCTGCCATATTCTATAATCTGGATTTTGAGTGTACCCTTTGTAGTATGTATTATCAACTTCAGATTGAATGATATAAACAAAGTAAGACATGATATTAATTGATAAAAAAGGAAACTGAAACTTTTATTAAAAAAGTAAAGATACAAATATTATCGATTAACTTAACAAGTCTCTCAACAGAAGTTTGCTTATAAGATAAAGTGACAAGCTGATATTATAACCAACTGAAAAAGTAAAGGCAGACACTATCCCATTAAGTGTGTAAGTATTAATTGAAGGGTTCGACTTTTAAAGTTGAGCCCTTTCTGCAAATATAGTCATAAATTGGTTTATAATTAACCCCCAATTAGGGATTGGTTTATTCCATTTTTTAGCTGTTTC
>RRZT010714521.1_pt1 | contig 11843 bp, 10 predicted proteins | sample 2165551 | NCBI WGS metagenome assembly RRZT01 (sample SAMN10456910, study PRJNA506462) | wastewater metagenome | biome: wastewater; feature: sludge; material: wastewater sludge; isolation source: wastewater sludge with Escherichia coli K12::gfp cells carrying plasmid... | place: USA: Moscow, Idaho... | reverse complement strand
GCAGGCTGAGCTTCAGCGTTTCCGGCAAGCCACCGACGTTGTGGTGACTCTTGATCGTGTGCGCCTTCTTGGTTTTCGCCCCGGCCGATTCGATCACATCCGGGTAGATCGTGCCCTGCGCCAGCCACTTGGCATTAGGGAGCTTTGCCGATTCAGCCTGGAAAACTTCAACGAATTCGCGGCCAATGATCTTGCGCTTGGCTTCCGGATCGGTCACGCCGGCCAGATGGCCCATGAACTGTTCGGTCGCATCGACGTGGATGACTTTCACGCCCAGATGCTTGTTGAAGATGTTCATCACTTGCTCGCCTTCGTTCAGACGCAGCAGGCCGTTATCGACGAATACGCAGGTAAGCTGGTCACCAATCGCGCGATGGATCAGCGCGGCAGCCACCGATGAATCCACGCCACCCGACAGGCCCAGGATCACTTCATCGCTGCCGACCTGTTCACGAATCTTCGCCACGGCCTGGTCGATATAGTTAGGCATGGTCCAGGACGGCTTGCAGGCACAGATATCGAGCACGAAGCGGTTGAGCATGTCGCGGCCCTTGAGCGTGTGCGTGACTTCCGGGTGGAACTGCACGGCGTAGAAGCCCTTTTCTTCGTTAGCAATCGCTGCGAGCGGGCAAGCTGCATTTTCGGCGATCATCTTGAAGCCGGCCGGCATTTCGGTGACCTTGTCGCCGTGGCTCATCCAGACTTACAGATAGCCTTCGCCGTTATCGCCCTGGCGATCTTCAATGCCCTTGAAGAGTTTGCTGTGGCCGTGCGCGCGGATTTCGGCAAAACCGAATTCGCGCACCTTGCCCGGCTCAACCTTGCCGCCCAGCGCTTGCGCCATCCACTGCATGCCGTAGCAGATACCGAGCACCGGCACGCCGAGTTCGAACAGCTTCGGGTCAGCCTGATAATCGCTCTCGTAGACGGAGTTCGGACCGCCAGAAAGGATGATGCCCGTCGGCTTGAAGTCGCGAATGAAGTCGATGGAAACATCGAACGAATGCAGCTCACAGTAAACGTGTGCTTCGCGCACTCGCCGCGCGATCAGTTGGGAAACTTGCGAACCGAAGTCCAGAATCAGAATCTTGTCCATGCCAGGCATTTCCAATGGGTCGTGGAAAACCGGCTATTTTACCGGGCAACGCCCGCCACGGCGAGTGCCGCGCGATTGCCGGCCACGCGCAAGACTTGATCCAGCACCCTAGCGCCGTTTTCCGCGCGCGAATGATTGAGCAGCGCAACGACCACCCGCAAGCGTCCGTCCGCATCGCGCACATAACCAGCCAGACCGCGCACGTCTTTGAGCGAGCCAGTCTTGATGTGCGCCTCGCCAGCCAAAACATCCCCAGGCAGGCGGTTTTTCATCGTGCCGTCGACCGCCACAATCGGCAGCGACGCAATAAATTCCGCCGCCCACGGCCCTCGGGCGGCATCGACCAGCAAGTCGGCCAGATGCCGCGCGCTGATGCGCTCAGACCGGGAAAGGCCGGAGCCATTCTCCAGCACCAGTTCCGGCCAGTTCCAGTTTTTTCCCGCCAACCAGCGCCGGACAACAGCGGCAGCGCGGCTGGCCGTATCCGGGCCATCCTCAGGAAGACCGAACGCCGCGCCAAGCGTCAGATAGAGCTGCCGCGCCATCAGATTATTGCTGTATTTGTTGATGTCGCGCAGCACCAGCGGCAACTCCGGCGAAAAGCTCTGCGCGAAAACCACCGAATCCGCGGGTGAAACTCCTTCGCGCACGCTTCCATTTAACGTACCGCCGAGTTCGCGCCACAGCATTCGGAAAAGGCTCGCCGTATAGGTGAAATGATCGAGCACAGCCAGATGCCGCTCTCCCGAACATCCGGCAGGAAGGCTGCCTTCGGTCAGCACGCGCGTACGCGATCCGAAATCCTCGACCTTCAGGCCAAAATTCGTTTTCCAGTTGGCGCAATCACCAGCGGGACCGACATTCGCACGGTTTTCCAGTGCGACTTCAGGCAGTGGCGGGTCGAGCCGCAACAAGACCGCGTTGCCCCCGTCCTGCACGGTCAGGCGCAGCGACTTGAAGTTGCTCATCAGCGCATCGGGCCCGACCAAATACGGACGTTCAGGATGATCGCCATCATCGTTGAAGCGATCCCGATTGGGCGGCAGAGTGAAATAACTGCGGTCGAACACCAGATCGCCGCGTATCTCATTGATGCCGGCAACACGCAGTTCGCGCAGCAACAACCAGACTCGCTCGATCGTCAACTTCGGATCGCCATACCCCTTCAGGTACAGGTCGCCATTCAACACGCCTTCGATCGGGCGAACATTCGCGCGCAACTCGGTCGTCCAACGATAGGCCGGGCCGAGCAATTCGAGCGCGGAATATGTGGTCACCAGTTTCATCAGCGAAGCCGGGTTGGCCGGAACATCCGCTTCGTGATAGCGCGGCGCGGAGCCGGAAAGCGGAACGATCGCCAGGTTTAACGCGCTTTCCGGCAGATTCGCCTCGCGCAGCGCCTGGCGCAGAACCGGCGGCAGTGGCTCGGCTCGAGCCTGACAAGCAAGGAACAACATCAGGAACGCCAGCTTTTTCATCCCTGCGATCCAGCAAAGCAGCTTCGCTGCTGCTTTCGTAACGTCGGCCATCTGTTAGAATCCCGGCCTATGGCCTATCAAGTTCTGGCGCGCAAATGGCGCCCTAAAAATTTCGCCCAGCTCGTCGGGCAAGAGCATGTGATCCGCGCGATTGCAAACGCATTCAGCAGCGCGCGCCTGCACCATGCGTATCTGCTGACCGGCACACGCGGCGTCGGCAAGACCACGATCGCACGCATCATGGCCAAGGCGCTGAACTGCGAGACCGGCATCACAGCCGAACCTTGCGGCGTATGCTCGGCCTGCACCCAGATTGATGCCGGCAGGTTCGTCGACCTGCTCGAGATCGACGCGGCGTCGAACACCGGCATCGACAACATCCGCGAGGTGCTCGACAACGCCCAGTATGCCCCGACCGCCGGGCGCTTCAAAGTCTATATCATCGACGAAGTGCACATGCTGTCGAAGAGCGCGTTCAACGCGATGCTGAAGACGCTCGAAGAGCCGCCAGGCCACGTCAAGTTCATCCTCGCAACGACCGACCCGCAGAAAGTGCCCATCACGGTACTCTCGCGCTGCCTGCAGTTCAGCCTGCGCCAGATGACACCGCAACAGGTCTCGGGCCACCTGCACTACGTACTCGAGCAGGAAGGCATTCCGTTCGAGCCAAACTCGCTGAACCTGCTCGGCCATGCCGCACACGGCTCGATGCGCGACGCGCTCTCCCTGCTCGACCAAGCGATCGCCTACGGCGCAGGCAAGATCGAGGAAACCGGAGTCCGCGCGATGCTCGGCGCGGTCGACCAGAGCTACCTGTTCGACCTGCTCGCGGCGCTGATCGCCAGGGACGGCACGCAACTGATGACCGCCGCCGATGCCATCGCCGGGCGCGGGTTGTCTTATGAATCCGCGCTGCATGAACTCGCACATCTGCTGCATCAGATCGCCGTCGCCCAGCAGGTTCCGGCTGCAATCGCCGAAGACCTGCCGCTGCGCGAAAACATCCTGGCCATCGCGCAGGCGCTCACGCCCGAAGACGCGCAGCTTTACTACCAGATTGCGCTGCACGGCCGGCGCGACCTGCCGCTCGCCCCGGACGAATATTCCGGCTTCACGATGACCTTGCTGCGCATGCTGGCCTTTGCCCCGGCAGCTCCGGGACAAGTCAATCTTTCCAGTGCGCTGGCGCCGCAGGCCCGGCCGACTGAGCCTGTGGCGGTCCAAGTCAGTCCGGCAGCACGGCCTGAGCCCGCCCCGGCCTCAGCCCCCGTAGAACCGGTACCATCCAGTCCGGTGTCGTTGGCTGCGGAACTGGCCGTCGACCTGCCCTGGGCACAGGAATCCGAACCCTCTGCGCCCGCCGCACCGCCCACGTTCGACGGCGACTGGCGCGCGCTGATCTCGCAACTGAAGCTTGGCGTGGCCGGCATGCTCGCACAACACGCGGAACTGGTCAGCTACGACGCGGATAGCATCAGCCTGCGCGTCGCCGCCGAACACAAGGCGGTTGCGACACGCGATTACCAGGAAAGATTGCGCGACGCGCTGAGCCAGCACTTCGGTCATCCGCTCTCCCTGCGGGTCGACATCGGCGACGATGTCGCCGACACGCCTGCAGCGCAAACGCAGCGCGAGCGCCAAGCCCGCCAGCAGGAAGCTGAAACCTCGATCCAGAACGACCCGATCGTCCAGCAGCTCGTGCGCGAATTCGGCGCGACCGTGATCCCCGATTCGATCAAACCACTATAAACAATCCAAGGAGCAAGCATGTTCAACAAGGGCGCACTCGGCAACATGATGAAGCAGGCGCAGCTGATGCAAGACAACATCAAGAAAGCGCAGGATGAACTCGCTACGGTCGAGGTCGAGGGCCAGGCCAGTTCCGGAATGGTCAAGGCCGTAATTACCTGTTCCGGCACGGTCAAGCGCATCAGCATCGACGACAGCCTGATGGGCGACGACAAGGAAATGCTCGAAGACCTGATCGTGACCGCGCTCAACGATGCACAGAAAAAGGCCGAAGCGACCACGCAGGGACGGATGGCCAAGGCCACGGCAGGTATGCCGCTGCCGCCGCGAATGAAACTGCCGTTCTGACCAGCCAGCCGGCGCTGCAAAGCGCCGGCATTAGTTGCAAATTGCAACATATTGATTTATATGAACTTTTTGCAAAAATCTGCCAATAGAATCCATCCTTCCCGCTTCACGGAAAAATGTCGACGCCTCCCACCCTCCTGAACCTGATCCAGGTACTGCGCGTATTGCCGGGCGTCGGCCCGAAATCCGCGACGCGCATGGCTTACCACCTGATTCAACGCGATCAGGCCGGTGCCGGCGCACTCGCGCAGGCCATCAACGAGGCACTGGGCAAACTCAGGCATTGCCAGCGCTGCAATACGTTCACCGAGACAGACATCTGCGAGATCTGCACCGATCCGGGACGCAATCCCCGCCAGTTGTGCGTTGTGGAAATGCCGACCGACCTGCTGATGATGGAACAGACACTGGCCTTCCACGGTCTGTATTTCGTGCTGATGGGGCGGCTGTCGCCACTCGACGGCATCGGGCCCAAGGATATCGCCTTTGAAGCGCTGCTCAAGCGCGCGGGCGACGGCATCGTCGAGGAAGTCATTCTGGCGACGAACTTCACCACCGAAGGCGAAGCCACCGCGCATTATCTGACCGAGATGCTGCGCGCGCGCGGCCTGAAGGTCAGCCGCATCGCGCGCGGCCTGCCGGTCGGCGGAGAGCTCGAGCATGTCGATCCGGGTACGCTCGCGCAGGCGATGCTCGAGCGTCGGCCACTCTGATTTCCCGCGCGAGGTTTAACTTCGCGATTTCGTAAAGAAAAAGCCACGGGGAGTCCGTGGCTTTTTTCTGGCGGTTGCTTCGTTCAGCGGCCAAAGCGCTGTCTGACCGCAGCTTCGATCCCGGCGGCATCCAGGCCGCACTCGGCCCACTGCTCGGCTTGCTGACCGTGTTCAACGAAACGGTCGGGAATGCCAAGCTGCAACGCAGGTTTGGCGATACCGTTCGCCGCCAGACATTCGAGCACGGCCGAACCCGCGCCGCCCATTACGGCGTTTTCCTCGAGCGTCACGATCCAGTCGTGGTCTTGCGCGAGTTCCAGCACCAGCGCCTCGTCCAGCGGTTTGACAAAACGCATGTTCGCAACGGTCAGATCGAGCTTTTCCGCAGCCTCGAGCGCCGCCGCCAGCAGCGTACCAAAAACAAGCAGTGCCCCCCGCTTGCCCTGACGCCGAATCTCGCCCTTGCCGAACGGCAGCAGCGTCATCTCCTGCTGCGGCAACACGCCAGGGCCTCCACCGCGCGGATAGCGCACCGCGGCCGGACCATCGTGACAGAAAGCCGTGTAGAGCATCTGGCGGCATTCGTTTTCATCGGCAGGCGTCATCACCATCATGTTCGGGATGCAGCGCAGGAAAGACAGATCGTAGACGCCGGCATGGGTCGGCCCGTCGGCACCAACCAACCCGCCGCGGTCGATCGCGAACACCACCGGCAGATTTTGCAACGCAACATCATGGATCAGCTGATCGTAGGCGCGCTGCAGGAAAGTCGAATAGATGGCAACGACCGGCTTGCGGCGCTCGCAAGCAAGACCAGCGGCGAAAGTCACCGCATGCTGTTCGGCGATGCTGGCATCGAAATAGCGCTTCGGGTATTGCTCGGCAAAACGCACAAGGCCCGAACCTTCGCGCATGGCCGGCGTGATGCCGACGAGACGCTCGTCCGCGGCCGCCATGTCGCACAACCACTGGCTGAACACCTTGGTGTACGTCAGGCCGCCGGCTTTGCTCTCCATGCCGTTTTCCGGCTCGAACGGCGTCACCGCGTGGTATTTGGTCGGATCGGCCACTGCGAGCTTGTAGCCTTCACCCTTGCGGGTCACGACGTGCAGGAACTGCGGACCTTTCAGCTTGCGGATATTCGCGAGTGTGCTGACCAGCGTATCGAGGTCGTGGCCATCGATCGGGCCGATATAGTTGAAACCGAACTCCTCGAACAGCGCACCCGGCGTCAGAAAGCCCTTGACGTGCTCCTCGGTTTTTTTGGCCAACTCGCGGATCGGCGGAATCGCATCGAGCATGCAAATACCGGATTTGCGCACCTTATTGTAAAACTGGCTGGTCAGCACGCGGGCCAAATAATTGCTCAAGCCACCAACGCTCGGCGAGATCGACATTTCGTTGTCGTTCAGAATCACCAGCACGTTCGCGCTACGGGCGCCGGCATTATTCAGCCCTTCGAACGCCTGGCCTGCGGTCATCGCGCCATCGCCGATCACGGCAATCGCATGGTGGGGATCGCCCTTGAGGCTGAGCGCCTCGGCCATACCGTGCGCGGCGCTGATCGATGTGCTTGAATGACCAACGCCGAACGCATCGTAGTCGCTCTCGTCGCGTTTCGGGAACCCCGCCAGCCCGCCCCGCTTGCGCATCGTGTCCATGCGCGAACGCCGGCCGGTCAGTATTTTGTGCGGATAGCTCTGGTGGCCGACGTCCCAGATCAACTTGTCGTGCGGCGTATCGAACACGTAATGCAGCGCGATCGTCAGTTCGACCGCGCCGAGGTTTGATGCGAAATGCCCCCCGGTCTGGCAGACCGTGGCCAGCAGGTAATCACGCATCTCCTGCGCAAGTTGCGGCAACTGCCTGCGTTCGAGCCGCTTCAGGTCGCCCGGGGTGTCAATGCTTTCCAGCAGAGGGTAGGTCATGGTCAACTGCGACGCTCCACGATGAAATCCGCGATTTCCTTGAGCCGTTGCGCACGCGCGCCGAACGGCTGCAACGCCTTGAGCGCATCCACCTTGAGTTCCGCCGCCTTGCGCTTGGCCTCGCTCATGCCAAGCAGGGCCACGTAGGTCGGCTTGTTATTCGCGACATCCTTGCCTGCGGTCTTGCCCAACGTGGCAGAATCGGCTTCGCAATCGAGGATGTCGTCGACGACCTGGAAAGCCAGTCCGATGCATTTGGCAAAATGGTCGAGCCGGTTGCGCTGGTCAGTGTCGAGCGACTCACCGCAGAACGAACCGAGCAACACCGACGAGCGGATCAGCGCACCGGTTTTCAGGATATGCATCAGCTCGAGTTCAGGCAAGGTCAGCATCTGGCCGACGCTGTACAGGTCGATGCCCTGCCCGCCGCACATGCCAAGGCTGCCGGAAGCCCGTGCCAGGATATTGACCATGCGCAACTGGTCGGCCGGGCTATCAGCCAGTTCGCGCGCAGACAGCACGTCAAACGCCGCGGTCTGCAACGCATCGCCGGCCAGCAGCGCGCTGGCTTCGCCATACGCGACATGCACGGTCGGCTTGCCGCGGCGCAGCACATCGTTGTCCATCGCCGGCATGTCATCATGCACCAGCGAATAGGCGTGGATCATTTCCACGGCGGCTGCGGCATATTGCAAGCGCTCGGCCGGAGCGCCGACGACCTCGCCTGCAGCAAACACCAGCAGCGGACGCACACGCTTGCCGCCGTCCAGAACCGCATAGCGCATCGCCTCGTGCAGACGGGCCGGCGCATGGCCGGCGGCAGGAAGAACTTCGGACAGGGTGGCTTCCATCCTGTCCTGTACGAGTTTGGCCCAGCACTGGAAATCGGACATGATCATCAGGCGTTCCCGGCAATATCAAAAGGTTTCAGCTCGTTGCCCTCCAGCACACGCACGCGCTGTTCGGCATCGGAGAGCTTGGCTTCGCAAAAGCGCAACAGTTCCACGCCGCGCTGGTATTTCGCCAGCGCATCTTCGAGCGGCGCATTCCCGCCTTCAAGCGCAGCGATCACGCTTTCCAGCTCGGCAAGGCCCGTCTCGAAAGAATCGGGCATTTTGGCAGCTTTGGCCATGAAACGATGTCTCCCAAGTCAAATCGGTGCAAGATAACCGCCAGCCCGGGGCGAGTCAATAAAGAAGCCCGCCGAGCGAGGCGCAGGTTGCCCAAGCGGGTCGGCGCGGCACGATCGCACAATTGCCGCGCGAAATAATAATAACTTCTTGATTAATATGAATATTTAACAAAAAACCAGGCCCGCAGGCCTGGTTTGATGTGCGAAGAACAACGGGTCAGGCTTCCTGATCAGCCACTGCGCCGACAGGTGAGCCGAAGACCATGCGATACCACTTGCTGCCGGCATCGAACATCACGATCACGGAAAGCACCATCATGATCCCGGACAGCACGCTGTTCATGTAGTTGTGCGCCGGCAGATACTGGTTCACGATCATCCAGTAACCCGCAGTCATGACCGAGCAGAACAGGTAAACCATCGGAACCAGCGTGACCAGTGCATACTTGGTGTTCTTGCAGCGACGCAGGATCAGGCTCGTGCCGATCGCCAGCGCAATCGAGGCCAGCAACTGGTTCGACACACCGAACAACGGCCAGACGGTTGCGATGTCGCCGCCATAGAGCAGGTAGCCCCACAGGAAGCAAACCAGCACACTGACGCCAATCACACCGGGCTTCCAGTCGTTATCCTTCAGCTTCGGGAAGGCCACGCCAAAGAAGTCCTGGACGATGTAGCGCGCAACGCGGGTGCCGGCATCGATGGCCGTCAGGATGAAGACGGCTTCGAACAGAATCGCGAAGTTGTACCAGTAGGACATCAGATGATTCATGCCGGGCAGACTTGAGAAGATCGAAGCCATACCAACCGCCAAGGACACGGCGCCGCCGGTGCGGCCGGCCAGATCCATGCCCACCAGCTCGGACAGCATCGGCAGATCGACGACGGTCATGTTCAGAGTCTGGAACAGCGCCGGCGCCGAGTTAATCGCAAAGTAGTCGCCCGGATGCAGAACGCAGGCGGCGATCAGCGCCATCATCGCAACGAAGGTTTCCACCAGCATGCCGCCGAAACCGACCAGCAGGATGTCCTTTTCATTGTCGATCATCTTCGGCGTGGTGCCGGAGCCGATCAGCGCATGGAAGCCGGAGATCGCGCCGCAGGCAATCGTGATCGACACGAACGGCCAGACCGGACCCTTGATGATCGGGCCGCCGCCATAAATAAAGTCGGTCACGGCAGGCATCTGCAGCACCGGGTTCACCAGGATAATACCGATCGCCAGCGCGCCGATCGTGCCGATCTTCATGTAGGAAGACAGGTAATCGCGGGGGGCGAGCAGGAACCAGACCGGCAACGCTGCAGCGAAGAACGCGTAAATCGGCAGCGCCAGCTTCACGCCGGTTTCGCTGAGGGTGAACAGATCGCCGATCCAGGTGCCCTTCACGTACGGACCAAAGGCAACGGCCATCAGCACCAGCGCCATGCCGAGCACGGTGGCAAACGTCAGCTTGTCCGGGCGGGCACGAATGATCAAGCCGACGATGATCGCAATCGGGATGGTCATGCTAACCGTGAACATGCCCCACGGGTTGTTCTTCAGCGCATGCACGACAACCAGCGACAGACCGGCCATCGTGATCGTGATCGTGAACAGGATCGCCAGGCCGACCGCAATGCCGGAAACCGGGCCGATCTCGGCGCGTGCGATTTCGGACAACGACTGGCCCTTGTGCCGGACCGAAGCGAACAATATGACCATGTCATGGACCGCGCCACCGATCACTGCGCCGACCAGCAACCAGATCGTTCCCGGCAGGAAGCCGAATTGCGCGGCCAGAATCGGCCCGACCAGCGGGCCGGCCGCGGCGATCGCGGCAAAGTGGTGGCCGAATGCCACCCATTTGTTCATCGGAACAAAATCCTTGCCGTTGTTCAGCTCATGCGCCGGCGTGGTCCGCTCCGAATTCAGCATCAGTACTTTCGTCGCCACGAAACCGCCGTATAACCGGTAGGCAATCACCAGAATACAGGCGGTGGCGACGATCAAGGTCAATGCATTCATGACGTCCTCCTCCTCGATTGAAAAAAGCAGGGCCCTTGACGGACTCTCCTGGAAACTACTTTATGCTTTCCGTGAAAGTCGGCCAGTGGCTTCTCGCGAGCGGTGGCGTAACGAATCGAGCGGTCAAAAACCGGCAGGAAGTGGCATTACGGGATGTGCAGGTGATCCTTCAGATCGCGCAGATGACGCCGGCTGACCGGCACACGCCGGCCGCTGCGCGTGATGATTTCGGCTGCGCCGTTTTCCAGCATCTCGATCTCGCCAATCTGCGCGGCATTGACAAGGTACTGGCGATGGCAGCGCAACAGCGGGGTTTTTCCCTCGAGCGTTTTCAGCGTCAGCTCGGTCACACCGGTCTGTTCCGCGCAAACGACCTGAACGCCGCCGATATCGCTGTGGATATATTCGATATCTTCGAGACGCAGCAACTGGATGCGATTCTTCGCATAGCAGGGAATTTGCCGGATCAGCTCGGGCGGAGTCAGTTCGTGGTGTTCGGGTTGGGCCTGTCCCGAGCGCAGCCATTCCAGCGTGCGCGCCAACCGCTCCGGTTCGACCGGTTTCAACAGGTAATCGCTCGCGTGTTCGGCAAACGCGCTCAACGCATATTCATCGAAGGCCGTCACAAACACGACCTTCGGCATACGGTCGCGGTCGAGCATCGACAGCAGCTCCAGTCCGCTGATCCGTGGCATCTGGATATCGAGAAATACGACATCCGGGTGCCGGCGGTTGATCGCTGCGAGTGCTTCGACGGCATTCGCACACTCGCCGACGATCTCGATATCCGGCTCGACCTCGAGCAGCGCACGCAATTCCTCACGCGCAGGAGTTTCGTCATCGACGATCAGAACAGTCAGCATGCTTCCTCCATGGGCAAGCGGATCGTAACCCGCGTCAAGCGGTCCGGCTCGCACTCGACACCCAGTCCGTACTGGTTGCCATAGCGCAGCTTAATGCGACGGTCGACGAGATTCATACCAAGTCCGTCGCATTTTTCCCTGGGCTGGTAAAGTCCCGCATTATCCTCGACCGACAGGCGAAGCTCGTTGCCTTCGCGCGCAGCGCCAATGCACACGCGCCCCGGCTCCATCAGCTGCGAGGTGCCATACTTGATCGCATTCTCGACAATCGGCTGCAGTGTGAACGTCGGCAAGCGCACGTTCAGCAAGGATTCCGGCACATCAATCTGCACATCGAGCCGGCCGGCGAAACGCGCCAGCTCGATATGCAGATAGGCATCGACATGTTCGATCTCATCCTTGAGGCTGACTTCACCGCATGGCCGCTTCAGGCTTTTGCGGAAAAACGTCGACAGATATTGCACGAGCCGGCGTGCGCGCTCCGGATCGCTGCGGATCACCGCAGCCAGGGTATTCAGCGCATTGAACAGG
>RRZT010742262.1_pt1 | contig 11845 bp, 9 predicted proteins | sample 2165551 | NCBI WGS metagenome assembly RRZT01 (sample SAMN10456910, study PRJNA506462) | wastewater metagenome | biome: wastewater; feature: sludge; material: wastewater sludge; isolation source: wastewater sludge with Escherichia coli K12::gfp cells carrying plasmid... | place: USA: Moscow, Idaho ... | reverse complement strand
TCGACGCCGGGATCGGGATGGGCAACCGGATAGCTGGGCTGGGTCATGGCGTTCTTTGCTTTGGGGTGTTCCGGGTTCGCCCCGGATTGCCGCCGAACCTGCGCCGCGCCCCGGGCCGTGTCAATAAGTCATCATACAGATGGCCGGCCCGGTTCCACCGCCAAAATGCGGCCGGTCCTGCGGGTTGACAGCATTCATATGATATGTTGACTGCCCTCCGTGAACTATGGCCCGGCGGCATGCCGTCCGCGCCCGCGCGCGCTTTGTGCAAATCTGAAAGGATACCGGATGAGTTTCACCCCGCATGGCAAGCATCTGATCGCCGGTGAATGGGTCGGCGGCGGCGCGACCTTCACCTCCGAGCCGGCGCAGGGCCCGGCCCATGATTTCAGCATCGGCACCGTCGATCTTGTGGACCGCGCGGCGCAGGCCGCCGAACAGGCGTTCTGGACCTATGGCTATGCCACGCGCCAGGAACGCGCCGCCTTCCTTGACGCCATCGCCGATGAGATCGAGGCCCGGGCCGAGGCGATCACCGAAATCGGCAGTCAGGAAACCGGCCTGCCGCCCGCCCGGCTTCAGGGTGAGCGCGGTCGCACCGTCGGCCAGCTGCGGCTCTTTGCCAGCCATATCCGCGCCGGCGATTATCTGGACCGCCGCCATGACGCGGCACTGCCCGACCGCCAGCCGCTGCCGCGTCCCGATATCCGGCTGATCGAACGGCCCATCGGGCCGGTCGCGGTCTTCGGGGCGTCGAATTTTCCGCTGGCATTCTCGACCGCCGGGGGCGACACCGCCGCCGCGCTGGCCGCCGGTTGCCCGGTGGTGGTCAAGGGCCATTCCGCCCATCCCGGCACCGGCGAAATCGTGGCCGAGGCGGTCCATGCCGCAATCGCGAAAGAGGGCATTCATCCCGGTGTCTTCAGCCTGATCCAGGGCGGGCGGCGCGATGTCGGCACCGCATTGGTCCAACATCCGCTGATCAAGGCGGTCGGCTTTACCGGCAGTCTGGCCGGGGGCAGGGCGCTTTTTGACCTCTGCGCCGCCCGCCCCGAGCCGATCCCCTTCTTCGGCGAATTGGGCAGCGTCAACCCGATGTTCCTGTTGCCCCATGCCGTGGCCGCGCGCGGCGCCGAAATCGGCAAGGGCTGGGCCGGCTCGCTGACCATGGGCGCGGGCCAGTTCTGCACCAATCCCGGCATCGCCGTCGTGGCCAAGGGCGCCGAAGGCGACGCCTTTGTCGCCGCCGCCCAGCATGCGCTGGCACAGGTCGGCCCGCAGGTCATGCTGACCGACGGGATCGCCAAGGCCTATCGCGACGGTCAGGCCCGGTTCGAGGGCCGCAACAGTGTCGAGCCGCTGCTTTCGACCGAAAGCACCGGGCGCGAGGCCAGTCCGAACCTTTATGAAACCGACGCCGCCACCTATCTGCAAGACCACGCCTTGGGCGAAGAGGTGTTCGGCCCGCTGGGTCTGGTGATCCGCGTCGATGGCGCCGATGACATGCAGCGGCTGGCCCTGGGGTTCGAGGGACAGCTGACCGCGACCATCCATCTGGACGAGGGCGATCTGCCGCAGGCACAGCGCCTGTTGCCGGTTCTGGAACGCAAAGCGGGGCGCGTGCTCGTCAACGGCTTCCCGACCGGGGTCGAGGTCTGCGACGCCATGGTCCATGGCGGCCCCTATCCGGCCAGCACCAATTTCGGCGCCACCTCGGTCGGCACCATGGCGATCCGGCGCTTCCTGCGCCCCGTCAGCTATCAGAACTTTCCGCAGGCGCTGTTGCCCGCGGATCTGCAATGACCCAAGGCCCCGCGCGGCTTGCGGCGGCCGAGCCCGGATTTCCGGGCCGGACGCTGGTCGTGCGGGTCCGCGAGGCGATGCGCGCCCAGATCGGGCGGGGCGATTACCGCCCCGGCGACCGCCTCCCATCCGAGGCGCGGCTGACACAGGAATTCGGGGTTAGCCGCACCGTCATCCGCGAGGCGATCGCCGCCCTGCGTGCCGACGGGCTGGTCGATCCGCGTCAGGGGGCGGGGGTGTTCGTGCTGGAACCGCCCGCGCCCGATGCGCCGGCCTTTCGCAATCTGGACCTGGCCCGGGTGTCGTCGCTGATCGAGATGCTGGAACTGCGCGCGGCGGTCGAAGGCGACGCGGCCGGTTATGCCGCCAGCCGCCGATCCCCCGCGCAGGAACAGCGCATCGTCGAAACCTATGAGGAACTGCGCGCCCTGACGCGGGCGGGCACGCCCTCGTCCGAGGCCGATTTCCGCTTTCACCTTGCCATTGCCGAGGCGGCGAACAATCCGCGATTCAGCGAATTTTTGCGGCTGATCGGGCCGACGATCATCCCGCGCCGGGTGTTTTCACCCGATGACGGCGCGCCGCTTCCGGCCGAATTCCTGAGGCTTCTGGACAGCGAACACACCGCCATCGTCACCGCCATCCTGTCCGGCGACCCCGAGGCCGCCCGCGCCGCCATGCGCGCCCATCTGATCGACAGTCAGGCGCGCTATTGCGCCTTTCTGCGCCGCATCCGTGCGGGCGACGGCGAGGCCGCGACCGGCTAAAGCATCCATTCGATGGGCAGGATCCCGATCACCGCCAGCGCGACCTGCTGAAACAGTGTCGCGCCGGGTTCCTGTTGCCAGGTCACGACCTCGCCCGAGGCCTCGGTCTCGCGCCAGATCATGCGGTCGTCTGCGGTCAATTCGGGGCGATAGCTCACCTGATCCAGCGGCCCCCGGAACGTATGGCCGACGCGGCTTGCCATCTCGGGGCTGTCGATCAGAAACCCCATTTCGCAATTCAGCATCGCCGAGCGCGGGTCAAAGTTGAACGAGCCGATAAAGACCCGCTTGTCATCCACCGCGAAGGTCTTGGCATGCAGGCTGGCCCCCGACAGGCCCAGCGGCTTGAGCTGGGTTTCCGATTCCGGCGTGACACCGCCGCGCAGCTTCAGTTCATAGAGCTTGATCCCCGCCTTCAGCAATTCGCGGCGGTATTTCGTATAACCGGAATGCACCAACAGCACATCGGTCGTGTTCAGCGCATTGGTCAGGATCGAGACCTCTTTGCCCTGCGCCGCCAGTCCGGTGAAATATTCCGTACCGGCCGTGCCGGGCACGAAATAGGCCGAAACCAGATCCAGCCGCTGTTCCACCTCGCCCAGGATGTCGGCCAGATGCGCGATCATGAGCTGGTCCTTGCGGGCGATGCCCTGACCCTTGACCGGATCGTCGGCGACCAGCTGGACCCGCGTCCATTCCAGCGGCACCTGACCCGAGGCATAGCGCGCAAGCCCGTTTTCCAGCCCGGCCATAAGCTCTTGCGCCTCGGGGCTGGCCTGAATCTCGGCCACGCGGCGGTCGAAACCGGCGCGGTCACCCGTGCCGGGGATGATGTTTTCCACCTCATAGACCGAGGCGCTGTTCCAATAGGCGTCAAAGGTGGCGGCGGTCTGGGGCACGATCTGGCCCACGGCCAGCGCATCCATATCGACATAGAACGCATCGCCGATCGCGAAATATTCATCGCCGATATTGCGCCCGCCGATGATCGCCACGGCGCCGTCGGCGATCATGGATTTATTGTGCATGCGCCGGTTCATGCGCATGAAATCGATCGCATAGCCCGCCATTTTGGGGCTGCGCACGGTCGAGGGGTTGAACAGCCGGATCTGGAAATTCGGCTGTGCGTTCAGCGCCGCCATATAGCCGTCGAGCCCCGGCACGCCGTTATCGTCCAGAAGTAGCCGCACCCGCACGCCCCGCTTTGCCGCCCGGTCCAGCGCGTCCAGAAGGATGATCCCCGACAGGTCGTCGTGCCAGATGTAATATTGCGCGTCGATGGAATGCTGCGCCGTTTCGCTCAGCGAAAGGCGGCTGGCCAGCGCGTCCTTGCCCGAGGCCAGCGCCGACACCCCCGACAGGCCCGGATGGGCGGTGATCCCCTCGGTCGCCAGCTGACCCAACCGGGTATCGGTCGCAAGGGGTCGGGCGGTCTCGGCCGGGCGGTTGGCGATATCGGGCAGTGGGAACATGAATCGCCCGGCCACGACCAGCGCCGCCAGCACGATGGCGATCCCGATCAGAAATTTTAGCATACGCAGCATCTGTGGGACCTTGTGCAAAGGGGGGCCGGGCGCGGGCGCACCGGCATTGCCGCATGTCTAACCCCGCACCCGCCGCAGGCCAAGCCCGGGCTGCGGCGATCGGGCCATGTTTGGGGGCTTGCGCCCCCCGGCGCGCGGTGCTTTTAGTCGGTCCAGCCAGCCCAAAGCCCGCCGATTCCGAAAACGACCGCAGTGCCGTGCCTTGTCGCGCACCGGTCTGTCCCTCTCTCTCTTGGGTGCGGGCAGGCACGGCTGAAATGATCCCAGGCGGTCCTGAACAAGGAACGATTCATGAGCATGATCCCCTTTTCGCGGGTCCGGCTGGCTTCATGTGCGGCGGCCGCGCTTATGGCCCTTGGCGTGCCCGCCATGGCCGAGACGATCTTTACCCGGCCGCTGATCGACTTTGCCGGCGATGTCGGCATCAGCGGACCGGAGCGCAGCGCGATCCATCAGGGCGGCACCGCCGTCATCACCGCCGAGGACATGATCCCCGGCCAGACCGTGACCTTGATGCGCGGCACCACCGTGTTGAACCCCGCGCCGATCACCGTGGATGACAAGGGCAGCTTCAGCTTTACCTTGCCCATCGATGCCGAGGCGAGCCTTGGCTTGCAACCCATTGTGGTGATTGCCGAAAATCCCGCCGCCGCCAAGGTGGTCGAGCTGCGGATTTCGCCCGATCTGCCCTTGCAGGGGGCCGAGAAATTCGATCTGACCAGCGCCTCGGCCGCACCGGGGCTTTACCAGATCGTCGCCAATGCGGCCGGGGATGCCGTCTTTGTCACCAGCGCGGTCGGCTGGCCCCCGGTTCGCGAATCCCGGTTGTTGAGGATCGATCCCGCCACGCTGAAAGTGCTGGCCGAGGTCGCGCCCGCGCCCGCCCCGGCGACGCCCAAGGGCGGCGATGGCGGCGTCTATGCGTTCTATGGCGTCGCCGTGGACAATGCCCATGGCCGGGTCTGGGTGTCGAACACCCGTCAGGACACGGTCGCGGTCTATGATCAGTCCGACCTCAAGCTGATCAAACAGTTCGAACCCGGCACCGTGCCCCATGCCCGCGACATCGTCATCGATGAGACAAATGGCCGCGCCTATGCCAGCGCGACCGGGACCTCGGGGATCATGGTCTTTGACACCGACACGCTGGAACAGCTGGACACGATCAAGATCGCGTCACAGGTCCGCAACGAGGATTTTTCCTCGATGGCGCTGGATCTGGACGAGGCGGGCGGCAAGCTGGTCACGGTCAGCCTGACCACCCCCGAGGCGGCGCTGATCGATCTGACCAGCGGCAAGGTCCGCATCATCCCGCTTTCGGGTGCCAAGGCGGCCTCGGGCGTGGCCTATGACCCGCAAGAGGGGCTGATCTTCGTCGCCTCGCAGGCCACGGACAACCTGTTGATCGTCAAGGCGGAAACCGGCGAGGTGCTGCATGATGTCCCGGTTGGCGCCGGGCCGCTCAATGTGGCGTTCGATCCGGTCGGGCGGCTGGCCTATGTCGCCAACCGCGTCTCGGGGACCATCGCCGTGGTCGATACCAAAGGCCAGCTGGTCGCCAACCTGGATGCCGGCAGCTTTCCCAACCAGCTGCGCGCCGATGGCAAGGGCAATGTCTGGGCGGTGAACAAGTCGCGCGGCGAAAACGACGAGGCGGGCGATCGCATCTGGCGGATCACGCCCAAGCGCTGATCGGTCCGGGGCAGGGGGCGGCGCCCCCTTGCCCTCCGGTTCCGACCTCTGTGCCGGGCCGCGAAACACCCGCCGCGCCATGCGCGGGGTGGGGCGCGGCCTAGTCGGCGACCTTTTTGACGAATTGCGATTTCAGGCCGATCTGGCCAATGCCCGGGATCTTGCAGTCGATGTCGTGATCGCCCTCGACCAGACGGATGCCGCGCACCTTGGTGCCGACCTTGATGACCGAGGACGAGCCTTTCAGCTTGAGATCCTTGATCACCGTGACCGTGTCGCCATCGGCCAGAAGGTTGCCGACGCTGTCGCGAATGCCGGTCCCGGAATCGGACGCGGCGCCGGGCGCCCATTCATGCCCGCATTCCGGACAGATCAGCAGGGAATCCACCTGATAAACATAGGCAGAGCGGCATTCGGGGCAGGGCGGCAGGGTCTGGGTCATGATCCCCCTATATCCGCCGGGCCGGGCGGGGAACAGTGCGGCTTTGTGTGGTCTTTGTGTTCTGCAATCGCGGATTGCATCGGCGGCTCATCACATCGTCTATACAATAATATATTCATCTTCTTATATGGCCGAATGGTTGATGGGTTTTCGGCTGGGTAATGATTTGACGGGTTCGTCTGCGGCGGCATCGCTTCCTTCTTCCGCATGCATGGCGTGCAATATTGTCCACATTCATGTCGATGCCGATCGTGACGGGGTGATCGACGACCGCCCGGCTGGCGATATCTGGACCGGCGGCAAGACCGGGCGCGGCGCGATCATCAGCGTCAATAATGACAATGATGACGGCAAGGCCGGGGCCGTGGCGCGCGACAATACCGATAACAGCGACACCAAAATCAACAGCAGCGCCGATCTGCGCGATATCGCACCGCTGGACCTGCGCAAGATGTCGGACCTGCCGCTTGAGGGGGCGCGGGTCATTCTTTCGGTCCCGACCACGCCGCTGGATTATCGCGGCTATATCCGCATTTTCGATGGCCGCAGCGCCGGCTCGACCGAAATCATCGGCAGTGCGACCGGCTCTGAAAAGGCATTCACCGAGGCGGATTTCAAGGCCGGCCGGATCGAGCTGGGGATGGAGGCGCTGCGCTATCCGACGCGTGCGGTGGGCGACGGCACCGTGGATTTCGACGGCCGGATCCAGCTGATCCTGCGGGTCGAGGGGGCCGACGGCACCGTGATCCACCGCGAAACCGTGCCGGTGCGCGTGGCGCCCTGGATCGTCTTCAACCACACCGACATCACCGAAACGGTCTATGTTGCGGAAATCAAAGAGGGATATCTCGATGACAATTCGCGCTTTATCGGCGAATTGCGCAAGGTGGTCGGCGGCAAGCTGCGGGTCATTCCGGCGGGCGAGGCCGACGGTGACCGCTGGGCGCAGGACGTCATGGAAATGGGGTTCAGCAACTGGCCGGGGGATCGGGACCTGACGACCGTGATTCGCACGCCCAGAACGCGGGGCGGCAGCGACCAGTTCGGCAAATATCCCGGCCGGGTGCTGCTGGGCCTGGATTTCGGCTATTACGAATCGAACGCGCTGGAACAGGGGTCGAGCCTCAATTCCTTTGGCAATCTGGAATGTTCCCCGCCGATCCCCGGCTATCCCTTTGGACGCGTCGTCTATGGCACGCCCGGCATGCGCGAGGCCGTTCGCTACGGCCATTCGCCGATGAAAAGCGGTATGCGCGCTCTGCTTGAGGGACAGGAACTGCAATCCCCGATCAAGCTTGATACCGGTTGGCTGATGGTTGGGCATGTCGATGAATTCATGAGCTTTATCCCCGATCCTTCGGGGACGCATGGCTTCAAGATCGCCTTTGCGAGCCCAAGGCTCGCGGTCAGCATCCTGCGGGAAAATCCGCGCGGGCTATTGTTTCAGGGCATCCTTGCGAATGACGGATCCACCAGTCCGATCGCGGAATATACCCGCATTCTGGGCGGCGATGTCCCCTATGACGAATATGGCTCGGCCGCGGTCATTCTTGGCAATGAAGGATTTCTGACCTTGCAGAATGAAATTCAGGGCATTCTTAACAGCCAGAAAAATGCCCTGAAATCGGGGCTTTCGCTGAAAGACAGCGATTTCATCGATCTTCCGATCCTGTTTTATTGCCATGCTCCCGAAAGCCTTTCGGGCTGTATCGCGCTGACGCCGGGGTCGGTGAACATGCTGGTGGTGACGCATGCGCCCGGCGATATCGATCTGGTGATCCCGAAACCCTTTGGCCCGACCATCGGCGGCATCTGCATGTATGAAAAGGCGATCAAGGCGGCCTTTGCCCCCAACAGGGCGGTCACGCCGCATTTCGTCGATTGCTTCCTGACATACCATGTGTTGCAGGGTGAAATTCACTGTGGAACAAACAGCAAGCGCAAGCCGCCAAAGAAAAGCTGGTGGCACCATTCCGCATAGATATGGAACAGAAGGGGCGCGACCATGAATTTTCGATCTCTGGCGCGGCTGATCTGTCTGATCGGGGCGGTTCTGATATCCGCCGCCGCCTGCGCCGACACCAAAAGGAGCGTTGATCCGATGATCGAAAAGCAAATTCAGGAACTGTCCTTGCTGACCGGGCCGGATTATGCCGCGCGGCGCAACGCCTTTCTGGATCAGGCGCCGCCGCTGCCCGATTATCCCCATGACCTGATGGCGCGGGGACCGGAATATCGCGCGCAATATCTGATCCTGCAAGGATGGCAACGCAACGCCGCCCTGCTTGGCGAAATCGGCAAAAGGGTCGATGCGGTGAATGCCCGCTTCATGGGCCGAAGTGCTGCGGGATTTTCCCCGCTCTGGAACGAGACGCGCTTTCTTTCGGCCAAGACATGGCGCCGCGACGGGCTGGCCTATGCCTGGGAGGATATTCTGAAATTCGCCGATGAGAAACCGGAATGGAAACTGCAAAACAGCCAGGAAATCCTGCGCGGTTTTCCCGATGCCGATTCCATCGAGCCGCTTTTGATCTATATCCACATGGAAAGGAACACCGCCCTGCGCAATGGCGGGGTGACGACGCTGGCCGCGATGCCCAAGGCCGCGTTGCAGGAACGTCTGGCGCTGGACAGCGATTTCTATCGCGTGATGCGCCCGGTTCTTCAGGAAGCATTGCGCAGGCAATAGCCATGGATCCGAAACCCTGCCTGACGGTCCAGTCATTCGAGGTCGCGGCGGTCCGGCGTGGTCCCGACCGGCCATTCTGGGACGCGACCTGGATCGCGCCGCAACTGCATGAGCTGTTGTTCGCGCCAAAGGCCGGGCCGCAGGACGGATCCCCGTCGCGGACCTATCTGATCGTGGACGCCACGCTGCGCACCCGCGCCACCGGGTTGTTCGATCTGGATGTGCTGCCGCTGCCGGTGCGCTGTCTGTTTCAGGGCGAGGCGCAACAGAATTTCGCCGCCAGCGCGCCCTATCTGGTCGATCTGACCCTGCCCGAGACGGGGCCGACATCCTTTCACAAGCGTTTCTTCGCCGAAGATTGGGAAAAGGGCACCGGGATCGTGTTGCGCAGCACCGCGCCCATGGACGCGATCTGGTCGCATTTCCGCAAATTCACCCTGATCGAGGGGGCGGCGGGGCGGTCGATGTTTTTCCGCTTTTGGGAAACCAACACGCTTTACGATTATTTCAGCGCCGTCGCGATGCTGCCCGAACGCGCGAGGGATCTGTTCTGCCTGCGCTCGGGCGAGCTGGTCGATCTGATCCTGGGGCATTCCGACATGATGTCGCGCAACTATCTGGTCCGCCCGGATCCCGAGGCGCTTTCCGGGATAGAGCCGTCGCGTGGCCGGCTGCGCCTGCACCCGGACGAGGAACGGGCGCTGTATCGCGGTGTCCTGCGCGGCCATGCCAAACAGATCGAGCGCCGGCTGCCCGCCCATCACGCCGATCTTGGCCCCGCCGAACGCGAGGCATTGGTGTTCGATTGCGTCTGCCGGATGCGCGATCGCGGCATCCTCCAACTGGATCAAATCGAAACCCAGGTCGAATGGGAATTGCGCACGGCCAAGGGCGGCCCCCGCGCAACAAGCTGATCCGAAACGAAAACCGGCGGAAGAGGCGGGAGTCGAACCCACCGAAGACGCAAGGCGCCCCCCTCCGGATTTGAAGTCCGGGCACCCCACCGGGGATGTTTCTCTTCCGCCGGCGACAGTATTGGCGGCTTCGCGGGAAGGCAATCGCTTTGCATGCCGCCGGGTCCGCGAACCGGCCCCGCGCGCATTCCCATGGCTTCAATCCCGGCCGGGGCTGTGGTTCAAATCCGCATTGGATGGGCAATATCGGGGCGGGAACCATGTCGAGGTTGCGTTGGATGATGTCGCGGATCGGGCGCACGCTTTGGGTCCGGGTCGTGCTTTATGCGGTTCTTGGGGTGCTGGCGGCGGGCGCGGCCTCGCTTGCGGGCTATTTGCCGATGGGGTTGCCGCTGGATATTTCGGTCGATGCGATCGACAGCCTGCTGTCGGTGCTGTCCTCGAGCATGCTGGCGGTGACGACCTTTTCCATCGGCTCGCTGATGACGGCTTACGGGTCGGCGACCTCGAACGGGACGCCGCGCGCGACGACCCTTCTGGCCGAGGATGCGGTGGTGCAATCGGCGCTGGCGACATTTGTCGGCTCGTTCCTGTTCAGCATCGTGGGCATGGTCGCATTGCGCATCAGCGCCTATGGCCCCGAGGGGCGGGCGCTGTTGTTTCTGGTGACGCTGGCGGTGATCGGGCTGGTGGTTCAGGCGCTTTTGCGCTGGATCGACCAGCTGACGCGGCTGGGCCGTGTCGGCGACACGCTGGAACGTATCGAAGAGGCCACGCATGAGGCGATGACCGTCTGGCTCGACCATCCCTCGATGGACGGGCGGCCGCGCTCTGATGCACCACCACCGCCGGGCCAGCCGGTTCCGGCGGGTCGGGTCGGCTATATCCAGCATGTCGATGTCGCCGCGCTTGACGGAATTGCCCGCAAGCAGGGGGTCGAGATCGATCTTTTGGTGCTGCCGGGCAGCTTTGTCTATGAGGACACGCCGCTTGCGCAATTGCGGGGGCCCGATGCGCCGGCTGCGTTGCCGCAAGAGCTGGTTGACGAAATTCGTGCCGAAATCGCGCTGGATGCGGAACGCACCTATGATCAGGATCCGCGTTTCGGTCTGGTCACCATGTCCGAGGTGGCGCTGCGGGCGCTGTCGCCCGCCGTCAACGATCCCGGGACCGCCATCGACGTGATCGGACGTCAGACCCGGCTGCTGAGCTTTTGGGCGCGGGGCTGGGACAAGGCCCGCGCCGCGACCCCCGAATATCCGCGCGTCACCGTGGCGCCGCTGTCCTTTGCCGATCTGTATGACGACGCCTTCAACCAGATCGGCCGCGACGGGGCCGGACAGGTGGATGTCATGCTTCGGCTGATGAAGGCGCTGATCGCGCTGACCCGGACCGGCCCGTACGAGGCGCGTCAGGCCGCCCATCGACAGCTGCGTCTGGCCTATGCCCGCGCCATGCATGCCCTGGTGATCGAGGATGACAAGGCCCGCCTGAACGCGCTTTACGCGGGCGGCGTTCCGGCCTGATCCTGCGCAGCAGACAGCCCATGCAAATGGAACGCCGCCCCCGGGGGACCGGGGGCGGCGTGACAGGCCTCGGACCTGTTATGAGCTGATCCACCGAAGGCTGGTGTGGCCCGAGGCCCGACCCCGTTATTCGGCCGCGAACTGGTTCATGGTGTTGGCATGGCCGCCCGCTTTCAGCGCGCGTTCGCCGCCGACCATTTCCTTGAACGTGTCGCCCAGATCCGAACCGACCTCGTGCTGGTGCTTGACCGCCGCGACGCCGCGCCGGATTTCCTCGCGCTGGACGGTTTTGACATAGGCCAGCATCTTCTGTTTGCCAAAATAGCCGCGCGACAGTTCGTCCATCGACTTGGCGGTCAGGTGGAAGGTGGGCAGCGTGATCAGGTTGTGGAACACACCGGCCCGCGCCGAGATGTCGGTCTGGAAGTTTTGCAGACGGGCATCCGCCTCGCGGCCCAGATCGGTATC